>Ga0081538_10001494_pt1 | contig 24006 bp, 22 predicted proteins | sample TabmetS5T2R1_FD_71022 | JGI IMG/M metagenome (GOLD analysis project Ga0081538, IMG submission 71022) | Tabebuia heterophylla rhizosphere microbial communities from the University of Puerto Rico - S5T2R1 | ecosystem: Host-associated > Plants > Roots > Rhizosphere ... | reverse complement strand
GCGCCGGGCGCCCGCTTTCGCGGGGGGCGTGGGGGGGGCGCCGCGCCCGGCGCCTTTGATCTTGCGAGTGGGGACGAGCGCGTGATTCGACGAGGCGACGCTCAGAGCGAGCCGGCCGGCGGGCGCGCCTGCGTCGGCGACTCGTAGCCCGAGCGTGGCCTGCCGGCTACCGGGTTGGCAGGAGCCGCCGGGGGCAACGCTGAGCGTGGGCGCGGGGCTCGGCGCCGGCGGATTGTTGAGGAGCACGGCGACCAAGCCGGCCCCGATCTCGGTCGTGACGAGGTCGGGTCGCGGATTGGCGTCGAAGTTCCCGACCGAAACCGAGTCCGAGCCGTTGGCCGCAAAGCGGAGCGGGCTCCCGAAGGTGCCGTTGCCCACACCGAGGAGCACATTGACCTCCTGGCCGGCGAGGGTCGGGACGGTGGTCACCAGGTCCGTCACCGAGTCGGCGTTGAAGTCCGCGACCGCTACCGACGTCGCGGCGGTGGAGCCGACCTGGAACTTCGTCGGGCTGCTGAAGCTGCCGTCGCCCGCTCCGAGCAGAATCGCGAGCGTGCCACCGAACTGGGAGTCTGCGATCGCGAAGGCGAGGTCGGGAATCGTGTCGCCGTCGAAGTCGCCCACCGCGACGGACTCAGGGCCTCGGCCGGTGGGGAACGTCTTCGGGTCGCGGAAGCTGCCGTCGCCTCTCCCCAGGAGCACTGAGCCACTGCCCCCGAGTCCGTTCGCGACCACGAGGTCCAGGTTCGTGTCGTCGTTGAAGTCTCCCGCCGCCACCGCTACGGGGGTCGCGCCGACCGGGATGTTCGTCGCCGGGCTGAAGCCGCCGGCTCCATCGCCCAACAGGATGGAGACGCTGTTGGAGGCGGCCCCTGAGTTCGTCACCGCAAGGTCCGGGTGCCTATCGGAGTTGAGGAAGGCCGCCACGATCCCAGCGGGACCGCCGCCGACCGCGATGCTGTTGGGGGCGCCGAAGGTCCCGTCGCCTGCGCCGCGCAGCAGGGAAACGTCGTCCGAGCCCTGGTTCACCACCGCGACGTCGGGGTGCGTGTCGGCGTCGAAGTCCGCGGAGGCAAGCGCGCTCGGACGCGTATGGGCGTCGAACTGCTTCACCAGCCTGAAGCTGCCGCTGCCCGTGCCGAGCAGCACCACCACCCCGCCGGGGTTGAAGAAGGGGTAACCGTTGTTGGCGACGGCCAGGTCGAGGTGCCCGTCGTCGTTGACGTCGCTGATCGCCACAGCGATGGGCGTGTCCCCGCCCGGGAAGACACTCGAGCTGAAGCTCAGCTGAGCCAGCGCGGGCGAGGCCAGCAAAAGCCACAGAGCCGCGACGAGGGCGCCGCCAAATGCGATCAGGGGATGCCTGCCCGTGATGCCCATGATCAGATCAGATCAACGGCAGCGAGGGTATTGTGGCCTTCCCATCGCACCCGCCCTGACAGCGATCGGGCTGTGCGTGGCAGCGCTGGCCACGGTTCAGCTCGCGGTCGCCATCGCGGGCGATCCGCCTGGCGTACCGACCGCGACCGTAGCGCTGCCGACGCTCGTGGCCGTCGTCTACGCCGCTGCCGGGCTGATCGCCTGGGCGCGCCGGCCCCACAGCCGAATCGGGGCGCTTCTCACGGCGGTCGGACTGGCGTGGCTCGGATGGGGTCTTTGGGCCGCGGACATTCCGGTCCTCACCGCGCTCGGCCTGCTGTGCGGGATGTTGCCGATCGTGGTCATGGTCCATCTCCTGCTCGCGTTCCCGTCGGGCAGGCTCGAGCGGAGGAGCGAGCGGGCGCTGGTCCTTCTCGGTTATCTGCTGATCCCACTGGTTCAGCTACCCACCGAGCTGCTCGGCGCCTCGCGCGACGATGGCATCACCCTGCTGGACGTGGTCGACGACACCGCGGTCGCCGATCTGGCACGAACCGTCCAGGTCGCGGCCCAGGGTGTCCTGCTCGTCGCGACGGCTGTGCTCGTCATTCGCCGCCTGCGCGCCGAGGATCCCGGCTGGCGCAGGGTCACCGCTCCCGTCTATCTGTCCGGACTTACGGCGCTCACCTTCGTGGTGCTCGTGGCCGTACTGCACGGCACCGGCTTCACCGACGCAGGAGGCGCTGGCGTTAACGCACTCGATGCGGTCGCGATCGCGGTCGTCGTGGTGCTGCCTATCGCCTTCCTCTGGGTGATGCTGCGCGGCGGCTTCGCGCGTGCCGGCGAGCTCTCGGAGTTCGTGGGCCGCCTGGGCGACGCGCCGCTCGGGCCGACACCGCTCGCGGATGCCGTCGCCGACGCCCTCGGCGATCCGACCGCGACGGTGGCTTACTGGCTCCCAGCGGAGCGGCACTACGTGGACGCGAGCGGCGCCGCCGTCGAGCCGGACTCGCATCGCGGCGTGGAGGAGGTCACCCACGACGGAAGCCGGGTCGGGGCGATCGTCTACGACCGCAGGCTACTTCGCGAGGCCGAGCCCCTGCGGTCGGTGGCGAGCACGGTTGGGCTCGCGCTCGAGCGTGAGCGGCTGGCGGCGCAGCTGCGAGCGAGCGCCCGCGACCTGCGCGCGTCCCGAGCGCGGCTGGCGGAAGCCGCGGACGATGAGCGCCGCCGTATCGCACGCGACCTGCACGACGGCGCGCAGCAGCGCCTCGTACTGCTCGCGATCGAGAGCGAGCGGCTTGCCCGGCGCGCCGATGAGCCGGCCGCGGTTCGGCGGGCCGCCGGTGAGTTGCGCGCCGGCCTGGACGCGGCGCTGACGGACATCCGCGGGCTGGTCCAGGGCATCGTGCCGCCGCTCCTCGCGGAGCGCGGGCTCGGCACCGCGGTGGAGGAGCTGGCTGCACAGGCGCCGCTCCCGGTCACGCTGGAGGTCGAGCCCGGCGACCTCGCAGCACCCGAGCACGTGCAGAGCACCGCCTACTTCGTAGTCAGCGAGGCGCTTGCGAACGTGGCTAAGCACGCCGAGGCGACCAGGGCGACGGTCCTGGTCCGCCGCGGCGATGGCGTGCTGAGGATCGAGGTAGCCGACGACGGGGTCGGCGGCGTAGACCGTGCCCGCGGGAGCGGTCTCGACGGTCTGGCCGACCGCGTCGCCGCAGCGGGAGGTACGTTCGCAGTGGAAGGCGCCGCGGGCGCCGGCACGTCCGTCCGAGCGGAGCTGCCATGCGAATCGTGATCGGGGAAGATCAGGTGCTCTTACGCGAAGGTCTCGTGCGCCTGCTCGAGGAGCAGGGCCATGAGGTCGTCGGGAGCGCGGGCGACGGCCCGGACATGGTGCGTAAGGCAAAGGCCCATCGCCCCGACATCGTGATCGCCGACGTCCGCATGCCGCCATCGCAGACCGACGAGGGCTTGCGCGCCGCCCTCGAGATCCGGACGGCGGAGCCGTCGATCGGAATTCTGGTCCTCTCCCATCACGTCGAGGTGCGCTACGCGCTCGAGCTGCTCGCCGACGACGCCAGCGGGGTGGGCTACCTCCTCAAGCAGCGCGTCGCCGACCTCGACCGCTTCTTCGCAGCGCTCGAGCGGATCGACGCCGGCGGCTCGGTGATCGACCCCGAGGTCGTGTCAGCGATGCTCGGACGAGCTCAGCGTGACCCGATCGACAGGCTCACACCGCGCCAGCGGGAGGTGCTCGCGCTGATGGCCGAGGGCCGCACCAATGCGGGCATTGCCGAGGAGCTCGTGATCACCGAGAAGGCGGTCGCCAAGCACGTCGCCGCGATCTTCGAGGCGCTCGGGCTACCCCCGAGCGCCGACGGCAACCGGCGCGTGCTCGCGGTGATCCGGTACCTCAACCGCTGAGGGGGTACTGGTACCACCCCGTTTCGGGTGTCAGGACCATGGGGCGGAGGCCGCTTCCGGGCGACGCTGGTCGAGAAGTCCAACCGACCAGAGGAGCCACCCAAATGACCACCGATTTCAACGCCTTCACGATGCGCGAGGCGCACGCCGACGACCGCGACCGTCTCGAGCGTTTGGCGGCGCTCGACAGCGGCCGGGTGCCGAGCGGCCGCGTGCTGCTCGGCGAGCTCGAGGGCAGGCTCGTCGCCGCGGTGCCGATCAGCGGCGGGCCTGCCATCGCGGACCCGTTCGAGAGCACCACCGCCTTCGTCAGCCTGCTCGGGCTGCGCGCGGCCCAGTTGCGTGCCTTCGAGCAGCGCCGAGCGTCACGCCCCGAGGCCGCTGCCGCGGCGCAGGTCTGCCGGCCGGTCAGGCGCCGCACCTGGCCGCAGGTCACGCCGATGCCCAGGTTGCGATGGGGCTAGCAACCGCGCGGCGAGAGCGTCCAGCTCGCTGCGGATGCCATCCGCGATCACGTCGAGGCGGTCGACCGCGTCGGCGTCCGCGCAGAGGCCGAATGAGATGCGCCCGCCGGCCGAGACGATCGCCACCCGCAGCACGTGCCGGTGCGCGATCTCGGCAAGTGAGTGCAGCTCGAGCATCGGGGCCCCCAGCACGAGCTGGGGGCCGGGCGGGCCGGGGACATTCGAGACGTTCAGGGTGAAGAGGCGTGGGCTCATCGCCCACTGCTCGGCGCGGCGGTCAAGGGCGCGGGACACGCGCCCTAGTCCGCTGAAGAAGGCGTAGAGCGTCTCGGCGTCGTGGCGCCGCTTGCAGTCGCGCGTCTCGCGCGCGACTGCAGCCAGGCGCTCGATCGGATCGCGCTGCTCGACGGGGAGGTCTACGAAGATGAAGGAGTCGCGGTTCGCGCTGTCCGGCTCCCCCGGTTGATGCAGGCTGACCGGGACCTTCACACGCACTCCCTCGAGCGGCGCTCCGATCTCGTCGAGCCACGCACGCAGTCCGGCGCCCACGGCATTGAGCGCCACGTCATTCACCGTTGCATGCACCGGGGCGGCGTGACCGATGCTGTGCAGCTCCTCGAGCGGCGCGTCGACGAAAGCAACCTCGCGGCGTGGGCCGGCGTGGCAGGCGAGCGGAGAGAGGCTGGCCCGCCGCCCGAGCGCCTGGCGCAGCGTCTTCGGCAGGCTGGCCGCCAGCCGCAGCGGGGACGCCCGAGGGTGCGACGGCCGGTGGCTGTGCAGTTCGCCCGGCGCGGCGTCCAGCAGCAACGCGCTCGCCATCCGCATTGCGGTCATCCCATCCGCCACCGCGTGATGGATGCGCCAGACGAGAGCCGTGCGCTGACCTGCGAGTGGCGAGACCACGTCCATCGCCCACAGCGGGTGCTTGCGGTCAAGCGGCGTCTCCATGGCGCTCGCGACCAAGCCGCGGAGTCCGGCGTCGTCGAGCGCTCCGCGATCGACCACGTGCCGATCGATCGAGTAGTCGGGATCATCGACCCACGCGGGCGGGCCCGCGTCCGGGTCGAGCCGGCGCGTCAGCTGCGGCACGGAGACGAGCCGCTCCTCGAGCTGCGCGCGGACCTCAGCCGCGCTGCGCACGCCGGCGATCACGATCAGCTTGCAGGTGTGGCCGCGAATCGTGCCCGACTCGAGCGCAAGGATGCGCGCGTCCTCGGCGCTGAGGAGCTCGCGAGTCATCGCACCTAAGCAAACCACGAAGCGGTGAGCTACGCGGGCGTCACGCCGATGCTCTGTACGTACACTCGCGCGTCTGTGATCGCGGACCTTCACTGCCACTACCCGATGCACGTGGTGCTGCACGAGCCGCGCCATCGGATCGAGCATCTGTTGAGGATGCGAGGGCGCTTGCGTGGTGATCAGATCCGCGTCGCCGTGTTGCGGGTGGCGAGCGCCCTGTTCAACGATCCGCACCTCTGGTGCGCCGAACGGGTCAGTGTCGAGCACCTCCTCCACGGCAACGTTCGGCTCGTGTTCTCGGTCCTGCACGCGCCCTTCAACGAGTGGGACCTGGGGCGGCACTTCGGGGCGCCCCCTGAGGACTCCTACTTCTCGACCGTGGTCGAGCACCTCCTCCACGGCAACGTTCGGCTCGTGTTCTCGGTCCTGCACGCGCCCTTCAACGAGTGGGACCTGGGGCGGCACTTCGGGGCGCCCCCTGAGGACTCCTACTTCTCGACCGTGCAGCTCCAGATCGAGGAGGTGGAGACCGATCTGGGCAAGTGGCCGACGTCGGTCGTCACGCATGTGCGTGACGCGGACGAGCTCGAGCACGCACTCGCCTCCGGCTCGATCGCCGTCGTGCACTGCCTGGAGGGCGGGGTCTCCCTCGGCTCGTCAACCGAGGAGATCGAGCGCAACGTGGCCGAGCTGAAGCGGCGCGGGGTCGCGTACGTCACGCTCGCGCACCTTTTCTACCGCCAGGTGGCCACAAACGCGCCGGCGATCCCGTTCCTGGACGACCGCGTCTACCGCCGAGTGTTCCCTCAGCCCCGGGGTCTCGGGCTAACGGACCGCGGCTGCGCGGCCGTGGAGGCCATGGCCCGCCATCGGATCCTCGTGGATCTCGCTCACATGAGCGTCGACGCGACCCGCAGGACCTTCGACCTCCTCGACGAGGTGGCGCCCGACATGCCGGTGATCAACTCACACGCCGGCTTCCGCTTCGGCAGCCAGGAGTACATGCTCGACGCGCCGACGATCGAGCGGATCGCGGCGCGGCGTGGAGTCGTCGGCCTGATCATGGCGCAGCATCAGCTCAACGACGGACTCAGGAAGCGAGAGAGGAGATTCGAGGAGTCGTTCGAGGTGATCTGCAACCACATCGACAAGCTGCACGAGATCACCGGAAGCCACGAGCACGCTGCCCTCGGCACCGACTTCGACGGCTTCATCAAACCGACCATGGGAGGGCTCGAGACGCCCGCTGACTTGAGGCACCTCGAGGCGCGGCTGGCTGACCGCTACGGCGACGACGCCGAGCTCATCACCTCGGGGAACGCGCTGCGCGTGCTGCGCGAGCTCTGGCGGACCTGAGTCACTAACGCCGTGCCGACGTGCTTTCGTGGGACGGGTACATGCCGCCCGGCGGGCGGACACCCTTGAAGCGCCAGAACGCCTCGGCGATGGCGAGTCCGACCAGGATCCCGAGCGCACTCCAGGCGGCACGCTCGAGTGCGATGTCGTCGCCCTGGTAGTCGATTGCGGTGAAGGTGAGTAGCGCGGTTGGGGTGATCATCACGACGAGCCAGTAGTAGCTGCGCGAGTGCAGTGTGAAGAGCCCGAAGGCCGCCACGCCCTGTCCGGCCACGATCAGCCACTGGGAGCTGGACGCGAGCACGAACAGGGCGATCGCGGCGGTTGCGACCAGCGTCCCGGCTGCTCTCTGGACGGCGCGCACCCTGCTCGCGTGCTCCTCGGGTTGGAGGACCGCGAGCACGGTCAGCGGGACCCAGTAGCCGTGTTGAAGGTCCAGCAGCCGGTAGAAAAGCGTGGTGACCGCGACGATCGATGCCAGCCGCAGCGCATGGGCGCGGAGTTCCTCGTCTTCGGCGAGCGCGCGAATGTACTGCTGCACGCCATCGGTGAGCACCGTCAGGAGCGGCCTCGCATCCGGGCTCGGTGGCGGCGCGTTGCGAGCCAACGCGGTGACCATGAGCACGACCCCTACGAGCGCTCCCAGCGCGAACCACAGCACGCGCTCACCCAGGCCAAGGGAGTCCCCCGGGACGCCGCTCAGGATCACGAACACGGCCCCGATCACGAACCCGGTCAGGCCTCCGGTGAATCCGAACGTGCGCAGGTACGCGGTGAGCCCGACCACGATGAATGCCGCGGCGACGGAGGCCGCCACGCTGCCCTGAAGAGCCATCGCCGCCGTGCCCGACGCGCAGTACCCGAGCGTCGCCCCGAGGCCCCAGCCGACCCGGTCCCGAAGCGGGCCGCGCGGGGTGATGAGCGCGCCGTTGAGACCACCGAGCGCCGCGGTGACACCGATCTGCGGCTCGTCGAGCGCAATGCCGAGCGCGAGCGGGCCGCAGGTCGCGAGCGCGCCAGCGAGACCGGCGACTACATCGCCGCCGCGGCGCTGGACGCGGAACGCCTCTGCCCACAGCCCCTCAGCCGGCAAGGGGCGACCGTACGCGCCGCGCGCACTGGAGTCAAGGCGAGTCTGGGTATCCAGGAGGGAGTCGATGAACACGGTCACCTCGAGGGACGGCACGCCGATTGCATACGAGCGCGAGGGGAGCGGCCCCGCCGTGATCCTGGTGGGGGGCGGCCTCGATGACGGCGAGGAGAACGCGCCGCTCGCCTCCGAGCTCGCCGGTGACTTCACGACCTACAACTACGCGCGTCGTGGCCGCGGTGCGAGTGGCGACACCCAACCGTATGCAGTGGAGCGTGAGATCGAGGACATCGAGGCACTGATCGCCGAAGCCGGCGGGCGCGTCCATGTCTACGGGGTCTCGTCGGGCGGGATGTTCGCGATTGAGGCCGCCCTGGCGGGCCTCCCCATCGACAAGGTCGCGGTATACGACGTTCCGTACGACACGTCGGCGGAGGCGCCGCAGCGCTACGACCAGTACCGGGTGGAGCTCGACGCGGCGCTCGGCGAGGAGCGTCGCGGCGATGCGGTCGAGCTCTTCATGCGGCTCGCGGGCTCGCCGGAAGAGCAGATAGCCGGTGCGAGAAGCTCGCCCTACTGGCCGGGCCTCGTGGCTCTCGCGCACACGCTCGCGTACGACGCGGCGCTGTACGGCCAGCCGCCGCTCGCTCGGCTCACGACGCTTGAGCAGCGCACCCTGGTCGCGACGGGAGGAGAAAGCGGCTTCTTCGCGGCGGCCGCGGACGCCGTCGCGGCGAGTGTCCCGAACGCTGAGCGCATAACGCTGGCCGGGCAGGGTCACGTCGTGGACCCGAAGACGATGGCCGCCGAGCTACGGCGCTTCCTCGCCTGAACGGCTCAGATCCGGTGGAGCAGCTCGTCCACGATGTACTGGTCGGCCTCGAAGACCCGGATCTCCACGATCTGGTCGCCGCGCACGCGGTAGACGTTCGCACGCCGGATCTCGAGCGGCGGACCGTCGCCGTGGAAGCGCTCTCGCACCAGCAGCGCCACGCGCTCGTCGCTCGCGAGCATGTCGATGAGCTCGAGCTCGATCTTGCCGTCGGCGTACTGGTCGCGGACTGACTTGATGTAGTCGACGGCCGCAGCCTTGCCGCGCCGATGGCCGGCGAACGCGGAACGGCCGGGGATGTGAAACTCGATGTCCTCGGCGAAGTACCCGAACGCGGTGTCCCAGTCCCCGCGCTTGGCTGCGCCCAGGTAGTCCCTCATCAGCTCGCCGGGAGTCACGCCGGAGAGTTTCCCGCATCGAGGTGCCGCCCTCTGATACACCACGGTGCATGCGCATCTTGGGGCTATTCATCTCATTCGGCCGCTTCCTCTTCGGAGTCACCTTCATAGCCAAGCCGCGGGTCATGGAGCAGCTCTGGATCGGGAAGCAGGCGCGCCTTCCCGGCGCGCAGCTGCTCGCGCGCGCCGTGGGCGCGCGCGACCTCACGCTCGGGCTCGGGGGCATGCAGGCCCTCGCGCGCGGGGACGGCAGTAGCGCGCGCCCGTGGCTCGCGGCCGCGGCCGTCTCCGACGCCGTCGACTTCGGCGCCACGCTCGCCGCCGGCCCCACCATCCCGCGCGACGCCCGTAACGGCGTGCTTGGGGTGGCCGCCGCCGGTGCGCTGCTGTCGGCGCTGGCAGCGGCCGGGGTCGGACGCGGCGCCGAGGCAGGGCCCGTCGAGCCGGGGCCCTACGAGTTCGCCGAGACGAGCGCCGCCGCGGGTCAGCCGGTCACCAGCGCCTGAGCCTTCCCAACGGACCGCTTTCACCCGGGACTGCGAGGATGCCCCTGGATGGCCGGCAGGTCGAAGCGAGATCGCAGCCGCGACGCGGTTCGTGAGGCCGTCGAGCAGGCCGGCGGGGTCGAGGCGGCCGTCGCGCCCCAGAAGCGCGTCGCCGACCCGTTCACGACCGAGCTGCGCAGGCGTGAGGTGCTGCCGCTGCTCGTGCTGCACCTGATCAACGAGGGTCCGAGCTACGGCAACCAGCTGATGGAGCGGATCGCCGCGATGACCGCGGGCGTGCTGTCGGTCAATCCCAACACGATGTACCCGCTGCTTCGCCAGCTGGAGGGCCGCGGCCTGATCGAGGGCAGCTGGGAGCATCCCGAGCGCCGCTCGCGGCGCTACTACGCACTCACGGACGACGGTCGCGCCGAGTACGCCCGCCTCGTGGAGGAGGTGCGGCCCTTCCTCGACTCGGTCAAGTCGTCGATCGACGAGATCGTCAACGAGGTGTACGGCACGTGAGGACGGCCTCCGCGCGCGGGACGGTGCCGCTGCAGCCAGACGAGGCGCTGGCGCTGTGGACGAACGTCGAGCGCTGGTCGACGTTCATCGAGGGCTTCGCGCGCGTCGTCGAGTGCTCGCCGGGCTGGCCGGACGAGGGCGAGCGTGTGAGCTGGGAGTCGACACCCGGTGGCCGCGGCAGGGTCACCGAGAAGGTCGTCGAGAGGCGCCCGGACAGCTTCTCGACGATGGTGTTCGAGTCCGCGCTGATGGGGCGCCAGACGCTGCGGGCGGTTCCGCACACGACGGGCGCCGAGGTCGAGCTGAGCCTCGAGTACACGCTCGTCAAGTACGGCCCACTCAGCGTCGTGGCCGACGCCCTGTTCATCAGAAGGGCGCTCCGCGACAGCCTCCGGCGGACCGTCGGGCGCTTCGGAGTTGAGGCCGAGGAGGAGGCGGGCCTCCGCTAGGGTTGCTGGCCGCCGCTACCCCGGAGGTTCATTTGTTCGTGTTCAAGGCCGCCGTCGTGGGGGCTGGGACCATGGGCGGGGAGATCGCCCAGGTCGTGGCCGCCGCCGGCATCCCGGTCGTCCTCAAGGACGTGAAGCAGGAGTTCGTCGACACCGGCCTCGAGAAGGCCCGCCAGGTCACCGAGGCACAGCTCGGCGTGCTGGTCGGCAAGGAGAAGATCACCCACGACCAGGCCGACGCGCAGCGCGAGCAGCTGCTCGGTCGCATCACCGGGGCCACCGGCTATGAGGACTTCGGTGACGTCGACTTCGTCGTCGAGGCGGTCCCCGAGCGGATGGAGGTCAAGCAGACGGTCTTTGCCGAGCTCGATGAGGTCACGCCCGGGCACGCGATCCTCGCCTCCAACACCTCGAGCCTGTCCGTCACCGAGATGTCCGAGGCCACGCTGCGGCCCGACAAGGTGTGCGGGTTTCACTTCTTCTACCCGGCTTCGATGATGCGGCTGATCGAGGTGATCGAGGGCGACGAGACCTCCGAGGAGACGCTGCAGGCGGCCACGAGCTTCGCCCAGGCGCTGCGCAAGACCGCGATCCGCTGCGGCGAGGTCCCGGGCTTCGTCGTCAACCGCATCCTCACCGCGGCGATGTCCGAGGTGTGGAAGGCGACGGAGGAGGAGGGGCTGTCGATCGAGGACGTCGATCGCGTGATCAAGGAGTCGGGCGCCACGCCGATGGGGCCGTACTTCCTCTCGGACCTGCTCGGGCTCGACACGGTGCTGCACGTGGCCGAGCACCTGCATGAGTCCTACGGCAGCGAGCGCTTCCACGTGTCGGCGAAGATGCAGGAGCTGGTCGCGGCCGGCGACCTCGGCCAGAAGACCGGAAGGGGGTTCTATGAGCACGGCTGATGCGGGCACGACGCCCGCGCTGAGCTCGCTCGTCGATCGCATGGGTCTCAAGACCCTGGTCGAGTCCTGCCTCGTCCTCGAGGAGGGCGTGGCCTCCGCGAAAGACATCGAGATCGGGATGATGATGGGTGCCGGCATCCTGCCCGGCCCTTTCACGCGCGCGGATGAGGCCGGCCTCGACACCGTGCTCGAGCAGCTCGAGGCCGCCCAGCGCGAGTGGGGCGAGGCCTTCGAGCCGCCCGCGATCCTGCGCCGGCTGGTCGCCCAGGGCCGGGTCGGCAAGAAGGCGGGCCAGGGCTTCTTCCCATATCCGCAGCCCGATACGGGCGACCAGCGCGAGACGGTCCTGCTCGAGACGCGCGACGACATCGCGATCGCGTGGCTCAACCGGCCGCCCGCCAACCCGCTGTCGCCACAGGCGATCGGCGACCTGATCGACCTCTGGAACGCGGTCGACGGCAAGGTGCGCGCGCTCGTGATCGCCTCGTCGAACATCTTCACGTTCAGCGCCGGCGCCGACATCAAGGAGTTCACGAAGATGACCCCGGACGCGGCGGGCGCCGACCTGCTCGGCGAGGGTCACCGCTTCATGCGGTCGATGGAGCAGTCCTCGACGGTCACGGTCGCGGCGGTCAACTCGATCGCCTTCGGGGGCGGCTGCGAGCTCGCCATGGCATGCGACTTCCGCATCGCCGCCGAGTCGGCGACGTTCGGCCAGCCGGAGATCAACCTCGGCCTCATGCCCGGCTTCGGCGGCACCCAGCGACTCCCGCGGCTGGTCGGCGAGGCCAAGGCGCTCGAGATGAACCTGACCGGCGAGCCGATCGACGCCTACGAGGCGCACCGGCTCGGGCTCGCCAACCAGGTCGTGCCGGACCACGAGCTGTTCGACACGACGATGGCCTGGGCGCGCAAGCTCGCGGGCCAGGCGCCGATCGCGATCGGCGAGATCAAGAAGCGCTCGCACCAGGCCGACCTCGACGAGGGGCTGCGCACGGAGACCGAGGGTTTCGCGCACGCCTTCGGCAGCGAGGACGCGCGCGAGGGCATCGCCGCCTTCCTGCAAAAGCGCCGTCCGAAATTCAAGGGCCAGTGACGACAGTCTCCACCGGGGCGGCCCAGATCGCCGACCTGCTGCGCTCGTCCGAGCGCGCCGTCGTACTGACGGGCGCCGGTATCTCGGTTCCGTCGGGCATCCCGGACTTCCGCACCCCGGGCACCGGCCTGTGGGAGAACGTCGACCCGATGGAGGTTGCCCACATCGACGCCTGGCGGCGGGACCCGGACCGTTTCTGGTCGTTCTACGGGCAGCGATTCGCTTCGCTCACCGACAAGGTGCCGAACGAGGCCCACCATGCGATCGCCGAGCTCGAGCGCCGTGGTCTGATCAAGGGTGTGATCACCCAGAACATCGACCGGCTGCACCGGCAGGCCGGCAGCGAGCGCCTTATCGAGGTGCACGGCTCGATCGAGTGGAGCATCTGCATGCAGTGCCGCGGGAAGCTGCCGATCGACCGCGTGGTCGAGCTGCTCGAAAGTGCGCAGGGCGCACCGGAGTGCCCCGCCTGCGTGCTTCCGCTCAAGCCCGACGTCGTGCTGTTCGGCGAGCTCTTGCCCGAGCGCGCGCTCGCGGAGGCGCAGGAGCTCGCGTTCGACGCGGACCTGATGCTGTGTGTCGGCTCGTCGCTCGAGGTCTACCCGGTGGCTGGGCTGCCGGCGATGACCCGCGGCGCCGGCGGGCGGCTCGTGCTGATCACGCAGGGGCCGACGCCGTACGACAACGACGCCGAGGTGAAGCTCGAGGGCGACGTCGTCGAGGAGTTGCAGGCAGTGCTCGCTGCCCTCTAACCCGGCGCAGGAGCTATGGTCCGGGCGTGGCGATCAGAGTCGTCTTGGCCGAGGACAGCCTGATCGTTCGGGAAGGTCTGCATCAGCTCCTCGCGGCATCACCGAGCCTGAATGTGGTGGCGACCTACGGCGACGTCGAATCCCTGCTCGACAGGGTTGAGCGCGACCGGCCCGATGTGATCCTCACCGACATCCGCATGCCCCCGTCGAACACCGACGAAGGGATCCGACTGGCCGACCACCTCCGCGAGAGCCGTCCCTCGACCGGAGTCGTGGTTTTGAGCCAGTACGCGGAGCCCCCTTACGTACTCGCGCTGCTAGAGCACGGCTCGGATCGCCGCGGCTACCTGCTCAAGGAGCGGATCCACGATCGCGGTCAGCTGATCTCGGCGATCGACACCGTTGCGCGCGGAGGGTCGGTGATCGACCCGAAGATAGTCGAGGTGCTCGTGGATGCGAAGTCGGGGACCGACCACTCACCGCTCACGGGACTCACGCCGCGAGAGCGCGAGGTGCTCGCCGAGATTGCGCAGGGCAAGAGCAACGCCGCGATCGCCGAGTCGCTTGTACTGACCAAGCGGGCTGTGGAGAAGCACGTCAACTCGATCTTCACGAAGCTCGGACTGGCGGGATCCAGGCAGGTCTCGAAACGGGTGAAGGCGACCCTGATGTTCTTGGCCGACAGCTCGCCCTCGTCCATGTCGGCGCACGAGCCGATGTAGAGTCCTCTCATCCGACCGCCGGTGGAAGGATGCCCATGGGCTCGCACCCCATCCCTACCGCCACCGATCCGCCCCGGATCCGCTTCCCTGCCCTGCTCGCGCTGACGGCGACGGGCGCGCTGCTGGCTGGCGTGGCCGCGGTCGTTGCGCTGCTCGGCCACATGCCACACGATGTATCACTGGCGGAGCGGCAGGCGGTCACAATCGCCACGCCGATCGCGGTCGGCCTCTACGCCTGGAGGGAAGGCACCCACGCGCGCTTCGGACGCCTGCTCGTGCTGGCCGGCGGGGCGTGGTTCCTGGCCGCGCTGTCGAGCTCGAGCAACGAGCTCGTCTACAGCATCGGGCGCGTGTCCGGGTGGACCGTCGAGGTCGGACTCATCTACCTGATCCTGGCTTTCCCGTCAGGGCGCCTGACCACCCGCCTCGACCGCCGGCTCTTCGCCGCCGCGCTCGCCGTCGTCGCGACGCTGTTCGTCCCGACGGCGTTTATGACCGACGCCTATCCCGCGCCCTCCCAGTTCGCGACCTGCGTTTCCGACTGCCCCGAGAACGCCTTCATGCTGCTCAGCTCGGAGCCTGCCTGGGTGGATGGGGTGATCGTCCCGCTGCGCGAGCTGCTTGCCTCGCTCGTCCTCCTCGCTGTCGTCGTGCGGCTGGCTGATCGCATTCGAGGCGCTACCCGCCTGATGCGCAGGACGCTCGCGCCTGTCCTCCTCTTCGCGATCCTTCGGACGATCTCGATCGCGGTGAGCCTGGGTCTGCGGCGGGCCGGAGTCGACGACTCGGTCCTCGCCGTGAGCACCGCGGTGACGGAGCTGTGCCTGCCTGCGATGTGCATCGGCTTCCTGGTCGGCCTGCTCCGTTGGCGCATGTACACCGCCGATTGTCTCGTCGCGCTCGCGCACGGGCTTCGTCGCCGCAGCGGGCCGGGAGAGCGTCGCGACCTGATCGCGGCGACGCTCACAGACCCCACGGTCGAGCTGGCGTCGTGGCGGCCGGAGGGCGGTTGGGTCGACGCGGAGGGGAAGCCCATGTCGCTGCCTCCCGCGTCCGCCGAGCGGCTCGCCACGGTGATCTTCGACGACGACGAGCCGGTCGCAGCCGTAGTTCATGACGCGGCCCTCAGCGAGCAGAGGTCCTTCATCGAGGCGGTCGGGGCGTACGCCTTCGTCTGGGACGACAACCGGCGCCTCGCCGCCCGCGTGGAGAGCTCCCTGACCGAGCTACGCGAGTCGCGGGCCCGAATACTGGCGGCCGCGGACGAGGAGCGCCGTCGCATCGAGCGCGACCTTCACGACGGAGGCCAGCAGCGCCTGGTGGCGTTGCGAATCCGCCTCGAGCTGGCAGAGGAGATGATGAGACAGGACCCTGCTCGGGCGGGCAGCATGCTCCATCGGCTTGGTGACGACGTCGATGCCGCGCTCGACGAGCTCAGGTCGCTCGCGGCGGGTGTGTACCCCTCACTGCTCGCAGCGCGCGGCCTGCCGGATGCGATCCGCACGGCCGCGCTCCAATCGCCACTGCCGACCATAGTGGAGGTCGACGGCGCCGACCGCTATCCAAGCGAGATCGAGACGGCCGCCTACTTCTGCTGCGTCGAGGCACTGCAGAACGTCGCCAAGCACGCCCCCGGGGCGAACACCGTGGAGATCGCGCTCAGCCGCAACGGCGATCTCCGCTTCGAGGTGCGCGACGACGGCCCCGGCTTCAGCGTCGACGATGCGCCCGGTGCGGGGCTTGTGAACATGCGCGATCGCATCGCCGCCGTCGGCGGCGAGCTCGAGATCCGCTCCAGTCCGGGCGCCGGCACGGCGGTCGTAGGGACCATTCCCGTCGGGCGCTAGCCGACCGGCTTGCTGTGGGCTTGCCAGAGCCGGCGGAGCATCGCCGGGCTGAACTCCCGCTTCCGGACGAGCGTCGCGGCGCCCGAGGCCTCGATCGCCGGCGTCATGGCGGGGCTCTCCTCGACCGAGATCAGCACCACCACCACGTGCGAATGGCGCTCGCAGATCCGATGGGCGGCCTCGATCCCGTCCATCCCCGGCATGCGCACGTCCATGAGCACCAGATCCGGCTTGAACCTGGCGACCGCCTCGAGCGCCTCCTCGCCGGACCTGGCCTCGCCCAGCCAGCTGAAGCCCTGCGTCGCGACCACGACGTCACGGGCGACGTCGAGGAAGATCGACTGGTCGTCGACCGCGAGCACTCCGACCGGGTCCGCAGCGGGCGCACCCATATGCCGACCGTACGGATGCGAGGGCTGGCTGGCGTCATCCGATCGGGGTGAAGTCGAACGTCGCCCAAAGCGTTTGCATACGCTTCCCGGCTAGGCGATGACGGCCAGACCGAGAGTGGTCGTGGTGGGGGCGCTGCCGGCGCTGGGCATCGAGCTGATGCGGCAGCGTCTCGAGGTCGATCCCGGGCCCATCCGCCCGGAGCGGAGCTGGCTGCGCGAGCACGTATCCGGCGCGGCAGCGATCGTGGCCGATCCGGGCGTCCCGATCGATGCGGCACTGCTCGACGCGGCCGGCGCCTCCCTGAAGGTCGTCGCCAACTTCGCCGTCGGCTACGACAACATCGACCTCGAGGCGGTCCGCGCGCGAGGCATCCGGGCGACGAACACCCCAGACGTGCTCACGAACGCCACGGCCGAGCTTGCGATCACGCTGATGCTCGCCGCGGCGCGGCGAGTGACCGAGGCGGATGCCCTGACCCGCAGCGGCGAGTGGCAAGAGGAGCAGGCGCTACTGGGACGCGAGCTCGCGGGCGCGACGGTCGGTCTCGTGGGCTTCGGGCGCATCGCTCGGCGCGTCGCGGAGCTGCTGCGCGGCTTCGAGGTGCTGCTTCTGGTCAGTGCGAGATCGCGGATTGCCGCGCCGTCGGGCGCCGAACAGCGCGAGCTCGAGGACCTCCTCGCGAGCGCAGACTTCGTCAGCCTTCACGTGCCGCTTTCGAGCGAGACGAGATATCTGATCGATGCGTCCCGCCTCGCCCAGATCAAGCGCGGCGCCGTGCTCGTGAACACCAGTCGCGGCGGGGTCATCGACACGGCGGCGCTGATCGACGCGCTTCGCAGCGGCCGGCTCGGCGCGGCCGGGCTCGACGTCTATGAGCACGAGCCGCAGGTGCCGCGGGAGCTGCGCGAGCTTCCAAACACCGTGCTCCTGCCGCACATCGGCTCAGCTACCGGCAAGACACGGGAGGCCATGGCGCGCCTCTGCGTCGAGAACGTGCTGGCGGTCATTGAGGGACGTGAGCCGCCGACGCCGGTGGTGTAGCCGCCTCGGCGCCTTCCGACACGTCCTCCGCGTGGTACTGCTGGAGGAGCTCCTCCTCCCTCTGCTTCTTGGGGAACAGGAAGAAGATCAGCACGGCGCCGATCAGGATCGCGACGATCCCGGCGAGGTAGGCCCATTCGTCGCCCTGGAGGAACGACGATTTCGCGGCCGCGATGATCTGGTCCTGGTATTGGGGATAGCGCTCTGCCGTGTCGACCGCGCTCGCGAAGGACTTGGTCAACTCGCCCTGGACCTGGTTCGTGATCTTGTCCTGGTTCGGCGCGCCGGCGATCGACGCGGCGATCGCGCTCGCGTAGCCGGCGGTCAGGACCGCGCCGAGGATCGACTGCATGATCGCCCCGCCCAGGTCGCGCTGAAGGTCGGCCGTTCCCGAGGCCATGCCGGCGCGGCGGACCGGAACCGACCCGGTGAGCGAGTGCGAGGCGGGGGTGCCGGCGAATCCGACGCCGATGCCGATGAAGGCGTAGCCGAGCGCGACCTTCCAATACGAGATGTCCTCCTTCCAGAGGAGGAGCATCGTGAGGAAGCCGAGGAGACAGAAGAAGTAGCCGATGAGGAGGGTGAAGCGGGCGCCCTGCACGTTCACGAGCTTGGCGGAGCGCGGCGCAACCACGACCATGCACACCGCAGCGGGCAGGATCGCGAGACCTGCGTCGAGCGTCGAGTAGCCCAGGACGTTCTGCAGGAACTGCTGGCCCACGAACATCGCGCCCATGAGCGTGCCGAACACGATGATCCCTGCGCAGGCCGCGACCCAGAAGATGCGCCGGCGCGCAACATCGAGGTCGTAGAGAGGGGACTCCGCCTGTCGCTGCCTGACGACGAAGGCCACGCCGGCCGCGAGCGCGACCGCGACGAGTACGAGGACGAGCGTCCCCTCGTTCGGCACCGGTGCGAAGTTGATGGCGAGGACGACCCCCGCGACGAGCAGGACCGAGAGGATGCCGCCGAGGTTGTCGACCGGATCCGTGGCCTCGTTCACGTGGGCCGGCACGTAGCGGACCGCCAAGTACAGGGCCACCACGGCCAGCGGCAGGGTCACCACGAAGACCGAGCCCCACTCGAAGCCGGTCAGCAGCGCGCCCGCCAGCAGCGGTCCCAAGGCGGCGATGGCGCCGCCCAGGGCCGACCAGAGCGCGATCGATTTCGTGCGCGCCGGACCCGACCACAGCGCGGTGATCAAGGCGAGCGTCGTCGGGTAGGCCATGCCGGCGGCGAGCCCGCCGACGACTCGAGCGCCGAACAGCACCTCGATCGACGGAGCGAGCGCGGCGACCAGCGAAGCGGGAATCGCGAGCGCGGTGCCGAGGATGAGCATCAGCTTGCGGCCGTAGCGGTCGCCGAGGGCGCCGAGGTAGAGCACCGACGCCGCGAGTCCGAGCGAGTAGCCCACGGCGACCAGGTTCAGCGCGGTCTGGCTCGCGTCGAACGCCTTGCCGATGTCGGGCAGCGCGACGTTGGCCACGGCCAGGTTCAGGTTCGCGACCGCGGCCACCAGGATCAGCGAGATGAGGACCAGGCCTGCCCGCGACGGGCCGGTGGAGGTGTCAGGCGTGTTGGATTGCATCACCACGCCGTTCGGTTTCTGTGAGCCGGCGCTGAAGCAGGAGCGTCAGCGTGCCGGCGATGAGCAACATGGCCACATTGACTCCGAGGACCGCGAGCGCGCCCAAAGCCTCCTCCGCCTCCCCGACTCCCGCCGCCACCCCGAGGTAGGCAGCGGCCGGAATCGTAGTGATCGAGATGCCGACGCCAACGGCCGCGCTGGCGCGCGTCTCCAGGGCGAGCATGCCGGCGACGCCGGCGAGACCGGAGCGGCGGCTGACGAGACCGACGCAGGTCGCGGTGATCGGCAGCAGGTCGGGGCTCACGGCCATCGCGCCGACGATCAGGATCTGGTTGGCCTCGATTACTCCAAAGCCGGCGATGACCCCGGCGGCGATCATGAAGACGAGGTAACGAGCAACCGGCCGGGCGTTCACTCGCGCCTGACCCAGCACGTCCGTCCAGATCAGGCTGCCCGCGCGCCCCGGCCGGATCGGTCCCAGCTCGTCGAAGCGGGCGAGCCCGATGTCCTCCTCCGCCACTCCCCGGCTGACGAGGAGCTCGAGGACGCGGTCGGCCCATTCAGCGGAGACCTCGGCGGTGAGCAGCACGTGCCCGGCGCGAATCCCCTGGGCGACGGCAACGTTTCGCACCGCGCCGTGCGCCTCGAGCCCGCCGCCGATCTCCGTGAGCGAGTCAGACGGACCGTAGACCCTGAGATGGAGCATCCCGTCAGAAGATCGCCACGGGATTGATCAAGGACCCGGTCCCGCCGGCGACCCGCAGAGGCGCGCCGCTGAACAGGAACTCCCAGCGACCGACCGCCTCGCAATGCTGGGCGAGGTCCTCGAGCTGCAGGTAGTCGAGCAGGTGGACGCCCATCGCGTTGAGCGCAAGGACGTGAATTGGGAACCCAACACCCTCCGTCGTGCTCGGCGCGGTGTCGTTGTTGCCGTCCGACCCGAGCGCCGCGACCTCCCGCTCCGCGAGGAAATACGCAGCCGTCGGGTGCAGTCCGGCCTTCGCGTCGGGCGTGTCCCAGGGCCCGAGCTCCGCCAGCCGCCTCGTCTGACCTGTGCGGACCAGGAGGATGTCGCCCGGCCCGACGGTGACCCCCTGGCTCCGCTCGGCCGTCTCGAGATCCTCGCGGAAGACATGCTCGCCGGGCTCGACCCAGCGGATGCCTCGCGCTCGCGGCACGTCCACGAGCACGCCGCGGCCGACCAGGCCGTTCCTGAGCAGCTCGATCGTGCCCGTCTGCGCGCCCCGCTCTGTGATCGAGCTGGCCGGCCTCCCGTCGAAGAGGAGGCCCTCGTGGGCGACGTGAGAGAACGCGTCGATGTGGCTGAGTCCGTCGTTGTGGTAATCGGCGCCGACGTAGTCCTTCGCAAAGCCCTCGTCCCCCGGCATCATCGTCATGTGGTGGTCGGCCGGTTCCGGCGCATCGGGTCGCGCCTCCGTCGGAAGCTGGTGGCTGAGGCTGACCGTGACCCCGCTATCGACGAGCCGAGCCGCGGCCGCGACCCGGGCGGGGCTGAGATGGTTCAGAGCCCCTCGCCCGTCCGTGTCGTCCCAGCGACCCCAGTTGGAGACGGCCTCGAACAGCTCGCGAAACTCGCCCGCGCTGATGTCCACGCACGCAAGCTAGGCCGCTGAGCCGCGGCGCGCCTCGTCTGATTGGGGTGATCTCACCGACCCACTCGATGGTCTTTAATCACCCGATCCGGGTGAGGCACCGGAGCCAGGTGCCCCGGACAATCTGCAGAGCTCCCGACGGAAGGGCCCGCTTGTGAGCACGGCCGTCCATTCGCGCGAACAAACCGGCACGACCGAGGGCGACGCGGGCACCGCGCCGGCCGACGTCTTCGTCGTGTTCGGCATCACCGGCGACCTCGCCAAGGTGATGACGTTTCACTCGCTCTATCGGCTCGAGCGGCGCGGCCTGCTCGACTGTCCGATAGTCGGGGTGGCCGCCGACGATTGGAACGTCGAGCAACTGCGCGAGCACGCTCGCAAGAGCATCGAAGATTGCGGCGAGGCGATCGACGATGAGGTCTTCAAGCGGTTCGCCGCCAGACTGTCATATCTGTCCGGCGACTTCGCCGATGACGACACCTACGGGCGTGTGGCGCAGGCGGTGGGGGACGCGCGTACACCGGTCTTCTATCTCGAGATCCCGCCGTCCCTCTTCGGAATGGTCATCAAGGGACTGGCCGAGGCGGGCCTGACCAAGTCGGCGCGAGTCGTGGTGGAGAAGCCGTTCGGACACGACCTCCCATCGGCGATCGCGCTGAACGAGCAGGTCCACCAATACCTGGACGAGTCGCAGCTCTACCGGATCGACCACTTCCTGGGCAAGATGGGACTCGTTGAGATCCTGTTCCTGCGGTTCGCCAACACCATGTTCGAGCCGATCTGGAACCGCAACTACGTCTCGTCGGTTCAGATCACGATGGCCGAGAGCTTCGGCGTCGAGGATCGCGGCCATTTCTACGATCCCGTAGGAGCCCTTCGCGACGTTGTCGTCAACCACCTGATGCAGGTCGTGGCGGCCGCCGCGATGGAGCCGCCGGCCGGTCGCGACGCGAGCACCCTCAAGAACGCCATGGTGTCGGTCTTCCAGGCCATGCCACCCGCCGACCCGTCCCAGTACGTGCGCGGCCAGTACGACGGGTATCGCGAGATCGACGGGGTCGCGCCTGACTCGACGACCGAGACCTTCGCGGGCCTTCGATTGGACATCGACAACTGGCGCTGGTCGGGCGTGCCGTTCTTCATCCGCGCGGGGAAGCGGCTCCCGATCACGCAGACCGAGTTGCGGCTCGTGTTCAAGCAGCCCCCCCGGCTCGGATTCCAGGTGGACCAGTCGCGGCGCCCGGAGCCCGACCAGCTCGTGGTGAAGCTCGACCCCTCGACCGGCATCAGGTTGATCGTCGACGCTCAGCGCGCCGACTCGGTCGCGCCCGAGCGGATCAACCTGGACATGGAGTTCGCGGAGGAGGGGGGCGAGGGAGCGACGCCGTACGAGGTGCTCCTGCACGCCGCGATGATCGGCGACAGCAAGCGCTTCACGCGCCAGGACAGCGTCGAGCAGGCCTGGCGCGTGATGGAACCCCTGCTCGAGAATCCGCCGGAGGTCCGTGCCTACGAGAGGGGTTCGTGGGGGCCGGCGGCGGCAGCGGAACTGGTCGCAGACGACGGCGGCTGGCACGGTCCCTGGGTGGCGTCGTGAGCACGGCCGAGGCCGAGAGCGCCCCCCAGAGCGCAGCTGCACCCTCGCCGTTCCCGCCGATCGCCGAGTACGCCTTCCTCTCCAACTGCCACACCGGCGCACTGGTCGCGCCCGACGGGTCGATCGACTGGCTCTGCGTGCCGCGCTTCGACTCGCCGAGCGTCTTCGGCGCGCTGCTCGACCGCCAGGCAGGCAGCTTCCGCGTGGGGCCGTTCGGAGTCAACGTGCCAAGCGCCCGCATCTACGAACCCGGCACGAACACCCTCCTCACCACCTGGAACACGCCCACCGGCTGGATCATGGTGCGCGACGCGCTGACGATGGGCCGGCGGGACCACGAGGACGAGGTCACGCCGCACACGCGGCCGCCGGCCGACGAGGACGGCGACCACATGCTCGTGCGGACCGTCCTATGCGTGGAGGGCAGCGTCGAGGTCGACGTGGTGTGCGAGCCCGTCTTCGACTACGGGCGCACCCCGGCCGAGTGGTCGCTGGTCGGCGACGGCCGTCACGTGGCCGACGCGACCGGCGCCGGACAGACGATCAGGCTGCAGACCGACATGGCGATCGGAATCGAGGGCGAACGGGTCAGGGCCCGACACACGCTCAAGCAGGGTGAGCAGACCTACTGCTCGCTCTCGTGGGCGGAGGAGCTGGCCTCGCCGCAGAACGTCGACGAGGCCAACGGCCGCCTGGCCGCCACCACCGCGTACTGGCGCAATTGGCTCGACCGAGCACGGCCCATCGACCACCGCTGGCGCGGGCCGATCGAGCGCTCCGCGCTAACGATCAAGGGCCTCACCTACATGCCGACCGGGGCGACGGTCGCGGCGCTCACGACGTCGCTGCCGGAGACCCCCGGCGGTGAGCGCAACTGGGACTACCGCTTCACTTGGATCCGCGACTCGACCTTCACCCTCCAGGCGCTGCACTTCCTGAATCTGGACTGGGAGGCCGACGAATTCATGCAGTACGTCGCCGACCTCGAGCCGAACGACGACGGCGCGCTCCAGATCATGTACGGGATCGACGGCCGCCGTGACCTCACGGAGTCGACGCGGGACGATCTGTCGGGCTACGCGGGCGCCCGTCCGGTGCGGATCGGCAACGGTGCCTTCGACCAGCGCCAGAACGACGTATTCGGGGCAGCGCTCGACTCGGTCCTGCTGCATTCGCGCCGCAGCCAGCGCATGCCGCGGCGGCTCTGGCCGATCGTCCAGAGCCAGGCGGAGTGCGCCAGCCAGGTCTGGCGCAACCCCGATCAGGGCATCTGGGAGGCCCGCGGCGAGCCCCAGCACTACGTGTCGTCGAAGCTGATGTGCTGGGTCGCCCTCGATCGTGCCGCCAAGCTGGCTCACATCGGAGGGGACTCGGCGTTCCAAAAGACCTGGGCCGCCACCGCCGACGAGATCAAGGAGGACATCCTCGCCCACGGCATGCGGGACGGAGTGCTGCGTCAGCACTACGACACCGACGCGCTCGACGCGTCCACCCTGCTGGCCGGGCTCTTCGGATTCCTGCCGGGTCACGACGAGCGCCTGCGCAGGTCGGTCGAGGCGATCGCCAACGACCTCACCGAGGACGGCTTCGTCCTGCGCTACCGCACCGACGAGACCGACGACGGCCTGTCGGGCAAGGAGGGCAGCTTCCTGATCTGCTCGTTCTGGCTCGTCTCCGCCCTGGCGATCGTCGGGGACGGCCAGCGCGCCCGCGACCTGATGGAGCGGCTGCTTAGCGTCGCCTCCCCCCTGGGCCTGTACGCCGAGGAGTTCGACACCAGCACCGGCAGGCACCTGGGGAACTTCCCGCAGGCCTTCTCGCACCT
>Ga0081538_10001493_pt1 | contig 24014 bp, 27 predicted proteins | sample TabmetS5T2R1_FD_71022 | JGI IMG/M metagenome (GOLD analysis project Ga0081538, IMG submission 71022) | Tabebuia heterophylla rhizosphere microbial communities from the University of Puerto Rico - S5T2R1 | ecosystem: Host-associated > Plants > Roots > Rhizosphere ... | reverse complement strand
ATGCCCATGATCGTCCTGGTCTGGTCGGTGACGGTGACCTCGACGCGCTGCACCTCGCCGTCGGCCTTCTCGCGGTAGACCCAGCGGCTGCCGGGCGTCATCGGCCAGTAGGGGTTGTCGATCTGGGTGGTGAACTTGGCGGGGTCGAGCCGGACCGGCTCGCTGCCCTTGGGAAGCGCCGACGGCTGCGCGGCGTCGGCGGCGGGCGGGGTGGCCGACTCGTGGGTCGCGGATCGTTCCTGGCTGCATGCGGCCGTGGCGGCGGCGAGCAGCGCGATCATCAGCGCAAGGGTGGTACGGCGCACGAGGGCGTCCTCCTGAGATCGGCGGCACGGTGGACGGAGGAGGAGCATCATCACGAGGACGGACGCCCATGTGGCGTCTGGGCTAGGGCGAGCCCTCCAGCCCCTGGCGGCACAGGGACGGGGGGAGTGACCGCCAAGGGCAGGCTTGGTGTTGGCGTTGGGGGGACGCCGACGTTCGCGGGAACGCTTACCACGGATGGCGCCCCGCAGCAAACTGGCGACGGCCGGGTTGAGTCCGTCCTGGCAACGAACGCGTACCTCCGGTGGTCACCTGATCGAACATGTGTTCGAACATCCTAGCACCCAGCCGGCGCGGACGCCGCGTCGTCGCCGTGCCAGGCCTGGGGATCAGGACAGGCGCCCGACCCCCGGCCACGTCTGGCCCTCGGGGTCGATCTCGCTGAGGAGGCGGTCGGCGTTGGCGAGCACGGCGCCGTGGACCTGCCAGGCGCCCGGCTCCTCCCGGGGACCGGCCGCCATCGCGGTGGCGACCCGGTCGCGGCTGGCCCGTGCGCGGCCGAGCGCGCGGCGCAGCGGCGCCTCGTTGGCGGGCGGGCCGGGGAGGTTGGCGGCGGCCAGCTCGCCGAAGGCACGGACCGCGTCGCCGGCCTGGGCGAGCAGGTCGCCGAGCGCGGCCCGCAGCGGCGGGCTCGGTCCCTTGCCGCCGGTGGCGGTGTCGAGGTCGACCAGGGAGCGGAACAGCCCGCGGACCAGGATGGTGGAATGCTCCAGGGCGCTCAGCGCCGAACGCAGGTCGCTGGAGGGGTCGCCGACGCGCGGCCGGCGGGGGTTGAGCCGCAGGCTGTCCTCGGCCCGGCCCAGCGCCTGCCTGGCGCGCCCGAGCGGGCGGTCGAGCTCGCGGGCCTGCTGCAGCCGGTCGTAGGCCTCCTCCCCCGACCAGCCCGCCGCCAGGTCCTCGCCGCCGCCGCGGAGCAGGCGCGCCATGGCCTCGGCCAGCTCGAAGATCGCCTCGCCGGCGGGCTGCACGTACACCGGCGGCGCGACCAGGACGTTGACGGCGACGCCGACGCCGGCGCCGATGAGGGTCTCCAGCACCCGCGCGCGGGCCACCCCGGCCTGCCCGCCGACCACCAGCACCAGCAGGGCGCTGATGGGGACCTCGATCCGGTGCGCGCCGAGCCGCAGGACCTGGCCGACGGCCAGGGAGGCAAAGACCACCAGCCCGATGCTCCACCACTGCAGGCCGAGCAGGTTCGCGAGGCCCACCGCCAGCAGCACGCCGACGACCACGCTGCCGACCCGCTGCAGGCTCCCGGTGACCGTCTCGACGACGGTGAGCTGGGTGACCAGCAGGGCGGTCAGCGGTGCGAGCACCGGCACCTCGGTGTGGACGACCCGCCGTGCCAGCTCCCAGGAGATGACCGCGGCCAGGGTGGTCTTGGCGGTGCGCAGGCCGGGAGGCGTTCCCCGCCCGCGCCACCCGGTCAGCGGGCTCAGGTCGACGCGCCTGGCGAGCCGCCGGGCAACGCGGCGCAGGGAGCTCCTAGGCTGGACGGACACGGTCAGCCGCGGAAGGCGGGGTGGATCACGGCGGCGTCGGCCAGCTCGTAGGCCTCCAGGTAGCGAAGGTCGGAGAACTCGGTCCGCTGCACGGTCGATCTGGAGAAGCGGAGCCGCACCACGGTGGCCGGCTCGGTGCTGCCTGGCAGCCGGTACCGTCCGATCAGGCGGACGCCCTGGTAGTCGTCCCCGGCTCCGGCCTCGGCCTGCTTGACGGCGGCCATGATCCGCATCACCCCGAGGCGGGCGTTGTTCTTGGTGAGCCCGGTGGTCGCCGCCTCGGTGATCTCCCATTCCACGGCGACCGTCCCGCCCGGTTCGGCGTCGACGCGGGTGACCGTGCCGACCGGGCCGAGGCGGTCCTGGGCGGCCTGCCGGATTCGCTCGGCGAGGGTCGCGGGGACGGTGGTGCTGGTGGTGGTCTGCGCTGGCGTGGAGGCAGCCGGCGGGGCGGTGACCGGCGGGGCGGGCTCGGCGCCGCCGCCACCGCCGGCGAAGGCGTTGGCGAGCAGCCCCAGCACCAGCAGGGCCCCGGTGACGATCGCGAAGATGCCGAGCGCCTGCCGGTACCACGGCCGCGGCGGCCGCGGCGGCTGCGGCGGCCGGTAGCCCCACGGCCGCGGCGGCGGTGGCTGCGGCGGCGGCGGTTGCTGCGGCGGCTGCGGCGGCTGCTGCATCGCGCTGTGTCCTCCCTGGGCGCCCGTCGGCCTGCCAGCAAGCCTATAGACTGCCGAAGCAGCGGGAGGGCAGGCGCCCCGGAGCGGGAGGTCCGGCATGAGCGAGCGGCAGGACGGCATCGGGTCGGCGGCGGAGGCGGCGGAGGCGCCGGTGCAGGCCGTCGAGCGGCCCGCCGAGGCCACCGGGGCGCGCGCGGCCGGCGCCGCGGCGACGGGGGCGTCGAGCACGGGCTTCAACGCGCTGGGGGCGGTCGCGGTCGGTGCGCTGGCGCTGGGGGCGGTCGCCATCGGCCGCCTGGTGATCCGCCGTGCCGTGATCCGCGAGCTGCGCGTCGGGGAGCTCGAGATCGGCCGCCTCCGCGTCGGTCGCATCGAGGTCACCAAGCCCGCGGACTGACCGGTGACCGGCGAGGAGCTCATGCGCCGGTTCCTGCCGGCGTCGCCGTACCCCGGCCACCTCGGCATCCGGCTGCTGGACATGGGACCGGGCTCCGCCACCCTCGGCCTGCCGTTCGCCGAGTCGCTGGTCACCGCCGGCACCGTGGTCCACGGCGGCGCGGTGGCGTCGCTGATCGACACCGCCGGGATGGTGGCGGCCTGGTCGGGCGGCGACGTCCCGGACAAGCTCCGCGGCAGCACCGTCGGCCTGACCGTCTCCTACCTGGCGCCCGCCGACGGCGAGGACCTGAGGGCGACCGCGACGGTCCTGCGCCGCGGCCGCACCATCGTGCACGTGGACGTCGACGTGCACGGCAGCTCCGGCGCCGCCGTCGCCAAGGGGCTCGTCACCTACAAGCTCGGCTAACGAGGCTTGCGCATCACCGTGGCGTCCGGCCTGATCGCCTTCACGGATCCCGTGGCCTTGGTAATGCGCAGGCCTCGTTAGGCGCCCTCGCCGGCGTCGGCCGGGCGCAGGGTCAGGTCGTCACGGTCGACCCGACCGTGGTGGAGGAGCCAGGGACGGTCGACGAGGTGGTGGGGCCGGTCGTGGTGGTGTCCGGCCTGGTCGTGGTGGTCGACGGCGGCGGGCTGGTGGTCGTGGTGGTGGCCGGCAGGCTGCTGGTGGTGGCCGGGCGCCTGGCCGTGGTCGCCGGCGGCAGCGGGGACCGGCGCGGCGGGAGGCTGGTCGAGGCCCCCGCGGTCCGGCGCCGGCCGAGGGTGGTGGTCGGCGCGACCGAGGTCGGCGGGGCGAGGACCGGGGCAGGGTCCCCCTGGCTGGCGGGCGCGGTCAGCACGCCGAGCAGGGTGCCGCCGACCGCCCCGAGCACCACCGCGACCACCATCGTCGCCCACCGTCGATCCACGCTGAATCGCACCAACGCCCCCGTGTGCGCCTCACCGGGACGATGATAGGCGAATCAGGAGGCCATGTCGGGGTGTTGGCGCGGGTCGGGCCGGTCGCCGGCTTCGGCGCGGCGGGGCCTCAGCCGGGGCGGGCTGGCGGCGTGCGGCCCGATACGCCGCCAGCGCCGCGGCTTCGCAGACCGGCTCGCCGGAGCCGCCAGGCAGCCGGCCGCGCGGAGGAACATAGCAAAACCGGTCCCCTTCTGCCTCCGCGGTGCACCTCGTCCACTGCGGGTGAGATCATCGTTGGCGCGACAAGAGCGGAGAATGGGCACCACCCAGAGGGAGGGACGTCTGCCGTGACCGTCCTGGTGGCCGACGACGACGCCGACATCGTCCGCTTCGTCGAGGTCAACCTTCGCCTGGAAGGCCTGCGCGTGGTGACCGCGGGCGACGGCGCCGAGGCGCTCGCCAAGGCGCTCGAGCTGCAGCCGGACCTGGTGCTGCTCGACGTGCTGATGCCGGGCATCGACGGCTACGACGTCTGCGCCCGGCTGCGGGCCGACGACCGCGGCGCCGGTATCCCGGTGATCCTGCTCACCGCCAACTTCATCTCGGCCGACCACGACCGCGCCAGCGAGGTGGGCGCCGACGACTTCGTGGTCAAGCCGTTCGACCCCAGCGACCTGATGGTCAAGGTCAGGTCGCTGCTGCAGGCGGGCCGCCGGCGGTGAGGGCGCGGCGCAGCACCTTGCCGGTCATGGTCATGGGCAGCGCGGCGCGGAACTCGACCTCGGCGGGGACCTTGTAGGGCGCGAGCCGGTCGCGGCAGAAGTCGCGGATCTCCTCCGCGCTGGCCTGCTGCCCGGGCCGCAGCACCACCCACGCCTTGGCGACCTCGCCCCTGACCTGGTGGGGGATGCCGGCGACGCCGACCTCGGCGACCGCCGGGTGGGCGGCGACGACCTCCTCGACCTCCCGCGGCCAGACCTGGAGGCCGCTGGTCTTGATGAGGTCCTTGAGGCGGTCGACGATGAACAGGTAGCCGTCCTCGTCCAGGTAGCCCAGGTCGCCGGTGTGGAGCCAGCGGTCCCCGTCGTGGGACCGGACGGTGGCGGCGGTCTCCTCGGGGTCGTCCCAGTAGCCGGCCATGAGCTGCGGCGCCCGGATCAGCACCTCGCCGACCTCGCCGGGCGCCAGCGGGCCCTTGCCGGTCTCGGCGTCGACGACGCGGACCTCCACGTCGGGCAGGGGCATGCCGACCGAGCCGAGCTTGTTCGGTCCCTCCACCGGGTTGACCGCACACGCCAGCATCGCCTCGGTGAGGGAGTAGCCCTCGACGATGCGGCCCCCGGTCAGCTCCTCGAAGCGCCGCTTGGTCTCGGCCAGCAGCGGCGCCGCGCCGGAGAAGCACACCTTGATGGAGCTGAAGTCGACCTTGCCCGCCCGCACGTCCGGGTGGTCGATCATCGCGTTGAACAGCGCCGGCACCCCGCTGAACGAGGTCGGGCGCACCTTGTCGATGGTGCGCAGCAGGTCCTTCAGGTCGCGCGGGTCCGGGACCAGCGCGATCGCGTTGTGGTTGATCAGCGCCACGCTCTGGATGCCGATGTTGGCGAAGGAGTGGAACAGCGGCAGCGGCGCCATCACCACGTCCTCCCAGGGGGTCGTGCCCGACCTGAGCCAGGTCGCGATCTGCGTGCCGGTGATGGTGTAGTGGCGGTGCAGCCCGACCACCCCCTTGGGCGTGCCGGTCGTGCCGCCGCTCATCAGGATCGCCGCCGGGTCGTCCGGGCCGGCCACGGCCGCCGGCGGGGGCGCGCCCTGGTGCCGCCCGAGCAGGTCGCCGAGCCACAGGTCGCCGCGCTCCAGCCGCACCCGGTGGCCGCCCTGGCGCTCCCTGGCCAGGGTGAACAGCACCCGCAGCAGCGGCGGCAGGTACTCCTTCACGTTGGTGGCGATCACCCGGCGCAGCGCGGTGCGCGGCTGGACCGCCTTGACCCGCCCGTACACCGGGGTGAGCACCACGATCGTCTCGGCCCCAGTCCGCGCCAGCGCGCCCTCCAGCTCCGGCTGGGCGTAGATCGGGTTCAGCGGGACCACGATCGCCCCCGCCTTCCACGCGCCCAGCTCGCAGAGCAGGAACTGCGGGCAGTTCGGCAGCAGCAGCGCCACCCGGTCGCCCTTGGCGACCCCCAGCGCCGCCAGGGCCGCCGCGAACGCGTCGCTGCGCCGCTGCAGCTCCCCGTGGGTGACGGTGCGGCCCTTGAACAGCAGCGCGGGCCGGTCGGGCCGCTCGGCGGCCGCGTCGCCCAGGTAGTCCAGCAGGGTCCGCCGCGGGTAGGGGTCGAGCGTGGTCGGCATGCCCCCGTCGTAGTGCTCCAGCCAGGACGCCGTCTGCATCGGCCACCTCCAGGGACGGACCCGCCGGAGCCAAGCCTACGGCGAACCGCGCGGCATCGGGCGGCCGGCGCCTAGGTCGTGACCGCCCCGGTCGCGGCCAGCAGGAACCCGCCCGGGGCCCCCGAGCGTGCCTGGGTTCACCACCTGCGGCGAGGGTTCCGAGGCCGGCGTCACCGGCGCCTGCTCGTCGCGCTGGCAGGCGGCCAGCATGAGGATCCCCACGGCCGCGACGGCGACCAGCCGAGTCACCCGTCCCGCGATGCCGATGTTCGAACGACGCTCCTGGGTCTTTCTCGGCAGTTCCGGGTCGGAGATGAGCCGTGGGTATGCTGGCCCGGCGGGTCGGCGAGCAGGAGGGCGCTGCGGTGAGGCCGGAACGGGTTCGGCGGGGCGACACGCAGGTCATCGGCATCGAGGCGCGGACGACCAGGGGGCCGGAGGCCGACCCCGACGCCGTCCCCGCGCTGTGGCGGCGGTTCCAGCGGGAAGGCCTGGAGCGGCGCATCCCCAACCGGGCCGGGACCACCACGACCTGCGCGGTCTACACCGACTACGACCCCGACGACCGCGGCGGGTACCGCTGCGTGGTCGGCGCCGAGGTCACCAGCCGCGACGAGGTCCCGGCGGGCATGGTCGCGGTCACCGTCCCGGCCGGCGAGTTCCTGGTGTTCGCCGCCCGCGGGCAGATGCCCGACGCGCTGGGGGCCACCTGGGAGCGGATCGCGGAGTTCTTCGAGCCCACCCCGGTCCGCCGGGCCTGGACCGCCGACCTGGAGGTCCACTACCCGACCGGTTCGGCGGTCGACGTCCTGGTCGCGGTCCGGCCGGACGGGTCGTGACCGTCAGGCCGGCGTGGAGTCGAGGTTGATCAGGCGCACCCGGCCGTGGGCGACCAGGCGGTCGCGGTCGTCGCTGATCGCCACCTGCCAGAGCTGGGTCGTCCGGCCCCGCGCGAGCGGCGTCGCCTCCGCCCGCAGCGTCCCCTCCCGGACCGGCCGCAGGAAGTCGGTGTGGTTGGAGATCCCCACCGTGCCGCCCCGGTCGCCCAGCCAGGCCGCCGCGCCGTGGCGGGCGGCGGTCTCGGCCAGGGCGACGTAGACCCCGCCGTGGACCAGCCCGAACGGCTGGTGCAGGTCGGGCGTGACCGGGCAGGTCAGCACCACCCGGTCTCCGGACAGCTCCTCCACCCGCATCCCGAGCAGCCCGTCCAGCCCCACCTCAGCCGGCCTCCGGGCCGGGCGGGTGGTGGCGCAGGGCGTCGGCCAGGTCGCGCTGGATCACCGTCAGCGTGAGGTCGCTGCGGGTCCGCTCGATGATGGCGCGGGCGACGTCGGTGGAGCGGCGCAGGTTCCCGGTGATCGCCTCGGGGAAGTCCAGGTCGGCCAGGAGCGCGTGGATCTCCTCCATGGCGGCGAACAGCGCCGTGGCCCTCGGCAGGTCCCCGCGCCGCAGCACGTCGAGCAGGTGCCGGCGCAGCTCGCCCACCGTCTCGGCCAACCCGTTGAGGTAGGGGGCGTCGCCGACGCCGACGTCCTCCGGCGGCGGCACCGGGTCGCCGGCGACCAGCGCCCTGGTCGCGATGGCCTCCGCGTACTCCTTCTGGGCGTCCTGGAGGAAGCCGGCGTAGTAGACGTCGGGGTGGGCGGCCAGCGTCGACTCGGCCACCGCCAGCAGGTCGCGCGCCTCGGCGAGCAGCTGGTCGGCCCGTTCGAGCTCCGTCCTGTGGGCGGACCGGATGGCGTTGGCGCAGCTGCGCACCGCCTGCCTGGCGGTGCGCAGGCCGACCTCCCGCGCGCGGTGCTTGGCGTCCAGGCGTGCCCGCAGCAGCTCGGCCGCTCCGTCCAGGCTCATTCGGTGCTGGGCGCCACCGGTCCACCCCATCCGGCCCGGCCACGCCGGGGGTCCTGGGGGGCCAGGAGGCCGACGGTGGGCAGCCCGCGCCCGCCCCCGCGCCCCGCCGGGCGCGCCCGCCGGGTGCGGCGCCAGGCCATCCCGACCAGCGTGGCGAGGTAGGCGGCGAGGAGGCCGCCGGCCGCGACCGGGGCGACCCACCAGCGCCCGCCGGAGGCGGCCCAGGCGCGCAGCCCGGCGCCCGCGGCGACGGCCAGCACCAGCAGCACGCGCCGCCGCCGCACGGTCGTGCGCCGGCGCGCCGCCCGCCGGCCGGAGCGCAGGGCCAGCGTGGCGGCGGCCTCCGGATCGGGGTCGGGTTCCTCGGCGGGCAGGTCGCCGGTGGTCCACGGTCGCGCGCCGCGGGAGAGCCGTCCGGGCCGGTCCCGGCGCGGGACGGGCATGGGGCCGGCGCCGCGGGCGAGGGGGACCAGCAGGACGCCCCAGATCGCGGCCACGAGCGCGAACAGCGCGAGGCTCACGGTGCCACCTTCCGAAGGGTCCGACGGACCACGCTGACCTGGGCCGCTCGGGCCCGGGGCACCGTAGCACGGCCGATATGGCCGATCAACGAAGGTCCCGGGCGGCGGTTGCGGCGCGCCGCGGCCGGGTATCCGCGGCTGGTGCCGTCTCGAGCAAGGAGGCGACGATGGCTGTTCCGAAGCCACACAACGGCCCGACCGCGGACAAGGACCGCCCCTGGAACTGGTCGGAGGAGGGCGGCGAGCAGGTCGAGGCGCTGCTGGAGCGGGGGGGCTGGAGGGCGGTCGCGGAGGCCCACGCCTGGTACGACGACGCCTCCGGCGACCCGCCGGAGAAGAAGACCGCCTACAAGCTCCCCCACCACGAGCTGATCGACGGCAAGCCGCAGGTCGTCTGGCGGGGTGTCGCCAACGCCATGAGCGTCCTCGCCGGCGGGCGCGGCGGCGTCGACATCCCCGAGCAGGAGAAGCGGGCGGTCTGGCGGCACCTGGCGCGCCACTACGAGCAGTTCGGCGAGGAACCACCCGAGGCGCCGTAGCGACGAGGCCAGCGCTCACCTGCGGTGGCCGACGGCCCGGCGGGTGGCGGCGGCGACGGTGGACGGGTCGGGGTCGGCGACGACCGCGGCCAGGTGGCCGTCAGGGCGCAGCAGCCAGGCCTCCCGCGGCCGGGGCGCCAGCGCCGCCGCCAGCACGCCCTCCACGTCGAGGTCGGCCAGGCGCAGCGCCCGCGACGGCGCCGCCGTCGCCTCCTTCATCGCCACCGCGACCGCGGCGGGGTCGACCCCGTCGGTGGTCAGGGCGAGCAGGCCGTCGCGGACCACCTCGCGCAGGCGCCCCACCCGCGGCCGGTCGGGCACGCGCGCGGGCGCGTCCGGAACCAGCACGCCGGGCACCACCGGCGGCGCCTCGCCCTTGGGCGGCCGGCCCGGGAACGGCCGGCCCGGGTCCGGGGTGGTGAGCGGCGAGCCGGCGTACCAGAACGGCTCGGCCAGGCGGCCGGAGTCCACCAGCGGCCGGGCCGCCTCGTCGTGCACGGCCCGTTCGAGCGTCCGGCGGCGGTGCTCGCGCTCGGCCTCCGACTGCGGCGCCAGGAAGCGCATCGTCGCGCCGGTCACCTCGAGGTTCTCCAGCGCGGCGGCGTGCCGCTCGTCGTGGTAGCTGTCCAGCAGCCGTTCGGGCGCCCAGCCGTGCAGGACGAACGCCAGCTTCCAGGCGGCGTTCTCGGCGTCCTGCACCCCCGAGTTCAGGCCGCGGGCGCCGAACGGCGCGTACAGGTGGGCGCAGTCGCCGGCGAGCAGCACGCGGCCGGCGCGCAGCCGGTCGGCGCACCTGGACTGGAACCGGTAGACCGAGCGCCAGACGACCTCGTACGGGGTGTCGCCGACGATCCTGCGGATGCGCTCCTCCAGCGCGCCGCTGCGCTCCTCGCCGTCGAGGTCGTAACCGGGCGGGACCTGCCAGTCGATGCGGTAGGTCGAGCCGGGGCACGGGTGGATCAGCACCTGCCGTCCGGGGTTCCACGCGGGGTCGAAGTAGAAGCGCCGCTCGCGCTCCCAGCCCGGCAGCCGGGCGCGGATGTCGCAGATGAGGAACTGGTCGCCGAAGGCGTGGCCGTCGAAGCGCACGCCGAGCACCCGGCGGACGGCGTCGCCGCGGGCCCCGGCGCAGGCGAGCGCGTAGGACGCGCGGACCCTGGTGGGGCCCCTGGGCGTGGCGCAGGTGAGGGTGACCCCGTCCCCGTCCTGGTCGATGCCGACGACCTCGTTGGCCCAGCGGACCCGGATCAGCGGCTGCGCGGCGATCCGCTCGTCCAGCAGCTGCTCGGTGCGCGACTGGGAGATGTTGACGAAGGGCGGGAACGGCGAGCGCCCGCGGTCGCGCAGGGTCAGCGAGAACAGCTCGCGGTCGCGGAAGTAGGTGCGGGCGGTCGTCCAGGTCACGCCCTCGTCGGCGATCCGGGTGCCGGCGCCGACCGAGGCCCACACGTCGAGGACGTCGCGGTGCTGGCAGATGGCCCTGGAGCCGACCAGGTCGCGCTCGGGCCGCCGGTCCAGCAGCACCACCGGCAGCCCCCAGCGGGCCAGCAGCAGGGCGGCGGTCTGACCGACGCAGCCGTTGCCGACGACGGCGACGGGTCCGCTGACCACGCGGCCGCTCATCGGCTCACCCTTGGAGGCGGTCCCAGACCTCGCGGTCGCGCTCCGTGGTCCAGATGCGCGGCCAGTCGATGCCGTCGTACTCGTCCCACAGCCGCTGGACGTTGAACGGCAGGCAGTGCTCGAAGATCGGCCAGCCGCCGTACCTGGGCGCCAGCGCCTGGTGGGTGGCCTCGAACGCCTCCTTCAGGGTGCCGCCGCGGGCGTGCACCGCGCCGACCCGGTCCCGCATGACCAGCAGGAAGTCGCGGGTCTGCGCCACCGCGGCGGCGACCGCCCCGCGGCCGCGGGCGACGGCGCCGCGGCCGCCGATGAGGGCCTCGGCCGGGAAGCCGGCCACCCGGTCGAGCGTCCCGGCCGCCCAGTCGGCGTGGAAGGCGTCGCCGGTGTACGGCGCCGCCTGCGACTCGACCAGGTCGCCGGCGAACAGCACCCGCTGGCGTGGCAGCCAGGCGACGACGTCGCCGGCGGTGTGCCCGCGGCCGCACCACTGCAGCACCAGCTCGCCGCGCCCGCCCCCCAGGTGGATCGTCAGCCGGTCGGCGAAGGTGACGTCGGGCCAGGTGAGGCCGGGGACCGAGGCGGGGTCCTTGAACAGCCTCGGCATGCGGCCGAGCTCGCTCTCCCAGTCCTGCCGGCCCCGTTCGGCGATCAGCGCACGGGTGGCCTCGTGGGCGACGACCGCGACCGCGCCGAAGGCGCTGGCGCCCAGCACCCGCACCGCGTGGTAGTGCGACAGGACCAGGTAGCGCACCGGCTTGTCGGTGTGCTCGCGCAGCCTGGCGAGCCACTCCCGCGCCGCGACCGGGGTGGCCCTGGCCTCGAAGCAGACCAGGAAGTCCTCGCCCTCCACCGCGCCGACGTTGGGATCGCCCTCGGCGGTGAGGGCGTACACCCCGTCGGCCAGGACCTCGAGGGTCTCGGCCTTGGAGGCCAGGTCGGCGGAGGAGGCGAACGGCTTGGCTGCCATGGCGTCGGTCCCTCCCGGATGTGACCATGCCCCCGCCAGTATTGCCGCCCGAGGAGCAGCGCGACAGTGCCCCAGACGATCACGGTGACGCGGCACGGCCCGGTCGCGAAGGTCCTGCTGGACCGGCCACGGGCCCTCAACGCCTTCGACCTGGACATGGCCGACGGCCTCGTCACGCGGCTGGCGGAGGTGGCCGCCGCCGACGGGGTCCGCGCGGTGGTGCTGGCGGGCGAGGGCGGCGCGTTCTGCGCCGGCGGCGACCTGAAGTGGGCGGTCGCCCACCCGCGCGGGACGCCGGCGGCCTTCCACGAGCTGGCCGGCCGGTTCCACCAGGCGGTGCTGGAGGTCCGCACGATGGCCAAGCCGGTGATCGCGGCGGTGGAGGGCGTGGCCGCCGGCGGCGGCTTCTCCCTCGCCCTGGCCTGCGACTTCCGGGTGATGTCCCGCTCGGCCACCCTGCGGCAGGCCTACACCTCCAGCGGTCTCGGCATCGACGGGGGCGGCACCTTCACCCTTCCCCGGCTGCTCGGGCTGGCCCGTGCCCTGGAGGTCGCGGCCTTCGACCGCCCCATCCCCGCGGAGCAGGCGCTGGCGTGGGGGCTGGCCACCTCGGTGGTCGACGAGGGGCAGGCGGTCGAGGCCGCGGTGGCGACGGGCCGGGGGCTGGCGACGCGGTCGCTGCACGCCTTCGCCCTCTGCAAGGGGCTGCTCACCGGGTCCTTCGAGACCCCCCTGGAGGCGCAGCTCGACCGCGAGCGGGACGCGATGGCGGCCAGCGCCGCCCACCCCGACGGCGAGGAGGGCCTGCGGGCGTTCCTCGACAAGCGGACGCCGAGCTTCCTGCGGCCGTAGGCTCAGGCGCCGGGATGGTGGTGGCTGTCGTCGGGGACCGGGCCGCGGGCGGTGGCCACGGCATGCCCGAGCACCGGGGCGAGCACCGCCCACTCCTCCCTGACGGCCTTGGGGTTGCCCGGCAGGTTGACCACCAGCACGCGGCCGACCAGCCCGGCGGTGGCGCGGGAGAGCATCGCGAACGGGGTGATCGCCAGGCTCGCGTGCCGCAGGGCCTCGGCGATGCCGGGGGCCTCCCGGTCCAGCACCGCCCGGGTCGCCTCCGGGGTGACGTCGCGGGGGCCGAGCCCGGTGCCGCCGGTGGTGAGAACCACCTCGGCGTCGGCGGTCATGGCGCGCAGGGCGGCGGCCACCGGCTCGCGCTCGTCGGGCACGACCGCGCGGGAGACCAGGGTGGCGCCGGCCGCCTCCAGCAGCTCGCAGAGGGCGCTGCCGCCGGCGTCCTCGCGGCTGCCGGCGGCGACCCGGTCGCTGACCGTCAGCACCGCCACGCGCACCCCGGCGAGGTCGCTCATTCCGCCGCGTACTCGCCAGAGCGGCCGCCGCGCTTGGCGAGCAGGCGGAGCCCGTCGACCCGCGCGTCGCGCTGGGTGCCCTTGACCATGTCGTAGAGGGCCAGCGCGGCGGTGGCCGCGGCGGTCAGGGCCTCCATCTCGACGCCGGTGCGGCCGGTGGTGCGGACGGTGGCGGTCACGCGCACGGCGTCGGCCTCCACCGCCAGGTCGACCTCCACGCCGGTGATCGGCAGCGGGTGGCACAGCGGGATCAGGTCGGGGGTGCGCTTGGCGCCCATGATGCCGGCGACGCGGGCCACGGCCAGCGCGTCCCCCTTGGGCAGGCCACCGGTCGCCAGCAGCTCCAGGGTCTGGGGGGCGAGCAGCACCCGGCAGCCGGCGACCGCGACCCGCTCGCTCTCCGGCTTGGCGGAGACGTCCACCATCCTGGCGGCGCCGTGCTCGTCGAGGTGGCTCAGGTGCCGGTCCGGCCCGGTCACGGGCCCACCCACGCGAGGTCCTCGCGGAGCAGCACGACCTGGACGGCGGCGCCGGACTCCAGCCGCTGCTGCGCGGCGGGGACCACCGCCAGCCCGTCGGCGGCGACGGCGGAGGAGAGCACCCCGGAGCCCTGGTGGCCGGTGAGGGAGGCGACCAGGCCCTCGTCGCCCACCTGCAGGCGCACGCGGAGGAACGACACCTTGCCGGCGGGGCTGCGTACCGCCTCGCCCAGGCGCGCCACCACCCGCGGCCGGTCCAGGCGGTCGTCGGGGAGGCCGGCGAGCCGCCGGAGCGCCGGACGGACCAGCACCTCGAAGACCACGAAGCAGGAGACGGGGTTGCCCGGCAGGCCGTAGAGGGGCGTGCCGGCGGCGAAGCCGAAGGCCTGCGGCATGCCGGGCTGCATGGCGACCCGGAAGCCGCGCACGTCGCCGAGCTCGGCCAGGACCTGCTTGGTGTAGTCCCGCTCCCCCACCGACACGCCGCCGGAGGTCAGCACCAGGTCGCCCTCGGCGGCGGCCAGCGCGAACCCGCGCCGTAGCGCGTCGGGGTCGTCGCGCAGCCGGCCGCAGCGGAAGGCGTCGGCGCCGGCCGCCCTCGCCTGGGCGACCAGCAGCCAGGAGTTCGAGTCCCGGATCTGGCCGGGGCCGAGGGGGTCGCCGGGGTCGACCAGCTCGTCCCCGGTGGAGACCACCGCGACCCGTGGCCTGGGGTGGACGGGGACCTGGTGGCGCCCCACCGAGGCGAGCATGCCGACCGCCGCCGGGTCGAGCACGCGGCCGCGTTCGAGCACCACGGTGCCGGCGCGGACGTCCTCCCCGGCCTCGCGGACGAACTGGCGCTCGCCGGGGGCGAGCCGGACCAGCACGGCGTCGCCGTCGACGGTGGCCTGCTCGACCGGCACCACCGCGTCGGCGCCGGGTGGCAGGGGGCCACCGGTCATGATGCGCGCCGCCCCGCCGGAGCGGACGGTGGGCAGGCTGCCGCTGCCGGCGAAGACCTCCCCGCTGACCTCCAGGGCGACCGGTGCCTGGTCGCCGGCGCCGGCGAGGTCGGCGGCGCGGACGGCGAAGCCGTCCATGGCCGAGTTGGCGAACGGCGGCAGGTCCTCGGCGGCGGTCACGTCCTCGGCGAGGACGCAGCCGAGGGCGTCCCCCAGCGGCACCGCCCTGGCCGGCAGCGGCCGCAGCCGCTCCAGCACCGCCGCCCGCGCCTGGTCGAACGGGACGAGGTCAGGGGGGTTGGGCCGGTCGGGCGGGAACGGGCTGGTCATCGTGGGTCCCACGCTAGCGGATCGGCGGGGTGGCGGCCCCTAGCGGCCCGCCTCGCGGTCGAGCTCGGCGAGGAAGCGCCGCAGGAAGGCCACGAACGAGGGGCCGATGTCGTCGCGGCGCGCGGCCAGCTCGACGGTGGCCCGCAGGTAGTCGTTCTTGTCGCCGGCGTCGTAGCGGGTGCCGCTGAAGCCGTAGGCGAGCACGCCCCGCTCGGACTGCTGCACCAGGTGCTTGAGGGCGTCGGAGAGCTGGATCTCGCCGCCGGCGCCCGGCTCGGTGACCCGCAGGGCGTCGAAGATCTCCGGGTGGAGCACGTAGCGGCCGATCACGGCCAGGTTCGAGGGGGCCTCCTCCGGGGACGGCTTCTCGACGACGTCGGCCATGCGGTACAGCCCCGGCTCGACCTCCTCGGCCGGGGCGACGGCGCCGTAGGACTTGATCTGGGAGCGCTCGACCTCCATGGCGCCGACCACGCTGGCGCCGTGCCGCTGGAAGGCGGCGACCAGGTCGCCGAGCAGCTTCTCGCTCTCGTCGATGACGTCGTCGCCGAGCAGCACGGCGAACGGCTCGTCGCCGACGTGCTGCTCGGCGACGCTGACCGCGTGGCCCAGGCCGAGGGGCGCCTTCTGGCGGATGTAGTGGACGTGGGCCATGTCGGAGATGGCCCGTACCAGGTCGAGCTTGTCCTCGTCGCCCTTCTCGGCGAGCAGGTTCTCCAGCTCCAGGGAGCGGTCGAAGTGGTCCTCGATGGCCTGCTTGCCGCGGCCGGTGACGATCAGGATGTCGTCCAGCCCGGCCCGCACCGCCTCCTCGATGACGTACTGGATGGCGGGCTTGTCGACCAGGGGCAGCATCTCCTTCGGCTGCGCCTTGGTGGCCGGGAGGAACCGGGTCCCGAGCCCGGCCGCTGGGATGACGGCCTTTCGTACCTTCACGATGCACTCCCCCCGGGAGGCCGCGAGCTACCTGTTCGAGACGGCGATCTTACTCGACCCGTGCCGCCCGGCCTGCAACGGGCCCTGGCGGGCGGCCAGCGGCGGCAGCCGCGGCCCGGCCGTCACCACCCGGTCGCGGCCTTGCAGCTTGGCCTCGTAGGGCGCCTCGTCGGCGGCGCGCAGCAGCTCCTCGCGGGAGGTCGCGCGCTGCGGGAAGCAGGCCTCCCCGATCGAGACCGTCAGGCGCATTCCCTCGTCCCCGCGGCCGCGGAAGGCGGTCCCGTGGATGGCCATGCGGAGCTTCTCGGCGACGGCCAGCCCGCCCTCCAGGTTGGTCTCCGGGAGGATCAGGACGAACTCCTCGCCCCCGTAGCGGGCGAAGGTGTCGATGTCGCGGACGCTGCCGGTGACGCGGCGGGCGAACTCCACCAGCACGTCGTCGCCGCACTGGTGGCCGTAGTGGATTCCACAATCGGCGCTGCGCCCAAGGGTGCTGCATCATGGCTCGGGTAAGTTTCGCCGTTCAGGCGGGAATCGCCGGGGACGGCGGCGACGACCGGACCTGCAGGGGGCGTGCATGGTGCCTGGTGAGAGAAGAACGCCGAAGCGCAAGCAGCGCGCCGAGCGCGAGCGCGTCGAGTACGCATCCGACGGCCTCCAGTGGCTCAGGGAGCACCTGGAGCCGGCCGCTCAGGGCGCCCCACCGGAGCCGCCGCCTCCGGAGCCGCCGCCTCCGCCTCCCCCGCCGCCTCGTGCGGAGCCCGCTCCACCGGCCCCACCGTTGCCGGAGCCTCCCGTGGCGGAGGCGCCCAGGCCGGCGGCGCCGGCGCGGCCGGCGGCTCCCGCGCCGGAGCCGGCACCCCCGGAGCCACCGCGGCCCGGCGATCCCGGCCCCCCGGAGGCCGTCGCCGAGCCGCCGCCCGAGGTGGCCGCCGAGCCGGTGCCTGAAGCCACCGCCGAACCGGTACCCGAAGCTGCCGTCGAGCCAGCGCCCAGGGCTGCGGCCGCCGACCCGGTGGGGTGGTGGGAGGCCGGCGCCGCCGAACCGGTGCCGGAGGCCACCGCCGAACCGGCCCCCGAGGCCGCGGCCGAACCGTCGCCCCAGGCCGCCGAGCCGGCGCCGGCGCCGGTTCGGCGGCGGGCGGTGAAGGCCTACGGCGTGCCCGTGCGCCTGCCCGCCGCTCGACCCGGCGGCACGGCGGCGGGGGACGCGGGGGAACCCGACCTGCGCAGCGACGTGCTGCTGGCCCGCCCGCCCGGTGGGCCGCAGCAGGGCTGGCAGGCAATGGTCTACCGGCTCAGCGGTGGCCGCCTGCGCCCCGCGCCGGGAGCGGCCGAGGTCGCCCGGCATGACATGGAGGCCCGCATCACCACGCCGGTCGAGGACTGCCGGCGGATCGCGGTGATCGCCCTCAAGGGCGGCGTGGGGAAGACGACCACCACCGCCTGCCTCGGCGCGGTCTTCGCCGAGTACCGCGGCGACCGGGTGGTCGCGCTGGACGCCAACCCCGATCCAGGGACCCTCGGCTACCGCATCCGCCGCGACACCATGCGCACCGTCAAGGACCTGCTGGCCGACGTCGACAAGCTCAAGCGCTATTCCGACGTGCGCGCCTACGCCTCCCAGACCGACCTCCGCCTGGAGGTGATCGCCTCCGAGGCCGACCCCGGCCGCTCCGAGGCGTTCGGCGAACGCGACTACCGCGAGCTTGCGGGCGTGCTGGAGCGCTTCTACTCCCTGGTCCTGACCGACTGCGGGCCGGGGCTGCTGCACTCGGCGATGCGCGGGATCCTGCCCACCGCCGACCAGCTGGTGGTGGTCAGCGCGCCCAGCCTCGACGGCGCCCGCTCGGCGAGCCTCACCCTCGACTGGCTGGAACGCCACGGCCACGAGCGGCTGGCGGCGTCGTCGGTGGTGGTCATCAACGCGGTCCGCGAGCGGGGGATGGTCGACGTCGACAAGCTCCGGGACCACTTCGCGCGCCGCTGCCGCGCGGTGGTCACGGTCCCGTTCGACCGCCACCTGGAGACCGGCGCCGAGATCGTCCTCGACGCGCTGGCCCCGGCCACGCGGCACGCGTACCTGCGGCTGGCCGCCGCGGTGGCCGAAGGCTTCGGCGGGCCTCCCCGGGAACAAGGGCATCCCTAGCCGGGTTGCTATCATCAGCTCGGGAGCAGCCACGCCCTCTGGCCTGCTCGACCACCTTCCGGGGAGCGTCATGCCGACCTACGAGTACGCCTGCACGGAGTGCGGCGAGCACATCGAGGTGGTGCAGTCGATGTCCGACGCGCCACTCTCCACCTGCGCGATCTGCGGCGGTAGGCTGCGCAAGGTCTTCTCCCCGATCGGCATCGTCTTCAAGGGCTCCGGGTTCTACCGGACCGACTCCCGCGGCAAGCCGGCCAAGGCCGACACCCCCGCCGCCGGGAAGGGCGACAAGAAGCCCGCCGCCGAGGCCGCCTCGACCGCGTCCTCCTCGAAGGGCGCCGACACCAAGAAGGCCGCCGAGAAGAGCGCCTGACCGGCAGGCGCTCTGGTCCGAGCCGGCACGCGGAGCGGATCGGGACGCTCACCCCGGTACGCCGCGCACGGAGCGCCGGTTCCACGGCCGGCGCGCGGGGTTGTGGACGCCCGGGACGAGCAGCGCGGCTTCGGTACCATGCCCCCGCCGCCGCCGACCGGGTGGCGGCGCGCCCTGGCCGAGCCGGCCGACGGGCGCCGTCGCGGGGCCTTCCCCGCTGGTCGAAAGGTGCGCGCGTCATGGCCCGTCCTCAGGCCGAGCTCGGGGTCTTCGGTGGCTCCGGCTTCTACTCCTTCCTCGACGGGGTCAAGGAGCACACGGTCGAGACCCCCTACGGCGACCCCTCCGACAAGGTCGCGGTCGGCGAGGTCGAGGGCCGCAAGGTCGCCTTCCTCCCCCGCCACGGCCGCCGCCACCAGTACCCGCCGCACAAGATCAACTACCGCGCCAACCTGTGGGCGATGAAGGAGCTGGGGGTCAGCCGGATCGTCGGCCCGTGCGCGGCCGGTTCGCTGCAGGCCGAGGCGGCACCCGGCCACTTCGTGATCTGCGACCAGCTGGTCGACCGGACCTGGGGCCGGCATGACACCTTCTACGACGGACCGGAGACCACCCACATCTCCTTTGCCGACCCCTACTGCCCGGAGCTTCGCGGGCTGGCGCTCAAGCAGGCCCAGGCGCAGGGCATCACCGCCCACGACGGCGGCGCGATGGTGGTCATCCAGGGCCCGCGCTTCTCCACCAGGGCCGAGTCCAAGTGGTTCCAGGGCGCCGGCTGGAAGGTCATCAACATGACCGGCTACCCCGAGGCGCTGCTCGCCCGCGAGCTGGAGCTCTGCTACGTGAACGTCTCGCTGATCACGGACTACGACGTCGGGCTGGAGGGCATGCCGGGGGTGCAGCCGGTCTCCCACGCCGAGGTGGTTCGCGTCTTCGAGGAGAACAACGCCAAGCTCAAGGACCTGCTGTTCGCGCTGCTGCCGACCATCCCGGCCGAGCGTTCCTGCCCCTGCGCCACCGCGCTTGCCGGCGCCCGCTTCGAGGTATGACGACGAGGCCGCCGGGGTTCGTCGGGGGCGCCGCCGGGAGCCCGCCGTGGACGCCGCCGGGCGCCAGGGCAGCCGGCGTCAACCGGGGCCGGCGGCGCCAGCGGCGTCGGGGTGGGCGCGACCGGCCGGCGGGACGGCCCTGGCTGCGGCGGGCCGTGGCCGGGGTGGGGGCGGTGGCGCTGGCGGTGCTCGCCGGGGTGGTCGCCGGCCGGCCGGTCACCGGCGGCCAGGCTGCGGCGGCGCCGGGGGTCGCGGTCCTGGTGCTGGCCCGCGACCTCCCCGCCGGCGCGATCCCCCAGCGGGGCGACCTGCGCGCGGTGCAGCTGCCCGCGACCGCCGTCCCGGCCGACGCGATCCCGGCCGACGGGACCGCCGCGTCCGGCGGGAGCGCGGCCGACGCGGTCCCGCCGCCAGCCGCAAGCGTGGCCGGCGAGGACGGAGCCGTCGGCCCTGCCGCCGGCCCGGGCGGCGGGGATGCGGTGGCCGGGAGCGGGGGCGTGGGGCGGCTGGCGGTGGCGGTGCGGCGCGGCGACCTGCTGACCCGGCGGCTGCTCGGCGGGGGCGGGGCGTGGGCCCCGGGCGGGCTGCGCGCCTACACCCTGCCGGTGGGCGAGGGGGTGGAGGCGGGGCCACTGGCCACCGGCGACCGGGTGGACGTGCTGGCCGCCTCCGGCGGCCGGGCCCGCACGGTGCTGCGCGGGGCGCCCGTGCTGCGACTGGTTCCCGGCTCCGGCGGCCGCGCCGCCCTGGTGGTGGTCGGCGTCACCGCCGGCCAGGCCGAGACGCTCGCCGCCGCGCGGGCGGCCGCCACGCTCACGCTGGTCCAGGCGCCACCCGGGGCGGCGGACGGCTGAGAACGCGAGCCTGCGATACTGCCCCGGTCATGCTCCCGAACCGGAAAGGCCATCCAACCCGGTGATCCGCGCCCTCGTCCTCGGGATCGTGCAGGGACTGACCGAGTTCCTGCCGATCTCCTCCTCCGCGCACCTGTCGATCGTGCCGAGGCTGCTCGGCTACGACACCCCGGCGCTCGCCTTCGAGGTGCTGCTGCACTTCGGCACCCTGGCCGCGGTGGTCGCCTACTTCGCCCGCGACCTGTGGGCGTTCGTGCTCAGCCTGGTCGCACCGGTGCGGCTCGGGCACGCCGAGGCCCGCACCCGGCGGCGGCTGCTCGGCCTGTTGGCGCTCGCGTCGGTCCCGGCGGCGGTCATCGGCTTCCTGGTGCAGGACTGGGCGGACCAGCAGACCGCCCGGCCGTTCCGCGCCTCGGTCTGGCTGGTGCTCACCACCGTGATCATGATCGGCGCCGAGCTCTACGCCCGCGGTCACGGCCCGGGGACCGCCGCGGAGGCCCCCTCGACCGGTGGGCGGCCACCCGGGGCCCCGGCAGGCCAGGACCCGGGCGTCCCGGCGACGGTCCCGGCGAGCCGGGTCGAGCGCCACCACGCGGGCCCGGCGGTCGCCGCCAGCCCGGGCGGGGCGGAGGAGGAGCTGAAGCGGCTGCCGGGGGCGAAGGCGGCCGGGATCGGGATCGCCCAGGCGCTGGCGCTGATCCCCGGCACCAGCCGTTCCGGGGTGACCATCTCGGCCGGGCTGTTCGAGGGCGTCTCGCGCGAGGCGGCGGCCCGCTTCTCGTTCCTGCTGTCGATCCCGGCCATCCTGGGCGCCGGCATCCTCAAGCTCGACGAGCTGTCCAGCGCCACCGAGACGCCCGCCGAGCTGGCCGTCGGCACCCTCGCCGCCGCGGTCTCCGGCTTCGTGGCGGTGTCGTTCCTGCTCCGCCTGCTGCGGACCCGGACGCTGTGGCCGTTCATCTGGTACCGCCTGGTCGCCGGCGGCCTGTTCGTGCTGCTGCTGGCGACCGTCCGCTCCTGACCCTGGCGACGGGACGGCGTCAGCCGAGGCGCCGGGCCAGCTGGCCGACCTCGTCGGCGACCCCGACCGGCACGGTGTAGCCGGTCTCGTCGCGGACGCGGTCGAAGTTGTCGCGCACGTCCTCCAGGGTCAGCTCGGGGTTCGCGTAGCCTTCGGTGAGGCCGACGAAGAAGCGGGCGACCCGGCCGCCGCCGGCCGAGTAGACCTCGCCCGTCACCGGGCAGTCCTCGTGCACCAGCCAGGCGGCGACCGGGGCGACCAGCCGCGGGTCCAGCTTGGGCGCGAGCGGGCCGAGCAGCTCCTCGGTCATGCGGGTCCTGGCGATCGGGGCCAGCACGTTGGCCTTGATGCCGTAGCGGGCGCCCTCCTGGGCCAGCACCCGGGCCAGGCCGACCAGCCCCATCTTGGCCGCCCCGTAGTTGCTCTGGCCGAAGTTGCCGAGGATGCCGGCGTTGGAGGCGGTCAGCAGCACCCGCCCGTAGCCGGCCTCGCGCATCCGCACCCAGGCCGGCCTGGTGACGTGGAAGGCGCCCCTGAGGTGCACGTCCAGGACCGGGTCGAGCAGCTCGGGGGTCAGGTTGTGGAACGCCTTGTCGCGCAGGATGCCGGCGTTGTTGATGACCACGTCGACGCGGCCGAAGGCCTCCATGGCGGTGTCGACGATGGCCTGGCCGCCCTCGGGGGTCGCCACGGTGTTGGCGTCGGCCACGGCGACGCCGCCGAGCTCCTCGATCTCCTCGGCGGTCCGCTCGGCCGGCCCGGTCGACCCGCCGGTGCCGTCGAGGGCGCCGCCCAGGTCGTTGACGACCACCTTGGCGCCACGCCCCGCCAGCAGCAGCGCGTGCTCGCGCCCCAGGCCCCCGCCCGCCCCGGTCACGATCGCGACCCTGCCGTCGAACCGGATGTCGGCCATCTCCGCCTCCTCGCACGTCCGCTCCTCGCCAGCACGATGCCGGGTCGGGTCGCCGCCGTCCAGCGGCCGGACGACGAGGGCGGTCCGAGGCGCGCGCGGCTACGATCGGCCGGCCGCTGGCGTCGACGGTCGGGAGGACGCATGGGACCGCTTGCTGGCATCCGGGTCGTGGAGCTGGCCGGGATCGGGCCGGGGCCGTTCGCCGCCATGCTCCTCGCCGACCTCGGCGCCGAGGTGCTGCGGGTCGACCGGCCCGCGTCCTCCCGGCCGGCGTGGCCGACCGTGCTGGCGCGGGGACGGCGCTCGGTCGTCGTCGACCTGAAGCACCCGGACGGCGCCGGGCTGGTGCTCGACCTGGTCGCCGCCGCCGCCGCGCTCGTCGAGGGGTTCCGTCCCGGGGTGGCCGAGCGGCTCGGGATCGGCCCGGACGCGTGCCTCGCCCGCAACCCCCGGCTGGTGTACGGCCGGGTCACCGGCTGGGGCCAGGAGGGGCCGTGGCGGCGGGCGGCCGGCCACGACATCGACTACGTCGCCGTCGCCGGCGCGCTGCACCCGATCGGCCAGGCGGGCGGCCCACCGGTGCCGCCGCTCAACCTGGTCGGCGACTTCGGCGGCGGCGGGATGCTGCTCGCCCTCGGGGTGGTCGCCGCCCTGCTGGAGGCCGGCCGCTCCGGCAGGGGCCAGGTGGTCGACGCCGCGATGGTCGACGGGGCCGCGCTGCTCACCACCCAGTTCCACGAGCTGCTCGCCGCCGGCCTGTGGCGGGAGGAGCGGGGGGCCAACCTGCTGGACGGCGGCGCGCCCTTCTACGGGGTCTACGAGACCGCCGACGGCCGCCACCTCGCCGTCGGCGCGCTGGAGCCCCAGTTCTTCGCCGAGCTGCTGCGGCGGCTGGGGCTCGCCGCCGGCGAGCTGCCCGACCAGCTCGACCGGGACGGCTGGCCGGTGCTGCGGGAGCGGCTGGCCGGCCTGTTCCGCACCAGGACCCGCGACCAGTGGTGCGAGCTGCTGGCCGGCACCGACGCCTGCGTGGCACCGGTGCTCGGCCTCGGCGAGGCGCCGGCGCACCCCCACAACCGGGCGAGGGGCACCTTCATCGAGGTCGGCGGGGTGACGCAGCCGGCGCCGGCGCCCCGCTTCAGCCGCACCCCTCCCGGCCCGCCCTCCCCGCCGGCGCCGCCCGGCGCGCACACCGACCAGGCCCTTGCCGACTGGGGCGTCGACCCCGGCGAGCTCGCCCGCCTCCGCGCCGCCGGCGCCATCGGGTAGTGAGCCCGGGGCGGCGACCCCCGCGCCGGGGCCGGCGTTCCGGCCAGGCGGCTACGACCCCGGCAGCCAGGCGTCCAGGGCCGCCAGCCAGAGCTCCAGCGACTCGCGGTGGATGCTGTGGCCGACCGGCAGCACCTGGGCGGTCCTCCCCTCGCCCAGCGCGGCGACGGCGGCCTTGCGGTCGACGCCGACGATGGTGGAGCCGAGCGCCTCCTCGGCCAGCAGCAGCAGGATCGGGAGGCGGGCGGCGGCGATCAGGGCGGCCAGGTCGAAGGGCACGCCCGGCCGCAGCGCGGCGGCGACCGCGGCGGCGTGGCAGTCGGCCAGGTCGGCGATCCGCCGCTCCGCCTCACCGGGCGGCCAGCGGGGGTTGGCCGCCTCCAGGTCGCGGCGCAGCGCCTCCGGCTCGGCGGCGGCCCGGCGGGCGTCGGCCTCGGCGCCGTCGGCGAGGCCGGCCCAGTCGACCGAGGCGGGGCCGGGCGGCTCCTCGAGCACCAGGCGGCGCGCCAGCCCCGGCCGGGCGGCCACCAGCTCCAGCGCCACCAGCGCCCCGAGCGAGTGCCCCACCAGCAGGTCCACCACCGGCCCGGAGCCGCCACCAGCGGTGGCGGTGGCCCCGGGGGCGGGCTCGGACGCGCC
>Ga0081538_10001492_pt1 | contig 24021 bp, 24 predicted proteins | sample TabmetS5T2R1_FD_71022 | JGI IMG/M metagenome (GOLD analysis project Ga0081538, IMG submission 71022) | Tabebuia heterophylla rhizosphere microbial communities from the University of Puerto Rico - S5T2R1 | ecosystem: Host-associated > Plants > Roots > Rhizosphere ... | reverse complement strand
CGGTCAGGGCGGATGCGGAGAGCGGGGCGGTTCCGGGTCAGCCCGCTGGGACCGCGTACGAGGGACGCGGGCGCCATTCGCCGATTGGTGGGCAAAACGGACGGATCGCCGGAGCGTCCCGCGCCGAAAGCCGGGATGGGCGGTTAGCGTGACGCCTGTGATTCGTCCGCGACCCGGCGTGACCGTCGGGCTGACACTCGCGCTTGCCGTCACCGGGCTCGGCGCCCTGCCGATCGAGTCGACGGCGGCGCCGGGCCGCGACCGCACGGGCCCCACCGACCGAGCCACCACGACCACCACCACCCACCCGACCACCGATGCCATCGCGACCTCCCGCGCCGACCGCCGCATCGACCTCCGGCGCTGGTCGACCGGCGACGCCTGGCGGGCCGGCCATCGCGAGGGCGTCCGGGTCCGCGACGGCGCTCTCCGGATCGCCCACCGGATCGGAACGCGGCGCTACACCGACCCCTGGGGCGACGACCGGCCGCACCGCTACGGGTTCGCCCGCTGGACCTCGCCCTGGGTCCGCCCGGGCTTCGGGCTCACCGAGCTGATCGCCTCGTGGAACGCCGCCACGCCGCCCCGTACTTGGATCGAGGTCGCGGCCCGAGGTCGAACGCCGACCGGCCGCACCGGGTCGTGGGACGTGCTGGGTCGGTGGGCCGGCGGCGACCGAACGTTCCATCGTGCCTCGGCGGGTCGGCAACGCGACGACAGCAGCTGGGTCAACGTCGACACCCTCGTCACCGACCGTGGCCGGCGCTATGCCGCCTGGCAGCTACGACTGACGCTGCTGCGCCGGATCGGCACCAGCGGGTCGCCGACGGTACGGTCGGCCGGCGCGGTGGCGTCCCGGGTCCCGCGCGGCGGCTCGGTCCACGCCAGCGCCACGACCATGCGTCGGACGGTGGAGCTCGACGTGCCGCGCTGGTCGCAGATGGTGCATCGCGGCGAGTACCCCGAGTACGACGGCGGCGGCCGGGCCTGGTGCTCACCGACCTCGGTCGCGATGGTGCTCGGCTACTGGCACCGGCTGCCGAAGCCGCGACAGTACGCCTGGGTCGACGACTCGTACCGGCAACCGTGGGTCGACCACGGCGCGAGGTTCTCGTACGACTATCGCTACGAGGGCGCCGGCAACTGGCCGTTCAACACCGCGTACGCCGGCACCCTCGGCGTCGACGCCTACGTCACCCGCCTGCGCTCGCTGCGTGCCGCCGAGCGCTTCATCCGACGGGGAATCCCGTTGGTCGCGTCGATCGCCTTCGGCCGTGGCGAGCTCGACGGCGCCCCACTGCAGTCGACGGCCGGGCACCTGCTGGTGATCCGGGGCTTCACCCGCGACGGCCGGGTGATCGCGAACGACCCGGCCGCCGAGCGGGCCCGAGGGGTGCGCCGGGTGTACAAGCGCGGGCAGTTCGAGAACGCCTGGCTCCCGACGACCGGCGGCACCGTCTACGTCCTGCGGCGGGCCGCCGCATGAGTACGCCCGACACCGGCGACCGACCCGACACCGGCGACCGACCCGACACCGGCGACCGACCCGACGCCGACGACGCCCCCGACCCGGACGATCGTCGGGTCGCGTACGAGCGGCTCGACCTCGGGTCGACGGAGGCCGAGCGGGACGGCGTCGAGACCTCCGGCGGTGCCCTGACGTTCGTCGAGCCGGCCGGCCAACGCGACTACACCGACCCGTTCGGCGACTCCGGCACCCGGTCGTACGACTACGCCACCTGGATCTCGCCGGAGCGACCCACGCGGTTTCCGGCCACGTCGCTGGTCGTGTCGTGGGCGGCGGAGACGCCGGGCAGCTCCTGGGTCGGCATCGCCGTCCGGGGTCGGCCGGCCGCCGACGGCGCGTGGACGCCGTGGCTCGTCGTGGCCCGATGGGCCGACGGCGACGAGGAGATCCATCCGACGAGCGTGCCCGGCCAGTCGGCCGACGGCGCCACCGCGGAGACCGACGAGATCACGATCGAACCCGACAGCGCCTGGACCGCCTACCAGGTTCGCGTCATCTGCTTCCGGCACAACGGCGACGGCGACCGGCCGCGGGTGACCGCCCTCGGCGTCATGACGTCGGCGGTACCGCGCGGCAGCGACGCGGTCGTCCCGCCCACGAGCCAGCCGACACTGTCCGGCCCGGTCGAGCTCGACGTCCCGACGTACTCCCAGCAGCTGCATCGCGACAACTACCCGCGCTTCGACGGCGGGGGCCAGTCCTGGTGCTCGCCGGCGTCGGTCGCGATGGTGCTCGCGCACTTCGACGCGTTGCCGCCGCCACACGAGTACGCCTGGGTCGAGCCGCAGCAGGCCGACCGGTTCGTGCCGTTCATCGCCCGCTCCTGCTTCGACCATGCGTACGGTGGGACCGGCAACTGGGCCTTCAACACCGCGTACGCCGCGACCCGGGGCCTGCAGGCGTTCGTGACCCGACTCCGATCGCTCGCCGAGGCCGAGGCGTTCCTCGCCGCCGGGATCCCCCTGATCATCTCGCTGGCCTTCGAGGAGGACGAGCTGACCGGCGCCGGCTACGACAGCAAGGGCCATCTGATGGTGATCACGGGGTTCACCGACACCGGCGACCCGATCGTCAACGACCCGGCCTCGCACCGCATCGTGAGCGACGCCGCGGTCCGGACGACCTACCGGCGGGACCAGGTCGAGGCGCTGTGGCTGCGTTCGTCGGGCGGCGTCGTCTACGTCATACACCCGCCCGAGCTACCCCTCCCACCGGCGCCGGCCGAGCCGAACTGGTAGTCGCCGCTACTCGACCGTGACGTCGATGCCGTGCCAGCCGGTGGCGCCGTCGGGGACGACGTCGGCGATCCACTCGGTCTGGGTCTCCCCCGTGGCATCGGTGGCCCGGACCGTCAGCGAGTGGTCGCCGGGCTCGGCATCCCAGTCGACCACCCACTGCACCCAGGTGTCGATCGAAGGATCCGCCGCGAGTCGGGCCGGCAGCCACTCACCGTCGTCGACCCGTACCTCCACCGCCCGGATCCCGCGATGCTGCGCCCAGGCGATGCCGCCCACGCTGACCCGGCCGGCGCCGACCGTGGCACCGGATCGCGGCGTGTCGATCCGCGACTGCGTCTTGATCGGCGCCTCCTCGGACCAGCCGCGCGACGTCCAGTACGCGTCGAAGTCGTCGAACCTGGAGACCTCCCAGTCGACGACCCACTTGGTCGCGGACACGAAGCCGTAGAGCCCGGGGACGATCATCCGGACCGGGAAGCCGTGCTCGATCGGCAACGGCTCGCCGTTCATCGCGACGGCGAGCAACGCGTCCCGGCCGTCGGTGAGCGCGGCGAGCGGCGTGCCGCAGGTCCATCCGTCGTGCGACGTCGACAGCAGCGCGTCGGCGTCCGGGCTGACCCCGACCTCGGCGAGCAGGTCGTCGATCCGTACGCCGCTCCACCACGCGTTCGAGATCAGGTCGCCCCCGACCGGGTTGCTGACGCAGCACAGGGTGATCCAGGTGTGGAACAGGCCCCGTTCGACCAGGTCGCGATACGTGAGGGTGAGCTCGCGCTCGACCATGCCGTGGATGCGCAGCTCCCATTCGTCGGGCTCGACGAGCGGCGGCGCCAGGGTCGTGTCGATCCGGTAGAACTCGTCGTTCGGCGTCATCCAGGGCACGACGCCGTCGACATCGACGTCGACACCGGGCGGAACCCGCGGCCGGCCGATCCGCAGTCGCAGCGCCTCGCGGGCCCGCTCCACCGAGCGTCGGGCGCCGGTCGCCCAGCGCCCGAGGGCGCCGGTGACCACGGCGCCGGCGACGACGACACCGGTCGCCTGCAGGAACTGCCGTCGGGTGATGACGTCGGCATCCACCGCCGACGCCGCCACGGCCCGGCGAAGCAGCCAGCCGTACACGGCCAACCCGGCGGCGCCTCCGGCGATCACCGGCAGCACGTCGACGTCGCGAGAGTCGTCGCGGGTCAGCACGGCGATTCCGGCGATCGCGGTCAGCCCGACGAGGACCGCGACGCCGGCGCCGGAGTGCCGAGCGCCGACCACACCGGCGGCCATGGAGCCCAGGAGCACCCCGATCACGACGCCGGTGACCAGCAGCGGCTTGTCGGCCGAACCCACCGCGCTGATCGCCTCCTCGGCGACCCGCCCCGGCGTCAGCTCGATGATCGCCTCGCCGACCGCGAGCACCGGGGACAGCCGGGTGTGCAACAGGCCGGCGACCAGCTCGGCCACGGCGAGTCCGGCGATCCCCGCCAGGACACCAGCGATCGCGGCACGCACCACAGTCTCGCGTTCCACCTCACCATCCTGACACCGACGGGCGTACGCGAGGATGACGATGTGGTGACTAGTGCCGACCGCCCCGACCTGCCGTACGTCGGCGTCGGCACCGACGCGCATGCCCTCGTCGCTGGTCGGCCGATGTGGATCGCAGGCCTGCGGTGGCCGGACGAGCGGGTCGGCCCGGCGGGCCACTCCGACGGCGACGTGGTCGCGCACGCGGTCTGCGACGCCCTGCTGTCCGCGAGCGGGCTCGGCGATCTCGGCACCGCGTTCGGCACGTCAGACGCCCGGTGGGCCAGTGCGTCCGGGGTCGCCCTGATCGAGGAGACCGCCCGGCGCGTACGCGACGCCGGCTACGCCATCGGCAACGTCGCGGTCCAGCTGATCGGGGACCGGCCGCGACTCGGCGACCGTCGCACCGAGGCCGAGACGGTCCTGGCCGACGCGTGTGGCGCACCGGTACGGCTGACCGCCACGACGACCGACGGCCTCGGACTCACCGGGAGCGGGGACGGCATCGCCGCGATCGCGACCGCCCTCGTCGCCCGCGCCACCTGAGCCGTGTTGCCGTACTGGTCAGGCGCGGCGCGACTCGAGTACGGCCTCGGCGATCCGCAGGTCGAGCGGTCGGGTGATCTTGAACGCCTCCGGGTCGCCGTCGACGACGCAGACCTCGGTCCCGATGCGTTCGACCAGGGCGGCGTCGTCGGTCGCCGCGGCATCCGGGTCGGCGGCCTGGTGCGCCGCGACGAGTACGTCTCGCCGGAAGCCCTGTGGCGTCTGGACCGCGTACAGCTCGGCGCGGTCGACCGTCTCGAGCACCCGCCCGTCGCGTACCCGCTTGACCGTATCGGGGACCGGAAGCACCGGGATCGCCGCCGGCGCCCCGGCGAGCAACGCGTCGACGACACCGACGACCACCCGCGCCGGCACCAGGGCCCGGGCCGCGTCGTGGACCAGTACGAGGTCGTGGTCGGCCGACAGGGTCGCGAGGCCGGCGGCGACCGACGCCTGCCGGATGACGCCGCCGTCGATGACGGTCACCCATCCGGTCCAGTCCGAAGGCAGCGCCGCTCGCACCTCGTCGCCGACGGCCGGCGGTGCGGCGACGACGACCCGGTCGACGACCTCGCTGGCGCGCAGGGCGCGCAGCGCGTGCACCACCAACGGCTCGCCGGCCAGCGGCACCAGCGCCTTCGGACGACCCGCCCGGAGGCGGGTGCCCTCGCCCGCGGCCGGGACGATCGCCGCCGTGCTCACGCCGCCACGCTAGCGGCCGCCAGCACCAGCCGCGGCACACCGACGCCGAGTCCGGGCATGACGAAGGCCCCGGCAGCACCGGGGCCTTGTCGTTGGACGAAATCACCTCAGCAGGCGAGCACCTCGTCGAGCAAGGCCTCGGCCTTGTCCTCGTTGGTGTGCTCCGCCAGCGCCAGCTCCGACACCAGGATCTGACGGGCCTTGGCCAGCATGCGCTTCTCCCCTGCCGAGAGTCCGCGGTCCTGCTCGCGCCGCCACAGGTCCCGGACCACCTGGGCGACCTTCAGCACGTCGCCCGAGTGCAGCTTCTCCAGGTTGGCCTTGTAGCGCCGAGACCAGTTGGTCGGCTCCTCGGCGTGCTCCTCGCGCAGCACGTCGAAGACCCGCTCCAGACCATCCTGGTCCACCACGTCTCGAACACCGACCAGATCGAGGTTGCATGCCGGCACGCGGACGACCAGGTCGTTCTGTGCGACGATGCGGAGCACGAGGTAGGTCTTGTCCTCGCCCTTGATCTGTCGGGTTTCGATGTTCTCGATGACGGCCGCTCCGTGGTTTGGGTAGACAACCGTTTCGCCGACAGTGAAAGTCATGTATGACCCCTTCCTGCGGACCATTCTACCACGGACCGGTTCGCGCCGATTCGGCGTTTCCGCAGGTCAGACCGGGAATCTGGGCTTGACAAACCTGCGATTTCATGTCTCGTGCAGACGACGGTCGTCGCGAGGGCGCATCACCGTCGACCACGGTCGGTCGCGTCGGTAAACGTCGGTAAGCTGTGCGCGCCGAGACGCCGTCCGAAGGAGTGGGTGCGTGCCGATGTTGCGGGGTTCGACGCCGAGCCGCCGGCGCTGGTGGGGCGCGGTCGCCGCCGCCGGTGTCGTGGCCGCGCTCTCCGGATGCAGCGACACCAGCTTCGACGCGCAGACCAACGACGTGTACGACCCGGGCGCCGGGTCCAACGCCCGCGGCGGCGGCGTCGACGTCCTCAACGCGCTCGTCGTCGACAACGGCGACGGCACCGGCACCCTCTCGGCCACGCTCATCCTCAACCCCGGGGAGTTCGACAACGACGTCGAGCTGTCGACGGTGACGATGGACCAGCTCGAGGTGACCACGCTCGACGACGAGCCGATCGAAGCGACGCTCGCCGACGGCAGCGTGCCATTGGAGCCGAACGAGCCGGTGCAGCTCGGGACGGAGCCGCTCGCCTGGGTCTCCGGCGACAACTTCGTGGCCGGTGACATGGTGACCCTCTCGGTCGCGTTCGATGCCCAGGCGCAACCGGTCGAGATGGACATTCCGGTCGTGTCCCGCGAGGGAACGGAGATGTACGACGGGATCGCCGAGGCACCGGCCGCGTAGCCGTACGCCTGGCGACCGCGGGACAAGCGCGACGCTCAGGCCTCGTACTTGTAGCCCAGTCCGCGGACCGTCACGAGGTAGCGCGGGTTGGCCGGGTCCGGCTCGACCTTGGCCCGCAGCCGCTTGACGTGGACGTCGAGCGTCTTGGTGTCTCCAACGTAGTCGGCCCCCCAGACCCGGTCGATGAGCTGGCCCCGGGTGAGGACCCGTCCGGTGTTGCGCAGGAACATCTCGAGGAGCTCGAACTCCTTCAGCGGCAGCCGTACCTCGTCGCCGTTGACGCTCACGACGTGCCGCTCGACGTCCATCCGGACCCGGCCGGACTCCAGGGTGGTCGGGGCCGCGTCGGTGTCCTGCCCGCGGCGCAGCACGGCCCGGATCCGCGCCACCAGCTCGCGCGGGCTGTAGGGCTTGGTGACGTAGTCGTCCGCGCCGAGCTCGAGCCCGACCACCTTGTCCACCTCGGCGTCCTTGGCGCTCACCATGATCACCGGCACGTTGGACACCTGCCGTAGCTGGCGGCACACCTCGGTGCCGGGCAGCCCGGGCAGCATCAGATCGAGAAGCACGATGTCGGCTCCGTTGCGATCGAAGTCCGACAACGCCTCGGGTCCGGTCTGGGCGACCGCGACCTCATAGCCTTCCTTTCGCAGCATGTACGCCAACGCGTCGCTGTAGCTGTCCTCGTCCTCGACCACGAGTACACGGGTCACGACTGGGCCTCCTCCGGTACGGGTGCCGCTGCGATCCGGACGCTGTCGCCGGGCAGGCTCGCCCCGACGTCGACCAGCGGAAGTCGCAGGGTGAACGACGAGCCCTGGCCCGGCTCGCTCCAGACGACGATGTCGCCGCCGTGGCTGGCGGCGACATGCTTGACGATCGACAATCCGAGCCCGGTGCCTCCGGTGTCTCGGGACCGGGCCGGATCCAGGCGGTAGAAGCGCTCGAAGATCCGATCCAGCTCGGCCTCGGGGATCCCGATGCCCTGGTCGCTCACGGTGATCTCGACGGTCGGTCCGAGCAGCCCGACACGGTGCCGGCGCTGCGACATGACCGCCACCCGGGAGCCTTCCGGGCTGTACGTCACGGCGTTCTCGATCAGGTTGCTCACCGCGACCAGCAACTGGTCCTCGCTGCCGGACACGACCAGTCCGGCCTCGCAACGAGCCGCCAGGTCGATGTCCTTCGACTCCGCGTCGGTCCGCGCGCGGTCCATGGCCGCGTCGATGACGACGTCGATCCGTACGTCGGCGGGCTCGTCGATCAGCTCGTCCCCCTGGAGCCGGGACAGCTCGATGATCTGCTGCACGAGTCGGTTCAGCCGGTCGCTCTCGACCTGCATCCGGCCGGCGAAGCGGCGGACCGCGTCCGGGTCGTCGGCCGCCTCGGCGACGGCCTCCGCGAGCAGGTTCAGCGCACCGACCGGCGTCTTGAGCTCGTGACTGACGTTGGCCACGAAGTCGCGGCGGATCGACTCCACCCGGCGCTCGCGGGTGCGGTCGTCGGCGAGCACGAGCACCAGCCGGGAGCTGAGCGGGGCGACCCGCGCGACCACCTGCATCGGCAGCGCGGTCCGCTGGCGAGCCAGAGTCAGCTCACCCTCGCGGATCTCGCCGGTGGAACGGACGGCGTGGATCATCGCGACCAGGTCGCCGGCCACGACCCGATCGCCGCGGACCAGGCCCAAGGCGTACGCCGGAGCCGATGCCTTGAGGACCGTGTCGGTCTCGTCGACGAGGACGGCCGACGACCTCAACACGGAGAGGACCGACGCGACGCCGACCGGCACCACGGCCTCCGGCTGCTCGGGTACCGTCGCCTGCTGCCGCTCGCTCAACCGCCAGGCGAGGACCGTGGCGACACCCAGCAGCGTGCCGACTGCGGCCCCGATGACGGTGGCGAGGGTTTCGTCCACGATTCGATCGTACGGCGGTGTTCACCCGGACTTCGCCAAGGGCGGCCGCTCTGACCTGCGGTTTCGGTGACTGTTCATGCGCCGTTCACGGCAGGTCGTCTGGCGGTCACTCTCGCTACCTATTGTTGGTCGCATGCGTGACTTGTACTTCGACCAGCTCGACTCCATCGTCGATGACCTGGTCGCGATGACCACGTCGGTCCGCGATGCGGTCCACGAGGCCACCGACGCCCTGCTGACGGCGAACCAGTCGGCCGCCGAGGCCGTCATCTCCGGCGACCGCGAGATCGACGCCACTCGCGAAGTGATCGAAGAGCACGCCCTGCAGCTGCTGGCCACGCAGCAGCCGGTCGCGACCGACCTGCGGATGCTCGTCGCAGCGTTGCGGATGGTCGCCGACCTCGAACGCATGGGGGATCTCGCGGTTCACATCGCCAAGGTGGCGCGGATGCGGATGCCCGACCAGGCCGTGCCGGAGCCGCTGCACGCGACGATGGAGCAGATGGCCAAGGTCGCCGTGCGGATGGTGGACGGGACCGCCCGCATCGTCGCCGACCGCGACGTCGAGGCGGCCCGCGGGCTGGACGAAGAGGACGACGAGATGGACCAGCTGCGGCGGTCGCTGTTCCGCAAGCTGCTGTCCGACGACTGGTCGTTCGGCGTCGAGCCGGCCATCGACCTCGCCCTGCTCGGCCGCTACTACGAGCGGATCGGCGACCACGCCGTCTCGATGGGCCGTCGGGTCGTCTACTTCGTCACCGGCGAGCGCTCGGTCCAGGTCGACTGACGACGGGCTCGCGCCGGCGCCGACCCGGTGGGTCAGCGCCCCTGGTTGCGGACGGCCTCGATCGCGGCCGCCGCGGCCTGCGGGTCGAGGTACTCGCCGCCGAGTCGCATCGGCCGCAGCTCGGCGTCCAGCTCGTAGAGCAGCGGGATCCCGGTCGGGATGTTCAGGCTGACCACGGCCTCCTCGCCCAGGTCGTCGAGGTGCTTGACCAGGGCCCGCAGCGAGTTGCCGTGTGCCGCGACGAGTACGGTCGCGCCGGCGCGCAGGTCGGGGACGATCGCGTCGTACCAGTACGGCAGCATCCGATGCAGCACGTCGGCCAGGCACTCCGTACGCGGCATCAGCTCCGGCGGCAGGTCCGCATAGCGGGGGTCGCCGACCTGGCTGAACTCGTCGGCGTCGTCGAGTGGCGGCGGCGGCGTGGCGTACGACCGGCGCCAGACCATGAACTGCTCCTCGCCGTACTTCTCCAGCGTCGCCTTCTTGTCCTTGCCCTGGAGGGCGCCGTAGTGCCGCTCGTTGAGCCGCCAGGACCGTCGCACCGCGATCCAGTGCCGGTCGATGCCGTCCAGGCAGATCTCGGCGGTCTGGATGGCCCGACGCAGCACCGACGTGTGGAGGAGATCTGGCAGCAGATCGCGCTCGCGGAGCAGGTCGGCGCCGCGGGCAGCCTCGGTGCGGCCCTTGTCGTTCAGCGGGACGTCGACCCAGCCGGTGAAGAGGTTCTTGGCGTTCCACTCGCTTTCGCCGTGGCGCAGCAGGACGAGACGGTAGGGCGCGGTCATGCCGCCGAGCCTAGCGACGCCGGCACGTCGAGCCCGTCGATGCGTCGTCCTACTTCCGCTCGAGCCAGCCGCGGAAGGCCTCGAGGTTGCGGGTCGACTCGCCACGGGACTGCCGCCACTCCCATTCCTTGCGGATCGAGGACGCGAAGCCGAGCTCGAGGATCGTGTTGAACGACTCGTCGGCGTAGCTCAGGACCGATCCCAGCAGCCGGTCGACCTCGGACTCGGTCACCGCCTCCAACGGCAGTCGGCCGTCGAGGAAGATGTCGCCGTTGTGGTCGACCGCGAAGGCGACGGCGTACATCTTCAGGTTGCGCTCGAGCAGCCAGCGGTAGACGGCCTCGTGGTTCTCGTCCGGGTTGCGGGCGACGAACGCGTGGACGGCCAGGGCGTGCCGTCCGACCTCGATGCGGCAACTCGTCTTGAGCTTGCGCTCGCCGGGCAGCTCGACCTCGAGGACGTCGTCACGCAGGGCCGAGTACGTGAGGTCGCCGGCCGCCAGGTAGTCGCGGACGACCGTCAGCGCCCGGGCCCGTGCCTCGGACGTCATGACACGGCGACACGCGGACGCGGGAGATCGGCCATGGCAGCACGGTAGACCCGCATCGTCTCGTGCGCCGTGCGATCCCAGCCGAACGCCGCGGCGTGCCGCACCGCGTGCCGACCCATGAGCGCCAGCCGGGTCGGCGCCGACAGCAGCTCGTCGATCGTGCGCGCCCAGTCGACCGGGTCGTGGCCGTGCACCAGCCGTCCGGAGCGACCGTCGCGGATCGCGGTCGGCAGGCCACCGACGTCGGAGGCGACGACCGGAGTGCCGCACGCCTGGGCCTCGAGCGCGACCAGGCCGAAGGACTCGCTGTACGAGGGGACGCAGACCAGCGACGCCGCGGCGTACCACTGGGCGAGCCGCTCGCGAGGCAGCGCCGGCTCGTACCGTACGACGTCGTCGATGCCCAGCTCCCCCGCCAGCTCCCGCAGTGCGACGGACTGATCCGGGCCGGCTCCCGACTGTCCGCCCGCGACGACCACGAGCAGCCGGCCGCGCAGCGTCGGTGACCGGTCGAGCAGCGCGCGGGCGGCCCGGAGCACGACGTCGGGTGCCTTGAGCGGCTGGAGTCGCCCGGCGAACAGCAGGACGGGCGCGTCGGGGCGCAGCCCGAGCTCGCGTCGGGCCCGATCGCGACCGGTGGGAGCGAAGGCCGCGAGGTCGACGCCGGGGTGCACGACGTCGACCCGCCGTGGATCGGCGTCGTAGTGGCGGATCAGCGCGTCGGCCTCCTCGGCCGTGCTGGCGACCAGTCGGTCGGCGGCGTCGACGACCTGCTCCTCGCCGACGATCCGGGTCAGCGGCTCGGCCGTCTCGCCGTCGACGGCGGCGGCGTTCTTCACCTTGGCCATGGTGTGCATCGTGTGGATCAGCGGCACCGACCAGCGCTCGCGGGCCACCGCACCCACCTGGCCGGACAGCCAGTAGTGCGAGTGGATCACGTCGTAGCGGTACGGCGCGTGCGCGGCCTCGATCCGCAGCACGTCCCGGGCGAAGGTACACAGCTGGCTCGGCAGGTCCGCCTTGGTCAGGCCCTCGAACGGCCCGGCCACCACATGTCGGACGGTCACGCCGGGCTCGACCCGTACCGCTGGTGGCTGGTCCGAGGCGGTCGCCCGCGTGAAGATCTCCGACTCCACCCCGAACCGGGCGAGCTGCCGCGCCAGCTCGAGGACGTAGACGTTCATCCCACCGGCGTCGCCGAAGCCCGGCTGGGCCAGCGGCGACGTATGCACCGACAGCATCGCGACGCGCTTGACGTCATGCCCTCGCCGACCGCCCACGTGATGCACCTCCATCCGGTGGGCAACCCGCACGGGAGCCGGCGCATTCCGCCGGCGGGTTCAGCAGGGGCCGCGGCCGCCGTACTTGAAGCTGCGCGGGCTGGTCCGGTTGAAGCCGTAGTACTCCGGGGCGGTCACCTGCCGCCGGCCGCCGCGGTAGGAAGCGGACGTACCCACGAACCTGATCCGGTACACCCGAGCGCTGTCGCGACGCGGGAACCGGCCGTTGCCCATGTCGATGCAGCGACCGGCGCCGTTGCGGCGGAACGTGACCTCGCCGAACAGCTGCGTTACCCCGACGTGGTGGAAGCGACCGCGCCACAGTCGGTCGGGGTAGAAGCCGGACCGGCGACCGTTGACGTAGAGGTTCCAGCGCCGGTGGTGGTGCCGCCACTCCACGCGGAGGTTCCGCCCGGGCCGCAGTCGCACACCGGGCTTCTTCCCGGGTCCACGCTTCACGAAGCCACAGCGGTTGTAGCAGCTCGGGTCGTTGTGGTTCCACCGGAACACGAACAGGCTGGTCCGCCCGAGGTACCGTCGCCAGCCGACCTCGATGATGTTCCCGTACGCACCGGGCATGTGGATCGAGATCTCGGCCAGCGAGTGCTCGCCGCGACGGATGTCGCGTGGGTTGTGGACCGAGAGGGTCGCCCCGACGCCGACCGGGCGGCGCCCCGAGGCGAAGCTGCGATAGAGCCCGGCGTAGCGGCGGCACACGCTGTGTGGACGAGTGCCCTGGCAATGCCGGTCCCGCTGCGCCGCGGCACGCAGGTGTGGCGGAAGCGGCTTGGGGTCCGAGCCGACCGACGACGTTCCCGGTGCGGTGGAACGCTCGACGACGGCGTCGGACGGCGCCGGTACGGATGTCGCGCTCGCGGCGAGGGTGCCCGCGGCGATCGCCACGGTCGCGACCAGGAAGGGCGAGGCAGCGCGCTGGAGGATCCTCATGCCGAAATGCTGCCGGCGGACGGGGTCACCGACGACGGTTCAGAGCCAGTCGCGGCCCTTGAACACCAGGTACAGCCCGAGACAGGTCGCCGCCATGAGCAGCAGCGCGATCGGATAGCCGTACAGCCACGACGTCTCGGGCATGTGGTCGAAGTTCATCCCGTACACGGTGCCGATGAGCGTCGGGGCGAACAGGATCGCCGCCCAGGCGGAGATCTTCTTGAGCTCCTCGTTCTGCGAGTGCCCGGCCTCGGCCAGCGCCTTGAGGTCCTCGTTCTGCTTCTGCGTCACGAGGGTCGCGTTGACGGTCAGGATGTCCTGCAGCAGCTGTCGGAAGCCGTCGACGCGCTCGGTGACGTGCTCGACGTGGTCGCGAACGTCGCGGAGGTAGCGCTGCAGCTCCTCGTCGACGTGGTAGCGGGTGAACCCCGCGCTCAGCCGGGTCAGCATGTCGAGCAGCGGCCGGGTGGCCCGCTGGAACTCGATGACCTCGCGCGACAGCTCGTAGATGCGTCGCGACACCGACGGGTCGCCGCGGAACACCTCGGTCTCGATCTCGTCGATGTCGTTCTCGAGGCCGTCGGCGACGGGGACGTAGCCGTCGACGACCCGGTCGAGGATCGCGTACAGCACCGCCTCGGGACCGCGCATGAGCAGGTCCGGGTTGGACTCCATGCGGCGCCGGACCGCGCTCAGGTCGGGCGACTCGCTGTGGCGCACCGTCACGACGAAGTTCTCGCCGATGAACACGTGCAGCTCGCCGAACTCGACCTCCTCCACGTCGTCGAGGTAGCGGGCGGCCCGCAACACGACGAAGAGGGTCTGGTCGTACCGCTCGAGCTTCGGCCGCTGGTGCGCGAGGATCGCGTCCTCCAGCGCCAGGTCGTGCAGGTCGAACTGGTCGGCGAGCGAGGCCAGCTGCCGCTCGTTGGGCCGATAGAGCCCGATCCAGGCCATCGTGTCGGAGTCGTCGTCGAGCAGGTGGTAGGTCTCGGCCAGCGTCTTCGGCGACGCGATCCGGTCGCCCTCGCGGTAGATCGCCGAGTCGACGACGCTGGCCTCCGGCTTGGTGGGCGACGCCGAGGTCGACGGGGTGCTCTCGACCGGGTCGGACGTCGAGTTCCGACGGTTTCGGCCACCGCGACCCGCGAACGGTCGCAGGACGGCCAACCGGCGGTCGGAGGTCTTGGGCTCGGACATGATGCACCTCGCTCTCGTGCGGGCTCGGGCGCCGGCCGGTCCGCTACGCGATGCCGCGTACGAGCTCAGCGCCGCCGAAGGTATCGGGAGTCGGTATGACGACTGGGAGGTTCGCGTCTCACGCGATCACCTCCTCGGTCCGGTCCGATCGATCCGCGCACAAGCCGACTGCACATGGGCGCCGCCGCCATGGTAGCCCGATTTGGCCTGGTGACGCGCCTGCTCGGCCCGAGCCCCTGTCGCGTGAGTTCCGAGTTGTGGACGGTCCGAGCGGGTCGACACGGTCCACAAGTCGGAACTCGAGCCAAGCGCGAGGGCCGCCTACACTGGATCGGCCGCGCCGTCGCGCGGTCATACCCTCCGACGAAGGACCGTACCCCTCCCATGCCCCTGCTCACCCGCCCCGACCTGCGCAACATCGCGATCGTCGCGCACGTCGACCACGGCAAGACGACGCTCGTGGACGCGATGCTCTGGCAGTCCGGCGTCTTCCGCGAGCACCAGGACGTCGCCGACCGCGTGCTGGACTCGGGTGACCTCGAACGCGAGAAGGGCATCACGATCCTCGCCAAGAACACCGCCGTGCGGTACGCCGGACCAGGCGCTCCCGATGGCGGCGTCACGATCAACATCATCGACACGCCGGGCCACGCGGACTTCGGCGGCGAGGTGGAGCGCGGCCTGTCGATGGTCGACGGGGTGGTGCTGCTCGTCGACGCGTCCGAGGGGCCACTCCCGCAGACCCGGTTCGTGCTCCGCAAGGCGCTCGCGGCCCGGCTCCCGGTGGTGCTCGTCGTCAACAAGGTCGATCGGCCGGACGCCCGGATCGCGGCGGTCGTCGACGAGACGTACGAGCTCTTCCTCGACCTGCTCGACCCGGACGCCGACCAGACCGCGCTGGACTTCCCGATCGTGTACGCCTCGGCGAAGTCGGGTCGGGCCGCGCTGACGGCACCGGCCGACGGCGAACAGCCCGACGGCTCCGACCTGGTGCCACTGTTCCGCACCATCCTCGAGACCGTCCCGGCGCCGACGTACACGGAGGACGCGCCCCTGCAGGCCCAGGTGACCAACCTCGACGCGTCGCCGTTCCTCGGTCGCCTGGCGCTGTGCCGGGTCCACCAGGGCACGCTGCGCAAGGGCCACCAGGTCGCGTGGTGCCGCCGGGACGGATCGATCGAGCCGGTCAAGATCACCGAGCTGCTCGTCACCGAGGCACTCGACCGGGTGCCCGGCGAGTCGGCGGGGCCCGGAGACATCGTCGCGATCGCCGGCATCCCCGACATCACGATCGGCGAGACGCTGGCCGACCTCGACGACCCGCGGCCGCTGCCGCTCATCACGGTCGACGAGCCGGCCATCTCGATGACGATCGGCACCAACACGTCGCCGCTGGCCGGCCGGACGAAGGGCGCCAAGGTCACGGCCCGGCTGGTCCGCGACCGACTCGAGCGGGAGCTGGTCGGCAACGTGTCGATCCGGGTGCTGCCGACCGATCGGCCGGACGCGTGGGAGGTCCAGGGCCGGGGCGAGCTGGCGCTGGCGATCCTCGTCGAGCAGATGCGCCGCGAGGGGTACGAGCTCACGGTCGGCAAGCCGCAGGTCGTCACCCGCGACATCGACGGCAAGCGGCACGAGCCGGTGGAGCGGCTGACGATCGACTGCCCCGAGGACTACCTCGGCACGGTCACGCAGCTGCTCGCCGCCCGCCGGGGCCGGATGGAGCAGATGGTCAACCACGGCACCGGCTGGGTCCGCATGGAGTTCCTCGTCCCGGCCCGCGGGCTGATCGGCTTCCGGACCGAGTTCCTCACCGAGACCCGTGGCACCGGCATCGCGCACCACGTCTTCGACGGGTACGAGCCGTGGTTCGGCGACCTGCGGACACGTCCTACCGGGTCGCTGGTCGCCGACCGGGCCGGCAGCGCGACGACGTACGCGATGTTCAACCTCCAGGAGCGCGGGCAGCTGTTCGTCGAGCCGACGACCGAGGTGTACGAGGGCATGATCGTGGGCGAGAACTCGCGCTCCGACGACATGGACGTCAACATCACCAAGGAGCGCAAGCTCACCAACATGCGCTCGTCGACGGCCGAGGAGCTGGAGCGGCTGATCCCGCCACGGCGGATGTCGCTCGAGCAGTCACTGGAGTACTGCCGGGCCGACGAGTGTGTCGAGGTGACCGCGACGGCGATCCGACTGCGCAAGGTCGAGCTCTCGGCCGCCGACCGAGCCAAGTCGCGCAGCCGGCGGCCCTGAGGCAGCTTCGGCTACGGCTCCCGAGCGGCGCGACGGTCGCCGTCGGTCGTCGACGTCTCGTCGACCGGCTCGACGACGAGGCCGAACTCGTCGCCGTGCTTCTCCATGCCGGTCTCGACCGCGTCCTCGACGAGGACCGTGCCCCGGTCCTCGCGGAGGATGATCGGGTCGGAGCGCAGGTCCTTGTAGAGGGAGACGCACATCGCGCCCATCACCAAGGCGAACGGTAGAGCCACCACGGTGGTGAGGTCCTGCAGGCCGGTCAGGGCGTCCCCGGTCTCGAGGTTGGCGATCACCAGCATGATCGCCGCCACCGCACCGGTCGCGGAGCCCCAGAAGACCACGGTCAACTTGTTCGGCTCGATGTTGCCGCGCTCGGAGAGCGTCCCCATCACCAGCGACGCCGCGTCGGCGCCGGAGACGAAGAAGATCGCGACCAGAACCATGACGAGCACCGCGGTGACCGACTCGATCGGGTAGTGATCGAGCAGCCGGAACAGCGCGAAGTTGGAATTGACCGTGCCGTCGTCCTCGGTGAGGTCTCCGGCTTCGCGCTGCTCGAAGATCCCGGCGCCACCGAAGATGGCGAACCACACGAGGCTCACCAGGCTGGGCACCAGCAGCACGCCGGTCACGAACTGCCGGATGGTCCGTCCACGACTGATCCGGGCGATGAACATGCCGACGAACGGCGTCCACGAGATCCACCACGCCCAGTAGAAGATCGTCCAGCCGGACAGCCAGCCCGCCATCACCGCGCCACCACTGGCATCGGTCCGGGAGGCCATCTCCGGCAGCTGTGCGAGGTAGTCGCCGATCGAGGTCGGGACCAGGTTCAGCATCAGCAGCGTCGGACCCACGATGAACACGAAGGCCGCGAGGAGCAACGCGAGCACCATGTTGATGTTGGACAGCCACTGGATGCCCCGCTCGACCCCGGACACCGCCGAGAGCACGAACGCCAGCGTCAGCACCGTGATGATGAGGACCAGGCCGGTCTTCCCGATGGTGTCGACCCAGCCGTTGAACTCCATGCCGGCACCGATCTGGAGAGCCCCGAAGCCCAGCGACGCGGCCGAGCCGAACAGGGTCGCGAAGATCGCCATCATGTCGATGACCCGGCCACCCGGACCCTCGGCGTGCCGACCCAGGATCGGCCGGAACGCCGCTGAGATCAGCTGCGGCCGACCCTTGCGGAACGTGCCGTACGCGATCGCGAGCCCCACGACGGCGTAGATCGCCCACGGATGCAGCGTCCAGTGGAACAGCGTCGTCGCCATAGCCGTCTGCATGGCGTCGTTGGTCTCGGGATCGGGTACGACCGGCGTCTGGCTCACGTAGTGGGTCAGCGGCTCGGCGACTCCCCAGAACATCAGGCCGATGCCCATGCCGGCGCTGAACATCATCGCGATCCACGACGAGGTACGGAACTCCGGCAGCTCGTCGTCGCGACCGAGCGGGATCTTCCCGTACCGGCTGGCCGCGATCCACAACACGAAGACGACGAACAACGAGGCCAGGAGGACGAACAGCCAGCCGCCCTTGTCGATCACCCAGGTCTTGCCGTCGGCCGCCTGCTCGGCGAGCGACGCCTTGTCGATGACGCCCCAGAGGACGAACGCGACCGCCGCCACGGCGGTGACGCCGAAGACGAGCCAGTCGATGCCGCTGGTCGTCCGGGGTCCCGCGGGCACCTCGCCGGGCTGGTCCGCCGCCGGTGTACTGGGATCTCGTTGATTGGCCCTCATCAATCCGAACCCTTCTTCGAGGGGATGAGTCGTGTACGCGACACTCCCGGATGTCAGGGAATCGGTCAACCACATCGCCTCGAATTGGTGCGCAGGATGCGCCCGTGTTGCGCGATGGGCAACACACCGGCAGGCGACTTAGAGCGCGGTCGACAGTGCTCGCGCCACGTCGTCGCCGAACGCCACGAAGCGAGCCTCGGCGACCTGGCTCGGCGTCTCGCGTACGGTCTCGACCGCGATCCGCGCGGCGTCGTCGAGCGGCCAGCCGTAGATGCCGGCCGAGACCGCCGGGAAGGCGATCGTCGCGACACCGAGCTCGTCGGCGACCCGCAGGGCCTCGCGGTAGCACGAGGCGAGCAGGTCCGGATCACGCTCGCCGGCGTTCCAGTTGGGCCCGACCACGTGGATCACCCAGGACGCGGGCAGGTTGCCGGCGGTCGTCCAGCCCGCGGCGCCGGTCGCGAGGCCGTTCGGGAAGCGCTCGATGCAGTCGGCGAGGATCGCGGGTCCGCCGGCCCGATGGATGGCACCGTCGACGCCGCCGCCACCGCGCATCGTACGGTTGGCCGCGTTGACGACGGCGTCGACCGCCTGCTCGGTGATGTCGCCGGTGACGACGCGCAGCTGCATCGGCCGGCCGGCTAGCGACGCAGCGAGCGCATCGCGGGTCGGGCGTCGGCCAGATAGACGAACGCGGCGACCGTCCCGACGATGTTGAACAGGCTCAGCGGCGACCACATCACCATGTGCAGGGCCACGGCGAGCCCGAGGATCAGCAGCCAGAACGGCTTGGTCTGCTTGCCGGCCGCGACGTACAACGCCGGTGGCCGGGTTGCGGCGTCGATGAACGCGACCGCCTTGCACCCGAACAGCACCAGCGACAACGCCAGCATCAGATTGTTCTGGACCTCGAACAGATCGAGCACGTATCGAGCCTAGCCGGCCGCGTCCGGGATTGCCGACGAGGCGTCCGAATCGGACATGACTCGAGCCCGCTGCCGTGGGGCAGCGGGCTCGAGCTTGTTGTTGTCACATCTTGGAGGACGACGGAGGGACGGCCTCCCGACCTCTCGGTATTGGAGCCGAAACTCCGGCCGGGAGGCCGCCGTCTCGGCAGAGTACCCCTCAGGCGGAAGGCCCGCTCGACTTCTTTGCCCGAGAAGCGGACTTCTTTGACGAAGGGGACGGCTTTGACGTGGTAGCGGCCGGTTTGGTGGTCTTCGTCGCGGGGGTCGCCTCGCTCGCGCCATCCGACGCCTGCTTGCCGACGCGCTGCACGACGACCTCACCGCGCTCGGCGAGCTCGGCGTACTTGCCGCCGGCCTGCTCGAACGCCTGCAGCGCCACCGACTGGGCCCGCTCCGGAAGCGTCCGCAGCTGGTCCGGGAGGTGCTTGACGTCCTCGACGACGGTGCTGAAGCGCTCGGTCGCCTTGGCCTGCGCCTCGGTCGCCTTGGCCTGGGCCTTGGTCGGGAACTGCTTGGCCTGCTCCTGCAGGTGCTTCGGGTCGATATCGAGACCGCGGATCCGCTCGACGACGGCGTCGCCGGCGCCGACGACGGCGAGCGTCGGCTTCTTGATCGGCTCCGGGATCTGGTCGGTGAACTGCATGTTCTTCCTCTCGTCAGCCAGCGGTGTCGCTGGCGGGCTCGGCTCCGCCGTTCTCATGGCGGAAAGATCGGTAGATGTCGAGCAGCACAGACTTCTGCCGCTCGGTGAGGGCCGCATCGCCCAGGACGGCGACCTCGACCGACTGCGCGCCATCGGGACTCGGGTCGAGGATGCCGGCGCGAACATAGAGCGTCTCGGCCGAGATCCGCAGCGCCTTCGCGATCTGCTGCAGCACCTCGGCCGACGGGCGGCGAAGCCCCCGCTCGATCTGGCTGAGGTACGGGTTGGAGACCCCGGCCTGCTCGGCGAGCTGCCGCAGCGACAGCTCGGCCTGCCGACGCTGGTCGCGCAGGTAGTCACCGAGAGACTCGACGGTCTTCCCGACCTTCAGCTTGCTCACGGGGCCGAGTCTTCCTGGCCGTGCTTGCAATTGCAAGCGCTCTGCTAGCACGGGTGGCGTGGGCTCGGCCACAGTCCCGCTCGACGACCTGCCGATCGAGCCGGTCGCCGCACGACGATCCGCAACTGTGCGCGAATCGTTGAGGCGACCGGCCGCGATCAACGACGAGCGCACACATCGACGCCAGCGGCGACTCAGAACGCCGCGCGGATCTCGCCGACCGGCTCACCGCCGCCCAGGACCGGGACGTGGCCGACGTCGTCCAGGACCGGATGGTCGAAGCCGAGCTCGCGCAGCGCCGCCGCCATCACGACCGGTCGGGCCCGCGCCCCACCGTCGCCGACCTTGAGGGCGACCGCGGTGCCGTCCGGCATCGCCACGGCGTAGCAACCCTCGGCACCGGCCTTCGCGACCGCGTCCGGGTACGCCCGCAGCAGCTGTGCCTCGTCCCGCCGGGTGCCGCTGACGTACTCCGGAAACTTCCCGATCGCCTCGGCCACCGCGCGCTCCGGCGTGCCCTCCCGCGCCTGCCGGATCCGGCCGAAGGCCCGCGCCAGGCCGACCAGGGTCGTGCCGAACAGCGGGGCGCCGCAGCCGTCGACGCCGACCGGGGTCGCGTCCTGCCCGGCCAGCGCGCCGAGCTCGGCGGCGATCCGCCGCTGCAGCGGATGGCCCGGGTCGCGGTACGTGTCGACCGGCCAGCCGGCGGCGACGCACGTGGCCAGCATGCCGGCGTGCTTTCCGGAACAGTTCATCGCGATCGGGCTGGCCACGCCGCCGGCGGCGACGTACGCGTCGCGAGCCTCGCCGGCGAGCGGAAAGTCGGATGGCGTCTGGAGGGCGGACTCGGGCAGCTCGGCGCCGGCGAGGATCTCCCGGACACCCTCGAGATGCATCGGTTCGCCGGAGTGGCTGGCCGAGACGAGCGCCAGCAGCCGACCTCGCAACGACAGCCCGGCCCGGACCATCGCGGTGGCCTGGATCGGCTTGTTGCACGACCGCGCGAACAGTGGCGCGTCGACGTCGCCGCGGGCCAGGACGACCGCTCCGGCGGGATCCAGTGCCACGATCGATCCGAAATGTCGGCTTTCGACGAAACCGGACCGAACGACCTCTGCTACCACGACCTCGGGCACGGCGCGGAGCGTACCTGGCGGCCGCAAGCCGAAAAGTGTGCGATGCCACAATGCCTCAGTGGCGCATCCCGAGTGGACTCCGACTCCCCGCGAACTGGCCGACCTCGAGCTGCTGACCATAGGGGCCCTCACTCCCCTACGCGGCTTCGTCAACCCGGACGACTCGAGCGTTCCCACCCCCGTCACGGTGACCGTGCCCCGCGAGGTCGCCGACGAGGCCAAGGCCGCCGGTGGCGTCCGGCTGACCGACCCCGAGGGGGTGCCGCTGGCCGTGCTCTCGTTCGAGGGCGCGTACGAGGCCGACGACGACCGGGTCGGCCTGGTCGGCGAGGTCGAGCCGCTGGCGCATTCGGAGTACGGGCCGTTCCGGCGCTACCACCGCACGCCCGCCGAGGTACGCGCCGCCCACCCGTACGCCTTCGCTGTGCCGCTGCGCGACGTCATGACGAAGTCCGACGTCGAGCGGGTCACGACGTACGCGACCAAGACCGGCCGGACCCCGCTGCTGCTCGTGGTCACCGGACCCGGCGGGCCGCTGACGCTGTCCGGGCCGGGGCTGGTGCGGGCGACGCTCGCCGCCAAGGCGGAGATCCCGGGCGCGAAGGTGATCGCCGTGGCGGTCTCCGACCGGGGCGACGCCACCCAGACCGCGGCGTTCGCGATCCGGGTCGGCCTGGCGTTCGCCGACGAGCTGGTCACGGTCTGGCACGACGGCGAGCCGTCCGCGGCGGTGCGGGCGATCCGCGACCAGGACCGACCGCCGCTGGAGCGCCGCGGTCTCGTCGTGTTCTTCACCGGGCTGTCCGGCTCGGGCAAGTCCACGCTGGCCCGGGCGCTGCACGACCTGCTGCTCGAGCGCGGCGACCGGACCGTGACGAGCCTCGACGGCGACGTCGTACGCCGGCACCTGTCCAAGGGTCTCGGCTTCTCCCGGGAGGACCGCGAGACCAACATCGCCCGAATCGGCTGGGTCGCCGCCGAGATCAGCCGGCACGGTGGCGTCGCGATCTGCTCACCGATCGCACCCTTCGACGCCACCCGGAAGCAGGTGCGCGCGATGGTCCGCGACGCCGGCGGCGGGTTCGTGCTGGTCCACGTGGCGACGCCTCTCGAGGAGTGCGAGCGCCGCGACCGCAAGGGCCTGTACGCGAAGGCCCGCGCCGGCGAGATCCCCGACTTCACCGGCATCTCCTCGCCGTACGAGGAGCCCGAGGACGCCGATGTTCGATTGGACACCACCGGCCGAAGCATCGATGATGCGTTAGGCGACGTTCTCGATGTGCTCTACTCAGATGGTTGGATTACTCGGGAACGCGCCACGCCGGAGTCGCCCCCGACCTGATCGGACCCGTACGTATGCAGGACCTGCTCACGACGACTGCCCTGTCGATCCTGCTCGTGAGCTTCCTCGTCGGCATCGTCATCGGGATGACCGGCATGGGCGGCGGGGCCCTGATGACACCGGCGCTGATCTTCCTCAACGTCAATCCCGCCGCCGCGGTCGCCAACGACCTGGTCGCCGCCGCGATCAACAAGAGCGTCGGAGCCGCCGTCCATGCGCGGGAGGGCTCGCCGAACTTCCGGCTGGCCGGCTGGCTGATGGTGGGCTCGGTCCCGACCGCGTTCGCCGGGGCGTTCATCATCAAGGCCGTCGGCGGTGACGAGGAGCAGACCGACTTCCTCAAGGTCGCGATCGGCATCGCGCTGATCCTGACGGCGGCGACGTACACCCTGCGGATCTATCTCAACCTCCGCCAGATCACCAGCGGCCGACCGCTGTCGGACGAGGACCCGAAGATCCGGGCCATCCCCACCCTGCTCGTCGGCGCCTTCGGCGGACTGCTCGTGGGTATCACGTCGGTCGGGTCGGGATCGCTGATCATGGTGTCGCTGCTGCTGCTCTACCCGACCCTGCAGGCGGTCAAGCTGGTCGGCACCGACCTGGTGCAGGCGGTGCCGCTCGTCCTCTCGGCGGCGGTGTCCCACGTCATCGTGACCGGCATCGACTGGGAGGTGCTGATCCCGCTGGTGATCGGTGGGTCGCCGGGTACGTTCGTCGGCGCGCACATCGCCAACTGGGTGTCACAGGGCGTCGTACGCCGGGGCATCGTGATCGTCCTGACCCTCACCGGCCTGGGAATGCTCCACGTCCCGCCGACCGTGGTTGGTATGGTCGGGGCCGGCCTGCTGATCCTGGGGCCCGTGGCCTGGGGATTCGTACGTCGGCGGCATGGACTGCAGGCGTTCGCCAACGGCGGCGATCACGACAGCATGTCCGTACGCTGACGGCCTCGACTTGGAGCATCCACAGACCTAGGTACGATGACCCCTGCTTTCGCGCACGAGGAGCCTCCTACCCCCATGTCAACACACGCGGACTACCGCCTGACTCAGCTCGACGAGCTCGAGGCGGAGTCGATCCACATCTTCCGCGAGGTCGCGGCCGAGTTCGAGAAGCCGGTGCTGATGTTCTCCGGCGGCAAGGACTCGATCTGCATGATGCGC
>Ga0081538_10001491_pt1 | contig 24023 bp, 21 predicted proteins | sample TabmetS5T2R1_FD_71022 | JGI IMG/M metagenome (GOLD analysis project Ga0081538, IMG submission 71022) | Tabebuia heterophylla rhizosphere microbial communities from the University of Puerto Rico - S5T2R1 | ecosystem: Host-associated > Plants > Roots > Rhizosphere ... | reverse complement strand
CGGCCGGCCGTGAACGACGCCGAGACGCCGCCCAGGGCGGTCACGGCGGCCTCGCCGCTGCCGTAGGTCTTGACCAGGTCGACCGCGACCACGGCCGGCCGCGGGGTCGGCGCCTCGGCCGCGCCGCCGGCCGCGTCCCGGGCCTCGAGGATGGGATGGACCGCTGGGAGTTGCATGCGTTGAGCCCCTGATCGGAAACGTTGCCGTCCTGAACAACACCGCCACCCGCGGGGTTGTGACACGAAGGTCTCGGCACCCCAGACGATGGCAGAGCGCTGTCGCGCAAGGATCCAGGAAGGTGGGACGTAGATCCCTAGCTTGGGACCCCGGCAGACCGGCCAACGCCGGCGGCTGGGCCGCTGCTCGCACCGCTCCGGGATGCGGGCAGGGTGAGGTGGAAGCCGCGGGTTGGATAGGCGATCGAGATGCCGAGCAGCTCCAAACTGCGAGTGTTCATCCACGGAGGACCGCGCTGCGTTCACACGGCAGAGGCCACAGGTTCGAAACCTGCCACGCCCACCAGCGCAAACAGCCTCACCAGCCTCCAGCGTGGTCCTGGCTGTCAGCAAATCGGGCCGCGCTGCTTGTCGGCTCGGCCGCGCGGCTACTGCCAGCGGAAGAGTCTGGTGGCGGCGAAGCTGAACACGACGGCGGCCAGGGCCATGGCCCCCAGGTGGCTCCAGTCTGGGTAGGAGCCGCTCCAGGCGTCGCGCAATGGCCGGCGGCATGGCCTCCACCGGCAGCGCCACCCCGCTGAGGAACAGGCTGGGGAAGAACACGAACAGGCCGAGCGCCATAGCGCCAGCACGCCAACGGCGAACCCGAGCAGCACGCCGAGCGGGTTCTTCGGCAGCGCCCAGCCGAACCCGACGTTGCGGACCAGGGTGACCAGCACCAGCGTCACGGTCGCCATGCCCGCGCTCACGAGCAGCTGGGCGACCAGCACCATGGCCGGGAAGTAGCTGAGCAGCGGCCCCCGCAACTCCTCGGGTGCCCCCGACGGGTTGACTGTCGGTCCAGCGATCGGTTGACGCGCGTTCCGCGCGATGCTCTGTCCTTCCACTCAGAACCGTACTGATAGGTACGGTTGTGAACCGTACTAGATGGTACACTTTCTGTCAAGCGATCACCACGACAGGGGGACCAGCCAATGCCGAGCACGGGCACGCGGGCCGGGCAACGCCGGGGACGCCCCCCGGCCGGAGCCAGCGCCGCCCACCGGGAGGTCGTCCTGGACGCGGTGTTCGAGCTGCTGGTCGAGCGCGGCTACCAGGGCACGACCATGGCCGCGGTGGCCGAGCGGGCCGGCTCCTCCAAGGAGACCCTGTACGCCTGGTTCGGCAGCAAGCAGGGCCTGTTCACCGCTCTGATCCGTCGCCAAGCCGAGGCGGCCAACCAGGCCATCGCCGGCGCCTTCGAGGCCGCAGGGGCGGCCGGCGGGGGCCCGTCCCCCGACCCGGCCGGGACCCTGACCGCCTTCGCCACCAACCTGCTGCGGCTGCTGCTGGGCGAGCGGTCGGTGGCCATCAACCGGGCCGCCATCGTCGAGCTGGGCGGCGGGGCGACCGAGGGGTCGGGGGAGCTGGCGGCGGTCCTGCTGGCCCAGGGACGCCACCGCACCGGCCCAATCGTCGAGGACTACCTGGCCCGGCTGGCCGCCGACGGCCACCTGCACATCGACGACCCGGCCGACGCCTTCCAGCTGCTGTACGGACTGGTGGTGCGGGACCTCCAGATCCGGGTGCTGCTCGGCGAGCCCCCACCACCACCGGCCGCCCTGGCCGCTCACGCCCAGAGCGCGGTCGAACGCTTCCTCACCCTCACCGCCGCCCCCCCCTGATTGACTCATCTTCATGAGCGTTGGCGGCCAGCAGCTGAACTCATGAGGTCACCCGGTGCCGGTCGCCCGGGTGGGCGTGGAGGGTCAACGGAGGTGGCGGTAGATCGAGGCCCGGCTGACCCAAGAGTGGTGGCGATCGCCGCGATGGTGTACTGCCCCGAGCCATACAGCTCCCAGGCTACCCGGAGCTTGTCGGCGGTCATGACCGAGGGGCGACCGCCGCGGCGGCCCCGGGCCCGAGCCGCGGCGAGGCCGGCGGCCGCGCGTTCGCGGATCAGGTCGAGTTCGAACTCGGCTAAGGTGACGAACACGGCGGTCGGAGCGGGCGCCGCTGGCCGTCTCGGTGAAGACCCGGTAGCAGCCGGCCGCGGTGAGGGCGTCGACCTGGAGCTGGGGTTGCTGGTCGGTGGTGGAGACGCGGGCATAGCCGAGCAGGTGACCCATGCGCGGGAGCATCGCAGAACCCTGGGACAGGGCGGAATCATCCGCTACGGGTGAGGATGAGCGGTCGGGCATCCGCCACACTCCACCGGTCGGTCACACCACCCAACCGAGAGGTGGGAGTCATGGCTGGATCCGAGTCTGCGCCCAGAAGCCGACCTTCGCTCGGCAAGGCGGTCGGGCAGGGATGGGCCCTGTGGCTGGCCGGATTTCTGGCCCTCGCCGGTGGTGTCTCCCTGCTGGTGAACCCGGACGCCGATCTCCGGCTGGTCCGCTGGCTGGTCGGGCTGTTCCTGGCCGGCTGGGGCGTGCTGCGGCTGGTCCACGTAGCCCGGGCCTCCCGCCGCGACCGGACCTGGCTGATCCTGTCGGGCCTGGCCGCTCTGGTGGCCGGGACCGTCGTGCTCGCCTGGCCGGCCGTCACGGTGACCGCGCTGGTCTACATCCTGGTCGTCGGTGGGCTGTCTTTGGCCGCCGTGGACCTCGTCGGCGCTGTTGTCAACCGCGGGCGGGACCCCGGATGGTGGCTGTCCCTGCTGCGGGGCCTCGGGACCCTCCTGCTTGTCGGCGTGCTGCTGGTGTGGCCGGACGAGACCCTGAGCGTGGTTCGGGCCCTCGCCGCGGTCCTGCTGATCCTGTGGGGCGCGGCCACCCTCGGCGAGGCCTTCCAGTCGCCGATCAGGGACAACGAATACCGACGCCAGCTCGACCAGGAGGTCCGCCGGCTCGTCTGAGGTCCGGGAGATCACAGCCGCGGCAAGCTGACGACGTCGTAGAGACCGTAGGTGAACAACCCAAAGGCCAGCGCGATCGTCGCCATGCGCACGCCGCGCAGCCGGAAGCGCTGGCCCACCGCGATCAGGAACAGCACCAGCGCGAAGAGCACGGTCGCGCGGACGTACTCCTCGGCGGTATGGCGCGCCTCCGTCCCCGCCTCCTCCAGGGTCGCGGCCTGCTCGTTCAACCTGTTGGCCTGCTCGGTCTGCGGGTTGTGGTACTCGGGCATGTAGCCGGGCCCTGGGGGCGCTTCCGGGTTGGTGAAGGGTTCCGTTCCCAGCCAGGCTGTGAAGGCCGTCCGGTACTCGGGGCTGAACCGGCGAACGAGGATCGCCTGCAGCTGGGGATCGTTGGCCGCTCGGGCCTCCAGCCAGGAGCTGAACATGGCGCCGTCGGCGGCCAGTCGCTGCTGACCCAGGGTGGCGGCGGTGTTGGCCTGCACCCGGTCGATGCTCGCATCCGAGTACAGCACCGACTGCTGGCCGTCTCCCTTGGCGGCCTGGTATCCACTCCAGGCCGTGGCGATCGCGGCCAGCGCCAGCACCACCACCTCCAAGATCTCGAGGACCTCCTCCCAGCGGCGTTTCACCCCAGCCGCGCTCTCGCGCTCGCTCAGCTTGTGGGCGACCTCAACGTTCATCTGCTCGGCCATGCGCAAGCCTCCTCCCGCCCGCCACCAGCGGCACGCCGTCTCCGAGCAGGATCAGGAGCTGCCCATCTCCTGCCCTCATCCGGAGCAGATGAGATGCGCCTTCCGCGACGACCTCTTCATGAGGCATATGTCCTGGAGTAACCTCCCGCAGAGCCGTGCCTCAATGATCGAGGCGACGTCCGGTCGTGGGAGGATTGCGCGGATGCATCGTGGTCCGCGCGATCGCCGCCAGCGAGCGTCAGCTGGTCCGACGGCGCGAAGGCCGAGGCCGCCGAGGGTGCTGGTTGCCGCCTGTATCGGCAATGCCGTGGAGTGGTATGACTTCGCGCTCTACGGGGCCTTCGCCACGATCATGGCGGCGACGTATTTCCCGACCGGGGATCCAGCAACCAGCCTGTTGGCGGCCTTCGCGGTGTTCTCGACCGCATTCATCTTCCGGCCCCTGGGTGCCCTCCTGTTCGGACGTCGCGGCGATCGCCGCGGCCGCCGTCAGGTGCTCGCGTTGATGATCATCGTGATGTCGTCGGCCACGGCCGGTGTCGGGGTGCTTCCCGGCTACGCCTCCATCGGGCTGCTCGCGCCCGTCCTGCTCATCCTGCTTCGCCTCGCCCAGGGCCTGTCGGCTGGCGGGGAGGCCGGGGCGGCGTCGGCGTTCGTCGTCGAGTACGCGCCGGAGGACCGGCGTGGATGGTACGGCGGATGGATCTGGGCGACCCTGGCACTGGGATTGGCCGCGGCGATCGGCACGGCGACGCTGCTCGCCTGGCGGTCGCCGGGAGGCATGCCGGAAGCATGGGCGTGGCGCCTGGCGTTCCTGGCGGCGTTGCCTGTCGGGCTGGTCGGGCTGTACCTACGGCTACGGCTGGACGAGACGCCCCGTTTCCGCGCCGTCCAGCGTGCCCACGCCGTCGCCGAGTGGCCCGTCAGGGAAGCCCTCCGGGCCTATCCCAGGCGGATGCTGGTCGGCCTGGCACTGGTGGCCGCGGCCTCACTAACCTTCAACACCTTCTTCGTCTACCTGCCGAACGAGCTGGTGGCTGAGCGTGGAGTCCCACCCGTCCGCGCGTTTGGGGGGGCCGTGCTGGGCCTTGTCGTCATGGCGGTCGCCTCTCCCGCCCTCGGACGGCTGTCCGATCAGGTGGGCCGAAAGCCACTGCTGGCCGCCGCAACAATTGGCCTGCTCGGGCTCACGCTGCCGGTCTACCTGCTCATCCGCCGTGGCGGGCCCGTCGGCCTCCCCCTCGGATACCTCGCGTTGGGGCTGGCGCTGAGCTGCTTCGTCCTGCCGTCGTTCCTCGCAGAGCTGTTTCCCACCCGGGTGCGCTCCAGCGGCCTGGCGATCACCTTCGGGCTGGGCAGTGCGCTGTTCGGAGGCACCGCCCCGCTTGTCGGTGCCCTGCTGACGCAGCGCACCGGCAACCCGCTCCTTCCCGCCTACTACGCCACCACCATGGCCCTCGTGGCCGCCATCGGGGTCCTCCCGATGAGGGAGACCGCCTTCCAGCCGCTGGATGCCGGCTCACCCCAAGCGGATGAGGTGGCCCGGCGCTGAAATCGAAGTCAGACCGGCGCGTGGCGGAGGCGGCTGGAGGGGCGCCTACCGGCAACCGATCGACCGCTGACCCGGCCGCAGCCAGCAATCACCTGAGAAGGATGATGACCTGGCCGCCGCGGCCGGCGAGAGTCGAGCCATGGACACTCGACCTGGCCAGACCGAGAACGAGCGGGCGGAGCTGGAGCGGCTCCGGGAAGAGGTCGCCAGCCTGCGGCTCCAGGCCCGGAAGCCGGAGGCGGCCGACGGAGCCGCCGTTCCCGGGCGAGCCGCTGGGCAGCGCTGGCGAACGGTCGTGGCCACGCTGCTGATCGTGCTCGGCTGTGTGCTGGCGCCGCTGGCCGGCGTGGCGGTGTGGGCCCGCAACCAGGTCACCAACACCGACCGCTACCTGGCCACGGTGGCCCCGCTGGCCAGCGATCCGGCGATCCAGAACGCGATCGCCGACCAGATCACCGCCCAGGTCTTCACCTACATCGACGTGCAAGGGCTGACCGTCCAGGCGGTGGACGCCCTGGCCGAACGCCGCGATCTGCCGCCCGAGCTGATCACCCGGCTGCAGGCCCTCTCCGTGCCCATCGCCAACGGCGTGCAGAGCTTCACCCGCACCCAGGTGGGCAAGGTCGTCCAGAGCCCGGCGTTCGCGGATGCGTGGCTGCAGGCCAACCGGCTCGCCCACGAGGAGCTGGTCAAGGCCCTGACCGGCGAGGGGGGCGGGGCGATCACGGTCGAGAACGACACCGTCAGCATCAACCTGGCCGCCTTCATCCAGACGGTCAAGCAGCAGCTGATCGCCGCCGGGTTCACCCTGGCCGAGCGGATCCCACAGGTCAACGCCTCCTTCGTGCTGTTCCAGTCCAAGGACATCACCCGAGCGCGCAGCGCCTTCAACCTGCTCACCACCCTGGGGACCTGGCTGCCGGTGATCGCGCTGCTGCTGATCGGGCTGGGCGTCTATGTCGCCCGTGACCACCGCCGGGCGCTGATCGGCGCGGGTCTCGGGGTGGCCGTCGCCATGCTGGCGCTGGCCCTTGGACTGGCGGTGTTCCGCTCGATCTACCTGGACGCGGTGCCGGCGACGGTGCTGCCGCACGACGCCGCGGCGGTGCTGTACGACACCATCGTGCGCTTCCTGCGGGCGGGGCTGCGCACCGTCTTCGTGCTCGCGCTGGTGGTGGCCGGCGGCGCGTTCCTGACCGGCCGGTCGATCACCGCCACCCGCACCCGCCAAGGCCTTGCCGACGCCATCGGCTGGCTCCGGCGCGGCGCCGAAGGCGCCGGCCTGCGCACCGGCCCCGTCGGGACCTGGGTCCACGCCAACCGGCGGCTCCTGCGGATCGGCGCGGTCGTGCTGGCCAGCCTGGCCCTGGTGTTCTGGGACCGACCCACCGGCAAGGTCGTCATCGGCCTGGCCCTGGTGCTGCTGGTGGTCCTGGCCGCCATCGAGTTCCTGGCCAGGCCGGGCCAGGAGGTCGTCGAGGGCTCGGTCACCCCCCAGCCCTGAGCCGCAGCGTCAGCGTCGATCGCGAGGATCTCACCCTCAAAGGAGGAAGACGCCGGTCCGGGCAAGCGGCACAATAGAGGGCTCGAACGCCTGGGGCAACGCCTGGGGCATGATGGAGGGTGCATGGACCGGCGCCTCCCCCAATCTGCCCTCCCGACCGCATCGGCCGCCGGGCCGGACGGTCCTCCAGACACGATCGCATCCCCGGGCCCCGAGCTGGTGTCGACCAAGCTGGTGCCGCCGGTCCCTCGGCCCGGGCTCATCGCCCGTCCCGGCCTCCTGTCGCAGCTGCAGGCCGGCCTGGACGCCAAGCTGTGCCTGGTGGACGCTCCGGCCGGGTCGGGCAAGACGACCCTGCTCGCCCAATGGTGCGCGACCTCGGGGGCCGGCCGGGTGGCCTGGGTCTCCCTGGACGAGGGCGACAACGACCCCATCCGCCTGTGGATGCTGATCGGCCAGGCGTTGCAGAGCGTCGAGCCGGCCGTGGGCGCGGCCGCCCTCCGGGCCCTGCAGCGCACCAGCGTGGACCTCGAGCGGATGGTCCTGCCGTCGCTGCTCAACGACCTGAGCCGGATCGCCGCGCCGCTGGTGCTGGTGCTGGACGACTACCACCTGATCACCGATGCCACCTGCCACCGGACGGTCACCTTCTTCCTGGACCACCTCCCGGCGAGCGTCCATCTGCTGCTGGCGACCCGCGTCGACCCCCCGCTGCCACTGGCGAGCATGCGAGGCAGGAGGGAGCTGGCCGAACTCCGGGGCGCCGACCTCCAGTTCACCGACGAGGAGGCCGCCGCCCTCCTGAACGGCTCGATGGGGCTGCAGCTGGCCACCGAGGACGTGGAGCGGCTGGCCGAGCGGACCGAGGGCTGGGCGGCCGGCCTGTACCTGGCCGGGCTGTCGCTTCGCGGCAGGGACGACCCCAGCGCCTTCATCGCCGCCTTCTCCGGCGACAACCGCCACGTGGCCGACTACCTGACGGCCGACGTGCTCGCCCGCCAACCGGAGGAGATCAGGACCTTCCTGCTCCGGACCTCGATCCTGAGGCGCCTGTCCGGCCCGTTGTGCAACCACGTGCTCGAGACCGAGGGGTCCGCCGAGCTCCTTGGCGAGCTGGAGCGTTCCAACCTGTTCCTGCTGCCGCTGGACGACCGTCGCCGCTGGTATCGCTACCACCAGCTGTTCGGAGAGCTGCTGCGCCTGGAGCTCGGCAACCGCGAGCCCGCGCTGGTCCCGGCCCTGCACCGGCGGGCCGCGGCCTGGCATCGCCGTCACGGCGACGTCGAGGAGACCATCCACCACCTGACCGCGGCGGGGGAGTTCGCCGAGGCGGGGGCGCTGATCGCCCGGCACTGGCTGGGCCACTGGCGCCGGGGGCGGGGGGCGACCGTGTCCCGCTGGCTCCAAGGGCTGCCGGCCGAGGCGATCGCGGCCGACCCACCGGTCGCCTTCGTCGCCGCCTGGATCGGTGGCTCCAGCGGCGCCTCCAAGCAGGAGACCGAGCGCTGGCTGGCCGCGGTCGAGGACGACCGCTGGAGCGGCACGCTGCCGGAGGGCATCAGCTCGCTCGCCTTCGGCGCCGCCCTGGCGCGGGCCGCGGTCCTGTTCGACGACGTGGGTCGCGCCCGCCAGGCGGCCCACCGTGCCCTGGAGCTGGCCGGCCCGGAGCCCTCGCCGTTCCACTGGATGGCTCAGGCGGTCCTCGGCCAGGCGCTGTACCTGTCCGGGCAGCCCGCTGGGGCGCGGCCTCCGCTGGAGGAGCTGGTCCGGCGGGTGTCGGCTGCCGAGCAGCCATACGCCGTCGTGGCCGCGCTGGCGCTCCTGTCGCTGCTGGCTGGCGACGAGGACAACCATGCCGAGGCCGAGGCGCTCGCCCAGCGCGCCGCCGAAGCCGCCGAGGCCCAGGGCCTCACCGCGGTCCCGCTGTCCGGGATCGCGCACGTGGCCCTCGGGCGGGCCCTGCTGCGCGCGGGCAGGCTCGCCGAGGCCCAGGGGCGGCTCGAGTGGGCGCTGGAGCTGTACCAGATCGACGGCATGGCCGTGCACCGGGCCCACACCTTGTTGCTCCTCGCGGCCGCGCGAGACGGTCAAGGTGACCTCGCCGGGGCTCGGACCCTGCGCAACCGAGCCCACCAGCTGATCGAGGAGCTGGCCGACCCGGGCCTGCTTCCCGAGCTGCTCCAGCGGACCAGCCGGACGCCGGGTCCGGCTCCCCGCCGGGCCAAAGTACCCGCCCAGCTCACCGCGCGAGAGCTGGCGGTCCTGCGGCTGCTGCCCACCCGGCTGTCCACCCGGGAGATCAGCCACGAGCTCCACGTGTCGGTCAATACGGTCAGGAGCCAGGTCCGGTCGGTCTACCGGAAGCTCGGGGCCACAAGCCGGGCCGAGGCAGTCACCCAGGCGCGGCAGCTCGGCCTGCTTTCACGTAGATGAAAAAGGGGGCTGGAGGATGCCATTTCATGCACCTGCGCATGACGATGGGGGTGATGAAGCGACGAGGAGGCTCTGACGCCACCGGAGCGACGGTCTACCGGATCGTCATCCGTGGCGAGTTGAGCGCGCGGTACGTGCCGGCCTTCGAAGGGATGACCCTGGCCACCGGCGACGGCCAGACGGCCATCATCGGGCCGGTGATCGACCAGGCGCATCTCCACGGCCTGCTGAACCGGATCGGCGACCTCGGCCTCGAGCTCATCAGCATCAACCCCACCCTCGAGCCCGCAGCACCGACGCCGGCTCGTCGGACAGGGGAGGATAGGAGGCCATGGCCGGGTCCCGTCCTGTGACCGCCCGGCCGCCGCGCCACCGGTCCGGTGGGCGGCCCACCGAGGAGCTCGGCATGGCTCTGCTGGCCACCAAGCTGACGCCACCGCGCACCCCGCTTCGCCAGGTGTTCCGTCCGCGGCTGATCGGCCTGCTCGATGCCGGGACCCGCCAGCCGCTGACGCTGCTGTCGGCCCCGGCCGGCGCGGGCAAGACCGCGCTGCTCGCCTCCTGGAGCTCCGCCGGCCAGCCTCCCGGTCCGGTTGCCTGGGTGTCGCTGGACACCGGCGACAACGAGGCGGACAGGTTCTGGGCGCACGCCCTGGCGGCGCTGTGCCGGTCGGGCGTGGTGCCGAGCGACAGCCCGCTGCGGATGCTGGGGCCGGCATCCGCAGCTCCTGACAGCTTCCTGCCCCGGCTGGCCAGCGGCCTCGCCGAGCTGCCCACCCCGGTCGTGCTGGCCCTGGACGACCTCCACGACATCACCGACATGACCGTGCTCGCGGGGCTGGAGTTCCTGCTGCGCCACGCCCCACCGCAGCTGCGGCTGGTGCTGGCCACCCGGGTCGACCCTCTCTTGCCGCTGCAGCGCCTGCGGGTCAGCGGCCAGCTCACCCAGGTGCGGGCGGCCGACCTGGCGTTCACCGTCGCCGAGGTGGGTGAGCTGCTGGCCACGTGCGAGGACCCGCCGCGACTGTCCGACGACGACCTGGCCCTGCTGCAGGCCCGAACCGAGGGGTGGGCTGCGGGGTTGCGGCTGGCGGTCCTGTCGCTGGAGGGTCAGCCGGATCCGCACCGGTTCGTGACCGAGTTCGCCGGGGACGACAAGAGCATCGCCGACTACCTGACCGGGGAGGTGCTCGACCGGCAGCCGGAGGAGCTGCGCAGCTTCCTGCTGCGAACCTGCATCGTCGACGAGCTGAACGGCAACCTGGCCGATGCCCTGACCGGCGGCCAGGATGGCGAGGCGACGCTGGCCCGTCTGGAGCGGGCCAATGGCTTCGTGACCACGGTCGGAGGGCGGCGCAGCTCCTACCGATACCACCAGCTGTTCGCTGAGCTGCTCCGGTATCAGCTTCGCTGTCAGGAACCGGATCAGGTCGACACGCTGCACAAACGCGCCGCCGGCTGGTACGCCAGGCATGGGCTGGCGGTGCACGCCATCCAGCAGGCGCTCATGGCCAGGGACTGGCGCTACGCGGCCGACCTCATGGCCAAGCACGGGCCGAGCATCATCCTGCGCGGCGACGCGGCCACGCTCCATGAGCTCGTCGGGCGGCTTCCGGTCGACCTGGTCCAGGCCGATCCGGAGCTCGTGCTGCTGGGCGCCGCCGACCGGGTCGTCCTCGGCGACCCCGATACAGCAGCCGCCTACCTACGGGCGGCGTCGCAGGGGGCAGAGCTGCTAAGTGAGGAGCGACGAGGCCGGTTCGCCCTGCTGCTGGCGACCGCGCGCACCGCCCTGGCCTGGCAGGTCGGCGACCTCGACCGGGTCGTGGTGGCCGGCGAGGAGACGCTGGCGCTGCAGTCGCGTGTCGGGACGGACGGCGGAGCCGATGACGCGCTGGCGATCACGCATTCCGCCGTCGGCGCGGCGGCGCTGTGGGCCGGCCACCTGGATGACGCCGAGTTGCAGCTGCGCGAGGGCCTGGCGGTCGCCGTACGGGCTGGACTTCCCTCGCAGCAGTTCGCCTGCCAAAGCCAGCTCGCCCTGGTCCACGCCATGCGGGCCGAGCTGGACGAAGCCGCGCGGTGCGCCACCAATGCGAGGGCGATCGCCGCAGGGCAGAGCCCATCCTCGATGCAGGCGGCCGCCGGGCACCTCGCCCTGGCCTGGGTCTCCTACTACCGGGATGACCTGAGCGAGGCAAGCCGCCACGCGGACCAGGCAGCGGCCGCGTCAGGGGCCGGCTGGCAGCCGATGCTGCTCGGAGTGGCGATTCTGCGGGCCCGGCTGCAGCGCGCCCGCGGCGACATGGCCGGCGCACTGGACAAGGTGACCGCGGTCCGGCGAGACCTGGCGAGCTGGCGGCCGCCCCGGGCGCTGTGGCGCTGGCTGCTGCTGACCGAAGCCGAGCTCCGCAGCGCGGCCGGACAGCCCCAGTCGGTGTCCGCGATCCGCAAGAGCCTCGACGACAGCTGTCCGTCGTCGGGCGGGGAGGCGGTGCTGCTGGCCCGCCTGCAGCTTGCCGAGGGCGACCCGGCCGGCGCCGCCAGCACCCTTGCCTCCTGCCTGGACGGCACCGCGCCACCCGGGTTCCTGATGGTGCCGGCCGAGGCCTGGCTGCTGGATGCCATCGCCCGCGACGCGCTGGCCGACCACGACCGGGCGGCGGCCTCGCTGGAGCGTGCCCTCGGCCTCGCCCAGCAGGGAGGGTTCCGCCGCAGCTTCCTTGACACCGGCGCGCCGGCCCGGTCGTTGCTTGCCCGCTACCGCCAGCGGGTGCCGACCTCCTGGTCCTACCTTGACGAGTTGCTGCAGGCGTCCGCCGAGGCGGCGCAGCAGGTGGCCGTGCCCGAGCCGAGGCTGATCGAGCACCTCACCGAGCGGGAGCACACCGTCCTGCGCTACCTGCCCAGCCTGATGACCTACGAGGAGATCGCCGCGGACCTGTATGTCTCGCTCAACACCGTCAAGACCCACGCCTATGGGATCTTCCGCAAGCTCGGCGTCACCGGGCGGCGACAGGCGGTACGGAGCGCCCGCGAGCTCCATCTGCTCTGAGGACGGGCTGGGCGACCAAGGTCACATCGGCTGGCGCCTGACCTCGATCAGCTCCAGGCCGAGCAGCCGGGCCCTGGTCAGGATCCCGAGCAGCGCCGCCTGGTCGGGCAGCCGGCCGCGGAGGACCGTCCGCACCGGGTCGACGGTCACCTCCAACCCCTCCTGGGACGCGGCCGCGGTCGCGTCGGAGGGTCGACCTCGCACCCGCACCGCATACCGGACCTTCTCCATGCCAGCACCCCCTGCCCTGTTCCAGACCTCCTGGCTTCTGGGCACAACTATCGTCCCGGACAACCGCGCCGTCGCCATCTGTAGCGGGTGAGATTCGGTGGCCGTGACGCCGCCGAACGGGCCGCGAAGAACCACAAGGGCGGCACATCTCATCCCTCCCGGGTGAGGCCGGGCAGCGGATGCCCGCCGATACTGATCATCGGCGCGTGGGCGACCAGACGGGAGCGCAACGATGGAGCGGAAGCCGTGACGGCCTACAGGCGCCGCGAGCATGACCGGGCCTGCCGTTGCGACCAGGCCGATGCCGGCTGCCCAGCCCTGGCCGTCCAGGGCCTGAGCCGAACGCGGGTCCAGGAGCTGGCGGAGGAGATCTGGACGCTCTCGAGCGGAGCCATCGCTCCCGTCCAGCCCGTCCTCGACCCGCGGGGCAGCCGGCCGGGCGCCTCGGCCCAAGCCGCCTACCGGCGCCGCCGCCACACCGAGCGTGAGCAGTGGCGCGACGGCCGGCGATGGCGGTGGCGGTGGGGAATCGTGGCCGCCGCCGTCCCCGGCGTCGGGCCGGTGGTCAGCTCCGCCCTGGGGTTCGTCGTCGGCTGGCGGATGGCCGCGCTGGCCGGGCTGCTGGCCTGGTGGCGGCTATGGTTCCACCCCTCAGCCAACGCGCGGTTCTGGCGGCGGGCCGCGGCGCAGCGCCGCGCGGCCGGCGACCTGGCCCAGCTGGAGCGGGAGGGCTGGCTGGTGCTGCACGACGTCGCCCTCCCGGGCTGGTCGGCCAGCCTCGACCACCTGGTCATCGGGCCGACCGGCGCCTGGGCCATCGAGTCCTGGCGGAACGGTTGGCCGCTGCGACGACGCGACGCCACCGGGCGTCGCGTCCCCGGTGGTCCGCGGCCTGATCTGAGCTGGAAGGTCGAGGCGGTCGCCGACAGCTTGACCGGCGCCGGGATCCCGGTCCGGCCGCTGCTGTGCCTGCACAGCGGCGTCCGGCCACCAGGCCGCCGGACGGTCCAGGGCATCCCGCTGGTGGTCCTGCGGCGGCTGCCCAACGTCGTGCGGCGCGGGCCGCGAATGCAGCCGTTCCAGGTCGAGCGGGCCAGCGCCCGCACGCTGGAGGTGCTCCGGCCGGCGGCCTGAGGACCGCAGCGGCGCTGCGCCCACAAGCTCCGGCCACGTCCCGACAGAGAGGAGATCCGCATGGACCGCTATCCGCCGATTGCCGAGCATGGGCTGATCGGAGATCTCCAGACCACGGCGCTGGTGACCACCGACGGCAGCGTCGACTGGTGGTGCACCCCCCGGTTCGACTCCCCGAGTGTGTTCGGCGCCCTGCTCGACCACGACAACGGTGGGCGCTTCCGCATCGGCCCCGAGGGTGACGACTATGTCGCCCGGCAGCTGTACTTCCCCGACACCGCCATCCTGATCACCCGGTTCATGACCCCCGAGGGGGTCGGTGAGGTGATCGACTTCATGCCCATCGACGACCCCCACCACGCGAGCGACCGCCATCGGCTGGTCCGGGTGGTGCGGTGTGTGCGCGGCCAGATGCGCTTTGGGTTCGCGTGCGCGCCCCGGTTCGACTACGGCCGCCAGCCCCACGAGCTGGAGCTGACCGAGGAGGGGGCGGTGTTCCGCACCCCGAGCTTGCAGCTGACCCTGCACGGCGCCGGGCACCGGGCGATCCAGCGCGATGGCAACGACCTGCGCGGCGCGCTCACGGTCCGCGCCGGTCAGGCTGGAGGGTTGGTGCTGGAGTCGGCCGCCCCGGGCCCACCCCGGACCACGGTCCCCGAGGAGCTGCTGGAGTCGTTCAACGAGACGGCGCGGTTCTGGCGGGGCTGGCTGGGCCGCTCCAGCTACCGGGGTCGCTGGCGCGAGCAGGTCGACCGCTCGGCGATCACCTTGAAGCTGCTGACCTATGCGCCCACCGGGGCTCTGGTCGCCGCCCCGACCGCTGGGCTGCCCGAGCTGGTCGGGGGCGAGCGCAACTGGGACTACCGCTTCACCTGGATCCGCGACGGCTCCTTCTCGATCCATGCGCTGCTGGGGCTGGGGTTCACCGAGGAGGCCGAGGCCTTCATGGGCTGGGTGGGCGACCGCGTCGCCGAGCAGGCCGGCCAGCCTGAGGGGTCGGGGCCGCTGAAGATCATGTACCGCATCGATGGCTCCGCCGACCTCGAGGAGGAGAGCCTGGACCACTGGGAGGGCTATGGCGGCTCCAAGCCGGTGCGGATCGGCAACGGCGCCGCCGACCAGCTCCAGCTCGACATCTACGGCGAGCTGCTGGACTCGATCTACCTCGCCGACCGCCGGGGGATCCAGGTTGGCCATCCCGGCTGGGTCAAGCTCGCCCAGCTCGCCGACTGGCTGTGCGAGCACTGGGACCAGCCCGACGAGGGCATCTGGGAGACCCGCGGCGGCCGCCAGAACTTCACCTACGGCCGCCTGATGTGCTGGGTCGCCCTGGACCGCATGGTCCGCCTCGCCCGCGAGCACGGCCGCCCCGGCGACCTTGGCCGTTGGATTGGCGAGCGCGACCGGATCTACGCCCAGGTCATGGAGCGGGGCTGGAACCGGAAGCGCCGGGCCTTTGTCCAGCACGACCAGACCGAGGTGCTGGACGCCTCGCTGCTGATGATGCCGCTGGTCGGGTTCGTGGTCCCTCGCGACCCGAGGTGGCTGGCGACCCTGGACGCCATGGACGGTGAGCTGGTCTCCGACAGCCTGGTCTACCGCTATGACCCCAGCGCCTCGCCCGACGGGCTGCGCGGCCATGAGGGCACCTTCTCGATCTGCACCTTCTGGTACGTGGATGCCCTGGCCCGCTCGGGGCGGCTGGAGCAGGCCCGGCTGACCTTCGAGAAGATGTTCACCTACGCCAACCACCTGGGGCTGTACGCCGAGGAGATCGGCCAGACCGGGGAGCAGCTGGGCAACTTCCCCCAGGCGTTCACCCACCTGTCGCTGATCAACGCCGCCATCACCCTCGACAACCGGCTCGACCAGGCCGCCGGCTTCGACCCCGTGCAGTCATGACCGACAGGCTGAGCGTGGCAGGGACGGCCGTTTCCCCCCGGAGGCTGCTGGCCCCGCTCGCCCTGGCCCAGTTCATCTGCAGCTTCGCCGGCTCCAACATGAACGTGATGATCAACGACATCAGCACGGACCTGGATACCACCGTGCAGGCGTGCAGATCGCCATCACGCTGTTCCTGCTGGTCATGGCCGCCCTGATGATCCCCGGCAGCAAGCTGTCGGACCGCTGGGGCCGCAAGCGGTGCTTCACCATGGGCCTCGCCGTGTACGGCGCCGGCGCCCTGCTGAGCGCGATCTCCCCCGGCCTGGGCGTCCTGATCCTCGGCAACTCGGTCCTGGAAGGCGTCGGCTCGGCCCTGTTGATCCCGCCCGTCTACATCCTCACCACGCTGCTGTTCACCGATCTGCAGTCGCGGGCCCGGGCGTTCGGCCGGATCAGCGGCATGGGCGGCATCGGCGCCGCCACCGGCCCGCTGATCGGAGGGCTGCTCACCACGACGATCAGCTGGCGGGCCGCGTTCCTGTCCCAGACCGCGGTCATCGTCGCGATCGTGCTCCTCAGCCGCAAGCTCGTCGATCCCTTGCCGCCGGACCCGACCCGCCCCTTCGACACGGTCGGGGCGGTCCTGTCGGCCGTGGGCATGCTGCTGCTGGTGGTGGGGATCCTACAGGCCGGCGACAACCGCCTGCTGATGGTCGTGCTGCTGGCCCTCGGGGCCGCCTTCCTGCTCTGGTTCTTCCTCCACATCCGGGCCAGGGAGCGGTCCGGGAAGGAACCGTTGTTGTCGACCGAGCTGTTCCGCAACCGCACCTCCAACCTCGGCCTGGTCACCCAGAACATCCAGTGGCTGCTGCTGTTGGGGATCTCGTTCGTCGTCTCGGTCTTCCTCCAGACCGTCCGTGGCTACAACGCCATCCAGACCGGCGTCATCTTCACGGCGGCGACCGTCGGCATCCTGGTCTCCTCCCTCGCTGCCGAGCGATTCGCCGGCCGGCGCACCCAGAAGAGCCTGATCCTGGCCGGCTTCGTCACCACCATCGCCGGGATCGGCCTGTTGATCGGCCTGGTCGTCGCGTCCGATACCATCCTGGCCTTCGTGCCCGGGCTGCTGCTGATCGGCCTTGGCGTGGGCGTGATGCTGACCCCGTCGGTCAACGTGGTGCAGTCGGCCTTCCCCGAGGACCAGCAGGGGGAGATCTCCGGGCTGTCGCGCAGCGTCTCCAACCTGGGCTCGTCGCTTGGCACCGCCATCGCCGGCACCATCCTGGTGTCCGACCTGGCGGCGGGGAACCGATCCTACGCGCTGGCGATGGCCTCCCTGGCCGTGATCGGGCTCATCGGCATTGGGGCCGCGGTGCTGCTCCCGTCCAATCCCGTGCCACGGCAGGCATGACCGCGCCGGCCGGGCGGCCCGCTCAGCGGTCGAAGGCCTGAGCCGGAGGTACCTCGTGGGAGAACGCATCAAGGGCAGGACGCTGGTCGCCAGGGACGAGGGCGACGACGCCGGCGGCGTCGTCATCAAGCTGTACGGTGAGGAGACGAACGGGGCCATCTCGATCATCGAGCAGCCGTTCGAACCGGGGTTCCTCCTCCCGCCACACGTGCACCAGAACGATGTCTGGCTCTATGTCCTCGAGGGCGAGATGCACGCCCGGGTCGGCGACGAGGTCGTCAAGGCCACGCCTGGCTGCTGGGTGCTGAAGCCGCGCCGGATCCCCCACACCATGTGGAATGCGGCCCTGGAACCGGCCCGCATCATCGAGCTGTACACCCCGGGTGGGTTCGAGCTCTTCTTCAAGGACTTCGGGGAGCGGTTGCGCCAGGGGCCGATCGGGCTGGACGAACTGAACCGCCTCGGCGAGCCGCACGGCATCGGGTTCTTCGACGACTGGATTCCCGAGCTCAAGGCGGCCTACAACCTGCGCCTCATCGGCGAGTAGCTCGGCGCCGGTAGCCTCGTGGGTTGGCATGGCGACGGCCGAGGAGCGCGAGGTGCCCCCGGGGCGGGGCGGCCTGGGCGAGGTCGTCAGGGTGTTCCTCAAGCTGGGCACGATCGGCTTTGGCGGGCCGGCCGCCCACATCGCCCTCATGCACGCCGAGGTCGTGGAACGGCGCCGCTGGGTCAGCCAGCAGCAGTTCCTGGACCTGGTCGGGGCGACCAACCTGCTCCCCGGCCCCAGCTCCACCGAGCTGGCCATCTACCTGGGCCTGCGCCGGGCCGGCTGGCCGGGGCTGGTCGCCGCCGGGGGCTGCTTCATCGCCCCCGCCTTCGCGATCGTCCTGGGCCTGGCCGTGCTCTATGACCGCTACGGCACCACCCCGACCGCCGAGCACCTGCTGTATGGGGTGACCCCGGTGGTCCTGGCCGTCATCGCCCAGGCCCTGGTCCTGCTCGGCCGCACCGCCGTCACCAGCCTGGGGCTGGCCGCCGTCGGGCTGGCCGCCCTGGGCGGCTACCTGGCCGGCCTGCATCCCCTGGGGCTGCTCGCCGTTGGGGCGGTGGCCGGGCCGGCGATGGCCGCCGGGCGGCGGCTGGCCGGCCGCCTGGGGTCCGGCGCCTGCCTGCTGGCCGGCCCGGCCCTGGCCGGCCCCTGGCTGCTGGGCGCCGCCACCTCGGCCACCGCCTCGGGCACGGTCGGCCTGGCCACGCTGTTCTGGACCTTCCTCAAGCTGGGCTCGGTGGTGTTCGGCAGCGGCTATGTCCTGCTGGCCTTCCTCCGCGACGACCTCGTCCAGGGCCTCGGGGTGCTCAGCGACCAGCAGCTGGTCGACGCCGTGGCCGTGGGCCAGCTCACCCCCGGCCCGGTGTTCACCACCGCCACCTTCCTCGGCTACCTGCTCGCCGGGACCGCCGGGGCGGTGGTGGCCACCGTGGGGATGTTCGCGCCCTCGTTCGTGTTCGTGGCCCTGATCGACCGGCTGCTCGGGGCCAGCGGCCGCTGGGGCTGGGTGCGGGCCGCGTTGGACGGGGTCAACGTGGTCGCGGTCGCCCTCATGGCCGGGGTGTCGGCCCAGCTCGCCCGGACCGCCCTGGTCGATCCCCTCACCGTGGCGGTGGCCGTGGCCGCCCTGGGGCTCCTGCTGGCCTGGCGGCCCAACCCGACCTGGCTGATCGCCGCCGGCGCCACCGTCGGGCTGCTGCACGGCTGGCTCAGCTGACCGACGTCAGCGGCCGCGGTCGGGGACGGCCGGGCGCAGACGATGGATGGCGACGGTGTCCGGGTCCGCCGCGACCCGCTCGCGCCGCCAGCCGGTGGCGTCGACCGCGGCCAGGAACCTGTCCAGCATGGACCGGCCAGGGTCGGCCAGCCAGACCTCGCCGTCCGCGGCGACCAGGCGGGGCAGCAGCCACACCAGCACCGGGACGTTGCGTTGCTCGTAGAGCACGTCGGCGGCCAGGACCAGGTCCCAGCGCCCCTCGACGAGCAGGCTTTCAGGCTCCTCGAAGGCGGCCACGGCGGTCTGCAGGCGCACGCCGTTGCGGGACGCGTTGACGGCGGTGAAGCGGATCGCCTCCGGCGACCGGTCGACGGCCAGGACCCTGGCCCCGGCCATGGCGGCGGTCACGCCGACCAGGCCGAGTCCGCAGCCGAGGTCCAGGACCCGTCGGCCGACCAGGGACCGGCTGGCGATGGCGTTGGCCAGGGCAGTGCCGCTGGGCCACAGCTCGGCCCAGAACGGGAGCCGGTCCTCGTCGGGGTCGTCCTCGGCCAGCAGCTCATCCAGGACGGCGTCGCCGTCACGCGGCCGGAGCAGGCGAACCGTGCGCCCCTCCAGCCGGACGGTCTCCTCCACCACGTCCGACGCCGCCCCCGGCGGCAGCCCCGGGGGCTCGAGCGACGGCTGCGTTCGGCTGTCCATGACGCCAACCTATACCTCCCACCTTCGAGGGACGCCGACCGTCCGTCGTGCCGGCGGCTGGCGGCCGGAGGTCAGGGGCGGCGCTCGAGGTCGCCCAGGTCGACCTCGATCACGGTCGCCAGGTCGCAGCTCCGGATCATGGTCAGCAGCCCCGCCACCGGTGGGGTCTGCAGGCTGGCCACGAACCGGCGTGGCGGGTCATCAGAACGGAACTCGGCACCGAGGTCGACCAGGAGCCGGGCCCGGGCGCGGAGCGGCCGGTCGCAGGTCAGCCGCCCGTCGGACCAGACCGCCCGGACCACCTGCTCGTCGATCACTCCTTGGACCGCGAACCAGGCCAGCGGCTCCACCTGATCGCCCTGGCGGCGCCGGCGCGCCACCTGCCGGCGGGCCAGCTGCACCTGGGCCGTGTGGCAGAGGGCCCCCGCCGCCGCCACCACCTCCTGGTGCCGTCGCTCCAGCACCACCTGCCGGCTGGCCAGGGCGGCGGCCCTGGCCCGGATCGCCGCCCTCGCGCTCGGGTGGACGGGCGCCGTGGCCGGCCGCGTCACCGCATCACCTTCCCTATCGCTCGCCTGTCGCTCGCCTGCGGGTAGCGTACGGCGCTACCCTGGTCGCGGGAAGCCCTGTCGGGCGGCCGGCCACCACCCGGGGGGTGGGCGATGGAGATCCAGCACTCCACGCGGGACGGCTGCCTGATCGTCTCCCTCACCGGAAGCATCGACCTGTTCAGCGTCTCCCGGCTCCAGCGGGCGCTGCTCAAGGATCTCAGCGAGGAACCGTTCGCGCTGATCTGCGACCTGGCCGGGGTCGACAACCTCGACCCGGTGTGCGCCACCGTCTTCTCGACGGTGGCCAACCACCCGGCCAGCCGCTGGCCCACCACCAACTTCCTGCTGTGTGGCGCCCAGCCACCGGTGGCCGAGGTCCTTGGCCGGCTGCAGGTGCCGCACTTCATGCGGCTGTTGGCCGACGTCGACGAGGCCATCGACCAGGCCATGGCCCACCCGCCGTACCTGCGCGACGAGCTGCGGCTGGCCCCGACCCCGACCGCCCCGGCGGCGGCCCGCTCCTTCGTCCGTGAGGTCTGCGACTACTGGCAGCCGGCCCTGCCCGACGCCGCCGTGACCGAGCGGGCGGTGCTGCTGGCCAACGAGCTGGTCACCAACGCGGTCGTCCACGCCCGCACCGAGATCCGGCTGCGGCTGGAGCTGCGCGGCGACCGCCTGCACATCGCCGTGCGGGACGGCAGCCCGAGGCTCCTGCGCCTGGTCACCCCCGACGGTGACTCCGAGGCCGGACGTGGGCTGCGGCTGGTCGAGCAGCTGGCCCGCGCCTGGGGCGCCAACCGCCATCCCGATGGCGGCAAGGTCGTCTGGTGCCTCCTCAGCCTCTAGGCGTCGCCGGCCGCTGACTCGACTCGTCGACCACGACCACGATCACCCCACGGAGCGTCTTGTCGCTGTCGAGCAGGGGCGTGCAGGTGACCCGGCAGGTCACGGCCCGGCCGCGCCGGTTGGTGGCCTGGACCACCGTCGACTGGGTGCCGTTCTCGTCGCTCATGGCGGCCCGTAGGGCCGGCCGGACCTGCTCCAAGGGCAGGCCGATGTCCAGGTTGAGGAAGTGCTGGCCCTGGACCTCCTCCTGGCGGATGCCCCACAGCTCCTCGGAGCCGTGGTTCCAGACCAGCACCCGGAGCTCGGCGTCGAGGACGGTGACGGCGCCTTCGAGCCCGGCCCAGACCGATTCCAGGAAGGCGTTGAGCTGGTTGAGCTCGGTGGTGCGCTGGCCGAGCTCGTCGTTGATGGCCTGCAGCTCCTCGTTGGTGGCCCGCATCTCCTCGTTCATCGTCTCGAGCTCTTCGTTGGTCGACTGGAGCTCCTCGTTGGTGGTCTCGAGCTCCTCGACCGTCGACTGGAGCTCCTCGTTGGTCGTCTCCAGCTCCTCGTTGGTGGACTGGAGCTCGGCGTAGGCGTCCTCCAGTCCCTGGTTGGCGTGCTCCAGCTCCTCCTTGTACCGGCGCGATCGGGTCACGTCGGTGAAGTTGATGCTGACCCCGAGCAGCGCCTGGTGGTCGTCGATCAACGGGACGACCTGCACCTCCAGCTGGGCGACCTCGCCGGAGGGCAGCGGCCACTCGACCTCCTCGACCTGGGACGGGCGCCGCTCGACGTAGACCCGCTGGATCTTGGAGCGCAGCTCCAGCGGCCGGTAGGAGAGCTCGAGGTCGTGGAACGGGCGAGCGAGGTCGTCGGCACCCAGCCTGAAGATGGTCCGCGCCCGCTCGTTGGCCACCACCAGGTAGCCGCCGGCGTCCACCACGATCTGGGCCTCGGGGCTGGCCTCCATGGCGGCGGTCCGGATCCGCTCCTCGCGCGCGGGATGGTAGCCGACCGGCCGCTCGCCGGCCTCGGTGAGGACCATCAGGCGCTCGCGCAGGGTCGCCCCCGGGGCCTTGCGGAACACCCGGCGCTTGAGGTCCAGCGGGGTGAACAGGTCGGAGTGGGCCAGCAGCATCTCGGCCTTGCCCAGCATCAGATACCCACCCTCGCGGAGGGCGAAGCTGAAGCGGGCCAGCACGTGCGACTGGGTCTCGGAGTTCAGGTACATGAGCGTGTTGCGGCAGACCAGCAGGTCGATGCTCGAGATGGGGGCGTCCTGGATCAGGTCGTGGCGGCCGAAGATGACCGACCGCCGCAGCTCCTTGGAGAAGACGTAGCCGGACCCGTTGCGCTCGAAGTACCGCTCCAGCAGCTCCGGCGGGACCTCCTCCACCTGCTTGGCCGTGTAGCGGGCCTGGCGGGCCTGGCCGAGCGCGTCCTCGTCGACGTCGGTGGCGTAGATCTTGACCCGGTCGCGGACCACCTCGCCGCCCAGCGTCTCGGCGGCGACCATGGCCAGCGTGTACGCCTCCTCCCCGGAGGCGCAGCCGGCGCTCCAGATCCGCAGTGGTTCGTCGTCGCCCTTCTCGGCCAGCAGCCGGGGCAGGACCTCGTCGCCCAGGTAGTCCCAGGCCGTTGGGTCCCGGAAGAAGCTGGTCACGTTGAGCAGGATGGTGTTGAACAGCTGGGTGAACTCCCCGGGGTCGACCTCGAGGCGGTCCAGGTAGCGCAGGTAGCCGTCGACCCCGATCTCCTGCATCCGCTTGCCGACGCGACGGACCAGGCTGGCCCGCTTGTAGCCGGTGAAGTCGAACCCGCGGGAGCGCCGCAGGTAGTCCAGGAGGACCTCCAGGTCCCGGTCGGCCGCCTGCTCAGCCATCGGTCGCCTCCGTCGACGGCGGCGCCCCCTGCCCGTGGCGGTCGCCGGCCAGCGGCCACGCGGTGGCGAAGGCGTCCCGGTTGAGCAGCAGGTCACGGACCAGCCGGGCGGCCTGCTGGGCCTCGGCCGCCTGCTCCTCGAACCGCGTGGCCGTGATCGAGTGCCCGCGGCCACGGGCCGGCTCGGCCAGCCGCTGGGCCAGCGTGGCCCGCTCCTCCAGGCTTCGCAGGGCGACCCACAGGGCCGCCTCGAGGGCCTCGCTCTGCTGGGTGAGAAGGCTCTCCGGCGACCAGGCGTGGCCGACCCGGCAGCGGTACCGCTCCAGGCCGCCGTCCCGGATCTGCCAGAGCACACCGTTGCAGTCCGGGCACGAGAACCCCGAGGGCCGGCCCGGGTGGTCGCCCTCGAAGGCCTCCAACGAGAACCCCTCCATCTCGACCTCCACCCTCATGTCGGTCGGGGCCGGGGCTGGCGGCGTCTCGGCCGGGTCCGCGGTCAGCGTGGCCAGGAGCCTGCCCATCGATGCCGCGGCGACGACATGGTCGACCTGTACATGCTCGAGCGCGTTGCCCGGCATCCCGGGGTAGAGCGCATCCGTGGGGTTCTGGACGACCGCGACACCGCCGCGTGCCTTGACCGCGAGGAGTCCGGTGGTCCCGTCGTCGAGGGCGCCCGACAGGACCACGCCGACCACCCTGGACGCGTACTCGCGGGCGGCGCTGCGGAACAGCGGGTCGATGGCCGGCCGGTGGCCGTTCTCCCGCGGCCCGCGGGAGAGGTGCAGGTGACCGGTCCGCAGCAGGATATGGTGGTCGGGCGGTGCGACGTAGATGCGCCCGGGCTGGATCGCCTCGCCGTCGCTGGCATGGGCGGCCGGTAACGGGCCCTGCCGGCGCAGGATGTCGGGCAGGGCGCTGGTCCCGTTGGCTGGCAGGTGGAGGACCACGAACACGGCCGCCGGGAGATCGCCTGGCAGCGAGGCGGCCAGGTCGCCGAGTGCCTCCACACCGCCGGCCGAGGCGCCGACGACCACGATGTCGTGGTCGGGCATGACTGGCCTCCTGAGCACTGGAGCGGGCGGACGGCGGCGATGGGCCCGGCGACCGGAGGTTCGAACCTGCCGGCCGGGCTGGCCTGTTGCTGCGGCCATGATGCGCGCTCCGGCGGGTCGCCGTCCATGCCGAGGGGCGGCCGCTGGAGCGGCCCGACGACGAGACGTCGCGATGCGGGCGAGGACGTCAGCCGGGCCGCCGGAACCGCGCGCGCTCGCGCTCCACCGCCGGCCGGCGGGCGCAGCCCTCCAGGTGGGGGGTGACCAGGCCCGTCGCCCCCCTGAAGGCGTACACGGGGGTCGGGGCGGCCAACCACCATCCCCGGGGG
>Ga0081538_10001490_pt1 | contig 24031 bp, 20 predicted proteins | sample TabmetS5T2R1_FD_71022 | JGI IMG/M metagenome (GOLD analysis project Ga0081538, IMG submission 71022) | Tabebuia heterophylla rhizosphere microbial communities from the University of Puerto Rico - S5T2R1 | ecosystem: Host-associated > Plants > Roots > Rhizosphere ... | reverse complement strand
GGATGGACACCGGTCGCCTCGATGTAGACGCCGAGCGAGCGCGCATCGGGGTGCGCGGCCTCGACCGGCGTGCCGTCGATGAACGCGCGGCCGGCGGTCGGGCGGGCGATCCCGACGATCGCCTTGAGCGCCGTCGTCTTGCCCGCTCCGTTCGGGCCCAGGAAACCTGTCACTGCCCCGCGTCGCACGCTGAACGACAGATCGTCGACCGCTGCCAGCTCGCCGTAGCGCTTCGTCAGGCCCTCGACCGTGATGGCAACCTCGGTGTCCTCGTTGATCATGCTCCGAGGATCGAGGCCGGCGGCGTCGCCGTCATCGCCCGCCAGACTGAACCTCGTCTTCGACCCAGGTCGGAGCCGGCGTGCTCTCGGCCTTCGACCCCAGGAGGAGGACGTGCGCCCCGCCTCGCTCGTTCCGTGCGGGCCGACCAGGATCTGCACGCCTGGACTTGGCGGGCACGCCAGTCGGTTCACGAAATGGATTTCCGCGTACTGGGTCCCGGCCGGCGACCGGTCGGTTGACCTTCGCTTCGGGCGACGTCGAGGGCGTCGTGCACGTCGCCATTCGCGGCGACAACCGGATCGTCGAGCCCGACGAGGCGCTCTCGGTGGGGTTGTCCGACCCGTCGAACGCGAAGCTCGGCGACGCCTCGGCGCCGCTGACGATCGACGACCACGAGCCGCTCGCCCTGGCGGTGACGAGCCCGCCGGTCACCGAGGGCAACCGCGGCACCACGCCGGCAACGTTCACCGTCGCTCTCGATGGTGCCGCGCCGGCCGGGAGCAGCATGTCGGTCGACCACCACGTGGCCGGCGTCGCCGCGACCGTGCCCGGCGACGTCGCGCCCGCGAGCGGGACGCTCACGTTCGCCGCGGGCGTGGAGTTGGGTCTGTTGTCGGATCGCCGGGCGGGTCGTACCAGGCCGAGCGCCGGACGCAGGGGGTCAGCGATAGCGGCACGCTGGCGTTGCACGAGGCGACCGAGGACGGCATCCCGATCTGCGCCGTCGACTGGCAGGACGTGTACGGGCTGACCGAGAACGAGTGGCGCGAGCACTCGCGGCTGCTCGGGCCAGGCCCCGTGACGTGCGGGCACTGTGCGAACAAGGCCAAGTAGGCGGGCAGCCGTGACCGAGGCCAGTGTGAGGCCTCCGACCTCACCGTTGAGGGCGTTGGCTGTCGTGTAAAGCGGGTCGGCGTCGACACCGGCGACCCAGCGCTTGACCTCGTCGTCCGTCCAGCCGTTGAGCTCAGGCCTCCCGGCCACCGCCTGATCGCACGCGGAGAGCCGGTTGCTCTGCGAATGCCACGCCTCTCGATGTCCCGAACGGCGTCCCGAACTCAGCAGAAGTGTGGGCAACCCAGCCCGACTCAGCGGCGTAAGCTTGGCTCTATGAAACCAAAAAGACCTGCAAATCGATCACTTCTAATCCGCAGGTCGCAGGTTCGAGTCCTGCCAGGGGTGCTTCTTGAGCTCAGCGGGAAGCGGGTCCCCAGTCGGGCTGGGATCCGCCCGGGATGAGGCGCTTTGGGGAGGCGGCGCAGTCGCCCGTCCCTCCGGCGATCGAGCTCGTCCAGATCCCGTCGCGCTCGCTCCACGCGAGGCGGCTGCCGTCGGGTGACCACGTCGGGCTCTCGATGCGGCTGTTCGGGGCTGCGCGGAGGTCGCAGCGCTCGGTCGGCCGCGCGCTGAGGCTGGAGACCGCGTAGACCCGGATCATCGTGAGCGCGGAGCTCGCCGTCGTGTTCGGACCTCGGACGACCGCGATCTTGTCCAGGCCTCGCGTGACCTCGCCGTCGTCGAGCGGCTCGCCGTCGGTGGGGTCGAGGACGTCGACGACCGCGCGGTCCTGGAACCACTGGGCGGGGGAGTTCGGCACGGCCAGGTCGACGACCCAGGCGTCAGCCGAGTGGTAGACGTACGGGGCGAAGACGACCGGGAGGCCGTTGCGGACCCACGTGACGCTCTGGCCGCCGTCGGTGGTGCCGGGCAGCTGCTTGCCCGTCGCCGTGCTCGTGTACCAGACCGACGTGCCGTAGTCGGTCCCGGTCGGCTCGCCGGGCTTCGGCGTCGCGTCGCGCGTCGTGATCCACAGCGTCGTCGCCAGGCGCTTGCCGTTGGGCGAGATCGAGTGGTCGACGATGACGGGGTCGTACGGCGGCGTCGGGCCGCCGGTCAGGTCGCGCGCGCGCCGGATCCTCTTGCCGCGGCGGTTGAAGAAGTGGATGTCTCGCCGGCCTCGAACGGCGGTGATCACGCCGCGGTCGGAGTACGCGGGCGAGCGGTACGGGTTGGCCGGCGTGCCGTTCTTCGTGATCGCCTTCTGGCGCTTGCCCTTCGCGTTGGCGAGCCAGACGTCGCCGTTCTTGATGTAGACGATGCTGTCGGCCTGCGCGCTCGCAGCGAAGACGAGCGCCGCCACCAGGGTCATGAGGACGATCCGGACCAAGGCGCAACATTAACCGGAATCGGGAGCGCCATGCGACGAGGACGTCAGCGTACGCACCGATCTCGATCGCCGCGCGCTCGACTGCTGCGGCCGCGCCTCACGATCGCCGCTTGTTCGACTGCTGCGGCCTCGCCTCACGATCGCCGCGTGCTCGACTGCCGCGGCCGCGCCTCCGGACGCCCTCGCCCGAACGGGATGATGCGCCGCCGCGCGATCCGTGGGACCACATCCCCATGGCGATCGCCTGGCCACTGCGAAGCGTGCTCGCCGGCACCGTGGGGACGGCGACGCTGACGCTCGCCTACGTCGCGGAGCGGCGCCTGCGGCCGCGCGTTCACGGCCCGCTCGACTACGACGACTCGCTCGTCCCGGGGCAGATCGTGGCCTCGATCATGCACCTCCCGCACGTCACCGCGCGCGAGGACCACGAGCTCGGGCTGGTGCTGCGCTGGAGCTACGGCTCCGCCTTCGGCCTCTGGCACGGGACGCTGCGGCGGTCCGTCCCCGAGCCGTGGGCGAGCGTGCTCTTCGGCGGCACGCTGATGTCCGCCACGTTCACGCTGTTCCCCCTGCTGGGCCGGACGCCGCCACCGTGGCGTTGGCCGGTCGACGTCATGGCGACGAGCGTCGGCACCCATGTCGCCTACGTCTCGGCCGTCGCCGCCGTGGACGACGGGATCCGGCGGACCGCATGAGCTCCGACGAGAGACGGAGCACGGCCGCGGTCGTGGAGGCGCACGCGCTTCCGCGCCGCCTGTGGCTGACGGCGCTCGTGATCGGCGTGGTGGTCCTGCTCGTCGCTGCGTTCATCACCGAGATCACCGACGACACGATCCTCGTTCCCAACGTGATCATGGTCGGCTCGTTCCTCGTGCCGGTCTGCACGGTCCTGTTCATCCTCTCCCGGCCGCGGGTGACGCATCTGACCGTCGAGGTGCTGGCGCTGGGCTTCCTCGCGGGCGGGACGGCCGGCGTCGTGCTCACCGCCGTCACCGAGGTCTACCTGCTGCCCGACCACGTCGCGACCAACGCGGTGATCGGGCTGATCGAGGAGGGCGGCAAGATCCTCCTCCTGCTCGCGGTCGCGACGCTCGTCTCGGTCCGCGTCCCGCGCGACGGCATGGTGCTCGGCGCGACCGTCGGCGCGGGGTTCGCCGCGTTCGAGACCTCCGGCTACGTGCTCCGCGTGCTCATCGAGCACAGCGACGACCACGCGATCCTCAACATCCTCGAGACCGAGGCCTTCCGCGGGGTCCTGTCACCGTTCGGGCACATCACCTGGACCGCGCTCCTGGGCGGCGCGGTCTTCGCCTCCGCCTGGTACACGGGCCGCTTCCGCCTCGACCGCCGCGTGTTCTGGACGCTGGTCGGGGTGATCTCCCTGCATGGGTTCTGGGACGCGTCCTACGGCTGGGCGATCCGCGCGACGCACTGGATCGGCGGCGAGGGCCTCGACCTCGGCTGGCCGAACACGGCCGACTGGGTCGGCTCGCCCACCAACGAGGAGCTCACCCGCTTCACGGTGGCCTACGACGTCCTGCTCGGGGTCCTGAGCGTCATCGGCCTCGTCTGGGCGATCCGGACGTGGCGCACGTACGAGCTCAACCGCTGGTCGAGCACGCATCCGCGTGCAGGAGCAGCACCTCCCACGCACGCGATCGCCTGACCGGGGACGAGCGGCCGCTCCGCGTCCGTCGAGGACACCTGCGCCCCCTCGAGCAGGGAGCTGCTGCCGGCCCTGATCGGCATCGAGCCGCGCCGGGGGCGTTCGCCAAGACGCCGCGTCTCACAGTTGCCAGCTCGGCCGCGCCTCCGCTGCCAGCGCCGCCTCCATCTGCGCGTGCTCGTCCTCGACGAGGCCGAAGTAGGCGGCGCCGTTGGGGAACGCGTAGAAGCGCTTGGTCCGTACCGCGTCGCGGATGACCGTTCCGGCCTCGTCGCCCGTGATGCCGGCTTCGACCGTCGCCGCCAGCCTGTCGAGCACGCGCTGGGCGGCCGGCGCCAGCGGGCTGCCGTCATGCCGCTTCGCGGCGCCGGCCATGATCTGCGACCGCACGCCGCCCGGGCAGACAACGGTCACGCCGATCGGTGCACCGGTCGCGGCGAACTCCTCGCGCAGCGTGCGCGACAAGCCGACGACCGCATGCTTGGACGCACAGTAGGACGCGACCTGCGGGGTCGGTGTCACGCCGCCCATCGACGATACGTTGACCACGTGCCCCTCCTCGCCGCCGGCGAGCATGCGCGGCACGAAGGCGCGGACGCCGTGGACGACCCCGTACAGGTTGACCGCCAGGACGTCCCGCCAATCGGCCAGCGGCTGCTCCCAGGTCGATGCGAGCATCGACGCCACGCCTGCGTTGTTGCACACGACGTGGACCGCGCCGAAGGCGTCGTAGGCCGCATCCGCCAGCGCCTCGACCGCTTCGGCATCGCGCACGTCGGCGACGACCGCCTCGGCCCGCACGCCGTGGTCGCACCGGACCTCGTCGGCGGCGGCCTCGAGCCGCGGCGCCGCGAGGCCGGCCAGGACGACGTCGGCGCCAGATGTGGCGAACGCGTTGACGATCCCGCGGCCGATGCCCGAGTCCGCGCCCGTGACGACCGCGACCTTCTCGTTGAACTCCTTCATGAGGCTCGTACCTCCAATTCGTGGTCGACCGAGCGGCTGAGCGCCTCGTGGCGATCGAGCTCGGCAAGGCGCCGCCTGTCGGCGGCACGGATGACGTCGAACGCGCCGCTCCCCAGCGCAAGGCGCAGCGGCGGCTCGTCCATCCCGGCCACGCGCCTGATCAACGCGGCCGCCATCTCGGGCGGCGTGCCACGGGCGGCGCCGTTCGCGTACGCGTCCGCGAGCGGCGCGATGAGACGGGCGTAGGGCGCAGTCGCCTCCGGCACGACCATCGACGCGCCGATCGACGTCGCCATCCGGCCGGGCTCGACGATGGTCGCCTTGATGCCGAACGACCGCATCTCCAGCGCCAGCGCCTCGACGAAGCCCTCGGCGGCGAACTTCGCCGTCACGTAGGCCCCCAGGCCCGGGACGGGCGCCAGGCGACCGCTGACCGAGGAGATGTGGATGAGGCGGCCGTGGCCGGCCGCGCGCCAGTGCGGCAGCACGGCCTTGACCAGGTGCACGACGCCCCAGAGGTTGGTCTCCACGACCGAACGCATCGACTCCAACGTGGAGTCCTCGATGCTCGCGATGTCGGCGTAGCCGGCGTTCGTGACCAGGACGTCGGGGACCCCGAGCGCCGAGATCGCCTCGACCACCGCGCGCTCGGCGGCGGCCGCGTCGGTGACGTCGAGCGCGAGCGCGTGCGCACCGCCGGGGTAAGCGGCTTCGAGGCCGGCAACCGAACGCGGATCGCGCGCGGTGGCCACGACGCGATCGCCGTGACCGAGGAACGTCTCGGCGATCGCACGGCCCAGGCCGCGTGAGGCGCCGGTCAAGAGGATCGTCTGCATCATCACCGTCTCCTATGCGCGCGCCGACAGGACTCCCGTGTTCGCCGGCGCACGCTCCGGCTGAGCACGGACGGGAACAGAGAGGGAGGCCAGCAGCGCGAGCACGCACGCCGCCGCTGAGATCCCGAAGGCGCCGGAGAAGCCGGCCTCGGTGGGCGCGCCGGAGCCGACGACCGTGCCCGCGATGACCGCGGCGCCGACCGTCGAGCCGATGGCGCCGCCGACGGTCCGCATGACGGTGTTCATGCCCGTGGCCACGCCGGTCTGCTCCGGCGGGACCGCCTCGACGATCAGGTTCGCGAGCGAGGCGAACGCGAGGCCCATGCCGACGCCCATCAGCGTGGCGGCGATGTAGATCTCGCTCTCCGCGGCGTGCAGGAGCGCGAGCATCGCGAACGAGGTGGCGGTGACGAGCGAGCCGAGGATCAGCGGGCCGCGCGACCCGAAGGCATTGGACAGCCGGCCGGCGAGCGGGCTGATCAGCAGCATCATCGCCGTCGCGGGCAGCATGAACTGCCCGGCCTGCGTGACCGATGCCCCGAAGCCGTAGCCGGAGCTCACCGGCTGCTCGACGAACTGCGGGATCAGGATGAACGAGCTGTACAAGCCGGCGCCGATCAGGAGCGCGGCCGCGTTGACCGTCCACACCCCGCGGATCCGCATCATGCTCATGTCGACGAGCGGTGCGGCTGCGCTGCGCTCGTTGCGGACCCAGGCGAGGGCGATCGCGGCGGCCGCGACGATCAGGCCGATGACCCGGGCACTCGTCCAGCCCCACGCCTGCCCCTGGCTCACCGCCACGAGCAGGCAGACGAGCCACGCCGAGAGCAGCACGGCGCCGAGGGCATTGACCTTGCCCGGCGTCTTAACCGGCGACTCGGGGACCCAGACGACGGCGGCCGCGAGTGCGATGGCACCGACAATCGTCGGAATCCAGAACAGCCAGTGGAGGCCGAGGCCGTCGACGGTCGGCCCGGCGAACACGATCGCGAGGCCACCCCCGACGCCGAGGATGGCGGAGATCAGCGCGATGCCGTCGGCGGTCCGCGCCGGAGGGAACTCGTCGCGGATGATCCCGAAGGCGAGCGGGAACACGGCGCCGCCGACGCCTTGAATGACGCGGCCGGCGATCAGCAGCTCGAGCGTGTCGGCAAGCGCTGACACGACACCGCCGACCAGCATGAGCGCGAGGGTCACGACGAGCATTCGATCCTTGCCGAACATGTCGCCGAGACGACCGGCGATCGGCGTGAAGATCGACGTGCTGAGCAGGAACGCGGTCAGCAGCCAGGCGACGCTGGTGGGGCTCGCGCCGAGCTCGTGCTGGATGTCCGGCAGGGCCGGGGCGAGCATCGCGGACATCAGCGCATACGCGATGCCGGCGACGGCGAGCGCGACGAACGTCAGCCCGTAGGACTGGCGATCGGAAATGGGTGAGGAGAGCATGGCGGGGAGGAGGCGGGGAGCAGGAACTTCAGTGCTTGATGACATCAAGCGTTGACAACGTACCGGACGGACGGCGAGTTGTCAATAAACGCTGACATCAGTCGTTGACATCGCTAGGATGCGACCGACTCGCCATGCCCGGTGCCTCCCGCCGCCCACACGACGCCGACGCCTCTCGACGGGCGCTGCTCGACGCCGCCGCCGCGCTCTTCCACGAGCGCGGATATCGAGGTGCGACCGTCCGGGAGATCGGTGAGCGCGCGGGTGTCGACCCGGCGCTGATCGCTCGCTACTACGACGGCAAGGAGGGGCTCTACCTCGCCGCGCTGGCGGACGAGCGGTACCTGCCACCGTCCAAAGTCGACAGCGGCGATCTCGTCGAGCTGGCGCGGACGATGCTCGAGCAATGGGACGATCGCGGACCCAGCCCGGGCATGCGCACGCTGATGAGCGCGACACTCAGCGACGAGGTCCGCGACCAGGTCCGCGCCATCTTCGACAGCTCGGTCCTCGACTCGCTGACCGAGCGCCTGCACGAGCGCGGGCTCACGGAGCCGCGGCGGCGCGCCGAGCTGCTGGTCGCCGCGCTGGCCGGCGTGCTGCTCGTGCGCCAGAACGGCATCCTGCCGACGATCCACGACGCGTCCGCGGCCGAGCTTCTCGAGTTGCTGGGGCCGATGGCCGATGCGCTGCAGCAGCCGTCCTGAGACGGCAGCGGTCAGGAGCGGTCGAGCAGCCGCTGGATCGCGACGCGCGCCCGGTCGAGGACGCCCTGACCCTCGAGCAGGTAGCTGCTGTTGGCGCCGATCAGCATCGAGCCGATCTCGAAGGTGAGCTGCGCGGGGTCGGTCTCGGCGCTGAGCTCGCCCTGCTCGCGCGCCTCGACCACGGCCTGGAAGATCAGGCCCGACCAGCCGCGGATGAACTCGGCGATCTCCTGCTGGACCGGTCCGGGGCGGGTGTCGAACTCGGCGGCGGCGGAGGCGAAGAAGCAGCCGCCGGGGAAGACGCCGCTGCGCAGATGGTCGAGGAAGGCGTCGGTCAGCGCGACGATCCGCCGGCGGCCGGACGGCGCGGCCATGCCCTTGGCCACGACCTCCTCCTCGAAGATCGCCCCGGCCGTCCCGATCGTCGCGAGCTGGAGCTCCTCCTTGGAGCCGAAGTGGGCGTAGAGGCCGCCCTTGCTGATCCCGCTCGCCTCGGCCAGGCGGCCGATCGAGAGGCCGTCGAGGCCCTCGACGGTCGCGAGCTTGGCGGCGGTCAGGAGGATCGTCCGGCGGCTGCGCTCGCCGTCCGACCGGCGTCGTCGGGATGCGGTCTCGATCGTCATCGCCCTTGACAAGTTAACACGACCGGTCGTACTGTACTCGCCGACAGCTAGAACGACCAGTCGTACTAACTAATCCAGGAGAGCACGAAATGAGCGCCATGGCTCCGCCGGACCACAAGCGGTTCGACGAGATCAAGGGCAAGCAGCAGAAGATGTGGGCGAGCGGCGACTACTCCGCGGTCGCGGCCCGCATCCACCCGATCGCCGAGCGGCTCGTCGAGACCGCGGACCTGGTCCCGGGTTCTCGCGTGCTGGACGTCGCCACCGGCTCCGGCAACGCCGCGATCGCCGCCGCCCGCAGCGACTGCGAGGTCATCGGCATCGACTACGTCGCCGGCCTGCTCGACCGCGCCCGCGCGCGGGCCGCCGCCGAGGGCCTCGACATCGACTTCGCCGAGGCCGACGCCGAGGCGCTCCCGTACGCCGACGGCAGCTTCGACGCCGTCTTCTCGGTCGTCGGCGTCATGTTCGCGCCCGACCAGGAGCGCGCCGCTGCCGAGCTCGTGCGCGTCACGCGCCCGGGCGGGAAGATCGCGCTCGCGAGCTGGACGCCGGAGGGCTTCATCGGCGACCTGCTGCGCGTCGTCGTCCGCTACGCGCCGCCGCCGCCCGGCGTCCGCCCGGCCGTCGAGTGGGGGAGCCGCGCCCGTCTGGGCGAGCTGCTCGGCAGCGGCGTCTCGCGCCTCGACATGGAGGAGCGCATCTACACGTTCCGCCACCGCTCGGCCGAGGAGTTCGCCGACTTCTTCCTCGTCAACTACGGCCCCACCGAGCGCGCCGCGGCCAACCTCGACGACGCGGGCCGCGAGGCGATGCGCAAGGACCTCGTCGCCCTCGCCGAGGAGAAGAGCGTGCTGCCGGCCGGCGGCCCGGTCGCGATCCCGGCCGCCTACCTCGAGGCGATCGCCATCCGCTAGCGGAGCGCGTCGGCGAGCAGGCCGACCTGGGCCACGTCCGGCGACGCCGGGAAGCAGATCATCTCGTCGGCCCCGGCCTGCTCGAACGCCGCCAGGTACTGCTTGATCGTCTCCGCGTCCTTCGCGGCCGCGGAGACGATCCGGTCGGCGTACTCGCCGGCGAACGCGTAGTAGCCGCCCAGCCCGGCGCGCGCCGCCTCCTCGGCCCGGTCGCCGAGCGAGAAGTAGAACAGGCCCATGATGCGCGGCGCCCCGGAGCGCCCCGCCGCCTGCCACGCCTCGAGCAGTTGGCTCCGCGCTGCCGCGAGGCCCTCCGGCGGCCCGCCGCCGAACGTCCAGCCGTCGCCGTGGCGCGCCGCGCGCCGGAACGACGCGTCGGAGGTCCCGCCGATGAGGACGGTCGGCCGGTCGCGTGCCGGCGGCGGCCCGACCCCGCCCTCGCCGCGCCAGAAGCGCTCCAGCTCCTCGAGCTGGCGGTCGAGCGCCCGCCCGCGCCGGCCGAACGGCACCCCGCTGACCTCGTAGTCGTCCGCGCGGCCACCGGGCGCCATCCCGAGCACGAGCCGGCCGCCGGACAGGTTGTCGATCGTCGCCGCCTGCTTGGCGAGCAGCGCCGTGTTGCTGCGCAGCGGCGCGATGAGGATGTCGGTCGCCAGCCGGATACGCTCCGTCACCGCCGCGGCGGCGGCCAGCGCGATCAGCGACTCGTAGTTCGCGTACGCGATGCGGTCGATCGTGCCGAGCGACGAGAACCCCGCCGCCTCCGCCTCGCGCGCCCAGTCGACGATGCCGGTGCGGTCGACGCCGCGGATCGCGTTCGGCAGCCCGATGCCGACGTCCATGCGCTGACTCTACCGGCACCGACCGGCCGCGCCGATACGGTCGCACCCCTATGCGGACGCCGATCGCGATCATCCTCGCCGCCGCGCTCGCCGGCTGCTCCGCGCCGGCCAGCGTGACCGAGGAGCCGGCCGCCGGCCGCGACTGCGTCAGCCCCGAGGGCGTCGCCCGCATCTCGTTCAGCGCCACGAAGTACCCCAACGTCCGGCGGCACTTCCGCACGGCGGTGGCCCGCGGCTGGCCGCGCACGCTGATCCTTCATCGCGCGGGCGCCGACGACCGCCGCGACCGCCTGCTCGACGCGTACGCGACCCGCCCGGGCATGGACCGCGACGAGTACCCGCCCGCGGTCGGCCGCCGCCGCTGGCGCGCCGACGTCGCGTACGTGCCGAGCGCCGAGAACCGCTCGCACGGCGCCACGCTCGGCATCAAGCTCCGGCGCTTCTGCGACGGCACGCGCTTCAGGTACGTGTTCTACTGATGCCATGAGGATCGTCGTCCTCGGCGCAGGGCACGTGGGGCGGGCGGTGGTCGACGCGCTCCACACCGAGCACGAGATCACGGTCATCGACACCGACGAGTCGCGGCTCACGCCGCTCGCCGACCGTTACGACGTGCGGACCGTCGCGGGCAACGGCACGACCAAGCGCGTGCTGCGCGACGCGGGGATCGGGGAGACCGACCTGCTCATCGCGTGCAGCTCGCGCGAGGAGGCCAACCTCGTCTCGGCCATGCTGGCCAAGAAGCTCTGCAAGGCGATCCGCGTGATCGTCCGCACGAGCAGCGTCGAGTACCTCGACGCCTGGCGCGAGCGCGAGATCGACGTCGACTTCATGGTCTCCTCCGAGGTCGAGACCGCCATCGCCATCTCCGGCCTCGTCGGCATCCCCGCCGCCCGCCAGACCGACGTCTTCGCCGACGGCAAGGTCCAGATCGTCGAGTTCGACATCCCCGAGGAGACGCCGCAGGGCCCGCTCATCGGCCGCCCGCTGCGTGAGGCCGACATCCCGGACGACTCCAAGGTGGTCGCGATCATCCGCGGCGACCAGCTGATCCTCCCGCGCGGCAGGGAGTCGATCCGGCCGTGCGACCGGATCGTGGTCATCGCGTCGCCGGGCGCGGCGCGCGCGTGGAGCCGCACGATCGCCGCCGGCGAGGAGGAGGTCGACGACCTCGTCGTCTTCGGAGCCGGGCAGATGGGCACGACGATCGCGCGCGTGCTGCTCGCGCGCGACGTCCGCGTCCGGCTCGTGGACGCCGATCAAGGGCGCGCCGTCGCGGCGGCCGAGGCGCTGCCGGAGGCGCGCGTGTTCTGCGCCCACGCGTTCGACCCCGAGTTCCTCGAGCGCGAGCGGATCGGAAGGACGAGCGCCGCCGTCTTCGCCCTCAACGACGACGCCAAGAACCTCTACGCCGCCGTGCTGGCCCGCGTCCACGGCGTGCACCCGACGATCGCGCTCGTCCACGACCCGGCCGCCGTGGCGGTCTACGAGGCCGGCGGCGTCGACGTCGCCATCAACCCGCGCCAGGTCATCGCCGAGGAGTTCGTGCGCTTCGCCCACGACCCGCGGATCCGCCAGATCGCGATGCTCGAGGGCGACCGCTTCGAGATCCTCGACCTCACCGTGCGTCCCGAGTCCGAGCTCGCCGGCCGCCGCTTCGACGCCCTGCCGCAGACCGGCACCGTGATCGGCGCGCTGATCCGCGACGGGCGCGTGATCTTCCCGCACGGGGACGACGTGCTGGAGCCGGGCGACCGGACGATCGTGTTCGTGGAGTCGCGCCGCGCGGCGCTCGTCGAGAAGGTCCTCTGATCACCGGCGTCGACGTCGGCAGCGCGCTCGACCTGATCGGCGGGGTGCTCAAGTGGGTGGGGGCGGCGTTCGTGGTGCCGGCGGCCGTGGCGGTCGGCTACGGAGAGCCGTTCTGGCCGTTCCTGGTGGCGGGCGCCGTCACCGCCGGCTGCGGCCTCGGGCTCGACCAGATCACCGGGCCCAAGAGCGGCGCGGCCGTCGGCCCGCGCGAGAGCTTCCTCGTCGTCGCGCTGATCTGGCTGCTGGTTCCCGTGTTCGGGGCGCTCCCGTTCCTGCTCGGCGACGTCCCGCAGCTCTCCAGCCCGCTCGACGCCTACTTCGAGTCGGTCTCCGGCTTCACCGCGACCGGCGCCACCGTCCTCACCGACGTCGAGGGCCTGAGCCGCTCGATGCTGTTCTGGCGCCAGTTCAGCCACTGGCTGGGCGGCATGGGCATCATCGTGCTCGCCGTCGCCGTGCTCCCGCGGCTGCGGATCGGCGGCCGCCAGCTGCTGCAGTCCGAGCTCGCGGGGCCGACCGAGATCGAGCGCTTCAGCGAGACGATCCGCGAGACCGCCCGGCGCCTGTGGACGCTCTATGCCGGGCTCACGGTCGTCGCCATCTTCAGCCTCGCCCTGCTGGGCTGGACCGATCTCGACCCGGCGATGACGACGTTCGACGCGGTCGCCCAGGCGCTCAGCGTCGTCGCCCTGGGCGGGTTCTCGAGCCGCAACGTGTCGACCTCGGCGTTCGCTCCCGTCACCCAGTGGCTGCTGCTCGTCCTCATGCTCGTATGCGGGATCAACTTCCTGCGCATGTACCGCGTGGTCGTGCAGCACCACCTGCACGTGCTGCGGCGCGACGAGGAGCTGCGCCTGTACCTGGTCTTCGCGCTCGTCGGCTCGGCGCTGGTCGTCACCGAACTGCTGGCCGGAGGGTTCGAGAGCGGGGAGGACGCGATCCGCCACGGCAGCTTCCAGGCGGTGGCGGTCATGACCACGACCGGCTTCGGCACCGCCGACTCGACCGCCTGGGGGCCGCTGGCGACGCTGACGCTGCTGCTGCTCATGTTCGTCGGCGCCTCGGCGGGGTCGACCGGCGGCTCGATCAAGGTCGTCCGCCACCTGCTCCTGTTCAAGCTCGTCCGCCGCGAGCTCCATCAGACCGTGCACCGCGAGGCCGTGGTGCCGATCCGCGCCGGCGGCGTCGTGGTCGACGAGCGCGCGCTGCGCTCGGCCGTCGTGTTCGTGCTGCTCTACCTGCTGACGTTCGCGCTCGGGGCGATCGCGCTGTTGATCGACTCGCGCCGGGTCGGCACGCCGCTGGCCGCGTTCGAGGCGATCGGGGCGAGCGCGGCCTGCATCGGCAACGTGGGAGCGGCGTTCGGCTTCGCCGGCCCGTTCGGCTCCTACGAGCCGTTCAGCGACCTCTCGACCGGCGTGCTCACGCTGCTCATGTGGCTCGGCCGCGTGGAGATCATCCCGGTCGCCGTCCTGCTCGCCCGCAGCTACTGGCGCGCGTGATTCCCGCTCTTTGCGGCTTTTGGCCGGAAGAACGCCGCAATCGCAACTAGCCTCGTGCGGATGGAAACGGACGGGCGCGCGCGCTGGCTGCTGCTGCGGATGCTGCTGGGCGCGGTGATCGTCACCGTCCTCAGCGGCGGCGCCGTCGCCGCGGCGGGCCTGCTCCAGTTCCAGCGCATCGCCGACGACTTCGAGGAGGTCGGGACCGAGGCGCCGATGAAGCCGGGCACGATCACCAAGGCCGAGTCCGGCAAGCCGCAGACGATCCTGCTCGTCGGCTCCGACAAGCGCTACGGCGAGCGCGGCAAGGACGCGCGGTCGGACACGCTGATGCTGCTGCGGCTCGATCCCGAGGCCAACGCCGTCACCGTGCTCTCGATCCCGCGCGACCTCGCGGTCGAGATCCCCGGTCACGGGCTGGCGAAGATCAACGACGCCTACAGCCTCGGCGGGCTCGACCTCACGACCCGCACGATCAAGCAGCTGCTGAGCACCGAGCGCGAGCCGTTCCGCGTCAACCACGCGGTGGCGACCACGTTCGGCGGCTTCATCGAGGCCGTGAACCACCTGCGCTGCGTGCACATCGACGTCGACCGCCGCTACTTCCACTCCAACGAGGGCCTGCCGCAGACCGCGCACTGGTCGGAGATCGACCTGCGGGCCGGCTACCAGCCGCTGTGCGGCGACGACGCGCTCGCGTACGTGCGCTTCCGCCACCTCGACAACGACATCGTGCGCGCAGCGCGCCAGCAGGGCTTCCTCCGGGCGGCCAAGGACCAGCTGCGCCACCAGGGCCTGCTGGCCAACCTGCGCCCGCTGGTGCGGATCTTCGCCAAGGCGACGGAGACCGACGGCGACCTGCAGAGCACGAAGGGGCTGATGCGGATCGCCCGGCTGGCCGTGCTCTCGAGCGGCAAGCCGGTGCGGCAGATCGAGTTCCCGGGCCAGATCGTCGCCCAGTCGGACGAGATGCCGTGGCTCGGGTCGTACGTGACGGCCGAGCCGGAGCAGGTCCGCGCCGCGGTGCGCGAGTTCATGCACCCACCGGCCCACCGCGCTCGCAACGCCGCGCGCCGGATCCGCCGTGCCGAGGCGACCCGCGACCGCGACACCGGGGTCGTCGACCGGCTCGACGAGGGCAAGGCGCTCGCCCGCGCGGCCCCGTGGCGCGACGCGACGCGGATGCCGCTCGTCGTGCCCGCGAAGCTGACCGCGGCAGGCAGCTACCCGGCGAGCGAGCCGGAGGCCCCGAACCCGCGCCGCTACGTGCTCGAGGACGAGCAGGGGGGCCGCCACGCCGCCTATCGCCTGGTCGTCGCCGAGGACGTCGCCGCCGGCCAGTACTACGGCGTGCAGGGGACGACGTGGAAGGACCCGCCGATCCTCGCCGGACGCCACCGGACCCAGCGCGTCGGCCGCCGCACGTACGAGCTCTACACCGACGGCGGGCGGTTGCGCATGGTCGCCTGGCGCACGCCGAAGGCGGTCTACTGGGTTGCGAACACGCTCAGCCTGGACCTGAGCAACGCACAGATGCTGGCGATCGCCGACTCGGCGACGCGGGTCAAGACTCCCAAGCGCCGGTAGCGCGCCGCGCCCGACGAGCCCCGCGGCTCAGGCGTGGCTTGAGCCGCGCGCGACGAGCCCCGCGGCTCAGGCCACGCGCACGCGCTGGATCACGGTCGTGCGCCGGCCGCCGCTGCGGAAGCTGAGCACGAGCCGGTAGCGACCGGGCGTGAGCCGCGCGGACACGGCGGCGCCGCTGCGGCGCGCGGCGACCGCGCGGCCGCTGCGCTTGAACGAGGCCCGCACGGCGGACGCGCCGGCGAGCTTGACGCTGCAGGTCACCTTGACCTTGCCGCCCTTGGGCTTGCCGGGCGTGCACGTGACGACGGCGTCGCGGCCGGCCGGACCGGTCGCGCCCGTGGCGCCGGTGGCACCGGCCGCGCCCGCGGCCCCGGGAGCGCCGGTCGCGCCCGTGGGCCCGGCCGGGCCGGCGGGCCCGGTGGTCGACGGCACGTCAGCGGTCTCGCACTCGGCGATGTCGTCGTAGGCGTCGCCGGTGGCGACGTCGGCGTCCGCCCCGCAGCGCACGAGGTCGGAGGAGCTGTCGCGCGAGCGGACCTTGTCGGCGCCCGCGCCCGCGCGCAGCAGGTCCGAGCCCGCGCCGCCGGTGAGGTCGTCGTTGCCGGTGCCGCCGTCGAGCTCGTCGTCGCCCTGGGCGCCGTCGATCACGTCGTTGCCGGCGCCGCCGAACAGGATGTTGGTGCCGGTCGTGCCGGTCAGGACGTCGTCGCCGGAGCCGCCCGAGATGCCCTCGACGTCGGTCTCCACCGTGTCGCCCTCGCCGCTCGCGCCGTCGTCGGCCGCGCCGTCGGAGTCGGCGGTGACCGCCGCGCCGCGCGCCGTGTAGTCGGCGATGTCGGTGCCGGCGCCGCCGAGCAGGAGGTCGGCGTCCGCGCCGCCGTCGAGCACGTCGTTGCCGCTGCCGCCGCTGAGGACGTTGACGCCCGCGCCGCCGGTCAGCCGGTCGTTGGCCGACCCGCCGGTGAGGTTCTCGACGTCGGCGGCGATCTGGTCGTTCTCGCCCGCCTCGCCGTCGTCGGCGACGCCGTCGACGTCGGCGACCACCGGGGCGGTGCGCGCGCTGTAGGTCACGGTGTCGGTGTCGTCGCCGCCGGAGGCGACGTCGCCCGCGCCGCGGCCCGGGTCGAGCAGGTCGTTGCCGTCGCCGCCCTCGAGCACGTTGGCGGCGTTGTTGCCGGTCAAGGTGTCGTCGCCGCCGCCGCCGAGCAGCCGCTCGACGTCGGGGCGCACGTTGTCGGCCTCGGCGGTCTCGCCGTCGTCGGCCGCGCCGTCGAGGTCGACGGTGACGCTGGCGATGCGGGCCGAGTAGTCGGCGGTGTCGAGGCCGGCCCCGCCGTTGTGGGTGTCACCGCCGACGCCGCCCTCGAGCAGGTCGGCGCCGTCGTCGCCGTAGAGCACGTCGGCGCCGGCCTCGCCGTGCAGCGTGTCGTCGCCGGGGCCGCCGTAGAGCGTGTCGACCAGCGGGCTGCCGGTCAGCGTGTCCGCGCCCGACCCGCCGACCACGGTCTCGACGTCGCTGCGCACCGTGTCGTCCTCGCCCGCGGCGCCGTCGCCGGCCAGGCCGTCGAGCGAGACCGTGACGGGCGCGACGCGGCCCGCGTAGGTGACGATGTCGGTGCCGGCGCCGCCGGCCAGCGAGTCGTCGCCGTCGCCGCCGTCGAGCGTGTCGTTGCCGGCCTCGCCGTCGATCGAGTCGTGGCCCGGGCCGCCCCACAGCACGTTGGCGAGCGCGCCGCCGAGCATGGTGTCGTTGCCGGTGCCGCCGATCGCGTTCTCGACGTCGGTCTTGACGAGGTCCGCCTCGCCGGGCGCGCCGTCGTTGGCGATCGCGTCGATCCACACCGTGACCGCGCTCGGGCGGGCGGAGTAGTCGGCGACGTCGGTGCCCGCGCCGCCGTTGAAGGTGTCCGCCGCGGCGCCGCCGACGAGCGAGTCGTCGCCCCAGTCGCCGTTCAGCGTGTCGATCCCCGCGCCGCCGTCGAGCGCGTCGGCGTCGGTCCCGCCGTTCAGCGTGTCGGCGCCGTCGCCGCCGGTGATCGTGTCGTTGCCGGCGCCGCCGGTGAGCGTGGCGTTCCCGGTGCCGGTGCCGACCGTGATCGTGTCGTCGCGGTCGCGGGCGTCGAGGTTCAGCGCGGTCACGGCGCTGCAGGTGACCTCCCAGGCGTTCGCCGTCGCCGAGCAGCCGGTGCCGGCCCCGATCGCGTGCAGGCCGAGGTCGGTGACCGTGTAGCTGCCGCCCCCGCTCGTCGTCACCTGCAGCTCGTTCTCGTCGCCCTCGGAGGCGACGTACGAGAGCGTGCCGGACGACACCGAGGCGGTCGCCGCGTGGGCGGAGGCGGGGAGGAGGGCGATCAGGAGGATCGCGACCAGTGCTGATCGACACAAACGCATGGCCGGGGTGATCGGTGGCTTCAGCCCAGACTTGACGTGCTGGACGAATGGACGAGTAGGGTCGGCACATGACCGGGCTCCGACCAGCCCTGATCGCGCTCGCCGTCGCGGGCCTCGCGCTCGGGCTGGTGGCGCTCGCCACCGTGTCGAGCAGCGACCTCGAGGACGCGCCGTCCACGTCGTGGATCGTGCTCGGGCTGACCCTCGGCTGGGGCTTCATCGGCGCCGGGCTCTACGCCTGGTGGCGGCGACCGGACAACCGCGTCGGCGCGCTGATGGCGCTGGTCGGCTACTTCTGGTTCGTCGGCACGCTGGAGAGCGCCGAGAGCGCGGTGCTGTTCACGTTCGGGCTGGCGCTCAGCTCGCTGTGGATCGCCGCGCTCGTGCACATGCTCGTGGCCTTCCCGACCGGCCGCGTGGCGCCCGGGCTCGAGCGCGTGGTGGTGGTGGGCGGCTGGCTCGCGGCCGGCGTCCTGGCGCCGCTCGCGCTCGTGTTCATCGAGCGGCCGGTCGACTGCGACGACTGCCCGGAGAACGTGCTCTTCGTGTGGTCGAGCGACCTCGTCGCGGACGTCCTCGAGGTCGCCGGAGGGCTGATCTCGATCGCGCTGCTCGGCGGGCTCGCCGTCGTGCTGCTGCGCCGCTGGCGCTCGTACGGCCCGGTGCAGCGGCGAGAGCTCAGCCCGGTCCTCTGGACCGGCGCCGCGGTTGCGATCGTCGCCGTCGTGACGCTGGTCTCCGTCGGGCTCGGCGCCGACGACGTGACCGGTGTCCTCGACGCGCTGCTGATCCTCCTCATCATCGCCGTGCCGTTCGCGTTCCTGCTCGGCCTGCTGCGCTCCAGCCTCTCGCGCGCGGGCGCGGTCAGCGCGCTGTTCGAGCGCCTCGGCGGGGTGGGCGCGCGCGACGCCCTGGCCGAGGCCCTCGGCGACGACAGCCTGACGCTCGCCTACTGGCTCCCCGACCAGCGCCGCTACGTCGACGCCGAAGGCCGGACGGTGGTGCTCGAGGGCGCCGTCACCGAGATCGAGCGCGACGGCGCGCCGGTGGCGGCCATCGTCCACGACCCGGCGCTGCTCGACCACCCCGAGCTGGTCCGGACCGCGGGCGCAGCCGCCGCGCTGGCGCTCGAGAACGAGCGGCTGGCGGCCGAGCTGCGCGCCCGCTACGACGATCTCCAGGCGGCCAGCGCCCGGCTCGTGGCCGCCGGCGACGCGGCCCGCCGGCGGATCGAGCGCGACCTGCACGACGGCGCCCAGCAGCGGCTCGTCTCGCTCTCGGTCACGCTCAACCTCGCCCGCAAGCAGGCCGAGCCCGGCTCGCGCACGGCCGAGCTGCTCGACGGCGCGGTCGAGGAGCTCACGGCCGGCCTCGCCGAGCTGCGAGAGCTCGCACGCGGCATCCACCCGGCCGTGCTCACCGAGCGCGGGCTCGACCCGGCGCTCCAGAGCCTGGCGGCGCGTGCGCCGCTGCCGGTCAGCGTGTCGGCCGCCGTGCCGGAGGGCCTCGAGCCCGCGGTCGAGGCGGCGGCCTACTTCGTGGTCATGGAGGCGCTGACCAACGTGGCCAAGTACGCGTCCGCGACGGCCGCAGCCGTGACCGTCGAGCAGGTCGACGGCCACGTCCTGGTCGGCGTGCAGGACGACGGCATCGGCGGCGCCGACCCAGGTGCCGGGAGCGGCCTGGCCGGGCTCGCCGACCGGGTCGCCGCGCTGGGCGGGCGTCTCTCGGTGGAGAGCCCGCCCGGCGGCGGGACCGTCGTGCGGGCCGATCTGCCCGCACGACGATCACAGCGCGTTACTTGAGCGACGTGAACGCGAAGTCCCAGGTCGCGAGGTTACGGCTCACCACGCCGTTGACGTTCTCGGACCGGAGCATCGCCTGGGTGTCCCACAGCCACGGGATCGCGGCTGCTTCCTCGGTGACCGCCTTGTCGACCTCGCCCCACGCCTGGTTGCGCTCGTCGGGATCGTTGACGACCTCCGCCTCGTCCATCTGCTTGTTGAGGGCGGGGACGTCGAGCAGGGCGAAGTTCGAGTTCGCCTCGTCGAGGATGTTCTTGCCGTTGAACACCGGGTTGAGCAACGTCTCCGGGTCGGCGAAGTCCTTCAGCCAGCCCACGCTCGGGCAGACGTCCGGCTGGTTCGACGGCACCTGGCAGTACTTCGTGTACATCGAGTCGCGGACGACGTAGCGCATCTCGACGTCGAAGCCGAGCTGCTTGAACTGCTCGACCGCGACCTGCGTGACGTTCTTCTGCTGCGTCGCGTTGTCCGAGACGCCGGTGAACGTCTTGCCGCCGTCGTACATGCCCGACTCGTAGCCGGCCTTGCGCATGTACTCCTTGGCCAGCTCGAGGTTGCCCTTCGGCTGCGCCATGAAGTCGGCGCCGGTGCCCTCCTTGCCGCCGGCCTCCTCGAAGCCCGGCTGGCCCGGCGGGATGTAGTGCGTCGGGATCTCGCCCGTGATCGGACCGCCGAACGCCTGGCGCAGCGCCTCCTTGTTGAAGGCCGCGTTGAGCGCCTTGCGGACGTTGATGTCGTCGAACGGCGGCCGGTCGGTCCGCACCGCGATGTAGCGGAAGCGGCCGGTCGGCGGCGAGAGCTCCATCAGGTCCTTCTGGGCGCCCTGCGAGACGCGGGAGAGGATCGGCGCCGGGAGCTGGAAGTCGCCGGACACCATGCCCTGGCCCTCGAGGACCTGGCGCGAGGCCACGTCGGGGTCGTTGCCCTCCTTGATCGTGATCGAGTCGACGTAGGCGGGCTTGTAGTCCGTCGACGCGTCCCAGTTCGGGTTGCGCACGAGCTTGATCTCGGACCCGGGCGTGTAGCCGGTGATCTTGCCCGACTCGTCGTTCTCGACCATGTACGGGCCGGTCGCAACCTGGTTCTCGCCGTACGCGGTCGGCTGCCGCTTGTCGAACTTCTGCGCGTACTCCTTCGGCACCGGCGCCGACGCCGGCATCGACAGCGCGGCGGCCACGATGGCGCCACGCGGAGCATCGAGCTCGAGGACGATCGTCTGGTCGTCCGGGGTCTTGATCCCCGCGATCTCGTCAGCGTCGCCGCTCTGGTACGCCTTCAGGCCCTTGAGGCTGCCCATGTAGGCGCCCACGTACGGGCCCGCGACCTCCGGCAGGAAGCCGCGCTCGAGCCCGTACTTGACGTCGGCCGAGGTGACCTCGCGGTCGACCGGCGGGCTGAACTTGACGCCGGTGCGGATCTTGACGGTGACGGTCTGGCCGTCCTCGGAGATCTCCGGCGGCCCCTCGGCAAGATCCGGCTCGAGGTTGCTCGCGTCGTCGGGCTTGTACGAGTAGAGCGGACGCTGCGTCGCGTACGCGACGTTCATGCCGTACTGGTAGTACGTCTGCCCTGGGTCGATCTTGTCGACGTCGGCGGCGTACATCACCACCAGGTCGCCGCCCTTCTTGGCCTCCTGCTGGGACTCGTTCCCCTGCTGCGCCGGCTCCTCCGAGTCGTCGTCGCCGCCGCAGCCGACGACCAGCGCAAGGGCAAACGCGGCCGCTAGGGCCGGAACCACACGTCTCACACCAAACCTCCCCTTCGAATTGGCGCGCAGCGTAGTGCGGTCGTCGGCGGTATGTCGACCGCTATGCGCACCCGGAGGTATGCAGGTAACCGTCAGGGGGCTTCGAAGGCCACGTCCTGCGCGCCCTCCCACAGCACCAGGCGCCCCAGCTCGCGCAGGTTCTCGCGGCCTTCGGTGACGGTCAGGAAGTGGTTCCCCGCGAGCTGGCCGACGATGCTCGAGAAGCACGTCCCGCCGTACGGGAAGAGGATCTCGGTCTCGCTGAAGCCGCCCGGGTAGAGCAGGATCTCGCCCGGCGCGGGGTGGCTCGTGTGGTTCTCGAAGGTGACGTTGGTCTGCAGGTCGCCGAGCGGGATCCAGCCCGACTCGCCGCTCCAGCGCACGTGGATGATCTTGTTGCGGAACGGCAGCATCTCGGTGAAGGCGGCGCGCGTCTTCGGCGCGGCCTCCACCCAGTCGGCGCCGAACGTGAACGGGCCGGCGGTGATGCGCAGGTCGCTCATGGGTCTCCTCTCGGGGTGATCAGGCGGCCGCGGCTCGCGCCGCCGCGGACCAGCGTGCGGACGACGCGGGGGAGCGGGCGGCCCGCGTACGGGCTGAGCTTGTGGCGGTCCGCCAGCTCCGGCACCTCGCGGTGGCGCAGGTCGACGAGGGTCAGGTCGGCGTCGGCGCCCGGCTCGAGCCGGCCCTTGGGCAGGTTGAAGCGCTTCGCCGGGTTGGCGGAGGTGAGGGCGGCCGCGGTCTGGGGCGGGAGCCGCTCGAGCAGGAGGCCGAGCGTGGCCTGGGCGCCTGCGATCCCGCCCCAGGCGGCGGCGAAGTCGCCGGCCTTCATGGCCGGCGGGCACGGCGAGTGGTCGGAGGCGACGAGCGCGATCCGGCCGGCCTCGAGCTGCCGCCACAGCGCCTCGCGCTCGGCGGGGGAGCGCAGCGGCGGCGCGCACTTGGCACGCGTGCCGAGCGTCTCGAGGTCGTCCTCGGTCAGCGTGAGGTAGTGCGGACAGGTCTCGCACGTCACGCCCTCGGCGCGCGCCACGAGCTCGACGCCGGCCGCGCTGCTCACGTGCACGACGTGCAGGTCGCAGCCGGTGTCGGCGGCGATCGCGACCGCGGTCGCGATCGCCTCGAGCTCGGCCTCGACGGGCCGCGAGGCGACCCACGCCCGCCAGTCGCTCCCGGCCGGGGTCGTGAGCCGCGCCGGGCGCTCGGCGTGGACGGCGACCGGGAGGCCGAGCGCCGCCGCCGTGGCCATCCCCGCGTGCAGCGTGTCGTCGTCGGCGGCCGGGAAGTCGTCGATCCCGCTGTCGCACATGAACGCCTTGAAGCCCACGACGCCGCGCTCGGCCAGCTCCTCGAGGCGGTCGAGGTTGAGCGGCGTGAGGCCGCCCCAGAGCGCGAAGTCGACGACGGCGGACGCGGACGCCGCCTGGACCTTGGCGTCGAAGGCGGCGCCGTCGAGCGTCGGCGGGTGCGCGTTGAGCGGCATCTCGATGCAGGCGGTGGCGCCGCCGGCGGCCAGCGCGCGCGAGCCGGTCGCCCAGCCCTCCCACTCGGTGCGGCCGGGCTCGTTGAAGTGCACGTGGGCGTCGAGCACGCCGGGGAAGAGATGCAATCCGCGGGCGTCGATCTCCTCGCGCGCGCGGAGGTCCTCGCCGATCGCCGCGATCGTCTCGCCCTCGATCGCCACGTCGGCCTGGACCGGGAACACGCCGGGCAGGACGACGGTCGCGCCGCGGATGAGCAGGTCAGAGGGCACGCAGGAGGCGCTCCAGGGCCTCGACCGCGGCGGCCACGTCGGCCGCCTCGACCGACTCCGCGGGGTTGTGGCTGACGCCGCCCCGGCAGCGGACGAACAGCATCGCGGCCGGCGCGATCTGGGCGATCATCGCGGCGTCGTGGCCGGCGCCGCTGGGGAGCCGCGTGTCGACGCCGAAGGCCGCGGTCAGGCGCTCGTCCATGGCCACGGCGGGGACGTCGCCGGTGTCGTCCCACGTCATGGTCAGCGACCGGCGCTCGGCGATCGCCACCGCGTCGCCGCGCAGCCGCGCGACCGCCTCGTGGCGCGCGGCGTCGTCAGGGCCGCGCAGGTCGAGCGTCAGCGCCGCTCGGCCCGGGATGACGTTGCGGGCGCCGGGCTCGACGTCGAGCCGCCCGACCGTCCCGCCCGCCTGCTCGACCGCGAGCACGAACTCGGCGGCGGCGGTCAGCGCGTCGCGGCGGTCGTCCATCGGCACGGTCCCGGCGTGCCCGGCCTCGCCGCCGAAGGTGACCACGGCGTGGCTCTGGCCGTTGATGGTCGTGACCACGCCGACCGGCTCGCCGAGCCGCTCGAGCACCGGCCCTTGCTCGATGTGGACCTCGACGTAGCCGAGCAGGTCGTCGCGCGCCTGGGCCGGCGGCTCGAGCTGGAGGAGGTCGCCGAGCTGGACACCGTCGTCGTCGCTGAGGGCAAGCCAGTTCGTCTGGAACCGCCCGGCCACCGCCGACGAGCCGAGGTAGGCGGTGCCGAAGCGCACGCCCTCCTCGTCGGCGAAGCCCGCCACCTCGACCGCGAACGGCGTCGGCACGCGCTCGACGGCCTCGAGCGCGACGAGCACGCCGAGCGGGCCGTCGTAGCGCCCGGCGTCGACCACGGTGTCCAGGTGCGAGCCGAGCATGAGCGTGCCGCCCGCGCCCTCGCGGCGGCCGATCAGGTTGCCGAGGGCGTCCTCGCGCGTCGTCAGCCCGGCCTCGCGCAT
>Ga0081538_10001489_pt1 | contig 24038 bp, 24 predicted proteins | sample TabmetS5T2R1_FD_71022 | JGI IMG/M metagenome (GOLD analysis project Ga0081538, IMG submission 71022) | Tabebuia heterophylla rhizosphere microbial communities from the University of Puerto Rico - S5T2R1 | ecosystem: Host-associated > Plants > Roots > Rhizosphere ... | reverse complement strand
CCCCGGGCGGGCCGGAGCCAGTGCCCCGCGCGCCCGGCGACCGGCTGCTCTCGGGCAGCTTCGTGGCCGCCGGCAGCGGCCGCTACCGGGCCACCAAGGTGGGCCGGGAGGCCTACGCGGTCCGGCTCGCCGAGGAGGCCCGCCGCTTCACCCTGGCCCGCTCCGAGCTGCGGGCCGGCGTCGACCAGATCCTCAAGTACGTGACCTGGGCGCTGGTGCCCACGGCGGCGCTGCTGTTCTACAGCCAGCTGCGGCTGGACCACGGGATCCGGGCCGGGCTCAGCGGGGCCGTCGCCGGCACCGTGGCCATGGTCCCCGAGGGACTGGTCCTGCTGACCAGCGTCGCCTTCGCCGTCGGGGTGGTCCGCCTGGGGCGCCGCCAGGTGCTGGTGCGCGAGCTCCCGGCGGTCGAGACCCTGGCCCGGGTGGACGTCATCTGCTTCGACAAGACCGGCACCATCACCGCCGGCGACCTGGCCGTGCAGGAGCTGGTGGCCGACGGCGGCACCCCGGAGGAGGAGGCGGTGGCGGCCCTGGGCGCCCTGGCCGCCGCCGACCCCAACCCCAACGCCACCCTGCGGGCCATCGCCGCCGCCTTCCCGGCCCCCGACGGCTGGCGGCCGGAGGCGGCGGTGCCGTTCTCCTCGGCCCGCAAGTGGAGCGGGGCCAGCTTCGCCGGCCACGGCGCCTTCCTCCTCGGCGCCCCCGAGGTGCTGCTGAACCCGGACGGGCCGGGGCGGCGCGACGGCCATGGCGCCCTGCTCCGCAAGGCCGAGCGGTTCGCCGTCGAGGGCCGGCGGGTGGTGCTGCTGGCCTCGGCCCCGGCCCTGGACACCGAGCGGCCCCCGGCCGCCCTGGAGCCGCGGGCCATGGTGGTGATCGGCGACCGGGTCCGCGGCGACGCCGCCGGCACCATCGCCTGGTTCGCCGCCGAGGGGGTCCAGGTCAAGGTCGTCTCCGGCGACCACCCCCGCACCGTCGGGGCGATCGCCGGCCAGGTCGGCATCGCCGGCGCCGACCGGCCGGTGGACGCCCGCGGCCTGCCCACCGACCAGGCCGAGCTGGCCGGGCTGCTGGAGGGCCGCTCGGTGTTCGGGCGGGTCGTGCCCAACCAGAAGCGGGCCATGGTCGAGGCCCTCGGCGCCCGCGGCCACGTGGTCGCCATGACCGGCGACGGCGTCAACGACGTGCTCGCCCTCAAGGACGCCGACCTCGGCATCGCCATGGGCGGCGGCAGCGCCGCCTCCCGGGCCGTGGCCGAGCTGGTGCTGATGGACGGCCGCTTCGCCACCCTCCCGGCGGTGATGGCCGAGGGCCGCCGGGTGATCGCCAACATCGAGCGGGTGGCCAAGCTGTTCGTCACCAAGACCGTCTACGCCACCGTGCTGGCCCTGGCCGTCGGCCTGGCCGGGCTGGCCTTCCCGTTCCTGCCCCGGCACCTCACCCTCATCTCCAGCCTGACCATCGGCATCCCCGGGTTCTTCCTGGCCCTGGAGCCCAACACCCAGCGCGCCGGCCCCGGCTTCGTCCGCCGCACCCTGGCCTTCGCCCTCCCGGCCGGCCTCGTCGCCGCCCTCGGCACCCTGGTCGCCTACCAGGTCGCGGACGTGGCCGACGTCCCCCAGGACCAGGCCCGCACCACCGCCACCCTGGCCCTGGCCGGCCTCGGCCTGGTCGTGCTGGCCCTGGCCGCCCGGCCCCTCAGCCACCCCCGGCGCCTGCTGCTGGCCGCCATGGCCGCCGGCTTCGCCGTGGTCCTGGTGGTCCCGCCCCTGCGGGTGTTCTTCGCCCTCGACCTGCCGCCGCTGCCGGTGGCGCTGGCCGCCCTGGGCGTGGTCGCCGTCCTCGGCGGCCTCCTCGCCCTGGTCGTCCTGCGCATGCGGGCCTGATGGCCGCCGCCAGCGGCGCCAGCGACCGGCTCGACCGGCGCGCCCTCAACCGGGCCACCCTGGCCCGCCAGCTGCTGCTGGACCGGGTGGAGCTCCCGGTCACCGAGACCGTCGGCCGGCTGGGCGGGCTCAACGCCCAGGACGTGGAGCCGCCCTACCTGACCCTCTGGGCCCGCCTGGCCGGCTTCGAGCGCGACGCCCTCACCCGCGCCCTGGAGGACCGGGCGGTGGTCCGGGGAGCGCTGCTGCGCGGCACCCAGCACCTGGTGACCGCCGACGACTACCTGGCCTGGCGCCCGCTGCTGCAGCCGGTCATGGACCGTTTCGGGCGGGGCGCCCTGGGCCGGGCCGGGATCGACCGGGAGGCGCTGGCCGCGGCGGCCCGGCGCCACCTGGACGGCCGGCGGCTGACCCGCCGGGAGCTGGCCCGGCTGCTGGCCCAGGACTGGCCCGGCCACCCGCCGGGGGAGCTGGCCTGGTCGGTCCAGTACCTGCTGCCGCTGGTCCACCCGCCGCCCAGCGGCGTCTGGGGGCGCGGCGGCCCGGTCCCGCTGGTCCTGGCCGAGGCCTGGCTGGGGCGCCCGCTGGCCGCCGGGTCGCCGGAGGGAATGATCCTGCGGCACCTTGCCGCCTTCGGGCCGGCGTCGGTCGCCGACATCCAGGCCTGGTCCGGCCTCACCCGGCTGCGCGAGCCGGTGGAGCGGCTGGGTCGCGCGCTGCGCCCCTTCCGGGACGAGGGCGGCCGGCAGCTGTACGACCTGCCCGACGCCCCCCGGCCCGACCCCGGGGTCGCCAGCCCGGTCCGGTTCCTGCCCCCGTTCGACAACCTGCTGCTGGCCCACGCCGACCGCGGCCGGGTGATGACCGACGAGGTCCGCCGGCGGATCTGCGTCGGCGCCGTGGTCGAGCCCACCGTCCTGGTCGACGGCCGGGTCGCCGCCGTCTGGAGGCAGGTCCGGGACGGCGACCGGGCCGTGGTCGAGGTCGAGCCGCTGGGCCGGCTGGCCGGTCCGGACCGCGACGCGGTGGCCAACGAGGGCCTGCGCCTGCTACGGTTCGCCGCCACGGACGCCGCCGGCCATGACCTCAGGGTGGGGTAGGGGAGGGGCGGCGTCCCCCATCCGCCCGGCAAGGCCGTCGGCAGTTCTCAAGACAAAGCGAGCCGACCGGCGCAATCTCCGCGTCGTAGCCTGGTCGCGGGGTCACTCCTGTATTTAGCTTCCGCTATGCAGCGCCGTCTCAGGCCCGTCACCGTGCCACCACCCGCGCCACCGCCACCCGGAGTCGCCGACCGCCGCCGCTCCCGGCGGCTGTGGGGCCTCGGGGTGGAGGCTCAGGTGCAGCTGAGCACGGCCATGCGCCAGCTGCTGGTCGCCCTCGACCAGGCCGACGCCGACGACCCCGAGGCGCACGAGGCCATCGCCGACGCCCGGCTCCTGCTGGCCAGGGCCATCGGCGACATCCAGGCGGTCCTCGGCGAGCTGGCCGACCTCAACGACCAGCTCCGCGCCCGTTAGAATTCCCGCCGGACTGTCCCTGATCGCACGGACGTGCAGATGATGCGCTGGTCGCCCGCGGGCGGGCTCCTGGTGGCCGGGGCGCTGCTGGTCAGCGTGGCCATCGTCTTCGTCTGGCGCCGCCGCGACACCACGACGATCGTCGGCCTGCTGGCCGTGCTGCTGGGGGCGGTGCTCTGGAGCGTCTGCTCGGCGCTCGAGCTCAGTGCCGGCGACCTGGCCAGCCGGGAGTTCTGGGGCGACCTGAAGTACGTCGGCATCGTGCTGCTCCCGCCCGCCTACCTCGCCTTCGTGCTCCAGTGCAGCGGGCACACCCGCTGGCCCCGCTGGGCGGGCCCGGCGCTGGCCCTGGAGCCCGTGGCCGTGCTGCTCGTGCTGGCCGTCGCCAGCACCCACGACCTGGTCCGCTGGTACCCCGAGGGGGCGACGGCCGCGACCGCCCAGGCGGCCGAGGCCGGGCTGCTGTTCTGGCCCCACCTGCTCTACAACACCCTGCTGGTCTGGGTGGCCACGGCCCTGCTGGTGGTGACCCTGAGCCGCATGTCGGGGCTGTACCGCCGCCAGAGCGTGCTGCTGGTGGTGGCCATCCTCCTGCCCATCCTGCTCAACCTCTTGTTCAACTTGCGGGTCGGGCCGTTCCGGCAGGTGGACCTGACGCCGTTCGCGTTCGTGCTGACCACGGCCGTGCTGGTCTGGGGGGTCTACCAGTTCAGCCTGCTCGACCTGCGGCCGGTGGCCCGCAGCCAGATCTTCCGCACGATCAGCGACCCGGTCCTGGTGCTCGACCCGGAAGGACGGGTGCTGGACGCCAACCCGGCCGCCGGGCGGCTGGTCGAGCGGCCGCCGGCCGAGGTCGTCGGCCAGCCGGTGGCCGAGCTGCTGCCGACCTGGAGCGCGACCCTGGCCGCGGCCCTGGCCGCCGGGGTCGACCAGGCGACAGAGGAGGTGAACCGGGACGGCCGCATCTACGACCTGGCCATCTCGGCCCTGCCCGACCGCCAGCGCCAGCCCGGCGGGCACCTGGTGGTGGCCCGCGACGTCACCGAGCGGCGCCAGGTCGAGGAGCGGCTGTGCGCCGCCCTCAACCACGAGCGGGTGGCCACCGACCGCCTGGCCGTGGCCCTCGACCGGGAGCGGGCCGCGGCCGAGCACCTGCGCACCCTTGACGAGCTCAAGAGCGGCTTCCTCCAGGCCGTCTCCCACGACCTGCGCACCCCGCTGGCCTCGGTGCTGGGCATCTCCCTGACCCTGCAGCGGGGCCGCGGCCGGCTCACCACCGAGGACACCGACGACCTCCTCGGCCGGCTCGCCGCCAACGCCCGCCGGCTCGACCGGATCCTCACCGGCCTGCTCGACCTGGACAAGCTCGACCGGGGCATCGTCGAGCTGCGGCGCGAGCCGGTCGACCTGGCCGGCCTGGTCGCCGCCGTCGTGTCCGAGGCCCGGGAGGAGCTGACCGCCCATCCGGTCAGCCTGGAGCTGCTCCCCATCCAGGTGGTGGCCGACGCGGCCAAGGTCGAGCGGATCGTCGAGAACCTGCTCGCCAACGCCGCCCGCCACACCGACCCGGGCACGCCCATCTGGGTACGGGTCGAGCCCCGCGACCGCTGGGCGCTGCTCTGCGTCGACGACGCCGGCCCCGGGATCCCGGCCGAGCAGCGGGAGTCGATCTTCCGGCCCTTCCAGCGCGGCCCGGGCGGGGCCACCTACGCCCCCGGGTCCGGGGTCGGGCTGGCCCTGGTCGCCCAGCTCGCCAGCCTCCACGAGGGACGGGCCTGGGTCGAGGACCGGGCCGGCGGCGGCGCCTCGTTCCGGGTCCTGCTCCCCGGCGCCAACGGCGGCCGCTAGCACCGGCTGGATCGCGCTCCGGGGACCGTGCAGGATGAGGGCGGTGCTCGCCTATCTCTCCCGCCTGGTCGGCGTCGTCCGGACCGTGTCCGGCAACCCCGGCCTGCTCCGGGTCGAGCTGGCCTACGTCGGCTTCAACGTCGCCGAGTGGGCGACCTGGGTGTCGATCCTGGCCTTCGCCTACGAGGTCGGCGGGGCGGCCGCGACCGGGCTGGTCGCGCTCGTCCAGCTGGTCCCGGCGGCGCTGGTGGCGCCGCTGGCCGCGGTCGCCGGCGACCGCTACCGGCGCGAGCGGGTCCTGCTCGGCGGGTACGTGGTCCAGGCCGCCTCGATGGCCGCGACGGCGGCCGCCCTCGTCGCCGGGGCCCCGGTCCCGCTGGTCTACGGCCTGGCCGCCCTGGCCGCGACCTCGATCACCATCACCCGCCCGGCCCAGTACGCCCTGCTGCCGACCCTGGCCCGCACCCCCGACGAGCTGACCGCGGCCAACGTGGCCTCGAGCTGGACCGAGAGCGTCAGCGTGCTCGCCGGCCCGGCCCTGGCCGCCCTGCTGCTGGACCTGAGCGGCCCCGGCGCCGTGTTCGGGACCATGGCCGCCGCCCTGGCCTGCTCGGGCCTGCTGGTCACCGGGGTCGAGGGCCCCGGCCCCGACCTCGTGCCGGCCGGGGGAGGGCGGCCGGGACGGCTGCGGGCGATGCTGGCCACCGCCTTCGGCGGGTTCCGGACCCTGGCCCGGGAGCGGCTGCCGCGGCTCTCGGTCGGCCTGCTCACCGCCCAGTTCCTGATGGTCGGGGCCCTGGACGTGCTGCTGGTGGTCCTGGCCTTCGAGGTCCTCGATCTCGGCAGCTCGGGGGTCGGCCTGCTCAACAGCGCCGTCGGGGCCGGGGCCATCGCCGGCTCGGCCCTGACCGTCCTGCTGGTCGGCCGGCGGCTGGTCGTGCCGATCGTGATCGGGTTCGCCTGCTGGGGCCTGGCCCTCGGCGCCGTCGGAGTGGTGCCGGACCGGGCGGCCGTGCCCGCCCTGCTCGCCGTGGCCGGCGCCGGCGGCATCCTCACCGAGGTCGCCGGGCGCCTGCTGCTCCAGCGGAGCGCCCCCAATGAGGTCCTCAGCCGGGTGTTCGGCGTGCTCGAGGGGATGAGCATGGCCGCGATCGGGGTCGGGTCGGCGGTCGTGCCGCTGGCCATCGGCCTGCTCGAGGTGCGCGGCACCCTGCTCGCCACCGGCGGGCTGATGCTGGTCGCGGCCCTGGCCGTCTGGGTCCGCCTGGCCCGGGCCGAGGTGGTCGCCCCGGTGCACGCGACCGAGCTGGCCCTGCTCCGGGAGATCCCGATGTTCGCCCCCCTGGCCGCCGAGGTGGCCGAGCGCGTGGCCGCCGCCATGATCCCGGTCCAGGCGCCCGAGGGCACGGTCGTCATCCGCCAGGGCGCCGACGGCGACCGCTTCTACGTCCTGGCCGCCGGCCAGGTCGAGGTCCTCCACGACGGCCGCCCCATGGCCACCCTCGGCCCTGGCGGCTACTTCGGCGAGATCGCCCTGCTCCGCGACGTGCCCAGGACGGCGACGGTCGTGGCCGCCAGCGACGCCGAGCTGTACGCCCTTGAGCGGGTCCCGTTCCTGGAGGCCGTCTCCGGCCACCCCCTCAGCATCGAGCGGGCCCACGCCGTGGCCCGCGAGCGCCACCAGGCCCAGACCGAGGAGCAGCCCTGACGGGCCCGGTCAGCGCGTGCCGTAGGCGGCCAGGAACGTGCGGGCCCCGGCGTCGGCGTAGCCGTCGAGCTCGGCCGCGGTGAAGCGGCCGGGGTCGCCGCAGAGCATCACCTGGTTGAGCGGGATCGAGGTGATCAGCCAGTTGAACTGGGACGCGGCCAGGACCGGGTCCTCCAGGCGCAGCAGCCCGCGCTCGGCCAGCCGCCGGAAGTGGGGGGCCAGGGCGGCGACGGTGCGCCCGGGGCCGCGCTCGTAGTAGGTGCGCCCGAGCTGGGGGAAGCGCTCGGCCTCGGCGATGACCAGGCGTCGCAGCCGCAGCACGTCCGGCGCCATGACGGCGCCGATCAGCCGGCGGGCGACCAGGCCCAGCTCCCTTGGCAGGTCGTCGCTGTCGCCAAGGGTGAGGACCTCGGCGTGGAAGGGCTCGCCGACCTGGTCGATGGTGCCGAGGATGATCTCGGTGAAGAGCCCTTCCTTGTCGGCGAAGTGCTTGTAGACGGTCTGCTTGGACACCGCGGCCAGGGCGGCGATCTCGTCCATGCTGGTCCCGAGGTAGCCGTTGCGCAGGAACACCCTGGTCGCGGCCTCCATGATCGCCCGCCGCTTGCGCGCCGACCGGCCCTCCTCCTCCTCCATCCAGGTCCTCTCCTCCGCTCCGCCTGATCCGGTCCGGGACATAGTACTGGACGGTCCAGTCTGACCAATAGTACTATACAGTCTAGTTCTGTTCTGGACTGGAGGTCATCATGCAAGCGCAGACCAGGGCAACCCTCGGGACGCCGGCGCTGCTGGCCTGTGGCGTGATCGCCGGGCCGCTGTACGTCGTCGTCGCCCTGCTCCAGGTGCTCACCCGCGACGGGTTCGATCTCCGCCGCCACCCGCTGAGCCTGCTCAGCCTCGGCGACCTGGGCTGGGTCCAGATCGCCAACTTCACCGTCTCGGGCCTGCTGGCGATCGCGTTCGCCGTCGGGTCGCGGCGGGTGCTGCACCCCGGCCGGGCCGGCACCTGGGGGCCGCGGCTGCTCGTCCTGTACGGGATCGGCCTGGTCGCCGGCGGGGTGTTCGTCGCCGACCCGGGGGCCGGCTTCCCGCCAGGAGCCCCCGAGGGCGCACCCGAGCAGCTCAGCTGGCACGGCGCCCTGCATGCCGTCGCCCCGCCGCTGGCCTTCCTCTCCCTGATCGTGGCCTGCGTGGTCCTGGCCCGCCGGTTCTCCGCCGCCGGGGAACCGGGCTGGGTGCGCTACAGCGTCGCCACCGCCGTGGCCTGCCTGGTCCTCATCGCCTGGCCCGACCTGGACAGCCTCAGCTGGCGCCTGGCGCTGGCGGTGGCGGTCGGCTGGGCCTGGGTGTCGGCGATCGCGGTGAAATGGCGGCAACGACCCCAGCGATAGCAGCGGCGACAAAGGAGACCGAGATGCGCAGCCCCAAGCTCGACGCCCTGGACGTGCTGGCCGGCGACTGGGTCCTGGGCGATCCGTCGTCACCGGTGGGAAGGACGTCCTTCACCTGGCTGGAGGGAGGCCACTTCCTGGTCCAGCGGTGGACCGTCGACGTCCCCGGGGCGCCCGACGGCATCGCCATCCTCGGCGAGGACGCCGACACGGGCGAGCTCGTCCAGCACTACTTCGACTCCCGCGGGGTCGCGCGGGTCTACCGGATGCGCCTCGAGGACGGCACCTGGGAGCTCCGGAGAGACGGTCCGGACTTCTGGCAGCGCTTCCGGGGCAGGCTCGGCGAGGACGCGAGGACGATCAGCGGCGCCTGGGAGACCTCGCCCGACGGGTCGGACTGGCAGCATGACTTCGACCTTCTGTACACGAGAGTGGACTGAGCCGAGGAGGCCGGTGACGACCCTGGACCGACCGGAGGGGGCGACCTGGTGGCGTGGGGCCGTCGTCTATCAGGTCTACCTGCGCAGCTTCGCCGACGGGGACGGTGACGGGCTGGGCGACCTGGCCGGGCTGCGGGCCCGGCTGCCGTACCTGGTCGCCCTCGGCGTCGACGCCGTCTGGATCAACCCCTGGTACCCGTCACCGATGGTCGACGCCGGCTACGACGTGTCCGACTACCGGTCGGTCGACCCGCGCTACGGCACCCTGGCCGAGGCCGAGGCGCTGCTGGCCGAGGCCCACGCGGCCGGCCTGCGGGTGCTGCTCGACATCGTGCCCAACCACACCTCCGACCAGCACCCCTGGTTCCGGGCGGCCCTGGCCGCCGGGCCCGGGTCGCCGGAGCGGGAGCGCTACCTGTTCCGTCCCGGCCGGGGACCGGGCGGGGACGAGCCGCCCAACGACTGGACCAACGTGGCCGGCGGTGCGGCGTGGACCCGGGTGACCGAGCCCGACGGCCGCCCGGGCGAGTGGTACCTGCACCTGTTCATGCCGGAGCAGCCCGACGTCGACTGGACCCACCCGGAGGTGCGGGCCGACTTCGCCAAGACCCTTGGGTTCTGGTTCGACCGCGGGGTGGACGGGTTCCGAATCGACGTGGCCCACTCCCTGGCCAAGCAGGAGGGCCTGCCCGACGCCGGCCACGGGGCCACCCCCGGGCATCCGGCCTGGGACCGGGACGAGGTCCACGACATCTACCGCGAGTGGCGGGCCGTCGCCGACGCCTATCCCGAGCCCCGCATCTTCGTGGCCGAAGCCTGGGTCGACCGGCCCGAGCGGCTGGCCCGCTACGTGCGGCCGGACGAGCTCCACACGGCCTTCAACTTCTTCTTCCTGACCTCGCCGTGGCGGGCCCCGTCCCTGCGCCAGGCGATCGACGAGACGCTGGTCGAGCATGCCGCCGTCGGCGCCCCGCCGACCTGGGTGCTGTCCAACCACGACACCGCCCGCCACCGCTCCCGCTACGCCCGCGAGCCCGGCGGGGAGCGGGGCGTCAACCTCCGCCACCTGCTGGGCCGGCCGGCCGACCTCGCCCGCGGCGCCCGCCGGGCCAGGGCGGCCGCCCTGCTGATGCTCGCCCTCCCCGGCGGGGCCTACCTCTACCAGGGCGAGGAGCTCGGCCTGCCCGAGGTCGAGGACCTCCCCGTCGAGGTCCTCGACGACCCGGTGTGGAGGCGCTCGGGCCACACCGACCGCGGCCGCGACGGCTGCCGGGTGCCGATCCCGTGGGCCCCGGGCGGCCCGCCGTACGGCTTCAGCCCGCCCGCCGCGGCCGCGCCGCCCTGGCTGCCGCAGCCGCCGGCCTGGGAGGACCTGGCCGTGGCCGTCCAGGACGGCGACCCGGCGTCGATGCTGGAGCTGTACCGGGCCGCCCTGCGCCTGCGCCGGGCCCATCCCGCCCTTGGCGACGGCACCCTGCGCTGGCTGGAGGCGCCCGACGGGGTCCTCGCCTTCGCCCGCGACCCCGGGTTCGCCTGCGTCGTCAACGTCTCCGGCCGGCCCGCGCCCCCGCCCACCGGCACGGACGTCCTCCTGGCCAGCGGGCCCCTGGGACCGGACGGCGCGGTCCCGGAGGACACGGCCGTCTGGCTGGGCGGTCAGGTCGGCGGATAGCCCACGCGTATCCACCGCATGCTTTTTTGGATTGGACGGGCCCCCGGCCGGTCCCTAGCGTGCCGACCCAGGTGCTGGGAGGTGGACGCATGCCGGAGGAGCCCGCGCAGCAGGTGTTCGACCTGGTGGTCGTCGGGGGCGGCCCCGGCGGGTATCCGGCGGCGATCCGGGCCGCCCAGCTGGGCCTGCGGACCGCCCTGGTCGAGAAGGAGCGGGCGGGCGGGGTGTGCCTGAACTGGGGGTGCATCCCGACCAAGGCGATGCTGCGGTCGGCCGACGTGCTGGAGACCATGCGGGACGGCGCCGAGTACGGGGTCCTGGCCGACAACGTGCGGCTCGACTACCCGGCGGTGCTCGAGCGCAAGGACCGGGTCGTCAAGGGCCTCACCGACGGGGTGGCCAGCCTGCTCAAGGCCAACGGGGTCACGGTCGTCGACGGGCACGCCCGCTTCGTCGGGCCCAGGACGGTGGAGGTGGTGGCGACCGGGGAGGCCCCGCTGGGGGAGGGCGGGCCGCGCTACAACGCCCCGCCGGCGCCCGACGGCCGGCCCCAGGCCAGGCTGGAGGGGAACAACGTGATCGTGGCCACCGGTTCCACCCCGGTGCTGCTGCCCATCCCCGGGATCGACCTGCCCGGGGTGGTCACCTCCGACGGCGCGTTCCTGCTCGCCGAGGTGCCGCGGCGGATCGTGATCATCGGGGCCAGCGCCGTCGGCGCCGAGTGGGCGACCATGTTCAACGCCTTCGGGTCCGAGGTGACCATGGTCGAGCTGCTGCCGACGCTGCTCCCGGCCGAGGACGAGGACATGGGCAGGACCCTGGCCCGCTCGTTCGCCCGGCGCGGGATCAAGGTCCAGACCGGCCGCACGGTGACCGGGATCGCCCGGCCGGACACGAGAAGGAAGAAGGGGGCGGCCCCGGCCCTGCGGGTCACGGTCGCCGACCCGGACGGGCAGCACCCCGAGCAGGTCGAGGCCGACGTGGTCCTGGTCGGGGTGGGCCGGCGGCCCAACACCGGGGGGCTGGACCTCGACCGCGCCGGGGTGGCGACCGACCAGCGGGGCTGGGTCGAGGTCGACGACCAGCTCCGGACCAACGTGCCCGGGGTGTACGCCATCGGGGACGTGACCGGCAAGGTGCTGCTGGCCCATGTGGCCAGCCATCAGGGGCTGGTGGCGGCCGCGGTGATGGCCGGCCACGAGGAGCGGATGGACTACAAGGCGGTCCCGGCGGCGACCTTCACCCATCCGGAGGTGGCCAGCGTCGGCCTGACCGAGGCCGCCGCCCGGTCGGCCGGCCACGACGTCGTGGTGGGCCGCTTCCCGTTCTCGGCCCTCGGCCGGGCCCAGACCTACGGGTCGACCGAGGGGCTGGTCAAGGTGGTCGCCGAGCGCAGGTACGGGGAGGTGCTGGGGGTCCACATCATCGGCCCCGGGGCCAGCGACCTGATCCCCGAAGGGGTCAAGGCCCTGCGGCTGGAGGCCACCCTCAACGACATCGCCGACACCATCCACGCCCACCCCACCCTCGGCGAGGGCACCATGGAGGCGGCCATGGTCGCGCTCGGCCTGCCGGTCCACACCGCCCCGCCCCGCCGGTCCGCCGCCGGCCGCCGGTAGCGGGGGACGGACCATGGCGGCTTCGGGCGATCACGGCGGCCGGACCCTGGCCACGCCGCTGGCCCGCCTCGTCGCCGGCGAGCTCGGGGTCGAGCTGGCCGCGGTCGCCGGCAGCGGGCGCGGCGGGCGGGTCATGCGGGCGGACGTGGAGGCGTTCGCGGCCGCCGAGGTGGCCGGGGAGGGGACCATCCCCGTGTTCCACCTGACGACCACGGTGGACGCCGAGGAGCTGATGGACCTCCGGGCCGAGCTCGACGTGACCGTGGACGACCTGGTGGTCAAGGCGTGCGCGATGCTGCTGGCGGCCAACCCGGAGCTGAACGTGTCCTGGGGTGGCGACCGGCTGCTGGCCCACAAGCGGGTGCAGGTGGGGATCGCGGTGGCGGTCGACGGCGGGCTCCTGGTCCCGGTGATCCGCGACGCCGACCGCAAGAGCATCACCCAGGTCGCCCGGGAGGCCAGGGAGCTGATCGGCCGGGCCCGGGCCGGCGAGCTGGCCGCCGGCGACCGCACGGGAGGGACCTTCACCGTCGCCAACCTGGGGATGTTCGGGATCGACCAGTTCACGGCCGTCGTCAGCCCGCCCGAGGCGGCCGTCCTGGCCGTCGGGGCGGCCCTGGACGAGCCGGTGGTCGGCGACGACGGCGCGGTGGCGGTCCGCCGGCGGATGCGCCTGACTCTCTCGATCGACCACCGGGCGCTGGACGGGGCCGCCGGGGCCGGGTTCCTCGAGCAGCTCAAGCGCCTGCTGGAGCAGCCCCTGCGGATCGTCGGCTAGCGGCGGCCGTAGAGGACGCGCAGCTCGGCCTCGAGCTTGGCCGGCTTGACGAGCAGCGCTCCGGGGAGGTCGAGGGCGAAGGCCACGGGATGGCGGATCACCCGGCGCAGCATCCGCCGTGGCTTGGTCCGCACCCGATGCTCGACGTCGTTCAGGTAGGCCCGGCGCAGCTCCGGCAGGTCCTTGGCGATCGTGTGCCCGCAGTTGGAGCAGACGGTCGACGCCAGCAGCCGGCCGGCGTAGGTCACCTCGTGCAGATGCTCCCCGTCACAGTGGTGGCAGGCCAGCACGACGATGTGGACGTTGTCCATGCCGCACCTCACAACTCGTATCCGGAGGCAGCCAAGACCAGCTCGGCGGTCAGCAGATCGTCGGCGTAGGTCACCTTGATGTTGCGCGGGTCGCCGGGCACGACGTGCACGGCCACGCCTTCGTAGCGCTCGACGCAGGAGGCGGTGTCGGTCCCCGCGAAGCCGTCGGCGGCGGCGGCGTGGTAGGCGGCCAGCAGGGGGCCGCTCTTGAACGCCTGCGGTGTCTGGACGCGGACCATGCCGTCCCGTCCCGCGCGCGACAGCCGTCCGGCCTCGTCGACGCCGGCCACGTCCTCGAGGGGCAGCGCCGGGATCGCGCTCCCGTTCCTGACGGCGGCGGCCAGCACCTCCTCCACGATCCGCACCGGCGCCAGCGGCCGGGCCGCGTCGTGGACGAGGACGACGTCGATCTCGCCCCGGCGGATCTCCTCGGCGAGGTGCAGCAGCGCCCGGTACTCGGACTCGTGACGGGTCTCGCCGCCCGTCACCAGGTCGACCGGCACGCCGGGCAGCTCCCGGTCCAGGACCTCCTCGGCCAGCTCCCGGTCCTCGCTGCGCACCACCAGCACCAGGCGGCCGACACCGGGGATCTTGCGGAACAGCTCCAGCGACCAGGTCACGATGCGCCGGCCGGCAAGCGGCAGGTACACCTTGTTGCGGCTGTTGCCGACTCTGGTGCCGGAACCCGCCGCAAGCACGATGCCGGCGTGTGTCATCCCCGCTTGCTCCGTCACACGGGCATGATAGCCGGTGCGCGCCCCAGGCCACCGTTGAGCTCGGCCGCCTCGGCCAGCTCGTCGAGGATCTCGAGGAACCAGCGGACGGCGTTCGAGGTGGCGTCCCGGCGCCAGGCCACGCCCAGCTCGGACAGGGGCGGCGGCGACGCCAGGGGGCGGTAGACGACCCCGGGGATGGTGAAGACCCTGGTCAGCGGCTCGCCGACAAAGGTCACGCCGAGCCCGGCCGCGACCGCGCTGCAGGCGCTCTCCAGCGTCGTCGCCTCGAGCACGACCGATGGCGCCACCCGCGAGCGTCCCAGCACGTCGGTGACCAGGTAGCGGTAGAGCAACGGCTCGAGCGCATGGGGGAACAGGATGATCGGCTCGCCGGCCAGGCGCTCGACCGGCACGACCGGCAGCCGGGCCAGGGCATGGTCGGTGGGGACGGCCAGCACCAGCGGCTCGGGCTGGAGGGCCCGGAACCGCATGGCCTCGCGGTCCAGGACACCAAGGCGGACGAAGGCCACGTCGAGCTCGTCGGTCCGCAACGCCTCCAGGTGGGCCCCGGTGGTGGCGACGACCGTCTCGACACCGACGCTCGGGAACCGCTCCAGGAACGTCCGCAGCGCCAGCGGCGGCAGCTCGAACACCCCCGCCGCCGGATAGCCGACGCGGAGACGGCCGGTGATCAGCAGGCCGGCCCGCTGGGCGGCCCGCGCCGCCGCGTCGGCGGCCTCGATGGCCTCCCGCGCCTTGGCCAGGAGGGCACGACCGGCCTCGGTCAGCTGGATGCTCCGGCCGCGCACGAAGAGCTGCACGCCCAGCTCCCGCTCGAGGGACTGGATCTGGAAGCTGAGCGGGGGCTGGGTGATGCGCAGGCGCTGGGCTGCCCTGCCGAAGTGCAGCTCCTCGGCGACGGCGATGAAGTAGCGAAGATGTCGGAGCTCCATGGACCTACCTTCCGCCGTTCAGGCTGAGGGCCGAGCGGGCTGCCTCCTGGTCGCAGATCAGGACGTCGATCATGCGGCCGCGCACGGCGCCGAGGATGCCCGGCGCCTTCTCCTGTCCGGCCGCGACCCCGGCCACGGTGGGGATGGCGCGCAGGTCGTCGAGCGTGACCGCGAGCACGCGCTCGCTGACGACGCTCGACACCTCGTGGCCGGACAGGTCGTAGAACCGGGCGCAGACGTCGCCGACGGGCCCGCAGGCGTCAAAGTCCGCCCGCTGGGCGGGGGTGAGCCCGAGGGCGTCGATCAGCGCCGCCGAGGACCCGATGCCGGGCGTCCCGATGCCCACGACGGCGACGTCGGCCCGCTTGGCGGCGTTGAGGGCGTCGGCGATGGCCTGCTCCTGGAGCATCATGGCCAGGGCCTCGGCCGAGCCGAACAGGGCGGGAGCGTGCAGGTAGCGGTGCCGGGCGCCCATGCGCTCGGACAGCTCGCGCACCAGCTCCTGCCCGGTGACGGCGGAGGCGAGCGCCGACAGGCCGCCGACGAGCTGCACGACCTCGACGTCGCGCCGGGAGAGCCCATCGACGGCGCGCACCATCGCCTGGAGCGTATGGCCCCACGAGAGGGCCACCACCTGACCGTCCCGCAGCGTCTCGTCCAGCCAGCCCGCGGCCAGGCGGCCAACCCCCGGCAGCACGTCGGTCTCCGGGGTGACCTCCAGGACGCGCGCGTCGGCCAGGCCGAACCGGCTCGCCACGGCCTGCTCGAGCTCGTGGTCGCGCTTGGCCGGGTCCACGATCCGGATCTGGACGATGCCGAGGTCGCGAGCCTGCTTGAGCATGCGGGACACGTTCGACCGGGTCGTCCCGAGGGTGGCGGCGACGTCGTCCTGCGACCGGTCCTCGAGGAAGTAGAGGCGGGCCGCCTTGGCGAGCAGCTCGGGATCTCTGATGGGGGGCATCCTCACATCTGTGAAGGGATGATCACATCCGTTCCCCGGTTATAAGGGACATCCGCGCAGCCGTCAAGCCCCGGCAGGCCGGCACGATCGCGTTCATGTATGGGAACCGTGCGTTTTTGTATTGGACGGCCCTCCCGTTCCCCCACGAGCATGAGGCTGTTCCGGGGTGCCCGAATTCGGGCCATCGCCCCAGTCCCGGACGGCCATCGCCGACACAAGGAGCGGGCATGGGGATTGGCTGGATCTTTCTCCTCCTAGGCGGCCTCTGGCTGCTCCAGCTGGTGCTCGCCTACCAGCAGGCACAGCGGTTCATGGCCAGGGCCAGGAAGCTGCGCAGGCACGGCAAGGTCTCGATCGGCGCCTCACCCCGCAAGGTCCGGGGACGGGCCTACGTGGTCGTCGCGGTGGGACCCGACGACCGCGTGACCGCCGCCGAGGCCCTCCGCGGCGTCACCGTGTTCGCCAACGCCCGCCCGGTGCCCGCCCTCGTCGGGCTGCCGGCGGCCGAGCTGGCGGCCGGCGCACCGGTCCCGGATCTGCCGCCTCGCATCCAGGCCGCGGCCCAGAGCGCCGCGGCCGCGCTGCACCCCCAGCAGGCCGTCGCCGACCCCGTCGGCGTCAGCGGGCAGCGTCCTCCGCCTGCCCGGGAAGGAGTGGGAACTCGTGGCTGACCTGTCGCCGTTCCCCGGCGCCCCGCCGGTGGCCGGCATCAACGAGACGCTCGGCCAGTGGGCCGAGAACTTCATCGACGTCTTCCGGCAGGGCGGCGAGACGTTCGTCGGCCTGGTCGTGGGCATCATCCCGCTGCTGATCGTGCTGCTCACCGCCGTCCACGCCCTGATCAAGCTGATCGGCCCGGAGCGGATCGACCGGGTCGGCGAGATGGCCGGGCGGCCGGGACTGCGCTACTACCCGATCCGGTACCTCGTCCTGCCCGTGCTGGCCGTGTTCTTCCTGACCAACCCCATGTGCTACACCATGGGCCGGTTCCTGCCCGAGCGCGACAAGCCGGCGTTCTACGACTCGGCGGTCAGCTTCGTGCACCCGCCGCTCGGCCTGTTCCCCCACGTCAACGCCGGCGAGCTGTTCGTCTGGGCCGGCATCGCCGCCGGGATCACCACCCTCGGCCTGCCCATCGGCGACCTGGCCGTCCGCTACTTCTACGTCGGCCTGATCGTGATCTTCATGCGCGGCATCGTCACCGAGACCATCACCAGGATCATGCTCGCCCGGCGCGCCGCCCCCGAGCCGACGGTGGGCGAGACCGCTGAGCGGCCCGCGCCCGAGGGAGCCTGAGCATGGAAACCATCAACGGGGTGCTGAACCGCATCGGCCGGACCGTCGGCGGGGTCGTCGGCACGCTCTACCAGTCGGGCCGCGAAGCGATCGACATGGTGATCCGCAACGTCCTGCCCTTCATGGCGTTCATCTCGCTGATCATCGGGTTCATCCTGGCCACCGGGATCGGCGAGTGGATCGCCGACCGCCTGACCCCGCTCGCCTCCAGCCTGATCGGGCTGCTCGTCATCTCCATCATCTGCGCCCTGCCGGTGCTCTCCCCGCTGCTCGGGCCGGGCGCGGTCATCGCCCAGATCGTGGGAACGCTGATCGGCGTGGAGATCGGCCAGGGGGACATCCCGCCGCAGTACTCGCTGCCCGCCCTGTTCGCGATCAACCCGCAGGTCGGCTGCGACTTCATCCCGGTCGGGCTGTCGCTGGGCGAGGCCGAGCCGGAGACGGTCGAGCTCGGCGTGCCCGCGGTGCTGTTCTCGCGGATGGTCACCGGGCCGGCGGCCGTGGTCATTGCCTATCTGTTCAGCTTCGGGCTCTATACGGGTGAGTAGCGTCTCGGTCTCGAGGAGGGACAGATGGCGGAGTACAAGGCAGTGCGGGTCGAAGCCGGCCGTGGCGGCTGGGGCGGGCCGCTCACCATCAAGCCGACCGCGGAGCGCCCGCTCGTCTACTCGGTGACCGGCGGCGGCATCCACCCGGTGGCCCAGCGGATCGCCGACCTGACGGGCGGGGAGGCCTTCGACGGCTTCAAGAGCAACGCGCCGTTCGACAAGATCGCGGTGGCGGTCATCGACTGCGGCGGCACCGCCCGCGTCGGCGTCTACCCGATGAAGAAGGTGCCGACGGTCGACGTCCACGCGACCAGCCCGGCCGGTCCCCTGGCCATGTTCATCAAGGAGGACATCTTCGTCTCCGGCGTCGGGCCGGACAACGTCAAGGAGGTCTGATGGTGGCTCCCCCGCCGCAGACCCGGTATGCGACGACGGTGACCGCGGTGGGGGAGCAGGTCGGCGAGTTCGTCGGCCAGGGCCTGCTGATCTGGTTCGCCGAGGGCGCGCCCGAGGAGCTGCACTTCTTCACCGTGCTCCACCGGCCGACCGTCACCACCGGCGGGGTGCGCCCCGGCGACCTGGTCCGCATCGACGACAAGACGTTCCGGGTCACCGCGGTCGGCGAGGTGGCCAACGACAACATGGTCAACCTCGGCCACATGGACCTGAAGGCCAACGGCGCCTCCGAGGCGCCGCTTCCCGGGGACATCTGCCTGGAGGAGCTGCCGCTCCCCGAGCCGCGGCCGGGCTCGACGCTCGTGATCGAAGGGGACCCCGCCGAGGCCTGATCGGGCAAGAAGGTGATGTGTATGAGTCTCTCCAGCCGCCTGCGCGACCGTGAGCGGGAGCTCGGCCGGCCGGTCCGGATCGGCCTCGCCGGCGCCGGCCAGATGGGCATGGGGTTCGTCGCCCAGGTCAAGCGGATCCCGGGCATGGAGACCGCGGTCATCGCCGACGTCCTCCCCGGGCGGCCCCAGGAGGCGTTCGCCCAGGCCGGTGTCAACGGCGTGGTCGAGGGCGACGACCCCGACAAGCTCGCCCAGGCGGTCGCGGACGGGCGGCCGGTCGGGCTGAACGACGCCCGGATGCTGATCGACCTGCCGGTCGACGTGGTGGTGGACGCGACCGGGGTGCCGGACGTCGGGGCGCTGCTGGCCTACAGCGCCCTGCTCGGCGGCAAGGACGTGGCCTCGCTCAACGCCGAGGCCGACGTCACCATCGGGCTGCTGCTGTCCAGGGTGGCCCGGAGCAGCGGCCAGGTCTACGCCCTCTGCAAGGGCGACGAGCCGGTCGAGGTCAAGGAGCTGTTCGACTACGTCACCGACATCGGCTTCGAGGTCACCTGCGCCGGCAAGGGCAAGAACAACCCGCTCCAGCCCCACGCCACCCCCGACTCGGTGGCCGACGAGGCCGCGGCCAAGCACATGAACCCCAAGATGCTGGCCAGCTTCGTCGACGGGACCAAGACGATGATCGAGTGCGCCTCGATGGCCAACGCCACCGGCCTGGAGCTGAGCCGGCGGGGCATGTACGGGCCCGACACCACCGTTCCCGAGCTGGCCAACGTGTTCCGCCCCCAGGCCGACGGCGGGGTGCTGGACCGCCCAGGGGTGGTCGACTACGCGACCGGCCCCGTGGCCCCTGGCGTGTTCGTGGTCGGCCGCACCGACCACCCGACGGTGATCGAGGAGATGGCCTACCTCTCGATGGGGCCCGGCCCCTACTACGCCTTCTACCGCCCCTACCACCTGGCCAGCCTCGAGGCCCCCCTCACCGTGGCCAGGGCCGCCCTCGACCGCGTCTCCACCCTGGAGCCGGTGGCCTGGAACGCCGAGGTGGTCGCCACCGCCAAGCGGGACCTGCGCCCCGGCGACCAGATCGACGGCATCGGCGGGTCCACCGTCTACGGCGTGGCCGACTCGGCCGAGGCGGTGGCCGCCGGCGGGCTGCTCCCCCTCGGCCTGGCCGCCAGGGCGACCGTGGTCCGCGACGTCGGCGTCGACGAGCCCCTGACCCACGACGACGTCGAGCTGGACGAGGGCTCCACCATCCTCCAGCTGCGCCGGCTCCAGGACTCGCTCCTCCGCCGCTGACCAGATCCCGGAAGGGGGCGGCCATGGTGGCCACGCTCGCTCAGTCCAAGGACGACGCCAGGCGCGTGCTGGCCACCATGTGGGCCATCCGCCGGTTCGAGGAGGCGGTCGACGAGATGTTCGCCCGCGGCCTCCTGTACGGGACGATGCACCTGTCCATCGGGCAGGAGGCGTCGGCCACCGGGGCCTGCCTGGCCCTGCGCGACGACGACGTCATCACCTCGACCCACCGCGGGCACGGCCACTGCATCGCCAAGGGGGCCGACCTCGGCCGCATGATGGCCGAGCTGCTGGCCCGGGACACCGGCTACTGCCGCGGCCGGGGCGGCTCCATGCACATCGCCGACGTGACCAAGGGCAACCTGGGCGCCAACGGCATCGTCGCCGGGGGCATCCCGATCGCCGTCGGCGCCGGCCTGGCCCACAAGCTCCAGGGCACCGACAAGGTGGCCCTGTCGTTCTTCGGCGACGGCGCGACCAGCGAGGGCGCCTTCCACGAGAGCGTCAACCTGGCCGCCATCTGGGACCTGCCGGTGGTCTTCGTCTGCGAGAACAACCACTACGGCATGTCGATGTCGGTGGAGGAGGTGTCCCGGCTGGAGCGGGTCGCCGACCGGGCCGCCGGCTACGGCATCCCCGGCGGGACGGTCGACGGGAACGACGTCCAGGCGGTGTACGAGGCCACCGCCGAAGCCGTGGCCCATGCCCGTGCCGGCCGGGGGCCCACCCTCATCGAGGCGGTCACCTACCGCTGGAAGGGCCACTCCAAGAGCGACCAGAACCTCTACCGCACCCGCGAGGAGATCGAGTCCTGGCGCGAGCGCGACCCGATCGACCGCTTCGAGCAGGCGGTGCTCGAGGCGGAGACCCTCACCGAGGCCGAGGTCCAGCAGGTCCGGGACCAGGCCCGCGACGCCGTGCGGGACGCCGTCCGGGTCGGGCAGACCGGCCCGCCATCCTCGACCGACCTGCTCGGCGCCGTGTACGCCCCCAGCGAGGTGGACGCCCTCACCGTCACCGGCGACGGCGCGCCCGCCCCGGCCGCGGAGGCCGCGCCGGGGCCGGTCGCGGCCTCCGCGGGCGCCCGGGGGGAGGCCGAGGCGCCATGACGACCACCGAGACGCAGGTGGAGACCATGACCTTCGCCGAGGCGATCCGGGCCGCGCTGACCGAGGCCATGGAGGCCGACGAGCGGGTCTTCGTGCTCGGGGAGGACATCGGCGTCTACGGCGGCGCCTTCGGCGTGACCACCGGGATGCTGGACCGCTTCGGAGAGGAGCGGATCCGCGACACCCCGATCGCCGAGGAGGCCATCATGGGCGCCGCGGTCGGCGCCGCCCTGTGCGGCATGCGGCCCGTTGCCGAGATGCAGTTCTCGGACTTCACCGCCCACGCCATGGACCAGCTGGTCAACCAGGCGGCCAAGGTCTACTTCATGCTCGGCGGGGCGGTCAGCGTCCCCCTGGTGGTCCGGCTGCCGTTCGGTTCCGGCACCGGCGCCGCCGCCCAGCACTCCCAGAGCCAGGAGGCGTGGTACGCGCACACGCCCGGGCTCAAGGTGGTGATGCCGTCCAACCCGGCCGACGCCAAGGGCCTGCTGCACGCGGCCATCCGCGACCCCAACCCGGTCGTGTTCATGGAGCACAAGCTGCTGTACCGGACGGCCTCGGGCCCGGTGCCCAAGGGGGACGGGGTCATCCCCCTCGGCGTCGCCGCGGTGCCGCGCGAGGGCGGGGACCTGACCATCGTGGCCACCGGGATCATGGTGTCGCGGGCGCTGACCGCCGCCGAGGAGCTGGCCGCCGCCGGCATCGAGGCGACCGTGGTCGACCCGCGGACCCTCAAGCCGCTCGACGACGCCACCATCCTGGAGCGGGTGCGGGCCACCGGCCGGGCCCTGCTGGTCCAGGAGGCGCCCCGCACCGCCGGGTTCATGGCCGAGGTCGCGGCCCGCATCAGCGAGTCGGACACGCTCTACTACCTGCTGGCGCCGGTGCGGCGCCTGAGCGGGCTGGACGCCCCCATCCCGTACAACCCGGATCTCGAGAAGGCGTCGGTGCCCCAGGTGCCCGACATCGTCCAGGCCGGGCGGGCGCTGGTGGAGGAGTCCTGATGCGCGAGATCGAGGTGCCCATGCCCAAGCTCTCCATGACCATGGAGGAGGGGGAGCTGATCGCCTGGGTCAAGAAGGAGGGCGACCAGGTCCGGGCGGGCGACGTGCTCTGCGAGGTCAACTCCGACAAGGTCGAGATGGAGGTGGAGTCGCCGGCCGACGGCACCCTGGTCCGCTACGCCGCCGCCGAGGGGGACGTCGTCCCGGTCGGGGCGCCGATCGCCACCCTCGCCACCGAGGCCGAGGACCTGCTCGGGGGCCTCCTCGACCCGGCCGAGGGCACGACCACGGCCGAGGCGGCCGCCGAGGAGGAGAAAACCACGGCGCCACCCGACGCCGAACAGGCCGAGACGCCGCCAGCCTCGCCCACACAGGCCAGGGCCCCGGTGGTGCCGGCGGCCCGCCGGCGGGCGGCCGAGCTCGGGGTCGACCTGGCCACCGTCACCGGCACGGGCCGCGACGGCCTGGTCCGGGTCGGTGACGTCGAAGCGGCCGCCTCGGCGGGGGCTGTGGACGGCCGCGAGCAGGCTCCTACCGGGTCGGCTACGCTGCCCCTCCGGGGGCCCGCGCCCGGAGCCGGGTCGGTGCAGGCCGCCCCGGCGACACCGAGGGCGAGCGCGGCGGTGGGCGAAGGGGACGTGGAGGAGATCCCGCTGTCGGCCATGCGGCGGACGGTGGCCCGCCGGCTGACCGAGTCGATGCAGTCGACGCCCCACTTCTACCTCACCATCACCGTGGACGCCGAGGCCCTGCTCGGGTTCCGGGCCGAGCTCAACGGCCAGCTCCAGGATGGCGGCGAGGACGTCAAGGTCAGCGTCAACGACCTGATCGTGAAGGCCTGCGCGGGCCTGCTGCGGACCAACCCGGACCTCAACGTGTCCTGGGGTGGCGACAAGCTGCTGCGCCACCGCCGGGTCCACGTCGGGATCGCGGTGGCCCTGGAGGGCGGGTTGATCGTGCCGGTGATCCGCGACGCCGACAGCAGGAGCCTGACCACGGTCGCCCGCGAGGCCAGGGAGCTGATCGGCCGGGCCCGGGAGGGCAAGCTGGCCGCCGCCGAGCTGACCGGCGGGACCTTCACCGTCTCCAACCTGGGGATGTTCGGGATCGACCAGTTCACGGCCGTGATCAACCCGCCCGAGGCGGCCATCCTGGCCGTCGGGGCGGCGCAGGCCGAGCCGGTGGCGGTGGACGGGAAGGTCGAGGTGCACCGGCGGATGCGGCTGACGCTGTCCATCGACCACCGGGCCGTGGACGGGGCCACCGGGGCCGGCTTCCTCCAGCAGCTCAAGGGCGTGCTGGAACAGCCCCTGCGAATCGTCGCCTAACCCAAGGAGGAAACGGGCAATGGACGAGCACCGGCACGAGCCGACCATCCACCACCACGAGCACCTGCACGTGACCCACTACCTACGGCACGGCGACACCTGGGAGCACGAGCTGTCAGAGCACGAGCACGAGCACAACCACGCCGGCGTGGAGCACCGCCACGAAGCCCACACCGACGCCGAGCGGGAGCACCTCCAGGAAGCCCACGTCCACGACCACGACCACCCCTGGGGCTAGACGGGCCGCGACCTGCTCCCTGGCTATCCGGGCTCGCCGGTGGTGCCGAGGACCTCGTGGCCGGGGTGGGGCTCGGCCGGGATGGAGCCGAGCCGGCCGGCCTGGTAGTCCTCGAAGGCCTGGATCAGCTCGGCGCGGGTGTTCATCACGAACGGCCCGTAGGCGGCCACCGGCTCGCGGATCGGCTGCCCGCCCAGGACCAGGACGTCGAGCTGCTGGTGGCGGCTCTCCTGGCTCGTGGCCGCCTCGAGGGCGACCACGTCGCCGGGCCCGTAGACGGCCAGCTGACCCATGCGCACCGGGTGGCGCTTCGGGCCGACCGACCCCGACCCGGCGAGCACGTACACCAGGGCGTTGAAGTCGGCCCGCCAGGGCAGCCGCAGCTGGGCGCCGGGGGCCAGGGTGGCGTGCAGGAGCGAGATCGGGGTGTAGGTGATGCCCGGGCCCTGGTGACCGGCGAGCTCACCGGCGATCACCCGCAGCAGGGCGCCGCCGTCGGGTGAGCTCAGCAGGGTGACCGCGCCGCCGCGGATGTCCTGGTAGCGGGGCGGGGTCATCTTCAGCCGGGCCGGCAGGTTGACCCAGAGCTGGAAGCCGTGGAACAGCCCGCCGCGCACCA
>Ga0081538_10001488_pt1 | contig 24042 bp, 22 predicted proteins | sample TabmetS5T2R1_FD_71022 | JGI IMG/M metagenome (GOLD analysis project Ga0081538, IMG submission 71022) | Tabebuia heterophylla rhizosphere microbial communities from the University of Puerto Rico - S5T2R1 | ecosystem: Host-associated > Plants > Roots > Rhizosphere ... | reverse complement strand
GGGGGGGGGGTAGCGGGGGGGGTCGGGGGGGGACTGGGGGGGGGGGGGGGTGCGGCTGCGGTCGGTGGTGGTGGCGGCGGGTCGTGGCGGGCCGGAGGTGACGGTGGTAGTGGCGGCGCCCGCGCGGGTGGGGTTGCTGCGGCTGCTCGGGGTGGTGCCGCCGCTGATGGAGGGGCGGGCGGCGGCGACCGCGCGGCTGGTGGCGCCGTGAGCGTGGTTACCGGGGCCCGGGCGCGGCCGGGCGGGGTTCGGTGAGCTCCACGGCGTAGAGCTGCCAGCGGTCGGGGACGCCCTTGAGGGTGTGGGTGCCGCGGTCGGCGAAGCGGAAGCCGCACCGGCGACCAGGTCCTTGACCGTGCGGGAGCACCAGGTCTCCCCCGGGCCGGCCTGGGCCAGCACGCGCGCGGCGGTGTGGACGGCGATGCCGCCGATGTCGGCGCCGAGCAGCTCGCACTCGCCGGTGTGCAGGCCCGCCCGGACCTGGAGGCCGAGGTCGCCGACCTCGGCGTGGATGGCCTGGGCGGCGCGGATGGCGCGGGCGGGACCGTCGAAGGTGGCGAGGAAGCCGTCGCCGGTGGTCTCGACCTCGCGGCCGCGGAAGCGTGCCAGGTTGCGCCGCACCGCCTGGTGGTGTTCGTCCAGGACGCGGCGCCAGCGGCGGTCGCCCTGCTCGGCGGCGCGCCGGGTGGAGTCGACGATGTCGGTGAACAGGACGGTGGCCAGGACCCGATCGGGGTCGGCGGCGGGGGTGGCGCCGGTGAGGAACTCCTGGGTCAGCGCGACCACCGTGTCCTGGTCGCCGAAGAAGGGGAGGTGGTCGTCGCCCCGCAGCTCCACCAGCTTGGCGTCGGGGAGCCGCTCGGCCATGTAGCGGCTGGCACGCACGTCGGCCAGGCGGTCGCCGCTGCGGTGCAGCACCAGCACGGGCAGGTGGATGGAGCCGAGCAGCTGGCGGATGTCGACCGGGCCGAGGGACTTGATCCCGTCGTGGAGCTCGACCGAGCTCGCGGCGCTGTGGACGAACATGCTCCACCAGTGCCGGACCGTGGGGTCGGTGGCCTCGCGTGGCGCTGCGGCGGCCAGCAGCAGCGCCAGCCGGCCGCCCACGTGGCAGCCGAAGAGCGCGGCCCGGTTGGAGCCGACGGCCGCCAGGACGCTGCGGACGTCGTCGATCTCGTCCTCGAACACGTGGCCGGTGGGGCCGCGGTCGGACAGGCCGTTGCCGAGGCGGTCGTACAGGATCAGCCGCGAGAACGACGAGAGCTTGCGGAGGAACTCGGCGAAGGAGGGGTTCTCCCACACCAGCCCGAGGTGGGTCGGCCAGCCGAGCAGGAAGACGAGGTCCAGGTCCCGTCGCCCACCACCTGGTAGGCCAGGTTCCCGCCGTCGGGGCGGCGCGCGAAGCGGACCGGCGGGCCGTAGCGCATGGGTGGAGTCTACGGTGGCCCTTCGGCAAGCCGGGCCTATTTCGCTCGCGCAGCCGGCCGGGGACCTGCAAGCATGCGCGCATGCCCGAGGACCACTTCGGCGAGGACGTGGCGGCGGGGTACGACGAGGACGCCGCCGAGCTGTTCGAGCCGGCGGCCGTCGACCCGGTGGTCGACTTCCTCGCCGGGCTGGCCGGCGGCGGGGCCGCGCTGGAGCTCGGCGTCGGCACCGGCCGGATCGCGCTGCCGCTCGCCCAGCGCGGCGTTCGCGTGCACGGGATCGACCTGTCGGAGGCGATGGTCGCCAGGCTGCGGGCGAAGCCGGGTGCCGAGCGGGTCGGGGTGACGATCGGCGACTTCGCGACCACGACCGTGGACGGTCGCTTCTCGGTCGCCTACCTGGTCTTCAACACGATCATGAACCTGACGACCCAGGACGGGCAGGTCGCCTGCTTCCGGAACGTCGCCGCGCACCTCGAGCCGGGTGGGTGCTTCGTCATCGAGGTCGGGGTCCCGGAGCTCCAGCGGCTCCCGCCGGGCGAGACCGTCCGGGCCTTCGAGGTGGGCCCCACCAGGCTCGGCTTCGACGAGTACGACGTCGCACGCCAGGGCCTGGTCTCCCACCACTACGCGGCCGTCGACGGCAAGCTCGAGGTCGTGTCGATGCCGTTCCGCTACGTGTGGCCGTCGGAGCTCGACCTGATGGCGCGGCTGGCGGGGATGACGCTGCGCGGGCGCTGGAGCGGCTGGGCGCGCGAGCCGTTCACCAGCGACAGCCGCAAGCACGTCTCGGTCTGGGAGAAGCCGGCGTCGGCTGCCCGCGGGTAGCGGGTCCGGGCCGGCCTGGATCCGTCGGGTCGGGTAACCGTGGCGGGCGCCGGTGCGACTAGGGTCGATGCCGACGACGCCGACGACGGGCCGGCGGGGTGGTCCGCTGGCCGCCCTGCTGGTCGCCGAGGCGGTGTCGACCACGGGTTCGCAGATGACCCTGATCGCGCTGCCCTGGTTCGTGCTGGTCACCACCGGCTCGCCGGTGCGGACGGCGCTGGTGGTGGCGGCCGACCTGGTCCCGATGGTGCTGCTGGCGATCCCCGGCGGGGCGCTGGCGGGCCGGTTGGGGGCGCGGCGCACGATGCTGGTCAGCGACCTGGCGCGGGTGCCGCTCATCGCGCTGGTGCCGGTCCTGCACGGCCTCGGGGTGCTGTCGTTTCCGGTGCTGGTCGGGCTGGTGCTCTGCCACGGGGTGTTCTGGCCGCCGTACTGGGCCTCCCAGGGTGCGCTGCTGCCGGAGCTACTCGGCGAGGACCGGCAGCGGCTGACGCGGGCGAGCGCGCTGTTCCAGGCCGTCACCCGGTCGACGCTGCTGGCGGGTCCGGCCCTTGGCGGGGTGCTGATCGGCTGGCTGGGGCCGGCCAACGTGCTGCTGCTGGACGCCGCCAGCTACCTGGTGGCGTTCCTGCTGGTCGCCAGGTTCATCCCGGCCAGCAGCCTGGCGCCGGCGGCCGAGGGGGTCGGCGGCATGCTCACCGGGGTGCGGGTGCTGCTGGGCGACCGGCTGCTGCGGGCGTGGGTGCTGGCCGCCAGCCTGTCGCAGGTGGGCTTCCAGACGCTGCTGCTGGCGCTGCCGGTGCTGGCCTTCACCCGCTACGGGCAGGACCCGCGGGTCGCGGGGCTGCTGCTGGGTGCCTGGGGTGGCGGGGCGCTGGCGGGGAGCCTGGTGGCGTTGCGGCTGCCGGGCCGGCTGCCGCCGTTGACGGTGGGGAGCCTGGCCGGGTTCGGGCAGGCGCTGCCGCTGTGGCTGCTGGTCGCCTCCCTCCCGGCGGTGGCGGCGGTGGCGGTGCTGGGGGTGGCGGGGTTGGCCAACGGGATCCGGGTGCCGCCGCTGCGGGCGGTCACCATGCTGCGGATCGCGCCGGCGTTGCGGGTGCAGGCGATGACCGCCGAGGCGATGCTGCCGACGGCGGCCGGGCTGCTGGCGCTGGTGGCCGCCGGTCCGGCGCTGGAGGCGCTCGGGGTCACGCCGGTGTTCGCCGGGGTGGCGGCGGTGGCGACCACCGCGGCGGTCTCCTTCGCCGCGGTGGCGCTGCGACCCGGCCACCCACCGGGTCACCCGGTCCCGCCTGGAGCGGGGGAGCCGCGGGGCGTCAGCCCGGGGGAGGACGCTGCTGGAGCATCCAGCCGTTCCCGTCGGGGTCGTTGAAGTGGACGAAGGAGTTCCACCCTTCGCCCGCCCCGTCGACCATGGCGCCGTCCTGGAAGTGCTGGACGTTGCTGGCCTGCAGGCCCCGCTGGACCAGCTCCGCGCGGGTGGCGTGGATGTCGTCGACGACCAGCGTCAGGCCCTGGAGCGACCCCGGCGGCGGGGTGGTGATGCCGGTGTTGAGGTGGATCGAGCAGCCGGACCCGGGCGGGGTGAGCTGCACCAGGCGCGTGTCCGGGCCGATCTGGGTGTCGAGGTCGACGGCGAAGCCGAGTTGCTCGCTGTAGAACCGCTTGGCGCGGTCCACGTCGGTGACGGGGACCGGGACCACCTCGAGCTTCAGCTCCATCAGAGGCTCCGCGCCAGCTTGTCGAGGACCTGCTGCATGCCGGCCCGTGACAGCTCGACCACCTGCTGCGACGCGTAGCCGTACTCGGTGACGCTGAGCTCGGTCTGCTGGTCGCCCACCGCCTCGAAGGTCACGACGTGGAGCACCTCGGCGGGGATGCCGGGGGGCAGGCCCAGCTCGCCGGGGTCGAGCTGGTTGCGGTGCTGGTCGGTGAAGCGGTTGACGAACTCCATGCGCTGGAGCGGCACGACCTTGCGGTAGGTCCAGGTGTTGTAGAGGTCGTGGCCGTCGGGGGAGCGCATACAGACCAGGGAGGTACCGCCCTCGCGGACGTCCATCTCGGCGAGCGGCGAGGTGAAGCCGGTCGGCCCCCACCAGCGCATCACCTGCTCGGGTTGGGTCCAGGCGTTCCAGACCGACTCCACGGGTGCGTCGAGGGTGCGGCTGACGCGCATCTCGTGGGTGGTGGCCTGGGTGGGCTGCTGGTCGCTCATCTGCTCGCCTCCGTCGGCCGGCCGATAAACTGTGTCCCCAGGATACCGTGTATCCCAGACACAGTTTGGGACGGCCGCAGGCCACGAGGGCGGAGCGGAGATGGCAGCGGAGGCAGCCGGTGGGCCCGAGGAGCAGGCGGGCACCGTCGAGCTGCTCTGGGCACGCCGCCAGCCCCCCACCAGGGGGCCCAAGCCCACGCTCACCATCGAGGGCATCGCCGGCGCCGCGGTCGGGATCGCCGACGCCGACGGCCTCGGGGCGGTCTCCATGCAGCGGGTCGCCCGCCAGCTCGGCGTCACCAAGATGGCCCTGTACCGCTACGTCGCCGGCAAGGGCGAGCTGCTGGCGGTCATGATCGAGCAGGCGGTCGGTGACCCGCCCGACCTCGACCGGCTGCGTGGTGGCTGGCGGGGCAAGCTCCGGGCCTGGGCGCAGGCGATGTGGGCGACCTGGGACCGCCATCCCTGGCTGCCGGGAGCGACCACCGGCGACCGGGTCCTGGGCCCCAGGGAGCTCGGCTGGACCGAGTGCGCGGTCGCCGCGCTGGCGGGCAGCGGGCTGACCGGTCGCGAGCAGCTGGACGCGGTGCTGGTCCTCAGCGGCCACCTCCGCAACACCCGCTCGATGGCCACCGCCGGCACCCAGCCGTGGACCAGCGGGCGGCAGGTGGCCTTGCTGCGCCAGCACGGTGACCGCTTCCCGGCGCTGGCGGCGGCCATGCCCGAGGCCGACCCGTCCGACCTTGGCGGCGACCACGCGCGCGAGTTCGGCCTCGCCCGCATCCTGGACGGCCTGGAGGTCCTGATCGCCGGGCGGACCTCCGCCCCGGCCAACGTCGCCCCGGGGTAGCCTTGCCGCGGTCGCGCCCGGCTACCGACAAGGCAAGCTGTTGCGGGGAACCCGACGAGGAGGGCGTGCGATGCCACTGGCGAGCTACGGGGTGCTGGCCGGGCGGGTCGTCGACCGGCGCGCCGAGGGCGGCACCGACACCCCCCACTACCAGGTCCAGGTGCGTGGCGGCGGCGTCGACCACCGGGTCGCGGTCAACGTGCTGTCGCAGCTGCACCCCTCGGAGCTGCTGTACCTGGCCGACGAGGCGTTCGAGCACCCCCTGCTGCGGGAGCTGCCCGGCGTGGCGGACGGCTTCACCCTGCTGCCGCGCGCACCCGGCGGGATCGCGCTGGACTTCATCCGCGCCAACCTGTTCGACCGGCAGCTGATGCGGCCGGTGCCGGCCACCGCGCCCGGGCCCGACAACGACCTCGCCGACAAGCTGGACCACTTCGTGGCGCGGGCGATGGCCGACCCGACCGCCAGGGCGTACGCCTTCGGGCAGCGGTGGGGCCCCGAGCCCGGGACCCCGGACAAGGTGTTCGGCTTCTCGCCCGGCAACGGGGTCCACGACATCCACATGAACCAGGGCAACGCCCAGCGGTTCCGCGGCGACGACGGGGTCTGGCAGGACGGCGGGCTGCTGCTCCAGTTCCCGGCCCACGACCAGTGGGTCGCGGTCTTCCTGGCGTTCCAGTCGCAGGCGTGGCACACCGACGACCAGACCGGCCACGCCCTTCCCGGTCCCGAGCCGGGGGAGCCAGCGCCCGACCAGCGGGTCCGGATCGTCGCGGCGATGGTAAACCCGCCCGGCCCGGCGCCCGAGGCCGAGACGGTCACGCTGCTCAACGCCAGCCCCGAGGACGTCGACCTGGCGGGGTGGGCGCTGGCGGACCAGCAGAAGCGGCGGCTGGTGCTGGAGGCCGGGTCGCTGCCGGCCGGGGAGGCGGTCCGGCTGACGGTCGCGCCTCCGGTGCAGCTCGGCAACCGCGGCGGGCTGGTCACGCTGCTGGACCCGGGCGGGCTCAAGGTGGACGGCGTCGCCTACACCAAGGGGCAGGCCGACGCCGAGGGGTGGAGCCTGGTCTTCTGACCGCACGTGAATCGAGCGGCCGGGTGGAGGTGGCTCCACCAGCCCGGCCGCTCGTTCGCTACACGCCAACGCCTCGGTCACGAGGACGGAGGCGTCCCCATGGCTGTGGTCCTGAGGTCACCTCCTTCCCTGGCCCGGCCCGCTGCCTGCCTGGATGGCGAGGCAGCCGGCTGTCCGGCTTTGGGGGGGAACTCCCAGGATGTCCCGCGGATTCCCTCCTTGTCGGGAGGGGAGCGAATCTAGGTAGATCACAGGATGATCTCAGCCCGTGTACGATTTGACTCCACCTGGGGGGTGTCGTACAGTCCGTCGCGCTACCCCCATGGCACGCAGTACACGCAGTAAATAGCAGGACCACGGCTCAGCCGTTCCCCCTGAACCACCGCCTTGTTTCGTCGTTCGCGGACCGGTCCGAGCTCCCTCCAATCACTGCCGCCCCCACGGCAGGAACAGCTCGAGGCGCTCCCCCAAGCGCTCACCGCGGTTTCGGCGTATTCATGGTTGCAATACTGACGCACGATGCCACCCGGCTGCTCTGGTAATTGGCTGGTGGGATCGTGATCCCCCCGTCGGCACGCAGCCATTGGCTGCGTTTATCGAAATACGAGGTGGCTGCGATGGCGGCCTGGCTCGCCCTCTACCTCCCCAAGGCGCACGTCCCCGCGCCGACCCCCGTGACCCGCGCGCGCCCCGGCGCGCCCAGAACTCCCGCCGGAAGGGAGGGGGGCGGCCCATGACCCAGCTGTACGACGACGTCGACGACCTGGGTGACCCCTGGGACCCGGACCGCTCCCGCCCGCCACGCTCCGACGGCGACCTCCCACCCGACGCGCCGCTGTTCGAGCAGCTGCGGGTGGCCTACCTGCGCGGCGACGACACCAACGAATGGGCCCGTGACGGCGGCACCGACGGCTGGGCGGCGGCCGACGACGACTGGGCCGGCTTCAGCGACGAGGAACCCGCCGGCGGGCGCGGCTGGAACGGCAACGGCAACCGCGACGGCCGCCGCTCGCGTGGCTTCACCGTCATGGACGACCAGGCCGAGGCCTGGACGCCGCCGGCGGCGGCCACCGGCGCCTGGGCCGACGAGGAGTACCCCGACGGCTGGACCGCCGAGCCGGGCGGGTGGGACCCCGACGAGCTGGAGGAGGCCGACGAGCCCGAGGCGTTCGCCGCGCCGCGGCGCCGCTCCCCTGGCCGCGCCGGGCGCGCCGCCGGCCACGGCCGGGTGGCGCTGCGGCGCACCTCCACGCTGCTGAACACCTCCACGGTGATGGTCACCGGAGCGTGGCTGCTGGTGGCCGCGGTGTTCGGGCTGCTGGTGCTCGGGGGGCGGCTGCTGACCACCCGGCAGCTGTTCTTCATGACCCACTCGGCGCTGGGGATCGTGATCGTGCACGCCTTCGGCGGCGGGATCGGGACGCTGGTCACCGGCGGCGACTCGCCGATGAAGGACCGCATCCGCAAGCTCAGCACCGCGGCGCTGGCGATCGTGGCGTGGCTGGCGTCGATCATCGGGACCTGGGGCGGCTACGCCGGCTACCGGGCGAAGATGCCGGCGGGCGGCGACATCGCCATGTACCCGCGGGAGTACCTGCTCAACAGCCCCGGGCTGGCGTTCTGGGAGACCTTCGCGATGGAGTGGAAGGTCCACGTCGGCTGGACCACCCCCTTCCTGGCGACGGCGGTGGCGTTCGTGGCGGTGCGCTACCGGCACCGGCTGGTGGCCGACCCGCTGGTGCGCAAGGTGATGACCAACCTGCTGGTGATCGCGTTCGCCGGCGCGCTGGTCGCGGCGGGGATGGGCGCGATGGTCAACGTGACCGCGCCCAACGACTTCATGCACCGGGGGTGGAGCCCGTGACGGCGATGGCGACGGCGGCGGAGTCGGCGGACTCCACCTACGAGCGCTTCGAGGCGACGGCGCTGCCGCTGCACGACTCGATCTACCGCGCCAACCTGCGCATGACCGGCGACCCGGTGGCCGCCCAGGACCTCACCCAGGAGACCTTCCTGCGGGCGTTCCGCGCCTTCGACTCCTTCCAGGCGGGCACCAACTGCCGGGCGTGGATGCTGCAGATCGCCCACAACGTGTTCTGCCGCGACTACCGCGGGCGCCGGCGGATCACCTACCGCAACGCCAACGAGGACGACGTCGACGTCCTCGCCCAGTTCCGCGCCGACATTCCCAGCCCCGAGGAGGAGGCGCTGCGCCAGCTGGACCGCGAGGCGTTGCGGCGGGCGCTCGCCAAGCTGCCCGAGCCCTACCGGGTGGCGGTGACCCTGGTCGAGCTGCAGGGACTGTCGTGCGAGGAGGCGGCGGCGGTGATGGGCACCCCGAAGGGCACGGTGCTGTCGCGGCTGTACCGCGCCCGGGCGCGGCTACGACGCCTGCTGCTTTCCGAGTTCGGTCGTGCCCGCACCCGTGTCCCACAGCCCCAGTGAAATTGTCGGAGGAATTTGGGAATCCATGACCCGAGCGGTGAGTTCCCAGGTGGACATTGGATTTGCTGAGAGGAGGCTTCGGTGCCGCGACGCCGTCGGCTGCTGAACGTCCCAGTGCTGCTCGGCGTGGCGCTCGCCGTGGCCGGCTGCACGATCCCCACCACCAAGGACGGCAAGGGGTACGGGCCCGACGGTGAGTTCGCCCGGCAGAAGGGCGCCGCGGAGCCGGCCGTCCAGACCGTCGAGCTGCGCAGCGGCGCCCGCGCGAAGCTCTCCACCAGCAACGCCACCTGGAACCCCTCGCGGTACGTCACGGCCACGGGCGCCTCGGTGGTCCTCGACGTCGTCAACGACGACACCTCCCAGCACAACTTCACCTTCGACATGAGCGGCACGAAGCTTTCCAAGACCATTCCCCCCGACGCCCATGCGCTGGTCCGTTTCAAGGCACCAGAGCCAGGCCGCTACCGGTTCTGGTGCAAATACCACCAGCAGGAGATGCAGGGCTGGTTGACGGTGAAATAGCCGCCCCCCATCCAGCGCGCACCCGACGCATCCCCCTGCACCCTCGACGACTCCTCGAGAAGGAGGGAGCCATCGTGTCCTTGCCCCCATCCGAGCGCCGGCGACCCGGCCGGCCGGTCATCCAGGCCCGCTGGGTCGCCGGCCTGCTGGCGGTGCTGCTCGGCGCCGCGCTGGCGAGCGTCGGCGCGGTCGCCGGGGCGCAGCAGTCCCCCGGGACCGACCCGACCGAGACCAGCGCGCCCGAGACCAGCGGCGCCGACACCACCACCCCCGACACCACCACGCCGGAGACCAGCGCCCCTGATACCAGCGCGCCGGACACCAGCGCACCCGAGACCAGCGCGCCGGACACCACCGCGCCGGAGGAGGGCGCCGCCGACGAGGACCCCAACGGCAACATCAACGGCCTGCCGGAGAACAACGGCTCGCAGGTCGGCACGGTGTTCAACCCGGTGCCCTACGGCGAGATCCCCGCTGACGCGCCGCAGGTCCTGATCCAGCGGCCGGGCAGCGGCCGGATCCTGCCGCTCAACCGCGAGCTCAACGTCCGCGTCCGCTTCAAGAACTTCCTGCCGGGGTTCTTCTCCGACCCGGCGACCGGCTACGGCATCGGGCCGCAGCGGCTCGACCAGAGCCAGCACCTGCAGGGCCACAACCACGCCTGCTTCCAGCGGGTCGCCCGCGACGGCGCCGTGCCCGACGACCCCTGCGACTCCTTCGTGGTCCTGGAGCAGGAAGGCACCTCCGACATCCTCACCGGGGTCGCGCCGCCGCTGACCCAGCCCGGCCGCTACCGCCTCTGCGCCGACGCGGCCAGCGAGTTCCACTACGTGGGCGCGCGCGCGTTCGCCAGGGAGGGCGGGTCCACCGACTGCGTCCGCGTCCTGGTGATGGACTTCCGGCAGCTCCGCAACAACAACTGACCCACGACCGCTGACGCCGACATCTGGCAAAGGGAGGAGCCGTTCATGTTGAGGAGAATGGCGACGGTGGGGTTGGCCGTCGTCGCAGCCGCCGCGCTGGCCGCACCGGCAGCGCTGGCGCAGGCCTCCGGCGACGACTATTCCACCACGCAGGTCGAGTACGGCCAGGACGTCTACGGCGGGACCGAAGGGGGAGCGTCCACCGAGTCCTCCTCCAGCCAGTCCGGCGGGGCGTGGAACAAGTTCATCAGCCGCATGAACGGCGAGGCCGAGGTCCCCACCGGCGACACCAACGCCAACGGCACCGCGTCGATCAGGACCCGCAGCGGTGAGGTCTGCTACGACCTTCGCTGGAGCGGGGTCGACGCGACCGCCTCCCACATCCACAAGGCGGCCGCGGGCAAGGCCGGCCCGATCGTGGTCAACTTCTTTGCCCAGGACACGGCGCTGGCCGGCGACAAGAAGTCCGGCTGCGCCAAGGCCGACTCCGAGGTCGTCGCGGCGATCAACGCCAAGCCCGCCAACTACTACGTCAACGTCCACTCGGCCGAGTTCCCCAAGGGTGAGATCCGCGGCCAGCTCGCCAAGCTCGGTGCTGGCGAGGAGCTCCCCTACACCGGTGGTCCGATCTCCAAGGGCCTGCTGCTGCTCGGCCTCTGCGTGGTCGCCGCCGGTTCCACGCTGCTGGCGGTCGGCCAGCGACGGCGGACCGTCGCCGTCCGGGCCCGCCACTAGCACCAGGGCCGACCGATGCGCCTTGGCGACCAGGTCGACGTCCGTCCGTCCAGGAGGGAGCGGATGGGCCGGCGGCCCGAGCTCGGCGCCACCTCGGGCGCGAGCATGGGGACGCGGGCCGCACACCCCGGCCGCCAGGCCGGCAGGGAGGGGCAGGCCACGGGAGACCTGCCCCTCCCTCCGCCGGGACCAGAGGGCCGGCCGGGTACCCGCGGCGCGCATGCTGCTGGCGCCGGGCTGGCCCAGGGCGATCCAATGCGGCGCCGACACTCGGCCGGCCCTCTGGCCGGGGGCGTCGTCGACGGGATGCTGCTGGGCGTGCTGGCCTGGGCGGTGGTGGCGCTGACGCTGCTGCCGGCGCTCGGCAAGCCGGCCGAGGCGCTGTTCCCGACCCTGCTGGCGAGCCTGTTCGCCGGCGGGCTGGTCGGCCCGGGGCTGCAGGCGGCGCTGCGGCAGCGCTCACCGGCGCGGCGGCTGGCCGCGCCCGCCGCCAGGGGCCGCCAGCGGGGCGTCATCCTCGGCGGCGGCTTCGGCGGCGTCGCCGCGGCCCGCCGCTTCGAGCAGCTGCTGCCGTGGACGCCGGGGCTGGACGTGACCCTCGTCAGCCAGGGCAACAGCCTGCTGTTCACCCCGATGCTGGCCGAGGTCGCGGCCGGCTCGGTCGGGGCCGCCAACGTCAGCGTCCCGCTGCGGGCGGCCTGCCCCAGGACCAGGTTCCGCCGCGCCGAGGTCCTCGGCGTGGACCTCGACCGGCAGGTGGTCCAGCTGCGCTCGGGCGGCGGCGAGCTCGAGTGGCTGCCCTACGACCACCTGGTGCTGGCCGTCGGCGCCGTCCCCAACCTGCGCGACCTGCCCGGCGTGGCCGCCAACGCCCTCACCCTCAAGACCCTGGAGGACGCGCGGCGGCTCCGCGACCACGTCATCGGGCGGCTCGAGCAGGCCGACCAGGAACCCGACCCCCGGGAGCGTCGCCGCTGGCTCACCTTCGTCGTCGCCGGCGGCGGGTTCGCGGGGACCGAGGCGGTCGCCAGCGTCTTCGACCTGGTCCACAGCGTGCTGCGCTACTTCCCGCAGGTGCGGCCGAGCGAGCCACGGTTCGTGCTGGTGCACCCCCGCGAGCGGATCCTGCCCGAGCTGGGCCGCAGGCTGGCGGGCTACGCGCACGGCAAGCTGGAGGCCCGCGGCATCGAGCTGCGCCTCGGCGTCAACGTCGCCGCCGCCACCGCCGACGGGGTGGTGCTCAGCGACGGCGGGCGGCTGCCGGCGCGCACGCTGGTCTGGGCGGCAGGGAGCCGCCCCAGCCCGCTGCTGGCCGGCCTGCCGCTGGCCCGCCACGGCGGCGCCGTCCTGGTCGACCCCACGCTGCGGGTGCGGGCCACCACCAACGTCTGGGCGGTGGGGGACTGCGCCTACGTCCCGGACGTCGAGCGCCGCGGCGCTCCGCCCTGCCCGCCGACCGCGCAGCACGCCGTGCGGCAGGGCAAGGCCGCCGCCGACAACGTGGTCGCGGCCATGACCGGCCGCAGGCCGCAGCCGTTCCGCTACCGCGCGCTCGGGTTCCTGGTGCCGCTCGGCCACCAGAGCGCCGCGGCCGAGCTGCGCGGCATGCGCTTCTCCGGCCTCCCGGCCTGGCTGCTGTGGCGCGGCCTGTACCTGTGGAAGCTTCCCGGGCCGCAGAAGCGGCTGCGGGTCCTGCTGGACTGGACCGTCGAGCTGTTCTTCCCGCGGGACATCGCGCTCACGGTGGGCGAGCGGCGCGGCACGCCCGACCGGGCCGCCGACCACCAGGGCGCAGGCCAGCCGGCGGCATGAGCCGCAGCGCCTTCGGGGAGCCCCACGACGGCCCAGCCGGTCGGCGGTCCGCTCCAGCAGCCTCCAACGGGGCCGGGCAGCCCCAGGTGGGTGCCCCGGGCCGGAGGGTCCCCGGTGGGCGCGGCTCGGCCGCGCGCGCGGTCGCGGCCGGAGCCCCGGCCGGCGTCGCCGGCGGGCTGCTGTTCGGCGCCGCCATGGCCTACACCGGCACCCTGCCCACGGTGGCCACCCTGGTCGGCTCCGGCTCCTCCAGGGCCGGGTTCGCGGTGCACATGCTGATCTCCGCGGTCGTCGGTGCCGGCTTCGGGCTGCTGATCCGAGGCCAGCGCTGCGGCCCCGCCGAGACCATGTTCCTCGGCGTCGGCTACGGGGCGTTGTGGTGGTGCATCGGGCCGCTGACGCTGCTGCCGCTGGCGCTCGACCAGCCACCGGCCTGGCAGCTCCAGGCCGCCCAGCAGCAGTTCCCCAGCCTGGTCGGCCACCTGCTCTACGGGGTCGGCACCGCGCTGGCGTTCCTGGTGCTGCACGGCCCCGAGGACGACCCGGCCGGGCGTCCGGCGGGCGGCCCGGCGGTGGGCGCGCTGCTGCGCGGCGCGCTCGCCGGCGCGCTGGCCGCGCTGGCGCTGCGGTGGGTGCTGGAGGCCCGCAGCCCGGCGCTGGCGCTCGGGCCGGCGCTGGGCGTCGCGGTGGCGGCGCTGGCGCCGCGGGTCTCCCAGGGCGCCGGCGCCGCCCTGGTCCGCGGGCAGGCGTACGGGTTCGTGGCCTGGGTGGCCGGCGAGCTGACGATCGTGCCGCTGCTCGGCGACGCCGGGCTGCGCTGGTCGCTGGAGGAGGCTCGCGCCAGCTTCGTCATGCTGCCCGGGTACCTGCTGCTGGGGGCGGTGGCGGCGCTGGTCCGCGAGGGCCTCGACGGCCTGGCGCCGCTGCTCTCCTCCGAGCACCTGCGGTCCTACCGGGGCGCCACCGCCGGCAGCGGCGTGCTGGCCGCCGGGCTGCGGGGGGCGGTGGCCGGGCTCCTCGGCGGGGCCGTCATCTCCCAGCTGATGCTCCAGGGCGCCGTGCCGGCGGTGGCCGAGCGGCTCACCGGCTCCGGCGGGCTGCTGGTCGGGTTCGCCGTCAACCTCGCCATCGCGGTCGCCATCGGGGTCTCCTACGGGCTGCTGTTCCGCCGGCTCGGCCAGGACGTCACCTGCGCGCTGGGCTGGGGCCTGTCGTACGGGTTCCTGTGGTGGGTCCTCGGCCCGCTCACCCTGCTGCCGGCGCTGCTCGGGTCCGAGCCGCAGTGGACCGCCGCCGCGGCCGGCGGGGCGCTCAGCGCGCTGGCCGGCCACCTGGTCTACGGCGCCTGCCTCGGCGTCGCCTTCCACCTGCTGGAGGCGCCGTTCGGGGTGCCGTGGCTGGCCAGGAGCCGCAGCGAGGCGCTGCGTGCCCAGCGCCGCCGCGACCAGCTGCTGGCCGCCACCCCGGCCCTCTCGGCCCTGCTGGTCACCATGCTGCTGACCACCCTGGTGGTGGTCGTCGGCGCCTGACCGCGCAGCCGTTGGCTCGGCCCCACCCGCCCGGCGGCGTCACTCGAACAGCTGGTAGACCGGGGGGAAGGTGCCGGCCAGGCCGATGGCCAGCAGGAACATGGTCAGCAGGAAGCCCCTGGAGAGGCTGAGCTCGCGGTCGCGCAGGCGGAAGTGGAGGTTCACCCAGACGATCACGTAGATGATCGCGGCGACGGTGGCCTTGCCGGTGAGCGGGCCGGAAGGGGCGTACAGCGTGAGCAGGTCGGCGACCTCGGTGGAGGCCGCCGCGGCGACCGTCAGGCCCCCGAGGGCGGCGCAGCCGGCACCGGCGGCGACGGTCGCCGCGACGATGCCGCCGTTGGGCTCTGGCTGGTTGGCTTGCATCATCCGCCTCCCCTGGGCCTCACCGCACGGTGACGGCGCCCTCCATCATCTGCAGGTGGTACTTGCAGTAGAACCGGTAGCTCCCGGGCTTGGGCGCGGAGAAGCTCACGGTGGTGGTCGTCCCGACCTTCAGGGCCTTGGCCACCTTGACCGGCTTGAAGGTGAAGTTGTGCTGCATGCTGTCGTGGTTGGCGATCCTGAGGGTGACCGGCTGCCCGGCCGCCAGCAGCAGGTTCCCCGGCTTCCACTCGAAGTTGTGGGCGAAGGCCACCGGCTCGTCGACGCGCACCGCGAGCACGCCCTTGGTGGGTGCGACCAGCGGGCCGCCGGGCGGCCCGTGGCGGTGGGAGGCGGCGTTGGGGGCCGCGGCCGCCTGCGCCGCGGCCGCCGGCCGGTCGGCCTGGCCGGAGCGGCTGGCGGTCACGATCCAGCCCACCGTGCTGGCCAGTGCCAGCACGGCCAGGACCACGACCAGTGGACGCTGCTGCATGCAGGACCTCGCTGGGGGGCGCGAGCAGATCCCTGGGGGAACTCCGGCCGGGCCGGGGGGATTCCCATCAATCGGGGCCCTGCGGGCCGTCCGGGTACGGCTGCAGCGCGACGCCGTGGTCGCGTTCGCGCATGCCGAGCTCGTAGGCGGCCCCGCCGGCGCTCTCCAGCACCAGCGTGTCCTGGCCCGCCCGCCGCACGGCCAGCCGCATGGTCGCGATCGAGCAGTTGACGGCGTCGTGGCGGCCGCCGCCCGGGTCGGCGTAGACCCAGCCGACCAGGTCCTTGCGGGCCGCCTCGACGGTGCCGTCCACGGTGACCCGGCGGCCGGCCAGGCGGAAGCTGCAGCCGTCGGGGCGCTCGGCCAGGCGGGTGGCGCGGGCGCGGGCCGGCCCCCCGAGCCGGTGGCGCACGCCGTCCAGGCTGAGCACGCCGTTGGCGACGAACGGGGTGGTGCGCCCGCCCAGCCGGACGCGGCCGGCCGCCACGTCCAGGAAGGTGCCGTCGCCGTGGCCGGAGAAGCCGGCGCCGTGCAGCCAGACCCACCGCTCGGCGTGCTCGGTCCCCCAGTTGTGGCCGACCATGCCCGGCCAGCCGTCCAGGCGCAGCCGCCGGCCGCCCACGGTGAGGTCGCCGTGGACCCGGACGGCGGGGTACGGGCTGCGCAGCTTGGTCCTCGGTAGCCGGGCGCGGTACGTCCACGCCCACGGGTAGTGGTCGAAGGCGGGCGCGGCCGGGTCGAAGCGCAGGTCCCAGGCGGCCGCGGTGGGGTCGCCAGGGGCCTCGCCGGCGAGGCGGCCGGGTTGGAAGCTGGCCGCGCCGATCCCGACGTAGCCGCCGGCCGGCCGGTGGAGCTCCTCGGGTGGCAGGGTCGCCTTGGCGGCGAGCGGTCCGGGCGCGCCCGCGTCGAACAGGGTGCACCACAGCGACCCCGCCGCCGGCGCCCCCGGCGGCTTGAGGACCGCGTAGCGGACCCAGACGCCGAGGCCGCCGCCCGGCCGGCAGGCCTTGAGGTAGAGGCTCTCGTAGTGGGGCGCCTCCGGCGCCACCGCCGGGAAGCGGACACGGGTGCGCGGCTCGGCCATGCGGTGCAGCCTACCTCGCCCACCTTGCGGGTTCTTGCCTGCCCGCGTCCGCCTGGTCGAGCATGCGACGCGAAATACGTGCTGCTGGCGCTGGCCGCCGCCTGCGCCGGCGCCCGCGCCCGGCCCCAGGGCCCCCGCGAGGGCGACGCCGCCCGCGCCCCGGCCGCCGAGCCGCCGGTGCCGGCGTCCTCGCCGCCGCCGGCCCGCTAGGATGGCGTGACGGCCACCAGAACGTGCACCGAGGAGACCCGATCGCCATGCCCACCGACCACGGCCCCGAGCTGTCCGCGCTGCGCAAGCGGCTCGCCGACGCGAAGGAGTTCCTTTGACCTGGAGGGCAAGGGACGGGAGCTGGCGGGGCTGCGGGAGCAGGCCGCGGCGCCGAACCTCTGGGACGACCCGCAGCGGGCGCGGCGGGTGATGAGCCGGCTGGCCGCCGTCGAGGGGGACCTGGCGACGGTGGGCCGGCTGCAGGGGCAGCTGGAGGACCTGGAGACGCTGAACCAGCTGGCGCTGGAGGAGGACGACGACTCGGTCGCCGGCGAGCTGGCCCAGGGGCTGGCCACGCTGACCACGGCGGTCGACGACCTGGAGGTCCTCGCCCTGCTCGGCGGCGAGTTCGACGAGCGCGACGCGATCGTCACCATCCACCCCGGCGCCGGCGGGACCGAGTCGCAGGACTGGGCGGAGATGCTGTGGCGGATGCTGGTCCGCTGGGCGGAGCGGCGCGGCTTCAAGGTGAGCGTCAACGACTACCAGGAGGGCGACGAGGCCGGCATCAAGTCGGTGACGATGACGCTGGAGGGGCCGCGGGCCTACGGGCTGGCGTCGGCGGAGGCCGGCACCCACCGGCTGGTGCGGATCTCCCCCTTCGACCAGGCCAAGCGCCGGCACACCTCGTTCGCGGCGGTCGACGTCATCCCCGTGCTGGAGGACGAGGACGCCCCCGAGATCGACGACGCCGACCTGCGGGTGGACATCTACCGGTCCTCCGGCCCGGGCGGGCAGGGCGTCAACACCACCGACTCGGCGGTGCGCATCACCCACCTGCCCACCGGGATCGTGGTGGCGGTCCAGAACGAGCGCTCCCAGCTGGCCAACAAGACGATCGCGCTGAAGATCCTGGCCGCGCGGCTGGCCGAGCGGGCACGCCGGGAGCGGGAGGCGCAGCTGGCCGCCCTCCGCGGCGAGCGCGGCGAGATCGCCTTCGGCAACCAGATCCGCTCCTACGTGCTGCACCCCTACCAGCTGGTCAAGGACCACCGCACCGGCACCGAGACCGGCAACGTCCAGGCGGTGCTGGACGGCGACCTCGACCAGTTCGTCGCCGCCGAGCTCCGCCGCCGCGCCACCGCCACCTAGCGTCGCCGTCCCCGTACACTACGGCGGTGCGACCTCGGCTCCGCGCGCTGGCGCGGTTCTGGCCGCCACCGCAGGCGGCTCCTTCCGAGCTCGAGGCGGAGCCGGCGCCCGGCATGCCCGGCGCCTCGCCGCTCGCGCTGCCGGCCGCGCCCGCGGTCGTCCTCGGGCTGCTGGTCGCCGCCTACGTGCTGGTGTTCGGCTGGCTGACCTGGGCGCAGCACTCGAACTACGGCACCTTCGGCTACGACATGGGCCTGTACGACCAGGGGATCTGGCTGCTGTCGCGGTTCCACGACCCGTTCGTGACCATCCGCGGCCTGAGCTTCTTCGAGCACCACGTCAACCTGGTGGCGCTGCTGTTCGTGCCCGCCTACTGGCTCGGCGCCGGGCCGCACTTCCTGTACCTGGTGGAGACCGTCTGGATGGCGGCCGGGGCGGTGCCGCTGTGGCTGCTGGCCCGCGACCGGCTCGGCAGCGGCTGGCTGGCGGTGGCGGTGGCCGCCAGCTTCCTGCTGTACCCGTCGCTGGAGTGGATCAACTGGTGGCACTTCCACCCCGACGCGCTCATCGTCACGCCGCTGCTGTTCGCCTGGTGGCTGGCGTCGCGGCGCCGCTGGGGCTGGTACGCGGCGGCGGTGGCGCTGGCGGTGGCCTGCAAGGAGGACGCCGCCCTGGCGGTGGTGGTGCTGGGGCTGGTGCTGGCCGTCCGCGGCGAGCGGCGCGCCGGGCTGCTGACGACCGCCGCCGCGGCCGGCTGGTTCCTGCTGGCGACCAGGGTGGTCATCCCGGCGGCCGGCGGCGGCGACGGCCCGTTCTACCAGGAGCTGTTCCCCGGGTTCGGCGACTCGCTGGGCGAGATCGTCTGGAACATGGTCGCCCACCCCAGCCGCCTGATCGAGCTGGCGACCATGCCGGACCGCCTCACCTACTACTGGCAGCTGCTGGCGCCGGTGGCGTTCCTGCCGCTGGCCGCGCCGCTGGTGCTGCTGGTCGGCGCGCCGCAGGCGGTGGTCAACGTCACCTCCGGGCACGCGCTCACCCACGACTTCCGCTTCCACTACACCGCGATCGTGCTGGCGGCGGTGTTCCTGGCCACGGTGGAGGGCATCGCCTGGGCCGCTCGCGGTCGCCTGGCGGCGCGGCTGCTGGTGGCGGTGCTGCTGGCCGCGTCGCTGGCGGCCAACCTCGCCTGGTCGCCGTCGCCGCTCGGCAGGCAGTACGACTCGGGCATCTGGGCGCGGCCCGAGCCGCGCCACGCCGCCGTCAAGGCCGCCCTGCGGCAGGTGCCGCCGGACGCCGGCGTCTCCGCCATGTACAACCTGGTGCCGCACCTGACCCACCGGGTCCACGCCTACGAGTTCCCCAACCCCTGGGTGGTGACCAACTGGGGGGCGCACGGCGAGAACCCGCCCGACCCGGCGACCGTGGAGTACCTGGTGGTCGACGAGCGGCTGCTCGGCAGCCAGCGGCCGCTGGTCGAGCGGTTGCTGGGCCGGCAGGGCGGGTACCAGGAGGTGTACCGGGTCGACGGCATCGTCGTCGCAAGGCGTAGGACGTCGAACTGATGCCGATTCGTGACGCGTGGGCCGGCCGAGCCGCCCGGCATGCGCTACGCTTGTCGGCCCGTGCCCGCATCGATGACAGCTGGAAGGTCCTCCTGAAGATCATCACGAGCCTCTACGAGCGCTGGCGTCACCTGGTCCACGAGCTCGCCAAGTTCGGCATCGTCGGCGCCGTCAACACCGTCCTCGACTTCGGCCTCGCCAACCTGCTGTACCTGGGGTTCGGCTGGCCCTCGCTCGGCGCCAAGTCCACCTCGGTGGCGGTGGCGGCGACCTCCTCGTTCTTCATGAACCGCCACTGGACCTTCCGGCACCGCGCCCGCACCGGGCTGCGCCGGGAGTACACCCTGTTCTTCCTGCTGAACGGGGTCGGGCTGCTGATCGCCAACGCCTGCATCCTGGTGGTGGAACAGGGCTTCGGCAAGACCGGCGCGCTGTGGTTCAACGTCGCCCAGGTCGCCGGCCTGGCGCTCGGCATGGTGTTCCGCTTCACCACCTACAAGCGGTTCGTGTTCGTGTCGCACGAGCGCGCCGCCGCCCGGGCGCTGCGCGAGGGGTCGGTGGCCGAGCTGGACGGCAAGGCCGCTCAGCCGGCCGGGTCGCGGACGGGCGCCCCCTCGTAGGCGCCGCGGGCGGCCGCCCGCCGCACCGCCCACACCTCGGCCAGCATCCGCACGGCGTCGCCGGCCAGGTGCACCGTGCTGCCGTCGCGGTCCTCGGCCCGGACCGGGACCTCCACGACCTCCAGCCCCAGCAGGCCGGCGACCAGCAGCGCCTCGGCGTCGAAGGCGAACCCGTCGACCCTGGCACGGCGGAAGACCGCCTCGGCGGCCTCGCGCCGGAAGCCCTTCAGGCCGCACTGGGTGTCGTGGAACTCCAGGTCCAGCAGCAACCGCATGGCGCGGTTGAAGACCCGGCTGGCGAGGCGGCGCAGCGGCGGCCCGGCGCCGGCGCCCTCGCCGAGGCGGGCGCCGATCGCCACCGGCGCCGTCGCCAGCGCCGCGACCAGCCGGTCGACCTGCTCGGGCCCGTAGGAGCCGTCGGCGTCGGTGAACACCACCAGCTCCCCCTGGGAGGCGCGGACGCCGGCGCGGACCGCGTAGCCCTTGCCGTGGTTGCCGGCGGTGCGCAGCACCCGCACCCGCTGGTCGGCGGCGGCGATCCGGTCGGCGACCGCCGAGGTGCCGTCGGTGGAGCCGTCGTCGACCACCACCAGCTCGACCTCGTCCCGGCCCGGCGGGAAGTGGGCGAGGTAGGCGGCCAGCGTGCCAGGCAGCCGCTCGGCCTCGTCCAGGCACGGGAAGACGACCGACAGCCGCGGCCTCACCGGACCGGCTCCGGGCGTTCGAGCACCACCACGCCGTCGCGGTCCAGGCGGGTCCGCCAGGCGGGGTCGTTCTGGAGCCGGTCGAGCAGCTGGCGGTCCTCCTCGCCGAGCAGGTCGCGCTGGACGACCACGAACCGCACCGCCCCGGCCGCCCCCGGCGGGTGCCGGTCGCCCGGCAGCCCCCAGTTCACCGCCTTGAACGGGTTGGGGAACTCGTAGACCCGCTGCCGGTGGGCGAGGTGGGGGACCAGGTTGTACTGGGCGCTGACCGCCGCACCCGGTTCGACCAGGCCGAGCGCCTCGCGCCTGGCGGGGTCGGCCGGGCCGGCCGGGACGGTCACCGGGTCCCGCGACCAGGGCGCCGGGCCGTAGCGCCAGCTGGTGAACCCGGCGACCAGCACCAGCAGCACCAGCAGCGGCGCCAGCAGCCGCCGGCGCCGTGCCCGGACCACGGCCAGGCCGGCGACCGCCCCGGCGGCCAGCAGCGGGGCGGCGGTGGCCAGGTAGTGGAAGCGGATCTGGTGGTGCTCCGGCTGCACCGCGGCGAGGTTGAGCAGCAGCGGCGGCGCCACCGGCAGCAGCCACCTGGGCGCCAGCAGCGGCAGGCCGAGCAGCGGCACCAGCACCAGCAGCAGGTAGGCGATGCCGTCGTCGGCCAGCCCGGTCTGCAGCGCGTGCCCGGCCATGGCGGGCAGGGACTGCAGCAGCGCCCGCGGGCCGCCGCCGTCGATGCCGTAGGTGGCCTCGAACAGCCGGGTGGCGCGGCCGTTGGCCAGCGGGACGAGCACGTAGGTGGCCAGCAGGAACCACCCGAGCCCGGCGCCGAGGGTGCGCCAGCCGGCCGCCCGCCGGCCGGCGAGCAGCAGCAGGCCGCCGAAGCCGGCCACCACCAGGCCGAGCTCCTCGCCGCAGAGCGCCGCCAGGGCGAGCAGGACGGCCATCGGCCCGTGGCGGCGGTGGTCGGCGGCCAGCGCCGCCAGGGCGAGCAGGCCGGCGGCGATCGCCTCGGGGTGGAACTGCCAGCTGATCGCCCACTGCACGCCCGGGTAGGCGAGGTAGGCGACGGCGACGGCCAGGCCGGCGGCCGGGTGGCCGAGGTGGCGCGCGCCGAGCCGGTAGGCCACCACGGCAGGGACGGCGAGGAACAGCACCTGCAGCAGCAGCAGCAGCCGCGGGTCGGCCCACAGCCGGTAGAGGGGCGCGACCAGGATGAGGACGTAGCTGGCGTGCTGGCCGAACAGGTCGAGGCCCCGGACGGTCACGAACGGGCCCTGGAGCCGCGAGAGCAGCCAGGTGCCCTGGTCGTAGATGCCGAGGTCGAACCCGTAGGTGCCGAAGCGGTCGTGCATGGTCCAGGTGGCGCTGGTGAAGACGACCACGAACAGCGCCAGGGTCAGGGCGAGCGCGGCGGCGCACAGGGTCGGGCCGGGGATGCGGGTCGCGGCGACCAGCCGCCGGCCGAGGCCGACCAGGGCCCGCTCGACCGCGCCGCCGCCCGCCGGCGCCGCCGCGGGGGCGGGCGGCGGCGGCCCGCCGCGGGCGGGCACCCCGTAGCGGCCCAGCCGCGCCGGCAGCCGCCTGCCGCCGGGCGGGGCGACCAGCTCGACCTCGGCGGCGCGGTTGAAGGCGTCGACCGCCAGCGGGGCGCGCAGCCCGAACCACCGGGCGTGCCGCTCCGGGTAGCCGGCGCCGCCGTCCAGGTCGAGCAGGTGGAGCTGGGGGAGGGCGTCGGCCGCGGCCTCCAGGGCGGCGAGGTCGGCGTCGCCGGCGGGCCGGTCCAGCGCGAGGGTGAGCCGGCAGCGGCCGCGGCGGTCGAACGCGACCGCCGCCGTGCGCTCGCTGTCCAGCGGCAGCGCGGCCGCGGGCAGCCACTGGTCCGACCAGGCGCCCGGCGGCGTCGGCCTGGCCGGTGCGACCGGTGGCGGCATTACCATGCCGATCCTGCTTTCATGCTCCCTAGAGCGTTCCGCCCGACGGGCGGCGACCACCCGAGGAGGACCTGCTGGCGACGATCGCGACCGTGCCCCCCGAGGGGCTGACCGCCGCCCGCGCCCGTACCGTCTGGGTGCAGCGGGGGCTCACGCTGCTCACCTTCGTCGCCATCTACCTCGTCCTCCTCAAGACGCTGCAGTGGAACCTTATCCTTTCGCGGACCACGGCGGCGGGCGGCGACATGGGCTCCCACCACTACGTCGCCGAGTACCTGCGCGAGGAGCTGCTGCCGAGGGGGCGGGTGACCGGCTGGGCGCCGGGCTGGTTCGCCGGCATCCCGATGCTGACCTTCTACTTCCCGCTGCCGTACTCGCTGATCGCGCTGCTGTCGCCGCTGCTCGGCGCCCAGGTGGGGTTCAAGCTGGTGACCGCGCTGGGGCTGCTGCTGCTGCCGCTGACCTGCTGGGGGGCGTTCCGGGTGCTGCGCCTGCGCGAGCCGGCGCCGCTGCTGGCGGCCTGCGCGGGGACCGTGTTCCTGTTCATGGCCCAGGTCACCCCCACCCAGCAGTTCCTGATCTGGGGCGGCAACATCGCCAGCACGATGGCGGGCGAGTTCCCCTTCTCGCTGTCGTTCGCGCTGCTGCCGCTGGCGCTGGCGGTGCTGTGGCGGGTCTGCGAGGACGGCCACGGCTGGCGGGTGGCGGCGCTGCTGGTCGCGGCGGTGGTGCTCAGCCACATCCTGACGACCATCGTGCTGGTGCTCGGCGTCACCGGGCTGGTGCTGCGGCGCCCGCTGGCGGTCGCGGTGCAGTCGTTCCGCCGGCTGGCGGCGGTGATGCTGCTGGCCTTCTGCCTGACCGCCTTCTGGGGGCTGCCGTTCCTGCTGCGCGTGCAGTACACCGCCCACTTCCGCTGGACCCAGCTGACCGCCTACAGCCTGCTGCTCCCCAACGAGATCCGTCCCTACCTGCTGCTGACCGTGGTGGGGCTGGTGGTGGCGCTGGCCAGCGGGGAGCGGCGGGTGCTGCTGTACGCCTGGCCGGCGGCGGTGGCCTCGTTCCTGTTCGTCGCGCTGGTCCGGGTGGCGCCGCAGGCGGCGTTGTGGAACGCGCGCATGCTGCCGTTCGTGTACCTGTTCTCGCTGCTGATCGCCGCCTACGGCGCGGCGGCGCTGGCCGGGCGGGCGGCCGAGCTGCTGCAGCGGGTCACCGGGGCGCCGGTCCGGCTGGCGTGGGTGGCGGTGGTCGCGGCCATGGTGGTCACCCCGGTGCTCGCCTCCTGGCGGCACCGTGGCTTCGTCGACGACTGGGCCACCTACAACTACCAGGGGTTCGAGGCGAAGTCCGGCTGGCCGGAGGCCGAGCGGCTGTTCCGCACCCTCGACCGGCTGCCGCCGGGCCGGGTGATGTGGGAGTACAACAAGGACTACGAACGCTTCGGCACCCCACGGACGCTCGAGAACGTCCCGGTCTACACCCGCCAGCCCACCATGGAGGGGCTGCTGATCGAGTCGTCGCTGAACGCGCCGTTCCACTTCATCAACCAGGCCGAGACC
>Ga0081538_10001487_pt1 | contig 24067 bp, 22 predicted proteins | sample TabmetS5T2R1_FD_71022 | JGI IMG/M metagenome (GOLD analysis project Ga0081538, IMG submission 71022) | Tabebuia heterophylla rhizosphere microbial communities from the University of Puerto Rico - S5T2R1 | ecosystem: Host-associated > Plants > Roots > Rhizosphere ... | reverse complement strand
CTATCGAACACCAGTTCGGCCTTGACGCCGCCCCGAAAGGCCCGGACCTTGGCGTCATGTCCGAGCGCCCGCTCGAGCTCCTCCTCCGCGTCGGCGAGCGCGGCGTCGCGGTCCGCGTCGGTGAGCGATCGATGCTGCGCTCCTCGGGCGCCGTCCTCCTTCGCGCGGCGCTCGGTCTCCCGTACCGACCATCCGCCCTCGACCGCGCCGCGGGCGAGCCGCCGGCGCCTGTCGACGCCGCGCGCCTGGAGGATCGCCCGCCCGTGACCCTCGCTCAGCTGCCCGGCGCGCAACAGACCGAGCACATCGTCGGGGAGGTCGAGCAGCCTGACCAGGTTCGAGACGGCGGCGCGACTGCGACCGACGCGTCGCGCGAGCTCCTCCTTGCTGAGGCCGAGGTCCTCGACCAAGGTCGCGCAGGCGCGCGCCTCGTCGATCGGGTTGAGGTCCTCCCGCGCCATGTTCTCGACAAGCGCGGTCTGAAGACGAGCGGCCTCCCCCTGGTCGCGGACGACCGCGGGCACCTGCCCGAGCCCAGCCTGCTGCGCCGCGCGCCAGCGACGCTCACCGGCAACGAGCTCGTAGGTGCCGTCTGCCAGCGGACGAACTATCAGCGGCTGGACGATCCCGGCGGCGGCGATCGAGTCCGCGAGGTCACGGATCGCGTCCGGGTCGATCCCGCTGCGCGGCTGATCGGGGTTCGGTCGGATCAGATCGACTGGGACTTCGCGAAGCTCCGGCGCCTCGGCGGCCGTCTCGGGCAGGATCGCGGCGAGGCCGCGGCCCATTCCACGCTTAGCCACGCTCCGAGACCTCCCGCGCTAGCTCGCGGTAGGCGTCCGAGCCCAGCGAGTTCGGCGCATGCTGGATCAGCGGCCTGCCATGGCTCGGGGCCTCGGCGACGCGGACGCTCCGCGGGATCACCGTCCGGAACACGAGGTCGGGAAAGTGCTCGCGAAGCTCGTCTTCGACGTCGTGCGCGAGCCGGGTGCGCGCGTCGGCCATCGTGATCAGCAACCCGCTGACGACGAGCGCGGGATTGAGCTCGCGCCGGATCAGGTTCAGGGTGTCGATGAACTGCACGAGCCCTTCGAGCGCGAGGTACTCCGCCTGGACCGGAACGATCACCCGATCAGCCGCCACCAGCGCGTTGACGGTCACCGGTCCCAGCGACGGGGGGCAGTCGAGCAGCGTGTACGCGAAGCGCTCGCGCACGGGCCCAAGCATCTCGCGCAGGCGCGTCTCGGATCCCTCGATCCGCGGCAGCTCCACCGACGCGCCGGCGAGGTCGCGATGGGCGGGTACGACCCAGAGGTTGTCGGGCCCGGCGGGGCGCGCCGCCTCCGCGACGGAGACCGCGCCGCTGAGGCAGCCGTAGGAGTTCGGGTCCAGATCGCGCGCCAGTCCTAGCGCGGCGGTGGCGTTGCACTGCTGGTCGAGGTCGCAGATCAGAGTCTGGTGGCCGGCCGCGGCGACGCACGCGCCCATGTTGACCGCGGTCGTAGTCTTCCCGACGCCCCCCTTCTGGTTCGCGATCGCATAGACCCAACCCATCGCCGCGTGACATTACTTGCCGAAGGGGCGTCTCTTTGCGACACCGGGTCGTCGCGGCAGTTCGTCCGGCGTCGGCCCCGATTTGCGCATCAGGTGCAGATGGCGGTTGCGGCTGCCGGCGTACGGGCCGACCCAGCGGATCTCGACCGGCTCCATCGCGAGGCGCGCGGCGGCGCGCGCCAGCTCGTCCTCCTCGTCCGGATCGCGCCGTCCCTTCCATGCCACGAGCGCCGCTCCGTCGCCCAAAAGCGGGGAGGCGAGCTCCGCCAGCGTCGACAGTCGCCCCACTGCGCGCGCGGTCACGGCGTCGTAGGCCTGACGGCCCTCGCCGAGTGCCCATGCCTCGGAGCGCTCGCAGACCACACGCACGTTGGCGATCGCCGCCCGCGACGCGGCGCGCTCGATGAACGCGCACTTGCGCCCCACGGACTCGATCAGGTCGACGCCGGCGTCGGGCAGCGCCGCGGCGATGACGAGCCCCGGCAGGCCGGCACCGGAGCCGACGTCGGCGACTCGCTCCGCGGAGCCAAGCTCCGGGAACTCCAGCCCGGCGAGCGAGTCGGCGACGTGCACCCGCCACAGCTCGCTGGGGTCGCGGACGGCGCTGGGCGCGTCGCGCTCCGAGGCGAGCATCGAGACGAGCTCCGCGAGCGACTCCCTGGCTGCGGCCGGGAGCTCGCGGACCGCGGGCGGGAGGTCGGGCTCGGCGCCACCCCTCACTCGGCGAGCAGCGGGGCGACGACTACGCGCCGGTCGGGCTCGTCGCCCTCGCTGTACGTCTCCACGCCGGCACGCTCCTTGAGGTGGTCGTGCACGACGCGGCGCTCCTGCGCGGTCATCGGCTCGAGCTCCGAGGGCCTCCCGCTCTGCAGCGCCCGCTCCGCGGCGCTGTCCGCCTGGCGGCAGAGGATCTCGCGCCGCCGCTCGCGATACCCGGCGGCATCGACTGTGACGCGCTTGCGTTCCCCCATTCCCCGAAACGCCGCGCGATAGCACAGCAGCTGGAGCGCGTCGATTGTCTGGCCGTGGCGGCCTATCAGCAAGCCGAGGTCATCGCCCTCGACCCTTGCGGTGATCGACTCGTCGGTCTCCTCGATCACCACGTCGGCGTCGATCTCTAGCGCGTCGAGGGCACGCGCCACCACGGCGCGCACCCGCTGGCCGGGCTCCTCGGGGAGCGCGTCAGGCGGGCTGGCAGCGGCGTCGGCCGAGGTCATCTACGCCGGCCGCTGCGTTTCTTGCGCTTGCGCGGCGGGGGTGGCGGTGGCTTCGCCGCCTTGGCGGCCTCTACTGCCTCGGGCGTCGCTTTCGGTGGCGGCGGAGCGACCTGTTTGACGACCCATTGCTGGCCGACCGTCCACACGTTGGTCGTGATCCAGTACACGATCAGCCCGGCCGGGAAGCTGATGATGATCGGGACGAAGATCACCGGAAGCCCGAACATGATCAACCGCTGGGTGCGGTCCGCGGTAGCCGCCATCACGAGCCCTGCTCCGAGCTGGGTGGCGACGTAGATCACGATCAACGCGATCAGCACGGCACCAGTGGCCTCGTCGGTCAGGTCGGGAATGAACAGCCATCCCGGACTCGCTCCCCCGAATACGTCTTCGTCCTGGAGCAGGTAAAAGAGAGCCAGGAAGACCGGGAGCTGGAGCAGCAGCGGAAAGCAGGAGGACAGCGGGTTGATCTGGTTCTCTTGATAGAAGGCCATCATCTCGCGCTGCATTCGCTGGCGGTCGTCCTTGTACTTCTCCTGAATCGCCTTGATCTGCGGCTGGAACGCCTGCAGCGCTCGCATCGAGCGAATCTGCTTGATCGACAGCGGCAGGATCGCGACTCGCGTCACGAATGTGAGCGCGACGATCGACAGGCCCCAGCTCAGCCCGACGTTGTCGTGGAAGAACACGAGCACGGCGTCCGCGACGTCGACCAGCGGCTGGAAGATGTCCTCAATGCCGGCTAGTGGGATCACGCAGAGGCTCCTGGATGGTCGGAGCTGCGGTCGTCGGTCCCGGACCTAAAGAATGGACGCTGCTCGACCGGGTCGTATCCGCCGTTGCTGAACGGGTTGCAGCGCACGAGCCGCCACGCCGCGAGGATCAGCCCGCGCACGACACCGACCTCGCGAATCGCCTCGACGGCGTACGCCGAGCACGTCGGGTAGTACTTGCAGCGGCGCTGGAACGCCGGGGAGATGTACCGCTGGTAGGCGACGATCGGGGCGAGCACCACGCGTTTCACGTCAAACGCTCCTTCTTCCGATTCCGCTCTCGCGGATCACATCCTCGAGGCAGGCGACGACGCCGTCGGTCCCCTCGCGCTCGACGAGGCCCCCGATGTCCGGGCGCGCGACGAGCACGTAGTCGTGGCCATCTGCCACCCGATCCGCGAGTGGCCGAAACGCCTCGCGCAGCGCGCGCTTGACGCGGTTTCGCTCCACGGCGCCGCCGACGTTGCGCCCGACCGACACGCCAAGGCGCGTGCCCTCAGTTTCCTCGTCCGGGGGGCGCGGAAACGAGTACAGGATCACGAACCGGTTCGAGTGCGACTCCCCCTCCCGGTACGCGCGCTCGAAGTCACCGCTGCGCGACAGCCGGCCGCGGCCCTTCCGCTTCGGCTCACCCATCTCAGGGAGTGAGGCGCTTCCGGCCCTTGGCCCGCCGACGCTTGAGCACCGCGCGTCCGCCGCGCGTCCGCATGCGCGCGCGAAATCCGTGCGCTCGGGCGCGCTTTCGCTTCTTCGGCTGGTAGGTCCGCTTCATCAGGGTCTGGATGGAGCCTTGCGCGACACGCCGAGGAGACTGGAGGGGCCGCCGCCGTGGGCCGGATGAGTATACGCACCCGCCGAGGAGCGCCACCCGGCCTGACGTCCGCGATCGCCCAACGCTTTCGTCGCGAATTGCGAGGTGGCCTCACGAGAGGGGTTCTCGGGCGGAGGACCCGGCGATATCATCGCCCGCTCCCCAGCGAGCGGGGTACCGAGCCGCAAAGGCGCCGAGGGGCACGATCGCCGGGATCGACTCCGCCGACCGGGCGACAACCAGACCAGAGGAGGTTGGACCACACCCGTGGAGCAGGCGCTGCCTGAGGATCTCGCAATGCTTTGGCAGCGCGTCAGCGACGAGATCCGCTCGGCGCTTCCACGCTCGACCTACAAGCTGTGGCTCGAGCCGCTCCGCCCCGTGTCCGCCCAGGGCACCACGCTGTACGTCACCGGGCCGGAGCGCATCCGGACCTGGGTCGAGCGCCGCTACGCGCATCGCCTCGAGTGCGTGCTGCGCGATAACGCGACGTCACTCCGCGAGATTTCGTTCGTGGCCGCCGAGGATCGCGAGCGGGCCGGCGCCCGAGCTGGGCGGGCGAAGGTCGCCAAGCCGAACCCCGGTCACACCTTCGAGCGGTTCGTGATCGGCAACGCCAACCGGCTCGCACACGGCGCCGCGCTCGCCGTCGCCGAGCTGCCCGGGGAGGCGTACAACCCGCTGTTCCTGCACGGCCAGTCGGGGCTCGGCAAGACTCACCTGCTCGGAGCGATCGCCCACTACCTCGACCACCACCATCCCGAGCTCACCGTCAGCTACACAACCGCGGAGAGGTTCACGTCCGAGTTCGTGGCGGCGCTGCGCGGCTCCCGTGCCGAGTGGTTCAAGCGCCGCCATCGCGAGATCGACGTCCTGCTGATCGACGACGTCCAGTTCCTCGAGGACAAGAGCCGAACGGAGGAGGAGTTCTTCCACACATTCGACGCCCTGCACGAGAGCGGCAGCCAGATCGTCCTCGCGAGCGATCGCGCGCCGCAGGCTCTTTCGCGACTCGCCGCGCGGCTCCGGGATCGATTCGAGTGGGGGCTCTCCGCCGAGCTCAACACCCCCGACTTCCCGACCCGGCTGACCGTACTCAGGCGGCTCGCCGATGAGGCGGAAGTCGCGGTCGACTCTCCCGACGCCCTGCGCGAGATCGCGGTCCGCGCGTCGTCCAACCTCCGCCAGCTCGAGGGCGCGCTGACGCGCGTCATCGCCCTCGCGTCGATAACCAGCCGAGCGCCCAGTGCCGACCTCGCCCGCGAGGCCCTCGATCACTCATCCACGCGACCCGCAGCCACAGGCACGGACGACCGCACCTCGCGAGTCGCCGCGATCCAGGACGCCGTCTGCATCGTGCTTCATCTTTCGCGGGATGACCTCCTGTCTCCTTCTCGCGCCCCCGATGTCACCCGCGCACGCCACCTTGCGATGTACTTGACCCGCCAGCTGACCGGCCTCTCGCTCGCCGACATCGCCCGCAGCTTTCAGCGCGACCACTCGACGGTCCTCCACGCGATCCGCCGTGTTGACAACGAGCTCGAGCCCGGATCGACTCTCCACACCACCTTGCTTCAAACTCGCGCGATGCTCGACCGCGACGTCAAACCGACCTAGCCAAGCCCGGAGTTATCAACCACCGACCGGCGCATCCACAGTCCTTCTCCACCGCGACTTCACGCCTCCACCAAGCCACCTGTTGGCCGTTTCCCCCGAGATCCCGAACACCCACTAATACTTCAGTCTCCTAACGGCATCGCGATGAAGGTTTCCGTCCCGCAAGACACCCTCGTATCCCGGCTCCAGGTGGCCGGCCGCGCCGTGTCCACGAGGAGCGCCGTGCCGTCGCTCGGTGGCATCCTGGTCGATGTCGACGCAAACGGCATGACCCTCCGGGCCACCGACATGGAGGTGGGGCTTGTGCTGCGGGTTGACGGCGAGGTCGAGGCTCCGGGAGCGGCTTTGCTCCCCGGCCGCTTGCTCGTCGACGTCGCGCGAAACCTGCCCGGCGGCAAGGTCAAGCTGGCGTTGCGCCCGGAGGAGCGCGACGTCGAGCTCACCGCCGGCACTGCGCGCTTCCACCTCCGCACCTTGCCTCCTGAGGACTTTCCTCGCCTCCCGGAGTTCGAGGGCGAGCCGATAACGCTTCCGGGTAAGGCCATGTCCGACACGATCGAGCGCGTCGCGCGCGCCGCGTCTCGCGACGAGGTGCGCCCGATCCTGACCGGGGTCCTGATGGCCGCCGAGGAGAGCACGCTCACGATGGTCGCCACCGACTCCTACCGGCTGAGCGTGAAGCACACGGAGCTCGAGCGGCCGGTGTCGCAGTCGCTCGAGGCAAATGTGCCGGCACGCGCGCTGCGGGAGCTCAGCCGGATCGTCGGCTCGGAGTCGATCGAGGAAGTCGAGCTGGCGCTGCTCACCAACCAGGTGGTATTCCGGGCCGACGGGATCGTGCTCTCGTCGAGGCTTATCGAGGGCCAGTTCCCAAGCCACCGGCAGCTGATTCCGGAGACGTTCGAGCACGAGGTGAGGCTGCCGCGCGAGGAGCTGCTCGAGGTCACGCGCCGGATCAGCCAGCTCGCTCAGCGCAACGCGCCGCTGAGACTCGCCTTCGCCGAGGGCGAGGTGACGATCTCGGCCGAGACGCCGGAGGTCGGCGACGCGAGCGAGGCGATGCCCGCCCCGTTCAGCGGCGAGCCGTTGGAGATCGCGTTCAACCCCGAGTTCCTGATCGCCGGGATCGAGAGCATCGACTCCGAGGAGCTCGTCCTACGACTCACCTCACCGCTGCGGCCGGGCCTGCTTCAGCCGGTCGACCGCGAGGACTTCAGCTACCTCGTGATGCCGATCCGGCTGAACGTGTAGCGGCGCTCGCTGTGCTCGTCCGGCTGCTCGAGGCGCGCGGGTTTCGCAACCTTCGCGAAGCCGTCATCGAGCCCGGCGCGCGGGTCACCCTGATCCACGGCCCGAACGGAGCCGGGAAGACGAACCTCCTGGAGGCACTCGCGTTTGGCCTAACCGGGGTCTCGTGGCGAACCCGGACGGACCGCGAGCTGATCGGCTTCGGCGACGACCTCGCTCGCGCCGAGGTGACGGTGGCCGACGGGGCGGAGGTCCGGGTGTTTCGCGCGACCGTGACGCGCGGCGAGGGCCGGCGGCACCGCCTGGACGGCAACCCGGTTCCCTCCGATGCGACCGCGCTGCGCCCGGCGGTCGCCGTCTTCTCGCCGGATCGGCTCACGCTGGTGAAGGGGCCGCCGTCGGAGCGGCGAAGGCACCTGGATAGCCTCGTCGCGGCCCTGTGGCCGGGGCGGGCGGAGGCTCGCCGGCGTTTCGGCCGCGCTCTCGCCCAGCGCAACGCGCTCGTGTCGCGAATCCGGTCCGGAGCGGCCTCGGAGCAGGCGCTTGCCGCCTGGGACTCCGAGTTCGCCGGTGAAGCCTCGGCACTCGTCGAGACCCGCGCCGCGGCAATCGAGCGAGTGGCGCCGTCCTTCGTCTCGCTCGCGGCGTCGCTCGGGCTCGGCGGCTCCGCGACGATCACCTACCGTCCGCGAACCGGGGTCGCGGACGCCGAAGAGATCGTCGAGCAGCTTCGCGAGCGTCGCGGCGGCGACCTCGAGCGCGGCCATACGACCCACGGGCCCCATCTCGACGAGGTCCAGATCGCCGTGGAAGGGCGGGCCGTGCGGCGCTTCGGCTCGCAGGGCGAGCAGCGGATGGCGCTGCTCGCGCTCCTGTTCGCCGAGCGCGAGGCGCTCATGGCCGCGCACCGCACGCCACCGCTGATGCTGCTCGATGACGTGATGAGCGAGCTCGACCCGGATCGGCGCCGCCTGCTCGTCGAGTTGCTCGAGGGTGGAGGGCAGTCGGTGATCACCGCGGCCGAGCCAGCGCAGGTCCCGGAGGCGGGTCGCGGGGGAGGTTCGGAGGTAGCGATCGAGGGCGGCCACGTGATCGCGCCGGCGCCCGCCCCGAGCGGGATCGCGGCGTGAGCCGCCGGCGGGCCCCACGGCGTGCCGGCGAGGCCCTGCGCGGCGTGCTCTCGGATGCCTCGCCGCAGACGCCGCTCGCCGCCGCCCAGACGGTGTGGCGCGACGCGTGCGGCGATGCGATCGCGGCCGAGGCCCAACCGGTGACCGAGCGCGACGGGGTGATTACGGTCTCGTGCCGGTCGGCGACCTGGGCGTCGGAGCTCGACCTGATGCAGGCCGAGCTGCTCGAGCGGCTCAACGATCTGCTGCCGGATCGCCCGGTGAAGGAGCTTCGGTTCACCGCCGACGCGGCCCGTTTCAAGACGTGACAAAACGCCTGATTTGGGTCGCGGTTTGTTCGCGATTTGCAGGTAATTCGTTGCACTCAACCGGGTCTTTCCGGGGGCCGTGGCTGCTATCCTTATGTCAACTTGGACGAGCGCCCCGACCCGTCCAGCTGGGGGCTTCCAGCACGCCCCGGGTCGGGGCTTCTCATGTGTAAAGGACGCGAATAGAAAGGATCTGAGTGGCAACTCGGTCGCGGAGTCGAGCCGGGTCTCCCAGCAAGAGCACGCGGAAGACGGCGTCCAAGACGTCGGCAAAGGGCAGTCGTAAGCCTGCCCGGCGGGCCGGCTCGGACCGCTACGACGCCACCGACATCACCGTTCTCGAAGGTCTCGAGGCGGTTCGCAAGAGGCCCGGGATGTACATCGGGTCGACCGGCCTGCGCGGCCTCCACCACCTCGTGTACGAGGTCGTCGACAACTCCGTCGACGAGGCGATCGCCGGTTACTGCGACCACGTCACGGTCACGCTTCACCCGGACAACAGCTGCACTGTCGCCGACAACGGGCGCGGCATCCCGGTGGAGCAGCACGCGAAGGAGAAGCGTCCCGCGGCCGAGGTCGTCCTCACGACGCTGCACGCCGGCGCCAAGTTCGGCGAGGGCGGTGGGTACAAGGTGTCGGGGGGCCTCCACGGCGTGGGCGTGTCGGTCGTCAACGCGCTCTCCGAGCGGCTTCACCTCGAGGTCCGCCGCGACGGGCATGCCTGGACCGAGGACTTCGCGCGCGGCAAGCCGACGTCGAAGTTCAAGAAGGGCAAGGCCGTCAAGCGGACCGGCACGACGATCACGTTCCTGCCCGACATCGAGGTGTTCGACGAGGTCGAGTTCGATTTCCAGACGCTCGCCGATCGGCTGCGCGAGACCGCGTTCCTGACCCGTGGCCTGAAGATCGACCTGGTCGACGAGCGCGGCGCCGGCGAGGAGGTCAGCTTCCATTACAAGGGCGGGATCGTCGACTTTGTCAAGCACCTGAACGAGACCAAGGATCCGCTCCACCGCAAGACCGTCTACTTCGAGGACGGCGGCGACGAGGGCCAGGTCGAGGTCGCGATGCAGTGGACGACCTCGTACCAGGAGTCGATCTTCAGCTTCGCGAACAACATCAACACCCATGAGGGCGGCTCCCACCTGTCCGGATTCAAGGCCGCCCTCACTCGAACCCTCAACGCCTACGCGCGCCACAAGGGGCTGCTGAAGGACAAGGACCCGAATCTCTCCGGCGAGGACGTGCGCGAGGGCCTGACGGCTGTGATCTCAGTCAAGCTCCACGACCCCCAGTTCGAGGGCCAGACGAAGACGAAGCTCGGGAACCCTCCGGTCAAGGGCGCCGTGGAGGAGTCGGTCAACCGCCGCCTCGGCGAGTTTCTCGAGGAGAATCCGAGCGAGGGTCGCAGGATCATCACCAAGGCGGTCGACGCCGCGCGGGCGCGTGAAGCCGCGCGCAAGGCTCGCGACCTGACGCGCCGCAAGTCGGCGCTCGAGAACTCGACCCTGCCGGGGAAGCTCGCCGACTGCACCGTCAAGGACCCGCGCGACGCGGAGCTGTACATCGTCGAGGGAGACTCGGCCGGCGGCTCGGCGAAGCAGGCGCGTGACCGCTCGACCCAGGCGGTGCTGCCGTTGCGCGGCAAGATCATCAACGTCGAGAAGAGCCGCATCGACAAGGTGCTCTCGAACGTCGAGATCCAGGCGCTGATCACGGCTATCGGAACCGGGGTCAGGGAGGAGTTCAAGCTCGAGGACGCGCGCTACCACAAGGTGGTGCTGTCGACGGACGCCGACGTCGACGGAGCGCACATCCGAACGCTCGCGCTGACGTTCCTCTACCGCGAGATGCCGGAGCTGATCGAGGCTGGGTACGTGTACATCGCGAAGCCGCCGCTGTACAAGCTCCGCAACGGCACCCAGGAGACCTATGTCGAGAAGGAGGTCGAGCTCGAGGAGCTGCTGCTTCACGACAAGCTGGACCTGTTCGAGATCGTCGACTCGAAGGACAAGCGCTCGAAGCTCAGCAAGCGGCGCTGGCAGCAGTTCAACCGCCTGTTCAAGGAGTACGAGGGCTGGTCGGGCTCGCTCGAGGCGGAGTACGGCCACGAGGCGCTCGACTTCCTCGCCGAGTCGCAGCTGCTCGACGCCGGCGCGGCGACCCTCGGGGGCGCGCGCAAGCTGATCGAGGCCGACGACCCGCCCGAGGAGCCGTTCGAGACGGAGCTCGTGACGGCCACGAAGGAGGTGCTCGCCGTCAAGGCCTTGCACCGTCGCAGCGGCCTGGCGCGAACCCACACGCTTCCCGCCGCGCTTTTTCAGTCGAACGACTATCGCAAGCTCGTCGAGGTCCACGGGGGCCTGCTGAAGCACGTCGGCCGCCCGCCATTCGAGGTCGCGCTCGAGAACCGGCGCCAGGAGGCGATCTCGTTCGGCGAGCTCCGGCGGGCGATCCTCGAGCTGGCCCGTCACGGCATCACGCTCCAGCGCTTCAAGGGACTCGGCGAGATGAACCCCGAGCAGCTGCGCGAGACGACGATGGATCCTGCGACGCGCACGCTCCAGCGGGTGACGATCGACGAGGACACCACGCCCGAGCGGGTCTTCTCCGACCTGATGGGCGACAAGGTCGAACCGCGCAAGGAGTTCATCGAGAAGCACGCCCGCGATGTGAGGTTCCTCGACGTCTAGCCGATGGAAGGCTCGCTTGAATCGCTGACCGGCCGGATCGAGGAGCGCGAGCTCGCGAACGAGATGCGCTCCTCGTACCTCGATTACGCGATGAGCGTGATCGTGGGCCGCGCCCTGCCCGATGCCCGCGACGGGCTGAAGCCCGTGCATCGCCGCGTGCTCTACGCCATGCACGACCTCGGGCTGCAGCCGAACCGGCCGTTCCGGAAGTGCGCCTTCATCGTCGGCGAGGTGATGGGCAAGTACCACCCGCACGGCGACTCGGCGATCTACGACACGCTCGCCCGCATGGCGCAGGACTTCTCGATGCGCTACCCGCTGATCGACGGGCAGGGCAACTTCGGTTCGATCGACGACGATCCGCCGGCCGCGATGCGCTACACCGAGGCGCGCCTGGCCCGCCTGGCCACAGAGCTCCTGCGGGACATCGAGGCGGAGACCGTCGACTTCGGCCTCAACTACGACGAGAAGACGCAGGAGCCCGAGATCCTGCCGGCGCGGTTCCCGAACCTGCTCGCCAACGGCTCGTCGGGGATCGCGGTCGGGATGGCCACCAACATCCCGCCCCACAACCTCAGCGAGGTGATCGGGGCGGTGCGGGCCTACATCGAGAACCCGGACGCCGACCTCGCCGGGCTGATGAAGCACATCAAGGGTCCCGACTTCCCCGGCGGTGGCACGATCATGGGCTCGAGCGGGATCGAGGAGGCGTACCGCAGCGGGCGTGGAAGCGTGCGCCTGCGTGCCAAGGCCCACGTCGAGCCGATTCGCGGCGGCAAGGAGGCGATCATCGTCTCCGAGCTGCCGTTCATGGTCAAGAAGGGCGGCGACGGCGGCTTGATCACGAAGATCGCCGGCCTCGTGCGCGAGAAGAAGATCACCGGGATCTCCGACCTCCGCGACGAGTCCGATCGCAGCGGGATGCGGCTGGTGATCGAGCTGAAGCGCGGCGGCGATCCCGCCCAGGTGGTCCTCAACCAACTCTTCAAGCGCACCTCGATGCAGACCAGCTTCGGGATCAACATGGTCGCGCTCGTCGACGGCGTCCCGCGCACGCTCAGCCTCAAGGAGCTGATCCAGCACTACGTCGGCCACCAGCGCGAGGTGGTGACCCGCCGGACCCAGTTCGAGCTTCGCCGCGCCGAGGCCCGGGCCCACATTCTCGAGGGGCTGCTCGTCGCGCTCGACAACCTCGATGCGGTGATCAAGCTGATCCGCGGCTCCGACGACCCCGACGCGGCGCGACAGGGACTGATCGACAAGTTCGAGCTGACCGAGGAGCAGGCGCAGGCGATCCTCGACATGCGCCTGCAGCGGCTCACGGCGCTGGAGTCCGACAAGGTCCGCACCGAGCACGCGGAGCTCGTGAAGCGGATCAAGGAGCTGCGCGCGATCCTCGGTGACGAGGCGCGGATCGACGGCCTGATCGTCGACGAGCTCGGCGAGATCGAGAACCGCTACGGCGACGAGCGGCGGACCGAGATCACCGTCGCCGAGGGCGAGGTCGACATCGAGGACATGATCGCCGACCAGCAGATGGTGATCTCGATCACCGCGTCGGGGTACGCGAAACGACTGCCGCTCGCCACCTACCGTCAGCAGCGCCGTGGCGGGAAGGGGGTCATGGGGATGGATCTGAAGGAGGGCGACTACATCGAACACCTGCATATCTGCTCGAGCCACGACTTCCTGCTGTTCTTCACGAACCGCGGAAAGGTCTACCGGCTCAAGGTCTACGAGCTGCCGGAGGGGTCGCGCACCTCGAAGGGCCAGGCGCTCGTCAACGTGTTGCCGTTGCGCGACGGCGAGCGGGTGATGGCGGTGATCCCGACGAGGGACTTCAAGGAGGGCCGGTACCTCGTGTTCGCGACCGCCAACGGGCTTGTCAAGAAGACGGAGTTCTCGGCCTACAACACGCCGATCCGCGCCGATGGGATCATCGCGATCAAGATCCGCAAGGGCGACGAGCTGGTCCAGGTGCGACTCACGTCGGGCACGGACGACCTGTTGCTGGTCTCCAAGTCGGGACAGGCGTCGCGGTTCAGCAACGACGCGGTACGGCCGATGGGCCGCGACACGTCCGGGGTGAGGGGGATGAACGTGTCCGACAAGGGCAACCGCGTCCTCGCGCTCGACGTGGCGCGCCCGGACTGCGAGCTGCTCGTGGTCACCCAGAACGGCTACGGCAAACGCACCAAGGTCGCCGAGTACCCGGTCAAGGGGCGCGGGACCAAGGGCGTTCTGACGATCAAGCTGACGACCAAGAAGGGCGCGCTCGCCGGCGCGCTGATGGTGCGCGAGCACCAGGACCTGCTGTTCATATCCCAGAACGGGATGGTCCAGCGCACATCGGTGAGGGACATCTCCCAGATGGGGCGCGCGACCCAGGGCGTGAGGGTGATGAACGTGGGCTCGGGCGACTGCGTCAGCGCGGTCGCGCCGGTCGTCGAGTCTGGCTCCGGTGTCGAGGGCGCCGACGCGGATGTCGCGACGGTCGGCGCCTCGGCGGACGGCGCGGGCAAGAAGCCGAAGCGCGCTGCTAGCAAGCGCAGATAAGCTCCCCGCCGGCATGGTGGAGCTGCGGGGAGCGCGGGCGCTGGTCACCGGAGCGGGCGGAGGCCTCGGCGGCTACATCTCGCACGCGGTCGGCAGTCAGGGCACCAACCTCGTCGTCTCGGACCTGCCCGGGAGCGAGATCGACGCACGCGCCGAGGAGCTCGGCCGGATGGGGGTCGAGGCCCGTGCGGTCCCGGGCGACCTCACTGACTCTGCCGAGCGAGCGCGCCTCGTCCGGGAGGCGGAGGAGGCGATCGGCCCGCTCGACGTGCTCATCAACAACGCGGGTCTCGAGTTCGGTGGGGCGTTCACGAAGACCACGCGCGAGGAGATCGAGGCGATCGCGACGGTCAACCTGATCGCGGTCATGGACTTGACGTGGCTCGTGTTGCCGGGGATGCTCGCGCGCCGCCGCGGCCACGTCGTCAACCTCGCCTCGCTCGCGGGCAAGATCCCGTCGGCCTTCCTCGCTACCTATGCCGCGACCAAGCACGGAGTGGTGGGGTTCACGCACTCGCTGCATGCCGAGTACGCGGACGAGCCGGTGTCGTTCTCGGCGATCTGCCCCGTGTTCGTCGCCGACGTCGGGATGTACGCGCGCGCCGAGTCGGACATGGACATCGAGCCGCCCCCGGGGCTGCGTCCAGTCCCGCCCCAGCGCGTCGCGGACGCCGTGCTCGAGGCGCTGCGCGAGGACCGCGCCGAGGTGATCGTCAACCGTGGGCCGATCCGCCCACTGGCCGGCCTCTACTGGCTTGCGCCGAAGACGACCGCGCGCCTGCTGGGCAGCCGCCGGACACGCCGGTACGCCGAGGACTACGCGCGGGCCCGCGGGCGGCTGTAGTCCGCTCACCCCAACCGCGCAGCCGTACAGGATCGGCACACGATTGGTCACCTGGCACGACCTCCCAAGCTGCTTCAATGAAACCACCAGAGAAAGGAGGTGGTCCTAGGTTGATTCACATGCTTGACGGGACGCTGGAGGTGTCGGGCCGCTAGACGGGCGCCGGGAGCGGCAACGCTCCACCGAGCCCGATCTCCCGCGGGCGGGTGCGGCCGCCCGGCGGAATCCAACCCAGGCACCGGCGAGCCGGGGCGCGGGAGCGGTCCCGCCCCGCGTGTACTGCCTCGCGCACGCTTCAACCGCACGACGAGAGGGCCGCCTCCGGGCGGCCCTTTCACGTCTCGTCCGCCGCCGGCCCTCGAGAAACGCTCGGAGACGGGGCGCTAAACGCCCGTGCCGCTGGCGCCGGTCATCACCAGGTAGGGCTCCCAGGACTCGGGGATCCTGGGGCTTGCGATCTGGATGAAGACCGTTGGGCCCGGCGGCTTCGGGCGGCGCCGCGGGTGCATCTCGACCTCGCGCGGAAGGTGGTTGCCCTTGCGGCGATTGCACGCCGCGCACGAGGCGACGATGTTGTCCCACGCCGAGGTCCCGCCGCGACTTCGGGGGATCACGTGGTCCACCGTCAGCCCGGGCTTGCGTTGGCCGCAGTACTGGCATGTCCACGAGTCGCGGGCAAGCACGGCCTTGCGAGTGATCTTGCGGCGATGGACGCCGCGCGGGACCCGCACGTAGGTGATCAGGCGGATCACGACGGGGCGGTCGAGCGCCATCCGCTCGGAGCGCAGCCGGTCGTCGCCGTGCTCGACGATCTCCGCCTTCGACTTCAGCACGAGGACGGTGGCGCGACGGACCGTGCACACGTTGATCGGTTCGTAGGTCGCGTTGAGGACCAGCACCCGGCCGCGACCCGTCCCCGGGACGCCGGCCACCGAGATCCGGTCGGGCTGCGCGCGGTGTCCGTTCGCCCGAGTCGCCTGCCTGTCCATCGTGGGCCGGATTCTAGCCAGGCGACGCGGCGCCCCGGCCGGGCACACCCGCCGTGTTTACGGGATAGCTACCTAGTGTCCGGACCGACTCCGCCTTCGTTCGCAGGCCCTCGATCGCGTCCGCGACGACCGGGTCCTCGGTCGAGCCCTCGAGGTCGAGGAAGAACATGTAACGGCCTAAACCCCGCCGCCGGGGCCGCGACTCGATCCGCGTGAGGTTGACTCCGCGGCTCGAGAACTCGACGAGCGCGTCGACGAGCGCGCCGGGATGGTCCTCGCCGAGCTCCGCGAACACGAGCGTGGTTCGCCACGGTCCCTCGCCGAAGGCGAGCGTGTCCGCCGGCGCGATCCACACGAACCTCGTCACGTTGTCGGGGCTGTCCTCGACACCGTCCGCGAGCACGGCGCAGCCGTAAAGCGCAGCCGCGGAGCGCGCCGCGAGCGCCGCCCACGTCTCCTCGCTCTCCGAGACGCGACGCACGCCCTCGGCAGTGCTCGCGACCGCGCGGACCTCGGCGCTCGGGAGGTTCTCGCGGATGAACCGAGCGCACTGCGCGCTCGCCTGCGGGTGCGAGAGCACAGTCGTGATCTCGCCAAGCGGGAATTGGGTGCGCGCGATCAGGCTGTGCCGAATCGGATGGTCATGCTCGCCTACAATCGTCACTGAGGGGGTGTCGAAGGCCAGCGTGTCGAGCGTCGAGCGGACCGCGCCCTCGATCGAGTTCTCGAACGGGACCAGCGCACGGTCGGCGCCGCCCGAGTCGACCGCGCGGATCGCGTCGTAGACGTTCGGCGCCGGGACGATCTCCGCGTCGGCGTCACCGATCGCCTCGCGGAGGGCATCCTCCGTGAACGTGCCAGCGGGGCCGAGGTAGGAGATCCGCATCGGTTGCGCGCTACCCCTGGCCGAGCGCTGTGTCGACCGCCGCCTGCTCCTCGGGGGAGAGGTCGAGCTCGGAGCGCCCTGACCTGACCGGCTTCGCGTACAGCCGCGCCTGCTCGCGATGAAGGATCGACGAAAGCACGACGCCGTTGCGATGATCGTCGAGCAGCGCAATCGAGCTCGACTGCCGGCCGCTCATCTCGTTGTAGGCGTCGTAGCGGACCACCGCCGAGTGCGTGATCGCGCCGTCGACGCGCCGCGCCGTGGCCTCGACATGGTCGCGGACGTCCTCCAAGCGAGTCACGAGTCGCGCGACCTCCGCTTCGAGCCCCCGGGCATAGTCGACAAGGTCCTGCGGCGAGCTCTCGCCGAGCACGGCGCTTTGATCGGCACGAACGCGCCGCAGCCTGAGCACGCAGAACAGCGCAAGCGCGAGCGCGACAATCGCTACGCCGCCCGCGACCAGCGCCGCGGTTCCCGCCGTCGAGGTGAGGTCGGCCACCGCCGAAGAATAGGAGGCCGGATCCGGAGCGGCCCTACTCGAATGTGACCTCGTAGCTGAACTCGTTGTCGGCGGTGTCTTCCTCGCCCAGCCTGGTGCCCAGGGTGACCTCGATCGTGACGGCCGAACCGGTGGCCGGGGCAGGCTCGAGCGGGACTGTTACCGTCCGGGACTCGGCCGGCGCGATCCGGGGAATCATCTCCTCCGCGTCGATCGGCTCATCGCCGCCACTCACCGCTACTGCGATCTCGACGTCAGTCTCCTCCGTGTCGCCTTCGTTCGCGATCGTCACCTCGACCTCAGGTGGATTCCCGGCAGTCACCGTGGCCGGGGTATCGGGACTGACGTCGACTCCATCGATCAGCACAGAAGTGATCGCGAGGTCGTGCAGCCCGGGCTCGGCGGTGTTGCCGGCGATCGCGGCGAGGTTCTCCTGGATCGCGGTCTCGTCGAGCCACTCGAGGTCGGGCTGCTCGGTGCCGGGAACCCGTGGATAGAAGAAGCTCGCGGGGACGTCCTCGTCGATCCCCTCCTGCTGGAGCACCGCGTTGATCTCCTCGCGCCCCCTTGCGTACAGCACGTCGCTGGCGAGAAACTCCTGCATGTCGACCGTCATCTGCTCGATCGCTTCGTTGAAATCCTCGTCCCCGAGCGCCGGGCCGACCTGGTCCGCGACCTTACCGAGCCCTTCGGCGCGGAGCTGGAACGCCTCCACGACGTCGTCCTGGGCGTTGCTCAGCTCGCCGGGAGGGTCGAGGCTCTCCGCGCGGCTGACCACGCCGTCGGCGGCGCTTCGGTCGGCGCGGATGTCGGTCTCAAACCGCAGCTCGGACGAGTTTTGAGGGTCGGAGAAGCGCGCGAAGAACCCCTCGCTGATCTGCTGCGACTGCTGGACGAGCGTGCTGAGGTCGCGAGCGTAGTTCTCGAACGCGCGCTCCTTACGCGCGTTCAGGCATCCCCGGATCCCGAGAACCAGCAGGACCAGGATGAGGATCCCGGCCACGACCGCGCCCAGCCGGCGCGCCATGAACACCCGCTGGCGCTCGGGCGGCGGGCGCCCATGATCCTCCGGTTCGGTTGCAACCGGCGGGAAGGAGTCGTCCTTGTCCATGAAGGCCAAGGCGCACAAAAGTATGACCCGTGGCGCGGAGGGGAGAGCAGGACGCAGGAGCGGCAGGGATAGTGACGAAGAGTGAAGGCGTCGTGGTGGGTGATACGGCGCTGGGACGATTCAGGCTGCTCGAGCGGATCGGAGCGGGCGGGTTCGGCACCGTTTATCGAGCCTGGGACGAGCGGCTCGAGCGCCCGGTGGCAGTGAAGGTGATCGAGGCCGCCGGGGGCGCGTCGCGGCGCGTCCTGCGCGAGGCCCAGGCGGCCGCCCGCCTCAATCATCCGGGAATCGTCACCCTGTACGAGCTCGGGGAGCGAAACGGTCACGCCTTCCTCGTCAGCGAGCTCGTGGAGGGGACCACTGTCGACGCGCTAGCCGCCGAGGGCCGGCTCTCGGATCGCGACGTCGCGGAGATCGGCGCCGACCTGTGCGACGCGCTCGCCCACGCCCACTCCCACGGGGTCGTCCACCGCGACATCAAGCCGCAGAATGTGATTGTCCGCGAGGGCCCGGTCCCACCCGGCTCGGTGCGGGCGAAGGTGATGGACTTCGGCACCGCGTCGCTGGTCGACGCCCCCGGCCTTACCGTGACCGGGGAGGTAATCGGGACAATCGCGTACATGGCGCCCGAGCAGGCCGAGGGCGAGTCGGCGGGCCCGCCCGCGGATGCCTACGCGATGGCGCTGACGCTGTACGAGTGCTGGTCCGGGCGCCACCCGTTCATTCGCGCGACGCCGGCCGCCACCGCGCGCGCGATCGGCGCGCCGGTCGCGCCGCTCGCCGAGCATCGCCACGACCTTCCCGACCGCCTCTGCGAGCTGATAGATGCGTGCCTGGTCGCGCAGCCGGAGCACCGCCCCGGACTCGAGGAACTCGGCCACGGGCTCGACCGGGTCGCTGTGCGGCTGAGCGCAGATGAGCCGGTGCCGTCGCCCATGCCGCGCCCGCGCGAATCCCTGCTCGCCGCGCCCTCGGAGCCGGCGGTCGCGATCGCGAGGATCGGGCTGCTCGCAGCGATCTCGGCGCTGGTCGCGTGGCTCGGCCTCGTCGGTGGGCGGCCGGGCGCCGCCCTGGTCGTGGGCCTGCTGCTGTTGCCGGCTCCGCTCTTGATTCAGGCGCCCGCCGGATGGGGGCTTCCCGCGCTCGCCCCGCTGCTCGGCGCGATCGGCGTGGCGCCCACCTATCCGGCGCTCGCGGCGCTGGCGCGCAGCACCGCAAGCCGCGCGGCGCTCGCGGCGCTCGGCTGGGCGTGGCTGGTGGCGGCCGAGGCGGTCACGGGCTCCCGGCTGCTCTTTGAGACCGCGGAGCCCGCACCCGACGGCTGGAGCGGGTCGATCGGCGCCGCGGCCACGCACGTGCTTGCTCCGGTCCTCGCGCCGGAGTCGCTGCTCGTCGGAGCAGTCTGGGTCGTCGGCGCCGTGGTGCTCGGGGCCCTGATCCGGGGCCGGATCGTCGCACTCGAGCTCCTGGGCGTGCTCGTGTGGGCGGCGGGGCTGGTCGCGCTCCACGGTGCGCTCGCGCCGGGCGTGCCCGAGCCGGCGGCCGGACCGCTCGCGGCGGCCCTGATCGCGGTTGCCGCGGCGGCGCTTTGGGCGCGCACGACGAGGGGGTCTGCGCGGGCACCCGATGTCGGCCGTGACCCGCGACTTCCGTAGGATTGTCCGGCAACGGGCCGCAGCCGATCGGGACGGCGCGGCTCGGGTACCCCTTCCAGGAGTGTGAGCGATCAGCGTTCTTCGCAATCTCGAAGCCAGGATCGAGGGCCTCGTCGAGGGCGTGTTCAGCCGTGCGTTCAGCTCCCAGGTCCAGCCGGTCGAGATCGCCCGCAAGCTGGCCAAGGAGATGGACGGCAACCGGACCGCCTCGGTGTCGAAGGTCTACGTCCCCAACCAGTACACGGTCTTTCTTTCGACCGAGGATCACGAGCGCCTCGAAGGCTACGAGCGCTCGCTGGAGCAGGAGCTCTCCGGGTACCTGCTCGAGCACGCGCGGCGGCGCGACTACGCGCTTCTGACCCGCCCCGAGGTCTCGCTCGAGACCGACGATCGGCTGCGGCTCGGGGAGTTCGGGATCCAGACGCGGCTCGTGAAGCCCCCCGCGCGCCAAGGCGAGCAGCCGAAGCAGGGCGAGCAGGGCCAGACGATGGTCTACTCCGCGCCGAAGGAGCCGACAAAGCCGAAGCGGAGTCGCCAACCCGGCGCGCGCCTCGTTGAGACCCGCGCGATCGTCTCATTCGACGATCGCCGCTACGTGCTGGAGGGACCGGTCGCGGTCCTTGGCCGGTCGCGCGAATCCGACTGCGTGTTTCGCGACCCCAACATCTCTCGCCGCCATGCAGAACTCCGCCGCGGCCCGACGGGGGACTGGCAGGTGGTCGACCTGGGTTCGACCAACGGCGTCAAGGTCAACGGCCGCAGGGTCGAGAGCTCTCGCTTGTCGCCCGGCGACGAGGTCACCCTCGGGACCACGAGGTTTGTCTTCGACATCGAGCAGTGAGCGCATGGAGTCCGACCCGGTCGCCGTAGCGCTCAAGTTCGGTTTTCTAGCCGTCCTCTACCTGTTCCTGTTCTGGGTTGCCCGCAGCGCTCTGCGCGAGCTTCGGGGCTCGGGCGCGCCCGCGCCCGAGCCGACCGGCTTCCACTCGCTTCCCGGCGAACGCGGCCGGGAGGGCTCCGACGGATGGCTGGTCGCGCTGGAGGGTGGTGGGCTCGACGAAGGGGAGCGGTTCGATCTCTTCGGAGGTCTGTCGATCGGGCGCTCGAGCGACGCCGACATCCGTATCGAGGACCGCTTCGCGTCGGGGCTCCACGTGCGCATCTACCCTCGCGGCGGCGCCTATTACGTCGAAGACCTGGGCTCGACGAACGGGACCTACCTCAATGGCGATCTCCTCGAGAGCGACCTCGAGCTCCACCACCTCGACCGGATCAGGATCGGCGACACCGAGTTCCGCTTCGAGCTCGAGGGTTAAGCGAACGTGCTAAAGGTCGTCGAGGTAGCGCACCGCACCGACACCGGTCGGCAGCGCAACGCGAACGAGGACGCGTTCTATGCCCGGGCGCCGGTATTCGCGGTTGCGGACGGCATGGGCGGCGCCCAGGCGGGCGAGGTCGCTTCGCGTGTCGCGGCCGAGGCGTTCGAGTCCCCCGGCGAGCGCAATGACGCGCCAGAGCGCTACCTGAGCAGAGTCGTGACCGAGGCGAACGAGCGCATCCACGAGCTCGCCCAGAGCGACGCGTCACGCTCGGGGATGGGCACCACGCTCACCGCCGCGCTGATTCGCGACGATGAGGTCAGCCTGGCGCACGTCGGCGACAGCCGCGCGTACGTGCTGCGCGACGGGGAGCTGAAGCGCCTCACCAGCGACCACTCGCTCGTTGAGGAGCTTCGCCGCCAGGGGCGCCTCACCGAAGCGCAGGCGGAGGAGCACCCACAGCGCTCGATCATCACCCGCGCGCTCGGCCCCGAGCCCGACGTCGAGGTCGACACCATGACCGTTCCCGCACGGCCCGGGGATGTGTTTGTGCTGTGCAGCGACGGCCTGACGACGATGGTGCCGGAGGCGCGAATCGCCCGCATCCTCGAGCGTTCGAAGAGCCTCGAGTCGGCAGTGTCGAGGCTCGTCCGCGAGGCGAACGAGGGGGGCGGCCGGGACAACATCACGGTCGTCGCGTTCCGCCTCGCCGATGCCGCCGCCGCCGCGAAGGAGCAGCCGACGCTGATCGCTCCTCCGACTCAGGAGGCGGAGCCGGCCGCAGCGCGCCCACCGGCACGACGCGAGCGCGCGCCGGCGGCTGCGGCCGCCCGCCGCTGGCCCGGCCGCGTCGCGCGGGCACTCGTCGCAATCGCGATCGTCGGCGCGCTCGCGATCGCGGGACTGTACGGCGCCCGCCAGGTGTACTTCCTCGGCGTCGACGAGGGCGGTCGCGTGGCGCTGTACCGCGGACTGCCGTACGACCTCCCGTTCGGGATCGAGCTCTACGACGAGCGTTACTCGAGTCCGGTACAGGTCGACTCGCTGCCGCCCGAGCGGCGCTCGGTGGTGACCGACCACGAGCTGCGCGCCCACGACGATGCCTCGTCGCTGGTCAGCGATCTCCAGGAGGAGGTCGAGGCCGTCCCGCCGGGCGGGAACGAGCGCTCGACCGGCAAGGCGGGCGGCGGTCAGGGCGGCGGCCGGGACCAGAAGGGCGGCGACAATAAACCCGACGGCAACCGGCAGAGGCAAAAGGGGAATCGGTGAGCGCGAGGCTCGAATCAAGATCCCGACCCGGGCGGGGAATTTGATGTTGGGCCGAGCGCGAACCAAGTTGTTCTCGTGAGCGCGCGAAATCGGGAGCTGTTCGCGCTGATTCCAGTCGCGGTGCTCGTGACCGCGGGGTTCACCGCCGTATTCATCGTGCAGTCGAATCAGATCGGCGACCTCAGCCTCACCTACGGCGCCTACTTCCTCGCGGTCTGCGTCGCGACGCACCTGGTGATCCGGATGCGGCTTCCCCACGCGGACCCGTACCTGTTCCCGCTCGTGGCGCTGCTGGCGGCGTTCGGCCTCGTGATCCTGTTCCGGATCGACGAGAGCCTTGCCGTCCAGCAGGCCTCGCTGTTCGTCGTTGGCCTGGCGCTGTTCGTTGCCACGATCCTGCTGCTGCGCGACTACGAGGTGCTCGAGCGCTACCGGTACGTGATCGCGCTGCTCGGCATCGGTCTGTTGATCCTGCCCAGGTTCCCGGTCATCGGCGAGCAGGTGAACGGCGCGTACCTCGGCATCGACCTCGGCCCGATCGCGTTCCAGCCCGCGGAGGCGGCGAAGATCTGCGTGGTCATCTTCCTCGCCAGCTATCTGCACGAGCACCGCGAAGTGTTGGTTGTTGGGGCGAGGCGGTTCGCGGGCCTGATCCTGCCGCCGCTCAGGCACCTCGGTCCCTTGCTCGTCGTGTGGGGCGCCGCGATGGTAATGCTGATCGTGATCCGCGACCTCGGAAGCTCGCTGATGTTCTTCGGCGCATTCCTGGCGCTGATCTACGTCGCGACGTCGCGAATCTCGTTCGTGGTGATCGGGGTGCTGATGTTCGTGATCGGAGCCTGGGTGCTGTCGGCGACCGTCGGGCACGTCGGGGATCGGGTCGACATCTGGCTCGACCCGTTCGGCCAGAACGCGCCGGAGGGAGCGGGTCAGATCACCCAGTCGCTTTACGCCCAGGCCGACGGCGGGCTGTTCGGCCGCGGCCTAGGGTCCTCGCTGCTCGAGCTCCCGGGGCCGTTCAAGCCCGATTGCTCGTCGCCGTTCCCGGACTGCGGGAGCCTGCTCCCCGCGCCGCACACCGACTTCATCTACGCGGTGATCGTCAATGAGCTGGGCGTGTTCGGCGCTGCCGCGGTCGTGATCATCTACATCCTGATCGCCGAGCGGGGGTTCAAGACCGCGGTCCTGGCACGCGACGGGTTCGGGAAGCTGCTCGCCGCCGGGCTCACGGCGGTGTTCGCACTCCAGGCGTTCGTGATCCTCGGGGGCGTCGTGCGTGTTATTCCGCTCACAGGTGTCACCTTGCCGTTCATCAGCTACGGCGGCAGCTCGATCGTCGCAAACATGGTCCTGCTCGCCCTGCTGCTCGTGATCTCGGATCGCGCTCGCCGCCCGCCCGCCGCCGGACGCCCGCGTGAGCTCGAGGCGCTCGAGGTCCCGCGATGAACTCCTCGATCGTCCGCCTCTACGTGCTGGTCCTGGCGCTGTTCATCACCGTCGTCGGGTTCACCTCGTACTGGGCGATCTTCGACGCCGACGAGCTGCGCGGGCGCTCCGACAACCGGCGCGCCCTGATCGAGGCGCAGAA
>Ga0081538_10001486_pt1 | contig 24075 bp, 26 predicted proteins | sample TabmetS5T2R1_FD_71022 | JGI IMG/M metagenome (GOLD analysis project Ga0081538, IMG submission 71022) | Tabebuia heterophylla rhizosphere microbial communities from the University of Puerto Rico - S5T2R1 | ecosystem: Host-associated > Plants > Roots > Rhizosphere ... | reverse complement strand
AGCGTGTCGCTGCGCCAGGAGCTGATCCCGGCCCGGCTGCTGGGCCGGGTCAACAGCGCCTACGCCCTGTTCGGCTTCGGCTCGCTGTCGCTGGGCGCGGTCGCTGGCGGCCTGCTGGCCGCCCGCTACGGGCTGACCGCGCCCTTCTGGTGCAGCTTCACCGTCATGGCCCTGCTCACCCTGGCCTGCTGGCCGGTCCTCAGCACCCGGGCCATCGCCCAGGCCCGTGCCCAGGCCGGCTAGGCGTTGGTGGAGGCCATCATCTCGGGGTTGTAGCGCGCCCCGGCCACCGACCCGCGGGGGGTGACCTCCTCGATCGCGGCCAGGTCCTCGCCGGTCAGCTCGACGTCGAGGGCGCCCAGGTTCTCCTCCAGGTAGCGGCGCCGCTTGGTCCCGGGGATGGGCACGACGTCGTCGCCCCGGGCCAGCACCCAGGCGATGGCCAGCTGGCTCGGGGTGGCCCCCTTGCGCGCCGCCAGCTCCCGCACCCGCTCCACCAGCTCCAGGTTGCGGGCGAAGTTCTCCCCGGTGAACCGGGGGTGGTTGCGCCGGAAGTCGTCCTCGCCGAAGTCGTCGGGGCTGGTGATCCGCCCCGACAGGAACCCCCGGCCCAGCGGGCTGTAGGCGACCAGCCCGATCGCCAGCTCGCGCAGGGTCGGCAGCAGCTCGTCCTCGAGGTCGCGGGTGAACAGCGACCACTCGTACTGGCCGGCGCTGATCGGGTGCACCGCATGGGCCCGCCGCACCGTCGCCGGGGCCGCCTCCGAGATCCCCAGGTACCGGACCTTCCCGGCCTGGACCAGCTCGGCCATCGCCCCCCAGGTCTCCTCGACCGGCACCGAGCGGTCCACCCGGTGCTGGTAGTACAGGTCGAGGTGGTCGACCCCGAGCCGCTCCAGCGATCCGTCGCAGGCCTGGTGGACGTACGCCGGCTTGCCGTTGACGACCCGGCTGCCGTCGTCAAGGCGCTGGTTGCCGAACTTGGTCGCCAGCACCACCTCGTCGCGCCGGCCCGCGATGGCCCGGCCGACCAGCCGCTCGTTGGTGAACGGCCCGTACACGTCGGCGGTGTCCAGGAACGTCATCCCCAGGTCGAGCGCCCGGTGGATGGTGGCCACCGACTCCTGGTCGTCCCCCCGCCCGTAGGACTGGCTCATCCCCATGCACCCAAGCCCCAGGGCCGACACCACCAGCCCCTGGCCGCCGAGCGTCCGCTGCTCCATGCCGTCTCCTCCCGTCGGTCGCGCCGCTCAGCGTAGCGCCGGGCGAGGCGGTGGGTCCGCCGCCGACGCCCAGCACCAGCAGGATCACCACCGGGTGCAGCCGGACGGCCACCGGCCTACGACCAGGGGCTGGGCCCCCTGGTCTTGTCGAGCTGGTCGAGCTCGTCCAGCCTTCTCCGGACCTGGTCGGCCAGCCGCTGCAGGTGGGGCAGCAGGATCATGCCCGCGGCCATTCCGAAGAGGATGAAGAACACGGCGTCCATGGCGATCACTCCGAGACGGTCCGGGGACCAATCACCTCGTGCTACGATATAAAGTGTAGCATGGAGGATCGGGGGTGGGGCCGGTCGCCGGGCTCCCGCCGGGCGCCTTCGCCGTGGTCATGGCCACCGGCATCATCTCGGTGGTCGCCCACGAGGAGCAGGGACGGGCCCACGCCCTTGCGGCCCTGTCGGGGATGCTGGCCTGGCTGGCCGCCGCCGTCTACGCGGTGCTGGTGGCCCTGAGCCTCACCCGGCTCCTGGCAGCCCCGGACGGCTGCGCCGCGACCTGTCGGCGCCGCCGGCGAGCTTCGAGTCGCTGACCTTCGCCGCCGCCAGCGGGGTGCTGGCCGTCCGGGCGCTGCTCGCCGACCACCGAGTCGTCGCCACCGTGCTCGGGGTGGCCGCGGCCGCCGGCTGGCTCGGGCTGGGGATCGCGGCGGCGAGAAGCCTGGCCCGGCGTCCCTCCGGCCGGCTGCGGCAGGTGGCGCGGGGCAGCTGGCTGCTGTCGGTGGTCGCCGCCGAGTCCGTCGCCGTGGTGGCCGCGATCGCCGCCGGCGCCGGCCCCGACCCGTCGCCGTCAGGCCGCCCCGGGGCCGCGGGGGCGGCCGTCCTCCTCGCCGCCGCCGGGGGCTGCTGGCTGGCCGGCGTGGTGCTGTACGGTCTGCTGGCCGCCTCGATCTGGCCCCGGCTGCTGGCCGCCCTCCGGGGGTCGGGCTGGGCGTGGTTCGGCGCCGACGACTGGATCGTGATGGGCGGGCTCGCCATCGCCGCCCTGGCCGCCTGCCAGATCGCCCTGGCCGCCCGCCCCACCCTCGGCGGCGTCGGGACGGCCGCGGCCGGGCTGGCCACGGCGGCCTGGGCGGCCGCCAGCGGCCTGCTGCCGCCCCTGGCCGCTCTCCAGCTCCGGTCCATGGCCCGGGCGCCGGCACCCGCCGTCCGCGCCCGGGCCGGGCGTCACCTGGCCGGCCGCTGGGCGGCCGTGTTCCCCCTGGGGATGTACGCGGCCGCCAGCCACGCCCTGGCCGTCGTCCTCGGCCGCCCCGGCCTCGACGCCGTCGCCTGGGTGTTCCTCTGGATCGCCCTGGCCGCCTGGCTCGCCACCGGCGCCGGGGCGGCCGCCGCCTGGCTGGCCGGCCGCGCCGCCGCTGAGGCGCCCGGCATCCTCAGGCCGCGCCGTGGAAGCGGCGGACGAGGCCGTGGACCGCTTCGGCGAGCTCGGGCACCGGGCCCTGGACGGCAAGGCCGGGGACGATCTCGGTGACCGCCAGGGCCCGCACCGGGGACGGCGGCGCCCCGAGCTCGGCCACCCAGCCCGCCAGCTGCCGGGACGAGGCCGCGTACACGATCCGGCCCAGCCCGACCCAGCCGTGGGCGGCGGCGCACATCGGGCAGTGCTCCCCCGAGGTGAAGACGGTCGCCCCCGCCCGCTCGGCCGGGCCCAGGTTGCTGGCCGCCCAGCGCGCCAGCTCGAACTCGGGATGGCGGGTCGGGTCACCGGAGCCCACCCGGTTGCGGTCCTCGGCCAGCACGGTCCCCTCGGCCCCGACCAGCACCGACCCGAACGGCTCGTCGCCGGCCTCCAGGGCCTCGGTCGCCAGCTCCAGGGCGCGGCGCAGGTGCCGCAGCTCGTCGTCGTTCAAGGGCGGCCTCCAGGGTCGCGGGCGTCGGTCAGCCGCAGCTGCCGGAGGCGGGACAGGGTGTCCTCCAGCGACCAGGCATGGGCGATCCTGCCATCGCGCACCTGGAAGATGCCGACCTCGTCGACCCGCTCGAACCGGCGTCCGGTGGGCGGGTGCCCCAGCCAGCCGCCCAGATGGGTGGCCGAGCAGGTGAACCGGCCGACCACCTTGTCGCCCTCGGCGATCAGCTCGACGACCTCCATGTGCAGGTCGGGGAAGCTGGCCCGGAACGGCGCGATCCAGCGCCTGGCCGCCGGGGCCAGCTCGGGCGTGTAGAGCTCGTCGATCACCTCGAGACGGCCGCGGTTGAGCACCTCGGCGACCAGGCGGCGGACGACCGCCTTGTTGGCCTGTTCGACGTGCGACATTCGTCTCCCAGCGAGCACCTGGGGCTCGCCTTGCGGGTTGTGAGGCGCCCCAGGGTATCGCCGATCCGCCGCCGGAACGCATCCGGGGTCCGGCCGGCACCACCGGCGGCGCCTTGGCGGGTCCCCGGAGATCCAGGACCGTCGGACGACCATGCGGACGAGCCGACGGCAGCGGGCCACCACCGTGATCGTGGTGCTGGCGGTGCTGCTCGGGTCGCTGTGGGCCGGTGGTCTGGCCGTGCCGGCCGCTGGCGGCCCGGCCATAGCGTGCCGTACTGGGACCAGGACGCGTTGAACGCAGTACTGCGCGGCAACTGGTACCCGCTGGACCGGCGCTGGAATGTGGTACCGCTGAATGAGTTGTGGACGGTGACACCGTTTGAATACCACGGCGAGCAGCAGCTTCCTCGGGTTTTGCTCGACCGTCTCTGCCACGAGGCGTTCCTGCTGCACTACGCGCGCCGGCTGAAGCCCTGGATGGATGGGTTTCCGCCGGGGCAGTCGCGCGACCGGTGGCGGGAGTTCGACGCCCCGTCGCCTCGCGGCCAGCGGTCACCATCTATTGCCCGCCGGTAGATGTCCACGTACCTGCGGGCGATGCGGCGGTGGTGCCAGCGCGCCAGCGCCGCCCGGCGCACCTCTTTCGGGCCGGGCAGTCCGGCCAGCACGTCGGCAGCGTACCGCGGGTCGAACCGGCTGCCGTAGGGCACCAGCGTGCCGACTGGAGGGATGATCTCGGCGAGGCATCCGTTGGCGGTGGCGACGACCGGCGTACCGCTGGCGGCGGCCTCGGACACGACAGTGGCTCCCGGTTCGCACCACACGTCACCCCATGGCCCGGGTACCGTTTGGGACAGCACCAGCACTGCGGCCGCCTCGGCGATGAGCGTCAGCCGGTGGGTACCGCCGACTTCGCCTACGACGTCCACGACGGTGCCGAAGTCGCGGGTGATCCGGTCGAGGTACTCCCGCTCCCAGCTCGGCCCGGCCAGCACTAGGCGGCGACCGGCCGCATGGGCGAATGCGGCCGCCTCATATGCGCCCTTGTGCGCCGAGACCCGGCCCAGGAACAACAGGTAGTCACGTTTGCGCCGGGCCAACCGGTACCGTCGCGGATTGACCGGCAGCCGAACCACCGGCCCGGTGGCACCGGCGGCGGCGCGTTGCGCGGCGGACAGGTACACGCAGTTGACCGGATCGGCCGGGGTATCGGTGAGATGGTGGGTGGACACCAGCGGCGCGGCGAGGCCGATCCGGGTGACCCGGCCGTTGGAGTGGTCGTGCACCATATCGACCCGTGCCCGCGACAGCCACGCCTGCATGTCGGCGGGCTCGGCAGCCTCGATCACAGTCAGTCCAGGGCGGCCGTTCGGGCTGCCCGGCGCACCGAGCAGCGACACTTGGTGGCCGAGGTCGAGCAGGCCGTCGACGAGCTGCGCCACCACCCACTGGATGCCGCCGTAGCCCTGAGGCGGCACGGTGATCCAGGTGTGCGGATCGCCGGATACTCTCAGCGGCACGTTCACGACCGCGACGTGCATCAGCCGGCATCCGGTCGCCGCGCCTCCACCAGGATCGCGAGGTAGAACAGCTCGTGCCCGGTGGGCGGGGGAAGGTGCCGGTCGGCGTACTTGTCGAAGGCCGCGGGCCGGCGCTGGTCCCACCACCGCGCGAGGCGCGGCAGCGTGCCGACCACACCGCCGGCCGGCCAGGCGCCGTCCCTCCCATACCGGCGCAGCAGGAGCAGCAGTGCCCGCGCGTCGCCCGTCAGCCGGCGTACCCCCACGTCGATGAACCCGGCCCGGCACGCGAATAGCGCCAGGCCGTCGGCAGTCCAGCGCCACAGGTCCTGGCTGCCGTGGTCCTCCCAGACGCCATGGGTGGACAGCACCAGCCGCCCGCCAGGGCGCAGGATCCGATACGCCTCGCGCAGGTAGGCGTCCGGTTCCGTGACGTGTTCGAGAACCTGGGTGGACAGCACGCCGTCGAAGGTGGCATCCGGCACCGGGCAGCGGCCCGAGTCGTCGAGCTCGTAGTCCACGCCGTAGCGCTCGGTGTCCAGGTCGGCCGTCTTACCACCGACCGGGTCGATCCGGCGCAGGCGGTGGCCGCCCCGATCGCGGCTGGTGCGGCGACCGTCCACGACCGCTGCACCCTGCACTACGCGGGCCCGAACCGCACCGGTCACCCGCGCCGCGCATACGTCCTCGTGTTCAAGGCACCCTCCCGTCCGGTGGCGGCTCCCCAAACCAGACCGTGGCTGACTAGGTAACATTTCGGGGTGTCCAATACCCGACCGAAGGTGCTCCGCGTCAGCACCCGTAACGCCGCGTTCCAGCAGTGGCAGGCACTGCTGACGAACCGGACCAAGCGCCACCGGGCCGGGCGGTTCCTGGTACAGGGCGTGCGGCCGATCACCATGGCGCTACGGTGCGGGTGGGGCATCGACGCGTTACTCTACCGCGCCGGGCCGCTGTCGGACTGGGCGAAGACCGTCCTGCGGGAGGTCTCGACAGCGACTCGGTACAAGCTGGCGCCCGAGCTGATGGGTGAGCTGGGGGAGAAGGACGAGCAACCGCCCGAGCTCCTGGCGGTGGCCATGATACCGCCCGACGACCTGGCCCGGATCCCGGTACCGGCCCGGGCCCTCCTGGTGGTCATGGACCGGCCGGGCAGCCCCGGTAACCTCGGCACGGTCATCCGGTCGGCGGACGCGCTCGGCGCGCATGGGCTGGTGATTACCGGCCACGCGACGGACCTGTACGACCCGAGGACCATCCGGGCGACCACCGGCTCACTGTTCGCGATACCGGCGGTGCGGGTCGCGGGCGCCGACGCGGTACTGGAGTGGGTGACCTCGGTCCGGGCCAGTGGGGTAGCGCTGACCGTCGTCGGTACCGCGGAGAACGCCGCTGACGAGCTGGCCAACGTTGACCTGACCGGCCCGACTCTGTTCGTCGTGGGTAACGAGACCAGGGGCATGAGCACCGGTTGGGAAGCCCTTTGCGACCTCCTCGTCCGGATCCCGATGACCGGCTCGGCCAGCTCACTCAACGCCGCCGTCTCCGGGTCGATCGCGCTGTACGAGGCGATGTGCCAGCGCCGCGCCGTCCAGCAGGGCCGCTAGTGTCGCACCGTCCCGTCCCCGCCCCATCGGGCTACCGCGACCTCGCCAGCGGGTTCGTCCCGCGGTCGGCGCCGGGGTCCCCGGCGCTCCCGGTCCGGTTGGCCCAGGTGCTGTTTCTGCGCTGCGCTGCGCATCTGCCGGTGACCCTCCGGCGCCAGAGACCGGGTTATCTGGCGGCCGAGGTGGCGCGCCGGTTCGCCTCCGCATTGCAGGACGTCGGCGGCGACCTGTCCACGGTCGCCGCGACCGCCGACGTCTTCGTGCCCGCCGGGCTGGCCGCGCTGCCCACCGCGGACCTAGTGGTGACCGACTTGCCCTACGGCGAGCAGACCACCTGGCAGGGCGTCGCGCCGCCGGCCGGTGAGGCGCTGTCCGTGATGCTCCGGTCGCTGTGCCGGGTGCTGCCTAACCACGCGGTCTTGGCGCTATGCGCGCGCACCCAGCAGATCTCCTTCGACTCCCTGGTACCGTCGCTGGACCGGCTGCGGCTTGGCCATCCCGCGCCGTTTCTCGGCCGGGTCGGGGACATGCGGGGGGCGTGGTGAGCGTCAACATCCTCGTCCGGTCGGTGCGCGGCCTGGAGTGGGTGGCTGCCGACGAGGTGAGCGCTCGGCTGCCGGCCGCAAAGGGGATCGCCATGTCGCCTCGCGAGGTCAGCTTCCGGCTGCCCAGGCCGGATCCCGCGGTACTTGGACTGCGCACAGTCGACGATGCCTTCCTTACCGTCGGCACGGTGCGTGGAGTCGGTCCGACGAAGGAGGCACCGCCGGTGGCCGCACGCCGCATCGCCCGGGTGGACTGGGCCGGCTCGCTCGACCGGCTGGGCCGGATCCGGGCACTGCCTGGGCGGCCGCGCTTTGACGTGGTGGTGAGCCTGGAAGGCCGGCACAGCTACAACCGCTTCACACTTGAGAACGCGGTCGGCGCCGCCCTGGCACCTGTGCTCGGCGGTGAGTACCTCGCCCGCACCACCGAGGGACGGCAGGCCGGCGAACCGGACCTGACGGTACGGGTGTTCGTCCGGGGCGGGGAGGCGACCGTGGCTCTTAGGCTGGCCGACCGGCCCCTGCACCGGCGTCGGTACAAGCAGGACACCGGCGCTGGTACTCTGCACCCGCCGGTCGCCGCCGCGTTAGCCCGGTTGGCCGACCCGGCAGCCAGTACGGTGGTGGCGGATCCGTTCTGCGGTGACGGAACGATCGCCATCGAGACCGCGCTGTCCTATCCGGATGTCCGGGTGACCGCGAGCGACATCGATCCGGTACGGCAAGGCAACGCCGCGCGCAATTGCGCCCGGGCCGGCGTCAAGGTGACCCTGAGCCAGCAGGACGCCGGCCGGTTGGACTGGCCCGAGGAGAGCGTCGACGCGATACTGACCAACCCGCCGTGGAACGTCTCGGTGGACGCGCGCGGGCTGCTGCGCCGCTCTCTCGACCGGTTCTGGCAGCAGCTACCCGGCCTGCTCACGCCCGCCGGCCGGCTTTGCCTGCTCGCCGACGTCCAGCTCAACGCGCCGGACCGGTTGCGGCGGCTGAATTACCGGGTCACGCTTGCCACTCAGGCGCGGCTGGCCGGCCGGGTGCTGCACGTCCTGCTGTGCGCGCCGCCGCGGCAGGTCCGCCCGGGCATCCCCGACGGGCTCGCCGGTTGGCGGCAGCGGGCACTGGCCGAGGGCGTGGTTACCGAGGCAGGGTTCTGAACCGTGCTCAACGGAGCCATACGCTGCAAGTGACGTAACCAGCTGGGGAGGGGATAAGGTGGCCCTTATGCGGATCTACGTCGGCATGGACGTCCATCGCAAGCGATCGCAGATCGCGGTGTTCGACGAGGGCGCACCCAGCTGCTGAGCCGCAACCTGCCTGATTCCCGGCACCGGCGGCTGGGTGTGCGAGCGGGCCTGTGGCGCCACCGCGGCAATGCCAGCTGGCACCTGGCCGACGCCGCCCTCCCGGCTGCCGTACCCGAGCTGCCGTGCCCGAACTGTGGCCGCAGCAGGCGATCGACCAAGCGTGGGAGCTGGTCAAGGCCGAGCTTGGCACGCGAGCCCGGCTGAGCTACTACTCTGGTCCTGCGCTCAGCTTCTTTGGAATCCTTGGGGCCAAACGGTCTGAGCGTCAATACGGACCTCGTTGAGGTCAGCACCCTCCACCTCAGCCTCCTGCAGATTGGCGCCGCGCAAGTCGGCTCCGCGCAGGTTGGCACCCTGCAGGTGGCCTTGCGGAGGTTCGCACCGGTCAGGCGTGCGCCCTGCAGGTTCGCCTCACGCAAGTCGGCGTCTTCCAAATCGGCACGATCCAGCCAGATCCCCGGGCATGTAGCCGCGGGCAAGGTTGGCGTGCCGAAACCTCGCGCTGGATAGTCGACCGTAGAGGATGGCCCCGCGCAGGTCGACCCGCGAGAGATACAGCTGCCACTCATCCCGGTCCCGCGGACGCCGACAAAGAACCCACATGGCCGCCTGGATGTCGGCATGGCGGTGCTCCAGCCAGGCCAGGTGTCGATCGACCGTCGGCGTCGGGTGCTGCGGTCCCCCTGCCGAGTCGACCAACCAAGGTGCATGCCTTCGGACATAGGCGCCTATAACGGCCTGGACGATTCGTCGATCCCTGCGAGAGTCCTTGGCCACGCGCTCTGGCCCTTGCCTGCGGCCATATTTGCGCGTTTACGTAGTTAGGTCTCTTCGCTCCAGTGGAGTCCTTCCGACGCTGTCGAGTCTCGTTACTTCAGCATGATCATTAACGTCCTTAGCGGTAGTTGGTGAACTGGAGGGCGAGGCCCTCGTTATGCTCTTTTAGCAAGGCGATGGCGCGCTGCAGTTCATCGCGGGTCTTGCCGGTAATGCGCAGCTGGTCGCCTTGGATTTGAGCCTGTACTTTGAGCTTGGACTGGCGGATCGTCTTAGCCAGCGCCCTCGCCTTGTCGTCCGGGATCCCCTGGATGAACCGGCATTCGATGCGATAGTTGCTTTTGCCCGCAGGCTTCGGTTCGCGTGCATCCAGCGCCTTGAGCGACACCGACCGCTTGACGAGCTTCTCCTTGAAAACATCCAGCGCCGCCAGCGCACGCCGCTCGGTACTTGACCTGATCACCACCGCGTCTTCTGAGCGTTCGATCGACGTCTCGGTGTTCTTGAAGTCGAACCGCTGACCAATCTCTCGCCGCGTCTGATCAAGCGCGTTGGCGACCTCCTGCGGATTGATCTTCGAGACGACGTCGAACGACGAATCGGCCATCCTTTCCGGTCCCTCCAGCTCCTCATGCGACACTGCTTGAATAGTACGCACGGCATGATAGCGTGGCATCGCGAGGCTCTCGCATGGCGCCCACAGTGCACCGGCTCTTCATACGGCAGGAGGCCCTTTCACAGTCCAGCCAGCCCTCAACCGATCACCCCTATCGGTGATTCAGACTCAGCGGAGCTTCGCCCGGCAGGCGGATGACGATCGCTGGCTCCAGTCGACGAAGGTCGCACTTCACGTGGTGATGACGACTTTCCCGCGGGCATGTCCGTTCCCGAGGTAACGGAACGCGTCAGCAGCGTCGCTCAGCGGATAGGTCCGGTCGATGGCCGGTGTGACCTTCCCGGCCTCGATGAGCTCCTTCAGGAACGTCAAGTCCTTCAGCTTCGGCACCGAGAGGTACGGGCGCCCCTGTTGACGGAGGAACGGAGACGAGACGAAGGCCGTGATGAAGGTGCCGAGCCCGGCCGAACCACTGTTGGGGATGAGCCTCCCGGTAGGAGCGAGCGCACGCCTGAGCCTTGACAGCGAGTGGTTCCCCGCGTTGTCGAGGATCAGGTCGTACCGCGGCCCACTCTGGGTGAAGTCCTCTTGGGTGTAGTCGATCACGTGGTCGGCGCCGAGCGCGCGGACCAGCTCGACGTTCCGGGTGCTGCAGACGCCGGTGACCTCGGCTCCGAGCGCCTTGGCCAGCTGCACGGCGAACGTCCCCACCCCTCCGGACGCGCCGTTGATCAGGACCTTCTGGCCCGACTGCACCTTGCCGGCATCGCGGATACCGTGGAGCGCGGCGAGCCCGGAGGTGGGAACGGCCGCGGCCTGCTCGAAGGTGAGGTTCGACGGTTTCCGCTCGAGCTTGTCCTCCGGGGTGCTCACGTACTCGGCCAGGGCGCCCGTGCAGGTGCCGAACACCTCCTCGCCTGGGCCGAAGCGTGTCACGCCCGTGCCGACCGCCTCCACCGTCCCCGCGATGTCGAGGCCGGGAACGCGGTTTCTCGGCTTGCCCGACCCGTAGATCGGGCGAAACAGCTTCGGCTGGCCCCGCATGATCATCTGGTCGCCGAAGTGGATCGACGCCGCATGCACACGAACGAGCGCGTCGCGGTCCCCGAGCGGGGGCCGGTCGATCTCCGCGAACTCCAGCGCCTCGGGTCCGCCGTACCTGTCCTGGACGATCGCTTTCATCGTGATCTCCTCATCCTGGATCCACCGAAGCATCGCGACCTCGATGAATCTCCGCAGGCCAGTGGGCCATCCGAGGCGGGATGGCGCTTCACCAGATGGGTGCAGTGCCCAAGTGACGAGAAGGGGTCGCTGACCAGCGTAACGCGTCATGTCACCGGTGCGCTTCGGTGGATCCAGGCTGAGTGGGAAGCGTGAACGACGGAGGCCATGCGACCCATCGGGAACGGGAGGTCAGGTCATGACCCGCTCGGAACTGGTTGGGTGGCGTGGCGTCCCCCTTCGGTTGGCGCGAGGGGAGCAGGTGGTGGCCCCGTTGGTTCGGAGCCGCCGGTGTCCAGTCTGAACGGTGGGTAATCGTCGGTCATCAGCGCGGCGTAGGCCAACACCCGGTAGCACCACCGGTTGAGCCCGATCACCAGATCGAAAAGGCTCTGCGGGTAGCGCCCGGTGAACGCGAGCACCACGGCGGCGATCAGCACGAGGATGCCGATGAGCCCGCCACCGATCTGGGAGATCTGCTCGCCGGACCCGTCGGTCCACAGCCCAGGGCCGCTGGTGAACACCGCGATCACCAGGTAGTGGGGGATGGCCAGCAGCCACCATTTCACCAACGCCAGCCCACGCGACAGCCGCTGGGGATAGGCCACCTCCAGGCTGGCCGGGTAGTCGGCCGCAGCCAGGGTGAAGGGCGGATACCGGTCGGTGCCCAGGGCGCTGCAGGTGTAGTAGCCCACGCGCCAGCTCCAGCGCATCACCCCGACGTTGAACCCGAAGATCGACCTCGGGTAGCGCCCGGTGAACACGATGGCGAACCCGGCGACCACGGTGAGCACCGCGAACGCCAGCCACAGGAACGCCAGGATGACGTAGTGAGGGACGGCCAGCAGCCATTTGACCAGCCACTGCCAGCGGCTCAGTCCCGGGTCGAGCCGGCCTTCCAAGCGAACCGGATAGCTGTCCATGCTTGCCTCCTTGCGACGTAGGTGTCATGGGGACTGCTGGTCGCACGACGTGACTGGGCACCTGCTCGGCGCCGGTCTGCAGGCCCGGCGCACGAAGGCGGGTCAGCTGCGATGGCCGGCGGCGTTGGCGGGGCGCCAGGACCTGTCACGGTCCTGCCGAACTGCCCGAGCCAACGGGCAGGGGCTCCTCGATCTCGTCGAGGGCCGGAGCGTCATGGTGCTGGCCGGTGCCCTCGATGTCGACGCTCGGCAGCAGGCGATCGAGCCAGCCCGGGATCCACCAGTTGGCGTCGCCCATCAGCTTCATCGTCGCGGGCACCAGCACCATCCGCACGATGGTCGCGTCGACGAAGATGGCCGTGGCCAGGCCGAGGCCGAACATCTTGATGGCCGGGTCGTCACCGAGCACGAAGCCGAGGAAGACCGAGATCATGATCAGCGCGGCAGAGGTGATCACCCGGGCGGTGCTGGCGATGCCGCGGACGACCGAGGCGTCGTTGTCGCCGGTGACGGCGTACTCGCCACGCACGCGGGAGAGCAGGAACACCTCGTAGTCCATCGAGAGGCCGAAGAGGATGGCGAACATGAACATCGGGATGAACGAGACGATCGGCACAGTCGATTCCAGCCCGATGATGCCGGCTCCCCAGCCCCACTGGAACACCATGACCATCACGCCGTAGGAGGCGCCGATGCTGAGCAGGTTCAGCAGCGCCGCCTTGAGCGGCACCACCACCGACCGGAACACCACGGTCAGGAGCAGGAACGACAGCAGGACCACGGCGGCGATCAGCAGCGGCAGCCGATCGTGGACCCGGTCACCGACGTCGGCGAAGCTGGCCGTCTGGCCGCCGACGTGGGCGCGCGCGCGCCGTCCGTCGAGCACGGCCGGGAGCACGTTGGCCCGGAGCCGCTCCATCGTGGGCAGCGTGGCGTCGTCCTGCGGTCCGGTGGTCGGGAACGCGACCAGGGTCGCGACGCCGCGGCCACGGTCGGGGTGGTGGTGGCAAGCCGCCGGCCCCGCCATCCGGTGGGCTGGCTGCTGCTCGGCCTCGGCCTGTCCTTCCCAATCGCCAGCGTCGTCCACAGCTATGTGCACTACGGGCTGGTCGGGCGGCCAGGAGCGCTGCCCGCCGCCCGCTACCTGATCGGGCTGTCGCACGCCACCAACATTCTGTGGCTGTCCTGCGCCAGCTTTGTCCTGCTGCTCACCCCGACCGGGTCGCTGCCCTCGCCCCGCTGGCGCTGGTGGGCCCGGCTGGCCGCCGCCGCGGCGCTGGTGTTCCTGCTGGGCTCGATGGTCGATGCCCAACCCTTGTCCGACCAATACCCGATGATCCGGAACCCACTGGTCATTCCGGCCGTGGCTGGTCCGGTAGAGGTGGTCCGCACCCTTGCCTTTCTGGTGAGCTGTGCTGCCGTGCCGGTCGCGGCCGGGGCGCTGCTAATCCGTTTTCGCCGCGCCCGCGGGATCGAGTGTCAGCAGCTGCGCTGGATCGCCCTGGCGGCCGGGCTGGCGCCGCTGGCGGTGCTGGGCGTCGCGGTCGGCGTGGCCATGGGGAGCTGGGTCATCGTTGGCTGGGCCATCAGCCTGTACCTGGGCCTGCCGGTGGTGGCCACCGGGGCGGCGATCCTGCGCTACCGGTTGTACGACATCGACCGGATTATCAGCCGCACCCTGACCAATGGGCTGCTCACGGTGCTGCTCGGCGGCGCCTACGCCGGGGTGGTGTTGGGTCTGGGCCAGCTCCTGGGACGGCAGTCGAGCCTGGTCGTGGCCGCGGCGACCCTGGCGGTAGCGGCCCTGTTCCAGCCGGCCCGCCACCGCATCCAAGGGGCCGTGGATCGGCGCTTTAACCGGCGCAAGTACAACGCCGCCAAGACGGTCCAGGCGTTCGGCGTCCGCTTGCGGGACGAGGTCGACCTGGACGCGCTCGCGGCCGAACTTCTGGCCGTGGTCGACCAGACCATGCAACCGACCCGGGCCTGGCTTTGGCTTCGGGCACCGGATTCGCGTCACACAGCTCCCTGAATGAGCCAGCCATGGCCTCTGCTGTGTGAACGCAAGCATCGCCATTCCATGACCAGGCGTAATGCTTCGATCATGCCTCTGACCTTAGCGTTTGCTGTCGTTGCGTGTCGGCTACTGCCGTCTCGTTGCAGGGTGTTCGCCGCCTGTTGACCGCCTGCTGGTTGGGCGTTCTCTTGTCCGTAACGATCCCGGGACGGTCCTGCTGTAAGACGTCGCCCATCTCCCGGAGCACGGATTTCCTACAGCGAGAAGGAGGCGAGGCGCCACCGTGCGCAAGCGCTGGACCTGGGTGGCCTGGTCGATGCTGGCGGTCTACGTCGCCAGCCTCGTCTTGGAGGCCATCCTGGCGGCCGCCAACCGCACATTGGACCCTGCTAGCTTCGCGGCGCTGGGGCTGGGCTTTGGCGCCTTCATGGTGGTCGGGGCCTTGATCGTGGCCCATCGACCGACCAACGCCATCGGCTGGATGTTTTCGGCCGCCGCGCTCCTGGCCTCCACCGCAGGGCTGGCGGCCGAGTATGCCACCTACAGCCTTGTGACCCGGCCCGGGTCGCTGCCGGGCGCGACCTTTGTCGCCTGGTATGCCTCATGGTCGTGGTATCCGGCCATCGCCATGGTGCTGGTGTTCACCCCCTTCCTGTTCCCCACCGGGCGGCTGCTGTCGCCGCGCTGGCGGCCGGTCGCCTGGCTGGCCGGGGCAGCAACGGCGGCGTTCACCGTGCTGGCTGCCCTACAGGCCAATCTGGGTCCGGTCGGGGACCCCCTGATCGCGAACCCAATCGGGGTTGCTGGGCTGGAGAACCCCGAGGAAAGCCCGGTCGGGGTGGCCCTGCTCGTCCTGTTGACCGTCTTGATGCTGGTGGCGATTGGGTCGCTGGTGCTCCGGTTCCGGCGCTCCCGTGGTGAGGAGCGTCAGCAGCTCAAGTGGTTCACGTACGCGGCTGCGCTGGTGCCTCTGGTCGTGCTGGCAGATTTCCTGCCCGCCAGGGTGGGAGACCTTGCTTCTGCGGTTCCCATCGTGTTCTTGCCGGTCGCAGCGGGAATCGCGATCTTGCGGTATCGGCTGTATGACATCGACCGGCTGATCAACCGCACCCTGGTCTACGGCCTGCTCACCGCCCTACTCGCCGCTGTCTACGCCGGCACGGTGCTGAGTCTCGGGCAGGTGTTCGGCGGGGTAGGGAAGGACCCGCCCAGCTGGGTGGTGGCCGGCGCGACCCTGGCCGTGGCGGCGTTGTTCCAGCCGGCCCGCCGCCGTATCCAGGCGGTGGTGGATCGGCGCTTCAACCGCCGCAAGTACGACGCGGCCAGGACGGTCGAGGCCTTCAGCGTCCGCTTGCGGGACGAGGTCGACCTGGACGCGCTCGCCGCCGAGCTGCTGACCGTCGCCAACCAAACCATGCAGCCAACGACGATGTCCTTATGGCTCCGGCCAGCGTCACAGGCTCGGCCGCCTGGCCCATGAACCCTTGCATGCCATGCAGTTTCGGCCTGCTCCCCCACCCCAGGTCAGAGCCGTGTACTCAGCCTGACCGCCCCCTGTGAGTGACCGTGAGTGACCGCTACGTACCGCTCGTGCCTGCTGCTTATGGCACGTGAGTGGCACGGCCGGCATGAACAGCGCCCGGTTGGTTGGACAGCTTGGTCGTCTATCTGATCACGCTGCGGCGGTCGTGGTGGCGTCCTGGTAGGCCTCCTTCGGGGTTCGGTGGCCGAGCCGGCCGATCAGCCACTGGGTGTTGTAGGTCTTCACGAACGTGGTGACGGCTTGGCGCAGCTCATCGACGCTGTCGTACAGCTGCGCCCACAGGCACTGCTCTTTGAGGGTGCGGATCCAGCGTTCGGCGCAGCCGTTGGTCTCCGGCTCACCGAGGAACGCCGGGCTGTCGGCGATGCCGAGCCAGCCGATTGAGCCCGTGAAGTGGGCCGAGCGGTATTGCGGTCCCCAGTCGTGGCGCAACCCGATCCCACGGGCCACGTCGGCGGCCAGGCCACCGAAGTGGTCGATCACGGCGTCCTAGATCGGCTGCAGGGCGGCGAAGCGGTCGCCGACCTTGGCCACATGGGCCCAGGCCTCGGCGGTGGAGTGGTCCACGCAGGCAAACACCCACACCCAGCCGTCGCTGCGGGTCCAGGCCATGGTCGCGTCGGTGCCCCAGCCCTGGTTCGGCCCGTCAGGGATGATCGTGCCGTCGTGCGGCCGGGGCCGACGGCGGCCGCGGACCCGCTGGGGTGCCAAGAGGCCCTCCCGTCTGAGCAGGCGCAGCACCCGTTTGCCGCTGACCTGGACGCCGTGCTCGCGCCGGAGCCGGGCCCGGACCTTGCGGTAGCCCTCCCCGGCGAACGGCGAGGCGACCAGCACCCGCCGGATCAGCTGGATCAGCTCCTGGTCGCCGATCGGCGGCACCGGCCCAGGTCGGCCTGGCTGCCCACTGGACCGGCGGGCGTAGATGGTGGAGCGGGGCGCACCGAGCACGCGACACACCACGGCCACTGGGAGTTGGTGGTCCATGGCTATCTGGGCCGCTTCGCCGGCGGGATCTGGACCCCCCTTTTTTCGGCGGCCGCCCGCAGGATCTCGTTCTCCATGGTCAGCTGGCCGATCTTGCGCTCAGCCTGGCGTAGGGCCCGCTCGTCGGGTGACCGGTCGGGCCGCTGCCCCTTCAGGGCGTCCTTGCCGCCCTCCAGGAACTCATCCCGCCACGCGGCCAGCCGATGCGCCTCGACCTTGAGCTCACGCGAGAGCTCCTCCAGTGATTCACCGCGCAGCAGCCGCAGCACCACGTCCATCTTCTTGCCGGCCGACCAGCGCGGCTGCGACCGATGATCCATGCCCTGCTTGTTGTGGTTGTTCACCGTCATGAGGGTCATCTTCACCCTTGCCTATCCGGTGTCCAACCCAACCGGGAGCGATGGAGTGGCACCCATCCTTCCCTATCGCCGCGGATGGCGGTGGAGTGGTGGTGGCCGGTCGGGTTCTCCCTCCGACCGGCCACCACTGGCTAACCGACGCGAACGTTGGCTCGTGCCGGCTTCCAGTTCTCGTAGAACGGGTTGAAGCCGAACCATCGCACGGCCCTGTAGTAGGCCCAGGCGACGTTCAAGCAGTCCTGTCTCGGCCACCACCACGCCCGCTTCGTGAAGCAGTGCGTGGCCATCGACTGGTAGAACTGGTCGTCGCACGCTTTGCGACCCGCCTCGTACTCGCCCTTCTGGTGGTAGACGTAGCAGACGTCGTGCTGGTCGCACGACGCATGGAAGTCCCAGTTGGCCCCGCGGTCAGCTTGACCAGGCGGCCGGAGTGGGTTGGAGCAGCCGTTCGCGTCCGGGTGGTGCTGGTCGGCCTTAGCCGGTGCAGCCACCAGGACCGTCGCCAGCGCGGCCAGCATCAGTCCGAGCGTAAGGAGTCGTCGCATCTCTTAGTTCACCTCCTTCCCGATGTCTCGAGGTGGGCATGGCTGCGCAGGCTTCTCTCTTTTCGGGATGGAAGTCTGCGGGCGTGCACGACACCGGCCGCGGGTGGACTCTCGCGACCGGCGTGACGCTAGGTCAGAACCACGAGCCGCCGTCGGTCAGGTGGCGGTAGAGCGTGGAGGTGACGTCGTGTTGACCATGTCCAGCATGTTGCCCCCTTCGGCTGGTCGACCGGACCTCGCCGGTCTTCAGCGCTACCTCGAGCGAGACCGTGGGTGAAGCGGTGGATGACCTCGTCGAGGCGCGTGTCGTTCCGGACGATATCATGTCTGACCGAGTTGACGTTCTCGCTGGTTACGCACCAGTTAAGCGGAGCGCGCCGCACGGGTCATGGACCGTGCCGTTCGCGTGCCACATCAGGCAGGCTCTCTTGGTGCTCACCGGACAACCACGATCCCTGCCTCCGACCGTTGACATGGCCTTGTCGCATCTTTCAGCAAGAACGCATGGCGCGAATAAGCCCGATAAGGATGACACCGCTTCGAAGTCCGATTGCTTCGTTCGTCTTGGCATGGCGAGCATCGGACAATCAGGCATGGGCGTCACGACCCCCTTTTGGGGTCAAGGATGCGCCGGGACCGTGCCGAGGGGCAGGCGTGCGTGAGATAACAAGTGCTAGTGGGCTGCGTACTTCGCCCGGCGTGGCGTGATTGGGTAATCTAATGGTCTTCATAGGCTGTAACCAAGGACCATGGTGGTGTTAAGCCAAGCAGCGCCACTCGCCGTCACCGGCTCCGAGCCCGCCATCCCGCCTGCCCACGTTCGGGCGGCTACGGCTCCCCCGTCGAGCGCCGTGCAAGACGGCCTCGAGCGGGTCGTCACGCGAGCGGCCATCGTCTTCCGCGGTGCCTCGTGTGCCACCATCGCGCTGCTGGTCTTCGCGATCAACCCAGGACCGACGGCCACCGCACGGAAGGTCGTCGTCGCCGCGGCCGCCCTTGGGTGGGGCATCATCGTCTGGCTCGTCTGCCGGCACCGCGACACCCTGCCGGTCTGGCTGGTGGTCACAGACGCGATTCTCTTCTCACTACCGCTGCTGGCGATGGGGCTGCTGCTGCCCCATGACCTCGTCGGTAATGGTGCGACCTGGGTGTTTGCCCCGGTGACGGTGTCAATCCTGCTCGCCGCTTGGCGGCTTCCCCTCTGGCTCGGTGCCATGGTGCCGGTCATGGCAATGGGCGCGTACGTGGCTGGTCTCGCCCTCGCCGGCGTGTCGTTCTCGCCGGTGCAGGCCGCCGAGGTCGTGGTCTATCCCATTCAATTCATAATCGGATGGCTGGTAATCAAGGTCATGCGGCGCAGCGCCCACGACGCCGATATTGCCCTTGACGAGTTGGAGGCGGCACACCAGCAGGAGGCCGTTGAGCTGGCCCGGGAGCGGGATCGCCGAGCAAGGCGTCTCGCCCTTCACGACACCGTCCTCAACGCGCTCACCGCCATTGCTCGTGGGGGCCTGGCTGGGCGGACCTCACGTATCCGCCAGCGCTGCCAGCAGGACCTCGAGTGGCTGCAGACAATGCAGGATGCCGGCGCGTCCAACCGGCCGGTTCCCGTGGAGGACCTTCTTGCCCAGGTCCGCCAGGACGCTGCCGGCCGTGGCCTGGTGGCTTCTGTGAGCTCACCGTCAGCAACGCTATTGCTGCGTAGTCACGTCGCCGCCGCCATGTCGCAGGCGGCCCGCGAGGCGCTCTCCAACGCGGAGCGCCACGCGGGCGTGCAGGCCGTCGACGTGAAGATGGACGGCGATACTGACCGGTTAACCATGATCATCGCCGATGCCGGTCGAGGCTTCGATCCGGTACGGATTCGGCCAGGCACCGTCGGTCTCCCGAACTCGATCCTGGGCAGGATGCGGGATGTCGGTGGCGACGCCACGGTGGACTCGGCACCTGGCCGCGGGACGGTGGTCACGCTGACCTGGTCAGCGGACCCTTCGCAGCGCGAGGACACGTTTGCATTGGCCCTCCGGCGGCTCCTCGCCGGTGCCTACACCGGCGGCGTGGCGAAGGCCGTCGTGTCAGTCGCGTTGCTATGGCACCTCTTCAGCCTGAGCGGGCTCATCGCGAACTGGCATGCCTACAGGTCAGCCATCCTTGTCCTCGCCGCCTGGCTCGCCATGCTTGCCGTCGGAATATTCCTTGGAATTAAGGTCACGCGGCTTGGAGAGGATAGGGCCAGTAGCGCGAACCCCGGCATCGACGGAAGGCAGGCGCTCATCGCAACCACGGTGCTCCTCACCGCGATGCTCGTCACGGTCTTGTCCTGCGATGGGCCAGGCCTCGTTGGCAAAGCCAACTGGGCGGTAGGAAACGTCGGGTGGTTCATCGCCATCCTTGCCGTGTATCGGCCCCTCTGGGAGGCCGGGATTGCCCTCGCGTTTGTGGCAGTGGCCAATCTCACGGTTGCCGCCCTCCAACCTCATGGGGCGCTACCCTATGTGGCTCTTATGGTGGGAAACCTCTTCAACATCATGATCCTGCAAGTCAGCGCCATCACCATGTTCCGAATCCTCAACCGCAACGTCGACACGGGTGCCGCAGCTGTGGAGCGGCTTAATGAGTTGCTCATCGAGCGCGCCGCTCGAGCGGCGATCATCCAGGACCGGACCGCTCGGTACCGCAACCTGAACCAGTCCTTGTTGCCGCTCCTCGGCGGCCTTGCCGACGGGGCCCTCGATCCGGAGACCTCGGAAGTCCAGCAGCGCTGTGAGGTGGCCGCCGGCGTCGTGCGCGCCCTGATCACCCACGACGACGGCACCGCATCGGTAGCCTCCCTCGACGCCGTCGCCACCGTGTCGGAAGCGGCCGAGAACCGAAGGATCGTGCTCGACCTGCAGGTCGACCCCTCTATCGACGGGCTCCCGAGACCCGCCCGCGACCATCTGTTGTCAATCCTGACCCGAACGCTGTCGAGGGCAAAGGTGGGTGAGGCCAGCCTGACTCTTCTCGGTTCTGACTCTACGGCCACCGTGACCGCCTGCCTGCCGCTCGCCATCCCAGCGGAGGAACTCCAACGCCAGACTGATGCCGCCGCCGCCGAACTGATGGCTGTCGTTGGCGGAACCGCGGAAGCGGATTTAGAGCGGCTCGACAGTGGCCTAGTCTGGCTGGAGGTCAAGTGGAAGCGGTGACCCGCGGCGACCCCATCCCGGTCGCGGTAGTTGATGACGACGAATGGCTGCTCGACTCCATCGAGAACTGGCTGGCGCGAACCGGCCCCGGTCTTCAACTCGTCGCCACGGCAAGATCTGTCACCGAGCTGCTTGACGGTCCTGGCCGGTCTGCCAAGGTGGTCCTCTTGGACCTTCGTCTGCGCGACGGCGTACCAATCACGGACAACATTCGCAGCATCGTCGCAGCCGGTCCGGTCGTAGTCACTTGCAGTGCCCGTGATGAGCCGGCGCTGATCCGTGAAGCGATCCGGACTGGTGCGCACAGCTACATCCGCAAGCGTGGCGGTGACCCCAGCGAGGCACGGGAGGCGATCGAGGCTGCCGCCGCCGGCGTCCGCTACACCTCCCGAGCCCATGCCAAAGCAATGGCGAGCGACCGCGAACTGGAACGGCCACAACTCAGCCGCCAAGAACAGGAAGTTCTGCGGCTGTATGCCTCTGGCCTCAAGCTGGAGACTGTCGCCCGCCGGCTCGACATCAAGGGAGGTACCGCCAAGGGCTACCTCGACCGGGTTCGCGAGAAATACGACCAGGTCCGGCGACCGGCCCGCACGAAGATGGAACTCCGCGATCGCGCGCTGGAGGACGGCATACTTCCAAACAAGCCACCAGAACCGTGATGCACAATACCCTGCCGGCCGTCTTCGGCGTCAGCGTGCCACGCACCTTCTGGATGGCATCAGGCTTGGTAGCCTTCCAGCGGTGGGAACCCGGAGTGTCAACCATCACCATCAGTTCCAGACTACGGTGCTCCCAGGATCCACGCCGAGCTTCGTCTGAACCACGGTGCGGGGTGGGCCGGAGGCGGGGGTAGCCGGCCGAATGCACCAGCCGGGCTGGAAGGCTGCCATCGGCGCCGCCGGCATGGTCTGACTCCTCGTCACCGCACGCCGCACCCGCGCCGGACCTGATCGACCACCAGTTCACGCGACAGTACCCGGCGGCGCCTGGGGCGCCGAAACCACCTACGTGCCGACCTGACCGGAGTGATCCACCACTCCGACTAGGCAGCCAGTATGTCTCGCTGGCTCTCACCCCTGCCTACTCGTGCGCAAGAGAACCGGGAGCGATGGACCACCGGCCCCTCCTCAGTGTCTTGGGCGATCTCCGTGCCGGGATGCCCCCAAAAGGTGGTCGTGACCATCGAGGCTTGTCATTGGATGCTCATTGGCGCCAGCCGATACCGACCATCACGGCGGACTTGGACGACGGCGCCAGTCATCAAGATCCGACGGTGAAACGTCACGGTGAGAGGAGATGATGCCCAGCCACTCAATCCAGCTGCTGGAGCGGAACGGATCACGAGCCGTTTGATACTCCGGCCCGGAAAGTAAGTACGCCATCAGTGGGCCAACGTCAGCAACCCATCGAGATTGTGATGGGTGCGTTTATCTCAGCCCACCCGTCAATCGCTACTACATCTATCAAGCTACGGCCCGATATAGGAGGTATCTTGCGTACTGCTGACAGGCTCACCATTCCGAAGTTGCGCCGACTTATGTCGTTCGCTGTAGCAGGCGTCCTGGCTGCGACAGTCTTGGCATTCGTCCCAGCTACGCCAGCGAGCGCGGCCGGTTGCTATGCAGCCAGCTGTGAAGGAAAGGATCCTTCCACGCTCGGCTGTGCGGCCGATGCGTATACCGTCGCGGTTGTCTATGACGACCGGCTCGGATATATCGAAGGGCTGGAGCTGCGCTATAGCCCTACCTGCCGTGCCAACTGGGCGCGGCTCAGCGCCCGATCCTACTATCCAGCTTGGGTTTCAATCAGCGTAGTAAATGACGCCAACCGCAACAACTTCAAGACTACAGGATCATTCCGCAATAGTTATCGATGGTCGCCTATGATGGACGGTTCTAAGCGGGTCTTCGCATCGGCCGGCTTTGCGCTCGACAGCGGTGGAAGCGGCAACTTCCGGACTGGCGCATACTAGCCGAACCTAATGCGGCACGCTGTTCAAGGAGACCATATCAACGAGCAGAAGCACCGCTAGCACCGCAACGACTCGACTAAGAGAAGTGGCTCGCGCAGGGCAAGGAAGACCTAATGACACGCTTCATCCGTTTCCTATCCTCCTTCATCTTCTCTGTCGGGATTGCCTGCGGTCTTTACTGGCTGCTCGACAATGTAGTTGCTGTCTGGCTGGTCAGCAACAACTATCGTAGTTGGCCCGAGCAAATTCCTACCTCGCTAAGTATCGTAATCTGGCTCACGGTAACGATAATGCTTGTCCGTGCTCACGCGAGGCTGTGGATGATAAGGTGGGCGCGAAGCCGTTTCCTGGGTCGGTAACTCGTTCCTCCTGCTTGGAGCCGTCTGGGCTCGACCACAGAGTCGGCCCAGGCGGCTCCCTCCTTTACTATAGTCCTGTACTGGCAATGCCCGATCTGGTCCCGATATTCAGTAATTGCTCGAAGTCGACCTACAACGGCGCAGTTCGTCCGCATTCCGTCGCCGCCCTGTTCCCACAGGTCAGCGCCCCCAACTGGAGCCGAGGACGCCTCGATCTCGGTGACCGACCGTTTTCCCCTCGGGGTCGCCCAGCTGCGCTGGCGCAGTCAGCCGGTGGATCGTCACCCCATCCCTCGCTAGGGAGTCGGCCAGGTGCTAGGTCAGAATCTGCCTGCGCCGACCCTGTCGACACGGACGTACACCGCCAATGGCGGATGGGCTGCCTGACCAGACCTCGATCAGGCAGCCCACCGCAACCGGCTATCGCTTACCGAACGACACGAATCGTGTCGCAGGATTCAAAGCTCGAGCCGCTCGGGAGCCGACCGCTGAGACAGGCCCGGGTGTCACCGGCGTCAATACCGACCTGGGGGACGTCATAATGCAGGACGAGGTCCTGTCGGCCATCGCCGTTGACGTCCTCGTTGTGGCTGCGCCCGTGGCTTTCCGAGCAGTCACGCTCAGCGGGTGCCTCGGCATCCCCGAAGCACAGCATCCGGTAGTCAACCGCCGTCGCCTTGAAGCTCGGTGAGGACAGCAAGGCCACCGGGATGACGCCGCGGCTCCGAAGGTTGACGACGTTGCCGGTCGAGCCCGGGGCGACGTCAATCGTCGGTGGAGGCGATGTCTGGGTGCTGCCCTTGGAAAGGACAACCGTTGCCACGTCGCCCACGACGCCGTCGGTCGTCACGCCAGCGACACCGAGGACCACATCCGCTGATCGGTCGACGTCGGTGATCTCGACGGAGGTTGTCGCGGCGTCCGCAACACCCACTGGGAGGCTCTGTTGCGTTGGCCGTGAGGTGGTCCGGGCGCTGACACTCCGGCTATGAGAACCACTCACCGCTCCCGCCGGTCGATCCCTGCGCGCTCCGCCTTCGCCGGCTTCCGCTTCCCATC
>Ga0081538_10001485_pt1 | contig 24083 bp, 26 predicted proteins | sample TabmetS5T2R1_FD_71022 | JGI IMG/M metagenome (GOLD analysis project Ga0081538, IMG submission 71022) | Tabebuia heterophylla rhizosphere microbial communities from the University of Puerto Rico - S5T2R1 | ecosystem: Host-associated > Plants > Roots > Rhizosphere ... | reverse complement strand
CGGCGATCACCGCCACTTGACGCTGCAGCCCACCGGCTGGGTCTCGGGCCGCGCCGGCTCCTCGCCGGCGAGCACCGCGTCGAGCGCCTCGCGCAGCCAGGCGGCGTTCTCGGACTCGTCGCGGTAGTTCGCGTCGGGCGCGCCGCGATATCGCAAAGTGCCCCCACCCAAGACGAATACGTCGGGAGTCGTCTGCGCGCCGTACGCCCGCGCAACGTCCTGCGACTCGTCGTGCAGATACGGAAGCGGCCAGCCGCCGTCCGCCTGAACCCGTTCCTTCATCGCATCGAAGGAGTCGGCGGGATAGCGCTCCGCGTCGTTGGGGTTCACTGCGAGGAAACGGACCTGCGGGTAGTCCCTGGCCACCTGGAGAAGACGGTCGTGCCAGGCCAGCGCGTACGGACAGTGGTTGCAGGTGAAGACGACCACGGTGACGCCGTCGGGCCCGTGCTCGGTGCCGTCGGTCGCTGGAAGGCTGAAGCCCGGAGCCTCATCGCCGATCTTCATCGGTTCACCGCCTCGCGAATGTCCTCTAGATCGGGAGTTGGCGAGGTCCTGCCATCTCGCAGGCGATAGACGCGACATGTGAGCGAGAAGGGCTCGGTTTCCTCCGGGTCGACGATGTCCTCGCCGTCGATCCTGATCGTGGGCGAGCCCGGGAAGCGCGCCCGGCGGGCATCCTCGTCGCTCTGCACTTCGACCATCTCGATGTCCACGTCCACGCCCTCCTCGCGCAGCACCCTCCGCAGGTCCCCGAGCGCCTCCGGAGTCGAGGGACAGCCCTCCCACCAGAGCAGCTCAACCCTCATGGACCTCCACGCGCTCGATCACCGCGTCGTTCACGGGCCGGTCCTGGGCGCCGGTCTCGGTCCCCTCGATCGAGTCGACGGCCTCCATGCCGGAGCGGACCTCGCCGAAGACGGTGTGCTTGCCGTCGAGCCACGGCGCGGCGTCGGTGGTGACGATGAAGAACTGGCTGCCGTTCGTGTTCGGGCCGCGGTTTGCCATCGCGAGCGCGCCGCGCACGATCTTGTGGTCGTTGATCTCGTCCTCGAACTCGTAGCCCGGGCCGCCGGTCCCGGTGCCCTGCGGGCAGCCGCCCTGGATCATGAAGTCCTTGATCACGCGGTGGAAGATCAGCCCGTCGTAGTAGCCGTCCTGCGACAGCTTCACGAAGTTCTCCACCGTCTTGGGGGCGTCGCCCTCGAACAGCTCGAGCTCGATCGGCCCGTGGTTGGTGTGCATCGTCGCCTGGCTCATCGCCTCGTAGTCACCTCCACCCGGAGCTCTGTCCCCCGGACTCGCTTTCCACTCACCTTGTCGGCCACCTCGCTCGCGCGCGGCTCGGGCACCTCGACGAAGGAGAAGCGCTCGAGCACACGCACGTGGCGGACGTCGTCGTTCTCGAGGTGCGTGTGGTCCACGACCGCGCCGACCACGTCGGCCGGCTCGATCCCGTCGCGGCGCCCGGCGCCCACCACGAGCTTGGCGTAGGGCATGCCGTCGCGGGCGTGCGGCTTCGTGTGGCGGGGCCGGCGCGTCTCGCGCTCGCGCGGCACGCGGCGGCGCTCGCGGCGCTCCTCGGGCGCCCACCCCTCGATCTCGGTCTTGGCGTGGCGCTCGATCGCAGTCAGGTCGCGCCGCTGCTTGGGCGTGATCAGGGTGATCGCGCGCCCGCTCTCTCCCGCGCGCCCGGTGCGGCCGATGCGGTGCACGTAGACGTCCGGCGAGTTGGGCACGTCGTAGTTGATGACGTGGCTCACGCCCGTGATGTCGAGGCCACGGGCCGCCACGTCTGTGGCCACGAGCAGGCGCTCGCGGCCTCCCTTGAAGGCCAGCATCACGCCGTCGCGCTGGCCCTGCGACATGTCGCCGTGGAGCGCCTTCACCCGCACCCCGGCGTCGCCGAGGCGGCGCGCCAGCCGGTCCACGCCGATCTTGGTGCGCGCGAAGATGATCGCCTGGTCGGGGCGCTCCTCCTTCAGCACCTTCACGAGCGCCTCCGGCTTCTCGCGGTCGGGCACCTCCACGTAGTACTGGTCGACCGTGTCGATCGTCAGCGTGGCGGCTCGCACCTTGATCTCCACGGGGTCGTGCATGAATTGCTCCGCGAGCCGGCGGATCTCGGGCGGCACGGTGGCGCTGAAGAGCGCCGTCTGGCGGCCCATCGGGGCGCGCCGCAGGATGGACTCCACGTCCTCGAGGAAGCCCAGGTCGAGCATCTCGTCGGCCTCGTCGAGCACCACGTAGCGGGCCTGGTCGAGGAACAGGTGGTGGCGGTCGATCATGTCCATCACCCGGCCGACCGTGCCCACCGCCACGTGCCCCTCCTTCAGGCGCGCGGCCTGGTCGCGGATCGGCGCTCCGCCGAACACGGCCACGACCTCGACCCCCTTGCGCTCGCCGTAGGCGCGCAGCGCCTGGGTCACCTGGATGCAGAGCTCGCGGGTCGGCGTAAGGACCAGCGCCTGGATCTCCACGGCCCCGGGGTCCACGTAGTCGACCATCGGCAGGCCGAACGCGGCCGTCTTGCCGGTGCCGGTCTGGGCCTGCCCGATCACGTCGCGGCCCTCGAGCAGCGGCGGGATGGCCTGCTCCTGGATCGGGGTCGGGCGCTCGTAGCCCAGATGGGCGAGGGCGTCGAGCGCCGGCTCGGAGAGCCCGAGTTCGCGGAAGGTCGTCATCCGGCGGTCGAGGTTACTCACCGGGAGGGGTCGAGCAGGAGCTTTCCGCTCGTGCGTCGCCCCTGTAGGTCCTCATGCGCGCGGCGGACGTCCGAGAGCGGATACGTCTCACCCACCTGCGGCTTCAGCTCGCCGCGCGCGGTGCGCTCGAACAGGTCGGTGAGCGGCTCCTCGATCATCTCGCGCCGACCGAGGCAGTGCATCAGCCAGAAGCCGACCACGGCGCGGCTCTTGCGCATCAGCCGCCCCGTCTCGACGGTGTTCTGCTCCCGGCTCGCGATCCCGTAGGTCACCATCCGCCCGAAGGGCGCCAGCGCCTCGGCCGCCTGCTCGAAGACTCGCCCGCCCGACATCTCGAGCACCACGTCCACCCTGTCGCCCCCGTTCGCCTCAACGAGCGCGTCGGTGAGGTCCTCCACGGCCGGGTCCACGGCGGCGTCGGCGCCCAGCTCCAGCGTGAGCGCGCGCTTCTCCTCGGTCGACGCCGTCGCGATCACCCGCCCGGCGCCGAACGGGCGCGCGAGCTGCACGGCCAGCGACCCAACGCCCCCGGCCCCGGAGATCACGACGACCGACTCGCCCTCAGCGAGCCGGGCCGAGGTCCGGAACAGGTGCCAGGCGGTGACGCCCTGGATCAGGAGCGCCAGCGCCTCGCCGTCGTCCACCCCGTCCGGAATCGGATACACGGCGGCCTCGTGCGCCACCGCGTACTCGGCGTAGCCGCCGCTTGCCAGCATCGCGATCACCCGGCGGCCGTCCTCGGTCCGGCCCGCAACCTCGCCGCCCAGCACCAGCGGCGTCTCGTAGCGGGCGAGGTAGGAGTTCTCGCGCTGGTGGGTGTCGGCGAAGTTCATCCCCGCGCGCGACACCTCGATCAGCACCTGGCCGTCGCCCGGCTCCGGCTTGGGCAGGTCGACGACCTGGAGAACCTCCGGTCCGCCGAACTCCTGGATCTGCACCGCTCTCACGCGGCGCGGAGCCTATCCTCCTCCACCTCGCTGAGCACGCGCGACGCGAGGTGGCGCGTGGCGTCGATCAGGTAGGTCAGGTTGCCGGCGTCCTCGATCGGCCGCGGGACGAACACGACCAGCGTGCCCGCCTTCAGCTCGAAGCCGGGGGTGAGCGGGTGGTTCGCGAGCCAGCTCACGAGCGTGGGCGACAGCAGGCGGCGCAGCACGATCTCGTCCTGATCGTCGGCGAGTTGCAGCTCGTAGCGCTGGGTGAACGCCGAGCTCTCCACCTCAACCCTCCGCGCGCGTGTGCGCTTCAGCCAGTCGGACTGCGGGGCGATGAGGTCGCGCCGCGGGCGCAGGAAGACCCCTCGGAAGAGGGCCATCGACGCCTCGAGGTCGACCACGCAGACCGTGAAGCGGTTCCGCTCGCGGACCTGCTCGTCGCCCTCGGAGTCGCGCTTGATCCGCTCCCATACGAAGTGCCCGACGCCGCCGGACAGCTCGCCCGGAAGCCGCCCGTGCATCCAGTGCTCGACCCGGCGACGGTCCCCGGCGCCGAGCAGTGGGGTGAGGGTCTGCAGCTCGGCGGGGCTCCTGTAGGCGAGGCCGACGCTGCGGGCAAAGCCGGTGTAGAAGCGGTGCGCCGCGGTCCGGTCGGCCACGAACCAGGCGATGCCGACCACCCCGAGCACCACGGCCGCGGGGCCGGCGGCCATGATCAGCGGGTCGCCCTTCCAGGCCCCGTACAGGAAGGCAGCCGAGACACCGATCAGGAGGCCCCAGAACGCCAGCCGGCTGCGCAGGTAGGAGCGGAACAGCTCCCCCTGGCCGTGGTCGGCGTTCATGCCTAGAAGGCGACCTGCGGCACCGCCCGCTCCGCCGCCACCTCGATCTCGAAGAACTCGCGCGGCCGGAAGGACATCGGTCCGGCGATCAGGAGCGTCGGGAACTGCTGCGTGCGGGTGTTGTAGTGCTGGACGTTCGCGTTGTAGATGCGGCGCGCGGCCTGGATCTCGTCCTCCACGCCCGCGAGCTCTGCCTGCAGGCGCTGGAAGTTCTCCGCGGCGCGCAGCTGCGGGTAGGCCTCGGCCAGCGCGTTGACGGCGCCGAGCGCGGTCGTCAGCTTCGCCTCGGCGCGCTCGACCGCGCCAGGCTCGCTCGCCTCGACCGCGGCGGCCCGGGCCGCCGTCACGCTCTCGAGCGTCTCGCGCTCGTGGGCGGCGTAGCCCTTCACCGTCTCGACGAGGTTAGGCACGAGGTCGTGCCGCCGCTTGAGCTGCACGTCGATGCCGCTCCAGGCCTCGTCGACCTTGTTGCGCGCCTTCACGAGCGCGTTGTACGAGAGCACCAGCCAGAGGGCAAGCAGGGCCAGCACCGCCAGCAGGATGTAGACGCCGGTCATAGCGGATTTATCGGCTAGCCTCCCCCGCCGCATGAGCCTCGTGGTAGTCGGATCGATCGCGTTCGACGCGATCAAGTCGCCCTTCGGAGAGCGCGAGCGCACGCTCGGAGGCTCGGCCGTGCACTGCTCGCTCGCCGCCAGCTACTTCACCGACGTGCGCGTGGTCGGCCCGGTGGGCGACGACTTCGGCGAGGAGGAGTACGCGGTGCTCCATTCCCACGGCGTGAACACCGACGACGTGGAGCACATCGAGGGCGGACAGACCTTCTTCTGGGCCGGCGAGTACGAGTGGAACGTGAGCGTGCGCCATACGCTCGACACGCAGCTGAACGTGTTCGGCGACTTCGACCCAAAGCTGTCGGACGCCTCCAGGGCGGCCGACACGCTGTTCCTCGCCAACATCGAGCCCGGTCTCCAGCGCCAGGTGCGCGAGGAGTGCCGCGACGCGAAGCTGGCGGCGCTCGACTCGATGAACTTCTGGATCGAGAACACGCGCGACTCGCTGCTGCGAACGATCGGCACCGTCGACATGCTGCTCATGAACGACGAGGAGGTCCGCCAGCTGACTGAGCAGCCCACCCTGCTGAAGGGGGTGCGCCGGCTGATGGAGCTGGGGCCGCGCACCGTGGTGGTGAAGCAGGGCGAGTACGGCTGCGCCCTCTTCACCGCGGACGGCGGCTTCTTCGCGCTCCCGGCCTATCCGCTCGAGACCGTCCTCGACCCCACAGGCGCCGGCGACTCGTTCGCCGGAGGCCTGCTCGGCTACCTGGACGCTCAGGGCGGCGCGGACGACGACGCCACCCTGCGGCGAGCGATGACCTATGGCTCGGCCGTGGCGTCGTACTGGGTCGAGGAATTCGGCTGCGAGCGGGCCGAGCGGCTGACCCGCGAGGAGATCGACGAGCGCTACGAGGCGTTCCGGCGCATGACCTCCCTCGAGGGCGTTGCCGAGAGCTTGAAGACGCGCTCCAGCGGGTAAACAGCGACCAGACTTACGGTAGGAAGAGGCGCGCGGTTCGACCCGAGGGATGAGGGTGACGTCATGGAGGAGCGTTGCCCTTCCATCCCGGGTACCATCGACAAAGGATGTCCGGCTCCTTCTGGGCAATCTTCTGGCTGGCGATCATCCTGAAGATCCCGATCGCGGCCCTGCTCTACATCGTCTGGTGGGCGGTGAAGGAGCCCCCGGTCCCCGAGGCGGACCGCGAGGACGGCGGCGGAGGCAGCCGCCGCGACCCGCACCCGCGCATCCGTCCGCCGCAGCCGCCGCGCCGCGGCCCGCACGCCGACCCGGCGCCGCCCGCACCCGGGCGGGTGCGCGTGGCGCAGCGCGGGCCGCGCGTGCCCGAGCGCTAGCGCTCCACGCGCGGGTAGCCGAGACGCGCCTCGCCCACGCGGCGCCGCCGCATGTCGTAGGTCGCGCAGGCACGGTGCACGCGAGCACCGCCGCGCAGCCGCATCTGCTCGTCGCGCTCGGACACGCTGCGGCCGCACACGAGGCAGACGGGACGGCCGCCGCGGGGCGAGCGGATCGCCTCGCGGATGTTGTCGATCAGCGGAACCATGGTGGTGTCGAGCCACAGGTTCTCGCTCGGTCCCGGCCAGGCTGTGACATGCCGGTGAACTCTCTGAGGCTTTCTGTAGGGTGCGCCGCGTGAACGCCTTCCATGTCTGCGGAGTGCTGTTCGCCGCATGGGCGGTAGTCATCTCCGTACTCGGCATCACCCGCGAGAGCTTCCCGGGCAGCGGCGGCGCGGCGCGCCTGGTCGGCCTCGTCTCCGTGGTCCTCTGCCTGGCCACGATCGGCACCGCGATCTACACCTCCGCCACCGAGGAGGAGGAACACGAGGGCGAGGAAGAGAGCGCGCTCCTCCTGAGGATCTGAGCCGTGATCGACGACGGCCATGCGGTTCACTACACCGCGGTCCAGCGCGGGACGCCGGTCTATGGCTCGGACGAGCAGGAGGTCGGCAAGGTCGTCGAGGTGCTCGACAACTACCGCGAGCACATCATGGACGGCGTGGTCTTCGAGACCCCCGACGGCGTCCGCCGCTTCGTGGACGCGCCGGAGGTGGCGCGCACGGCCGAGCGCGGCGTGACGCTCACGATCCCGGCCACCGAGGCCGCCGCGCTCCCCCCGCCCGAGACGAGCGGACCGCGCGTCGGCGGGGCGATGAAGCGACTGTTCGGCGGCCTGCGCCGCCGCTGAGTCAGGCGGCGGCCGCGGCCCTGCGCGGGCGGCGCGGGCGCTCCGTCGCCGGCTCCCGCTCGCCCGTGTCCGCGTCGCCCAGCGCCAGCCGGTAGCCCTCGGCGAGCCGCTCGAGCGCGCGCTCCCAGGTGCGGGCGCGCACGTCTTCCAGGGCGGCGGCGGCCAGGCGCCGGCGGAGGGCCGGTGCGGCGGCCAGCTCGAGGACCGCCTCGGCGAGCGCCTCGCTGTCGGCCGGGCGGAGCAGCCCGGTGCGGCGGTCGTCGATCAGCGTGCACGGGCCTCCCTCGTCGACCGCCACGACGGGCACGCCGCTGGCCTGCGCCTCCAGGATCACCTGGCCGAAGGTGTCGGTGCGGCTCGCGAAGAGGAAGAGGTCGGCGTTCGCGTAGGCGCGGGCGAGAGCGTCGCCCTCGAGCCAGCCGAGGAAGGTGGCGCGGGAGTCGAGGCGGTCGAGGAGGGTGTCCGCCTCCGGGCCGCCGCCGGCCAGGACCAGGTGCAGGCGCGCGTCGGCGGCGTGGGCGCGGAGGAAGGCGTCGGCCAGGAGCTCCGCGCCTTTCTCCTTGGTGAGGCGCCCGGCGTACAGGACGCTCAGCCGGCCCGGGTCCGTGCCCGTGCGCAGAGCCGGGTCGAAGCGCGACGTGTCGACGCCCCGGTCCCAGCGGGCGATCCGGACGTCCGGCACGCCGAGGGCGCGCAGCGATTCGTCCGAAGGGTCGCTCGGCGAGAGCACGACGGAGCACAGGCCGTAGAAGGCGGCCAGCGCCGCGTCCATGCCCGCCCGCAGCCGGGTGTCGCCGGAGCGGAGCCCGGCGTAGGCGCCGAGCTCTGTGTGGTAGGAGCCCACGAGCGGCAGCTCCATGGTCCGGGCGATGAGACCGGCTGCGACCCCGGCGGGGCCGGGGGAGCAGAGGTGCACCAGGTCGTAGCGGCCCTCGGCGAGGGCCTCGACGGTCGCCGGCAGGCTGGGCACGCCCACCTCGAGACCGGCGTAGAAGGGGATCTCGACCTCGGCGACTGCGGGCAGGCGCCGGTCGACGTTCGGATCCGTCCCGATCACGTCGACCTCGAAGCCCGGCACGCCGCGCGCGCGGATCTCGTCGAGCGTGTGGGTGACGCCGTGCATGCCGCCGACGCCGTCGGCGACCAGGGCGACCCGCAGCGGCTCCCCGTCCCGGGCCACGAGCTTGCCCTTCTCGCGCCCGAGGAACGCCACCGACGCCGCGTACGGGATCGCCGGGACGCAGGCGGTGAAGACACCGGTCGCGAGCGGCAGGACGCGCTCGGCCAGCGGCGCCGGGTGCTCGCTCACGATCGCCTCGACGGCCTCCCGCAGCCTCTGCTCGTGGCGGCGCCGGGCCTGGCGGAAGAGGCCGGCGTGGCTGAAGTCGTCCTCCTGCATCCACGCGAGCAGCTCGGGACCGGACATGCGCACGCCGAGCGAGTCGAGCCAGGCGCGGAGCAGCGCGCGGGCGTCCGCCGGTCCGAGGTCGGCGGCCAGGGGGCCGCTGCGGGCGTCGCCCTGGCTCATCACGCGCTCGACGATGCTGAGGACCGCGCGCGGGTTCGGCGCCTCGCCCGCGGTCGGCGGCGCGCTCCACTCGAGGGCGCGCACCGCCAGCGCCATCGCGGCGTGTGCCCACTTCGCGGCGCTCCCCTGGTCGCCGCGCGCCGCGGCCTCACCGCGGCGCAGGCGGCGCAGAAGCGCTTCCGGAGTCGACGCGGGCGGCGTCTCGGTCCAGGTTCGCCCGACGTCGACCCCGGCGTGGTCGTCGGATCCGCCCACCCCGGCGCCGCCGTGCGTCTCGATGTAGACGGCGGCCGGCAGGTTCAGCTCGGGGGCGCGCGAGCCGTTGCGAGTCTCCCACACCGGGAACAGCCGGGCCAGGCGGCGGCGGTGCCGCGCCTCGAGCGGCGCGGCGACCGCGTAGAACGGGTGGGCCAGCGCGCAGGCGATGCCGTTGCCGTGGAGGTACTCGGCGCAGGCCTCCACGTCGCCGGAGTTGCGCTGCAGCCACTCGTGGTCCTCGGGGGTGATCCCCCAGCACAGCAGGTGCACCGCCTGGAGCTCGCCCCGGAAGCGGGCGGTCAGCTCCTCGGAGACGAACACATCCGGGCGGTCGGCGATCCGCAGGACGCCGTCGATCGTGTCGTGATCGGTGATCGTCACGAAGTCCATGCCGCGCCGCTTGGCGAGCTCGTACACCTCCTCGGGCGGCGTGGCGCACTCGGGCAGCCCGAGCGCGCGCTGGACACCGAGGCGCGACTCCTGCGATGCGGAGGAGTGGCAGTGAAGGTCCACCCGCGCGGTCGTCATGGTCACAGATTCGCCTGCAAACCCGCGACTTTCGTTACCTTCGCGGAAACGTCCTGTTACCGGATTGCAACAGCCTGGTGGCCGCGGCGTGAAACAAGACCGGTGTGCCCGCGCCGATCGTCTTGGAGCACGGCCCACTGAGGGTCACGGTCGAGCGGGACCCGCTCTCGCTGGAGATCCGGCGCGCGGAGCGCAGGCTGATAGGCGGACTGGGGCTGTGGGCGGCGGCGGGCGAGTCGCACGACCAGTTCATCCAGCTGACCGAGGGCGTGATCCCGGCGGAGGAGCTGGAGCCACCGCGCCGGCTCGGAGCGGTCCGCGAGGCGGCGGCCGGCGCGGCGGGCGCGCCTTCGATCGCGCTTCGCGGCGAGCTCGGCTCGCTTCGGATCGAGCTCCACCGGGAGCGCGTCGTCGTCGAGTTCGCGGCGGCGGCGCCTGCCTTCCGGGCCGGGGCGGATTGGGAGGCGCGGCCCGAGGAGCGCTTCACCGGCCTTGGCGCGCGCCACGGTGAGCAGCTCGACCAGACCGGGCGGCGGGTACGGCTCGGTGCCGACCGGCGCTACACGGGTCCCGACTGCCCGCCCGACATGCTCGAGGTCGGCGGCATTCCCCAGGGCGACTACGCGCCCGTTCCCTGGCTCCTCTCGAGCCGCGGGCACGCGCTGTGGATCGAGACCGGCGGCGACGGCGTGGAGCTCGACCTCAGCGGGCGCGTGTCCGTCTCGACCCGCACCGCGTCGGGCCCCTTCCGACTCCACGTGATCACAGACCACACCCCGGCCGGCCGGCTGCGGCGCTTCCTCCGGCTCACCGGCGCCCTCCCGGCGCTGCTGCCTGAATGGGCCTACGGGCACTGGAAGTCGCGCGACGTCTACGAGCACCAGCGGGACGTCGAGGACGACTTCGAGGGTTACCGCCGCCACGGGCTCCCGCTCGACGCGATCGTGATCGACTCGCCCTGGGAGACGCAATACAACACCTGGGAGCCGAACCCGCACCAGTTCGACGACTTCGAGGGGATGGTGCGCCGCTTCCGTGACGACGGCGTCCGCACCGTCGTGTGGGTCACGCCCTGGGTGAACCTCGAGTCCGCCGACGGCCAGCGCCCGCCCGACGCCGAGTCAGAGCGCCTCCATCGCGAGCCGGCCCCAAACTACGAGCCGGCCGTCCGCGCCGGCCACTTCGTCAGGGCCGAGAGCGGCGAGCCGTTCGTGGCGCGCTGGTGGATGGGCACGGGCTCGCCGGTCGACTTCACCTCCCCCGCCGCGGACGAGTGGTGGCGCGGGCTCGCCGAGCGGGTCCTGCGGAGCGGCGTGGCGGGCATCAAGGCCGACGACGGCGAGGGCTACTACTTCCCGCCCGACGTCCGCTTCGCCGACGGCCGCAGCGGCGCCGAGGCGGCGTGGGCCCAGGGGCTCCTCTACCGCCGCTCGATGCAGCGCGCCCTCGACGATGTCCATCCCGGCAGCGGCGTGCTGTTCGGGCGCTCCGGCTGGACCGGCCAGCAGGGGGTCGGCCTGACGTGGGGCGGCGACCAGGCCTCCGACTTCTGGTCGCTTCGGACCCTCGTGACCGCCACCCTCACGGCGGCCGCGAGCGGCTTCTCGAACTGGTCGCACGACGTGGGCGGCTACCTCGGCGAGCGCCTCGTGGCCCGCTGCCCCCGCGAGCTGCTGCTCCGCTGGGCCTGGTTCGGCTGCTTCACCCCACTGATGCAGGCGCATGGTCGCTTCCCGCAGGAGGCGTGGACCTACGACGCCGAGGCCCTTGCGATCTACCGCGAGGCGGTGCTCCTCCACGAGCGCCTCGTCCCGTACGTGCGCGCCGCGGCGGCCACCGCCGCGCGGACGGGGCTGCCGATCGTGCGCCCGCTCCTCCTGACCGACGCCGGCGACGAGCGCGGCTGGACCGTCGCCGACCAGTACGGCTACGGCCCGGCGCTGTGGGTGGCGCCCGTGCTCGAGCATGGCGCCCGCGAGCGCGAGGTGGCCCTGCCGCGCGGCGACTGGCTCGACTTCTGGAGCGGCGAGCGGCACCGCGGCGGCGGCGAGCTGGCGGCGGAGGCTCCGCTGGACCGGATCCCCGTGTTCGTCCGGGCCGGCTCGATCGTGGTCACACACCCGGCCGAGCACGTGGCGGCCGGGCTCGGCGACACCCCGGAGCGCGAGCGCCCGCTGGAGGCCACGCTGCACGGGGAGCCGCCGCTCGGCCGCGCGGCGGTCCGCCTCGCCGACGGCACCCGCATCGGCTGGCACCACGGAGAGTGGTCGGTGACCCCGGAGCGCGACGTGACGCTCCGCGCCGCACCCGAGCGGGTGCCGTAGATTCCGCACATGCTCAAGCTGCCCGAGGGGATCACCGTCCTCCTGTTCGACCTCGACGGCGTCGTCACGCAGACCGCCAAGCTCCACTCGGCCGCCTGGAAGCAGATGTTCGACGACTTTCTCCGCGAGCGGTCACAGGAGACCGGCGAGCCCTTCCAGGAGTTCACGCCGCAGGACTACGATCGCTACGTGGACGGGCGCCCCCGGCTCGACGGCGTGCGCACCTTCCTCGACGCCCGAGACATCGAGCACGACGAGGAGCTCGTGCGGAGGCTCGGCGACCGCAAGAACGACCTCGTCCTGAGGCTCATACGCGAGCAGGGCGCGGAGGTCTACGACAGCTCGATCGAGTTCGTGAAGGAGGCCCGCGAGGCCGGCTTCAGGAGGGCGGTCGTCTCCTCAAGCGCCAACACGCGCGAGGTGCTCAAGTCGGTGGGCATCGAGGACCTCTTCGAGGCCGTGGTCGACGGCATCGTGGCGCAACGCGACGGCCTGCCCGGCAAGCCCGCGCCCGACACGTTCCTCGCGGGCGCCCGCGAGCTGGGCGCGGAGCCACGCCAGGCCGCGGTCTTCGAGGACGCCCTCGCCGGCGTCGAGGCGGGGCGCGCCGGCGGCTTCGGCTGGGTCGTGGGCGTCAATCGGACCGGCCAGGCCGACGCGCTCGCGGAGCACGGCGCCGACGTGGTGGTCGACGACCTGAGCGAGCTGATGCAGCGGTGAGCATCGCGGCGGGGCCATACGAGGTGGAGCCCTGGGCCGTCCGCGAGCGCGAGCTGAACCTCGACCAGCTCGGCCAGAGCGAGTCGGTCTTCGCCCTCTCAAACGGGCACATCGGCCTGCGCGGGAACCTCGACGAGGGCGAGCCATTCGACACGCCGGGGACCTACCTGAACGCGTTCTACGAGGTCCGCCCGCTCCCCTACGCGGAGACCGCGTACGGGCTCCCGGACGCTGGCCAGACCGTGGTCAACGTGACCAACGGCAAGGTGATCCGGCTGCTCGTGGACGACGAGCCGTTCGACATCCGCTACGGCGATCTGCTGCACCACGAGCGCACGCTCGACCTGCGCGACGGCGTGCTGCGGCGCGAGGTGCACTGGCGCTCGCCCACGGGGAGGGAGATCCGCGTGACCTCCACACGCCTGGTCTCCTTCGTTCACCGCTCGGTGGCGGCCATCGCGTACCACGTCGAGGCCGTCGACGCCTTGACTCGCATCGTCGTGCAGTCGGAGCTCGTGTCCAACGAGCCGGTGCCGGGCCAGGCGGACGACCCGCGCGCCGCGGCGGCGCTCCGGCGGCCGCTCAACTGCGAGCAGCACGGCTACCACGACCTGCGCGCCGGGCTCGTGCACAGGACGAAGCAGAGCGGCCTTCGGATGGCGGCCGGGATGGACCACGTGGTCGAGGGCCCCGAGGCCACCGTGACCGCCGTGGAGAGCGAGCCGGACCTCGCCCGCGTGACCATCACCACCGAGCTCCAGGCGGGCGAGACACTCGAGGTGGTGAAGCTGCTGGCCTACGGCTGGTCGAGCCAGCGTTCCCGACCCTCGCTGCGCGACCAGGTGGACGCGGCGCTGGCGTCCGCCAAGCGCGCCGGCTGGGAAGGGCTGTTCCAGGCACAGCGGGAGTATCTCGACGGCTACTGGAACCGGGCGGACGTGGAGCTGGAGGGCGACGCCGCCCTCCAGCAGGCGGTCCGCTTCGCGCTCTTCCACACGCTTCAGGCGGGCGCCCGCGCCGAGCGCCGCGCCATCCCGGCCAAGGGGCTCACCGGCACCGGGTACGACGGGCACAGCTTCTGGGACATGGAGGCGTTCGTGCTGCCCGCGCTCACCTACACCGCCCCGGAGGCGGCCGCCGACGCGCTGCGCTGGCGCCACTCGGTGCTCGATCTCGCCCGCGAGCGGGCCCGGGTGATCAACCGCGCCGGCGCCGCCTTTCCCTGGCGGACGATCCGCGGCCAGGAGTGCTCCGGCTACTGGCCGGCCGGCACGGCCGCGTTCCACGTCAACGCCGCTGTGGCCGACGCCGCGCGCCGCTACCGCTTCGCGACGGGAGACGCGGACTTCGAGCGCGACGTGGGCCTCGAGCTGCTTGTGGAGACCGCCCGGATGTGGCGCTCGCTCGGGCACCACGACGCCCACGGCGACTTCCGCATCGACGGGGTCACCGGCCCCGACGAGTACACGGCGATCATCGACAACAACGTCTACACCAACCTGATGGCCGCCCGGAACCTGGAGGAGGCGGCCCAAGCCGCCGCGCGCAACCCGGAGCAGGCCGCCGCGATGGAGGTGGACGAGGAGGAGATGGCGAGCTGGCGGGACGCCGCGGCGAAGATGTCCGTGCCCTACGACGAGGAGCTCGGCGTGCATCCGCAGTGCGAGGGCTTCACCCAGTTCAGGCACTGGGACTTCGAGGGCACGACATCCGACCAGTACCCGCTCCTGCTCAACTTCCCCTACTACGAGCTGTACCGCTCGCAGGTGGTGAAGCAGGCCGACCTCGTGCTCGCGCTCTACCTGTGCGGCAACCGCTTCAGCGACGAGGAGAAGACGCGCAACTTCGCCTACTACGAGGCGATCACGGTGCGCGACTCGTCGCTGTCCGCCTCGACCCAGGCGATCGTGGCGGCCGAGGTCGGCCAGCTCGAGCTGGCCTACGACTACTTCGGCGAGACCGCGTTGATCGACCTGCGCAACCTGGCCGAGAACACGCGCGACGGGGTGCACGTCGCCGCGCTCGGAGCCACCTGGCTCGTGGCGGTGGCGGGCTTCGGCGGTATGCGCGACCACGGCGACGAGCTGTCGTTCGCGCCCCGGCTGCCGTCGCGCCTGGCCCGGCTCGCCTTCCGGGTCAGCTTCAGGGGCCGCTGCCTCAGGGTCGAGGTGCGCCAGAAGGAGGCGCGCTACGAGCTGCTGGGGCAGGGGGAGCCGCTCGAGCTCCTCCACCACGGCGAGCCGGTCACGATCGACCCGGGATCTGCGCAGACCCTCCCCATCGAGCCCGCGCAGAACCGCCCGGCGCCGAAGCAGCCGGCGGGCTGCGCACCGCGCCGCCGCGGCGGTCACGACTGATCCAGAGGATCGCTTCCGTCACAATCCGGGGAAGGAAGACCCGAGCAGCAGCACGGACGAGGAGAGCCCATGGCGGAGGAACGGACAGAGCGGGATGACGGCGGGGGCGTAGCCACGGCGCAGGACACGCTCAGCGTCACGGACAACCGCACCGGCGAGAGCTACGAGGTCGAGATCTCGGACGGAACCGTGAAGGCGATGGACTTCCGCCAGATCAAGGTCTCCGAGGACGACTTCGGCCTCATGACCTACGACCCGGCCTTCACCAACACGGCCTCCTGCCGCAGCTCGGTGTGCTTCATCGACGGCGAGGCCGGCGTGCTCGAGTACCGCGGCTACCCGATCGACCAGCTCTGCGAGAAGTCGACCTACCTCGAGGTCGCCTACCTCCTCATCTACGGCGAGCTGCCCACCCAGGAGCAGCTCGACGAGTGGATCTTCGAGATCACCCACCACACCTTCGTCCACGAGAACATCAAGAAGTTCGTCGAGGGCTTCCGCTACGACGCCCACCCGATGGGGATGCTGCTGGCCACGGTCGGCGCCCTGTCGACCTTCTATCCGGACGCCAAGAAGATCGACGACGACACCGAGCGCCACATGGCGGCGGTGCGCCTGATCGCGAAGATCCCGACGCTGGCGGCCTTCGCCTACCGGCACAACCTGGGGCTCCCCTACGTCTATCCGGACAACGACCTCAGCTACCCCGGCAACTTCCTCTCGATGATGTTCAAGATGACCGAGGTGAAGTACGAGCCGGATCCGCGGCTCGAGCGCGCCCTCGACGTGCTCTGGATCCTCCACGCGGACCACGAGCAGAACTGCTCCACCAACGCCGTGCGCGGGGTGGGCTCCTCGCAGGTCGACCCGTACTCGGCGGTGGCGGCCGGCGTGGCCGCGCTGTACGGGCCGCTGCACGGCGGCGCAAACGAGGCCGTGCTTCGCATGCTCGAGCGCATCGAGACGACCGACAACATCCCGGACTTCCTCGAGGGCGTGAAGAAGCGCGACGAGAAGCTGATGGGCTTCGGGCACCGGGTCTACAAGAACTACGACCCGCGCGCGCGGATCATCAAGGAGCACGTGGACCAGGTCTTCGAGGTGACGGGCCGCAACCCGAAGCTCGACATCGCGGTGGAGCTCGAGAAGCGCGCCCTCGACGACGACTTCTTCGTCGACCGCAAGCTCTATCCGAACGTCGACTTCTACTCGGGCCTGATCTACGAGGCCCTCAACCTGCCGCCCGACATGTTCACGGTGATGTTCGCCATCCCGCGCACCTCGGGCTGGATCGCGCAGTGGCGCGAGATGCAGGAGGACGACGAGACGAAGATCGCGCGGCCGCGCCAGATCTACACGGGCGAGCGCGAGCGCGACTACGTGGAGATCGGCGCGCGCGAGAAGCTGACCAACAAGCCGACCGCCGAGACGAACCTCATAGATCCGGCGAAGGGCTGACCGCGGAGCCATATCGCAACCCTGCTTGCGCAGGGGCGAATCTGAATTAGGCTGGATCGGTCCGTATTACCCCACCTTGTGGGGTCTGTCACGAAAGGATTACATGGGCTCGTTCAGTAAGAGGCTCGCGGCGGTGGCTGCCGTCGGAGCCGTGTCCGCGGCCGCGGTCCCGGCCGCGCACGCCGCAACGGTGGAGACCGTCGCCACCGGACTCGACAATCCTCGAAGCGTCGCGGTCGGCCCCGACGGCGCCGTATACGTCGCCAACGCCGGCCGCGGCGGACGCCAGTGCCAGGGCGAGGGCGAGGACGCGATGTGCCTCGGCACCACCGGGCGGATCGTCCGCGTCGCGCCTGACGGCAGCAAGAGCACCATCGCGCGCGGCATGGTCTCGATCGCCGGCCCCGGTGGCCCGTTCGCCATCGGCCTGCACGGCGTCTCGGTCGCGCCGGACGGCTCGGTCTTCGCAGTCACCGGCTCCAGCACGCCCCGCGATGTCAGGAGCTTCCCGCCGCCGATCAAGCGCCGGGCCGGCCGCCTGTTCAGCGTCGCCGGCGGCGACTTCTCCGCGGTCGCGCGCGTCGACCGGCTGGAGCACCGGCGCAACCTCGACGACGTCAAGGGCGACAGGAACTCGAACCCGTACGCCGTGCTCGCGCTCGCCGATCGCCAGATCGTGGTGGACGCCGGCGCCAACGCCGTGCTCGAGGTCCGTGACGGCAACGTGGAGCTGCTGTCGCTGATCCCGAACCGGCGAGGCGGCCGCAGGCAGTCGGTGCCGAGCTCGATCGCGCTCGGTCCCGACGGCGCCTACTACGTCGGCGAGCTGGCGGAGTCGTCCGGCCGCGGCAAGGCGCGCGTGTGGCGCGTGCCCGCCGAGGGCGGCGACGCCACCGTGTACCGCTCGGGCTTCACCACGATCACCGGCGTGGCCTTCGGGCCGGACGGCAGCCTGTTCGTGACGGAGTTCGCGCGCAACTTCCGGACCTTCGCGGGCCGGCTCGTGCGCGTCTCGCCGGACGGCGGCACCCGCACCGTCCTCGCCGGCGGCAAGAGGCTGAAGGCGCCGACCGGCGCGGCGGTCGACTCGACCGGCGCGGTCTACGTGTCGAACTTCAGCGTGCTGCCGCGCAGGACGCCGCAGAACAGCCCGTTCCGCGGCGCCGGCGGCTCGCTCGTCAAGGTGACTCCCTAGTCCGCGATCGCGCGGCGGAGGTCCTAGCGGGCCTCCGCCGCCAGCGCGGTCTGATCCTCCAGCCCGGCGACAGGCCCGGCGGTCCCGCCGGTCCGCTTCCGCTCTCGGATCTCGAGCCGGCGCGACACGCGTGAGAGCGCGAAGTTCGTTACGACGAACAGGGCGCCGATGAAGATGAACACCTGCAGCAGCGGCGCCTGCGTCCCCTCGCCGGTGAACGCCGTGAACCCGCTCGACAGGATGCGGCCGTGGCGCATCACCTCCTGGATGGCGATGATGCTGACCAGGGTGGTGTCCTTGATGAGCGTGATCAGCTGCGACACCGTCGCCGGCACCATCCGCCGCAGCCCCTGCGGCAGGATCACGTGGCGGAGCTGCTGTGGGTAGGTGAGCCCGAGCGAGGCCGCCGCCTCACCCTGCCCGCGGTCCAGCGAGAGGATTCCGGCCCGCATGATCTCGGCGATCACCGCCGAGTTGTAGAGCACGAGCGCGAGAATGCCCGCAAAAACTGCCCCCGACTGCAGCGCCTCCGGGAAGAACTCTGGCACGTTGTCCTCGTACGCCTGCAGCCACGACTCGGGCGCGGCAAGGAAGATGTAGAGGATGATGAAGATCAGGGGCAGGTTGCGCCACACGTCCACCCACGCGCCGGCGGCCAGGCTGAGCGGCCGGAGCGGTGACAGCCTTCCGAGCGCCAGCAGCAGCCCGAAGATCAGCGAGAACACGATCGCGATCGCGGCGATCTCGAGATTGATCAGGAAGCCCTCGAGCAGGAAGCGCAAGTTGTTGCCGGTGGTGAGCCACTCCCAGTTGTCCGCATCGAACACGTAGCCCATGCCTCACCTGCGGATCGCGTAGCGGGCCTCGAGCCGGCGGACGGCCACCGTTGCGAGCCCGGTGAGGATCAGGTAGCCGACCGCCGCCCAGAAGAAGGCCTCGTTCGTCTGGAACGTGCGCGAGTTGACGAGCCTGGCCTGATGGAGGAGGTCGGGCAGCGCGAGCAGCGAGACGCCGATGATCGCGGAGTTCTTGATCATCGCGATCGTCAGGCTGCCGAGGTGCGGTATCACCGTCCGGAAGGCCTGGGGCAGGATGATGTAGCGCAGGGTCCGCGGGTAGTCGAGGCCGAGCGAGAGCGAGGCGTCGATCTGCCCCCTCCCCACCGCGAAGACGCCCGAGCGGAGCGCCTCGGCCACGTAGGCCGAGGTGTACAGCCCGAGGCACGCCGTGCCGGCCACCCAGGCGTCGAGCGCCAGGCCGGCGCGGCGCAGCCCCGCGTAGGCGATGAACAGCAGCACGAGGAGCGGCGTGTTGCGGAACACCTCCACGAACACGCCGCCCACCCATTGCAGTGGCTTGACGGGAGCGACGCGCAGCGCCGCCACGACGGTGCCCACGACCATCGCGATCACGAACGAGATCGCGACGAGGCGGACCGTCACCCAGAAGCCTGACCTGAACTCCGAGAAGTGGTCCGTCAGGACCTGCCAGAGCTCAGCCACCCAGCTCGAGCGCCTCCTGGAGCGTCATCTCGGGAGGCTGCTCCTCCCTGTTGATGTGCTGGCCGACCCACTCCTGGTAGGTGTCCTCCCAGCGACCGTCCTCCTCGACCTGCTTCAGCACCCCGTCGACGAAGTCCTTCAGCTGCTTGTCGCCGTCCTTGATCCCGACGCCGTAGGGCTCGGTGGTGAGCGGATCGCCGACCATCTGGAGCGTGTCGTCCTGGATGATCATGCCGGTCAGGATCACGTCGTCCGTGGAGATCGCGTCGATGGCCCCGTTCTGGAGCAGCTCGAGGCACTCCGAGTAGGTGTCGACCAGGCGCAGCTCGGCGTCGGGCGCCTCCTCTCGAATCGTCTCCTCGTACGTCGAGCCGAGCGCCGTGCAGACCGAGTTGCCCGCCAGGTCCTCGAGGCCGGCGATGTCCGAGTCCTGCGGCACCAGGATGCGGCCGCGCGCGATGTAGTAGGGCTCCGAGAAGTCGATCTCCATGTCGCGCTCGGCGTTGATGGTCATCGTCGAGAGGATCAGATCGACCGTCCCCCGCTCCAGGAACGGGATGCGGTTGTCGGAGATCGCCTCGACGAACTTCGGCTCTACACCGAGCTCCTCCGCGATGAACTTGCCCAGGTCGACGTCAAAGCCCTCGACCTCGCCGGACTGCGGGTTCTCGAAGCCGAACGGCGGCACGTCGTACTTCACCCCGATGGTGATCTCGCCGCGCTCCTGGATCTTTCCCAGGGTGCTGTTGGCGGGGAACTGCTCGGCCTCGGCGGCCTGATCGCCGCCGCCGCCGTTCCCGCCTCCGTCATCGTCGTCGTCGTCGCCGCAGGCGCCCACGGCGAGCGCGACTACGGCGAGGGCCATCGCGAGCAGCGCCCGCCACAGAATGTGCGTCCTCATCCTGAACCCTCCTCAGTGGTGGATGATCTTGTCCACGAACTCCTTCGCCCTGGGGCTCCGCGCCGACGAGAAGAACTCGTCCGGCGGCCCCTCCTCCACGATCTCGCCGGCGTCGATGAAGACGATCCGGTCGCAGACCTCCCGCGCAAAACCCATCTCGTGGGTCACGACGATCATCGTCATGCCGTCCCGCGCCAGCTGGCGCATCACGTCGAGGACCTCGCGGATCATCTCCGGGTCCAGCGCCGACGTCGGCTCGTCGAACAGCATCAGCTTCGGGTCCATCGCCAGGGCGCGCGCGATCGCCACCCGTTGCTGCTGGCCGCCGGAGAGGTCGGCCGGGTACTCCCCCGCCTTCTCCGGGATGCCGACCCGCTCGAGCAGCTCGCGCGCACGGCCGGCGGCCTGCTCCCGCTGGAGGCCCTTCGCCTTGACCGGGCCGAGCGTGATGTTGTCCAGCACGGTCATGTGCGGGAACAGGTTGAACTGCTGGAAGACCACGCCGATCTCCACGCGCAGCCGGCTGAGCGCCTTGCCCGAGTAGTCCACGGCGCTGCCGTCGAAGCGGACCTCGCCGGAGTCGATCGGCTCGAGCCCGTTGATGCAGCGCAGCATGGTCGACTTCCCGGAGCCGGACGGACCGGCGATCACGGTGGCCGAGCCCCGCTCCACGGTCAGGTCCACGCCGTCGAGGACGACGTTCTCTCCGAAGCTCTTGCGGACCTGATCGAGTTCGACCAGCGGGCGGGCGTCCTCCCCCATTCGGTTGTGGTTCTCCCCACCGGGGGGTGAATGGAAACCGGCCTACATCAAATCCTAAAAACGGGCACCAGCCGCTTCTCGTGCTCGGCGTCGATCTCGGCCACGACCTCGATGTGCTCCTCGATGCCGGAGCCGCGCAGCTTGGTGGCGAGCAGCTCGTCCACCTGGAAGAGGCCGCTCGAGTTGTTCATCTCGATCTCGATACGCACGGCCCGCTCCTCGCCGGCCTCGATCGTGACGCCGTCGATGGCGGCGGCGGAGATCGAGTGGATGTTCGGGCGGCGCGTCTCGAACGGGATGCGGGAGCGCCCGCTCGCCATGTCGAGCGCGTCGGCCACGCGCACGATGCCGGCCTCGACGGTGATGGGGTCGCCGGCGCGGCGGTGGCCGATCACCGCGTGCAGGGCCTCGGAGGTCACCACGGTCAGCTCGGGGTCCTCGTAGACGCCCACGAGCAGCTCCGGCAGGCGGTCCGCGGCCAGGAACAGCGAGTACTGCTCGTGGTCGGTGCGGTGGATCGACATCCCCGTGTCGTGGAAGAGGCATGCCGCGGCGATCACCACCTCCGCGTCGCGGGTGCGCATCCCGTGCTCGGCCACCATCGCCGGCTCCACGCCGGCGCGCGTGAGGAGGCGGAACAGCCTGAGCGCGATGTTGACCACGATCTGGATGTGCACCCAGGAGTGGTCCGACATGTCGCGCCGGTCGGCGTTGACCTGCTGCATGTACCACCAGGCGTGCAGCCGCCGGTCGGCGTTCGCCGCGGCCAGCAGGGCCTCGAGCCGCCTGTTGCCGCGAGTCGGAACCCGGATCTCTGTCTCGGGGATCTCCACCCGCAGTACCCTAAGGCGCGTGACCCGGAAGCCACTCGTCGACGGCCACGGCCGGGAGATCACGGACCTGCGCGTCTCGGTCACCGACCGCTGCAACTTCCGCTGCCAGTACTGCATGCCCGCCGACGGCCTGCCCTGGCTCGAGCGCGACGAGATCCTCCACTTCGAGGAGATCGAGCGGCTCGTCCAGGTGATGGCCGGCATGGGCGTGACCGACCTCCGCCTGACGGGCGGCGAGCCGCTGGTCAGGCGCGAGTTCCCGCGGCTCGTGGCGATGCTCGCCGCGGTGCCGGGGATCGAGGACCTCTCGCTCACCACGAACGGGTACCTGCTCGACCGCCACGCCGACGCGCTGGTCGAGGCGGGCATCACCCGCGTGAACGTGTCGATCGACTCGCTGCAGCGCGACCGCTTCTTCCAGCTCACGCGGCGCGACTCGCTGCCGCAGGTGCTGCAGGGCCTCGAGGCGATCGCGCGGCACGAGCGCGTCCGGCCGATCAAGGTCAACGCGGTGGCGCTGCGCGGCTTCACCGAGGAGGAGGCCGTGCCGTTCGCGGAGTTCGCCCGCTCGACGAGCTTCCAGGTGCGCTTCATCGAGTTCATGCCGCTCGATGGCGACCACGCCTGGAGCCGGGACCAGGTCCTGACCGGCGAGGAGCTGCGGGAGATCATCCACCGCGTGCACCCGCTCGAGGAGGCGCCGCGCGAGCCGCACGCCACCGCGCGGGTGTTCCGCTTCGCCGACGGGCGCGGCGAGATCGGCTTCATCAACCCGGTCTCGGAGCCCTTCTGCGCCGACTGCAACCGGATACGGCTGACGGCCGACGGCAAGCTGCGCACCTGCCTGTTCTCGATCCACGAGACGGATCTGCGCGCGGTGCTGCGGGGCGGCGCGGACGACGCCGAGCTCGAGGCCGTGATTCGCGACGCGGTGTGGCGCAAGGAGCTGAAGCACCGCGTGGGCGAGCCGGGCTTCCGCCAGCCGCCGCGGACGATGTCCGCGATCGGTGGCTGACGAGTCGTACAGGCTGACCGTCCGAAGCGGGGCGCGGGTGCGCAAGGAGCGCTACCCGGATCTCGACTCCGCGCTCGCCGCGGTGGAGCGGATCGGCACGGAGCTCGCCGACGGCGCGGAGGCGCGGCCGGCCGGCGGCTCGCTGATCCGCCGGATCGAGCCGGTGCAGCAGGTGGTGGGGCGCATCGAGCTCGCGGGGCCGGCAAGGTTGCGGGCCGGGGTGGACGTGCGCGGCGACGGCTCGAGCGAGGCGTTCACCGGGCGCGTGCGCAGGAAGCTCGTCGAGCAGCGGCGCGGCGAGGACGCCTACGGCGCGCTGCGGCGCGAGCTCGGCGCATGAGCCGCGTCAAGCTGCCGCGTGGGGCCGAGCCCCCCTACCGGGTCTTCGTGAACGGCGTTCCTCAGCAGGAGGGCAAGGACTACCGCGTGGTCGGCGACGAGCTCCACTTCGCCGCCCGGCTGGAGAAGGAGAAGCTCGGCCTCGGCCGCTGGACCGCGATCTTCCTCGGGCTGTTCGGCTCGTACGGCAAGAACGACCAGGTCGACGTCCAGTACCGGCTCGGCGACCGCACCGCTCACGCCACAGGGCTCGACATCGAGCAACCTTGACACGATCGTGTTAAGGTTCGGTCGATGCGCATCGCCGAGATCCTCGAGCAGCGGCGCCCCGCCTTCTCGTTCGAGTTCTTCCCGCCGAAGACGGAGGAGGGCCAGCGTACGCTCGGGGAATCGCTGGAGGTCCTGAGGGACGACGCGCCCGACTTCGTGTCGATGACCTACGGCGCCGGCGGCACCACGCGCAACAGCACCGTGGAGCTGACGCGGTGGATCAAGCAGGACCTCGGCATCGAGGCGATGGCCCACCTGTCCTGCGTGGGCGAGCCGCGCGAGCGGCTGGTGGAGATCCTCGGCCAGATCGAGGCCGCCGGCGTGGAGAACGTGCTCGCCCTGCGCGGCGACCCGCCGCGAGGCGAGACCGAGTGGCGCCCCCACCCGGGCGGACTGCACTACTCCGTGGAGCTGATCCGGCTGATCCGGGAGGGCTACGACTTCTGCGTCGGGGCGGCCTGCTTCCCGGAGGTGCACCCCGACGCGCCGGACCGCGCGAGCGACCTCGGCTACGCGCGCGCGAAGCAGCAGGCGGGCGCGGGCTTCCTGATCACCCAGCTCTTCTTCGACAACGAGCTGTACTTCGAGTTCGTGGAGGAGGCGCGCGCGGCCGGCGTGAGCGTGCCGATCGTGCCGGGGATCATGCCGATCACGAACTACGGGCAGATCAAGCGCTTCACCGAGATGTGCGGCGCCACGATCCCGGAGGAGCTCGAACGCGAGTTGAACGGGCGCGCCGACGACCCGGAAGCGGTTGCCGAGCTCGGGGTCGCCTATGCGACCCTCCAATGCTCCGATCTCCTGGCGCGGGGCGCGCCCGGTATCCACTTCTACCCGCTTAACCG
>Ga0081538_10001484_pt1 | contig 24111 bp, 27 predicted proteins | sample TabmetS5T2R1_FD_71022 | JGI IMG/M metagenome (GOLD analysis project Ga0081538, IMG submission 71022) | Tabebuia heterophylla rhizosphere microbial communities from the University of Puerto Rico - S5T2R1 | ecosystem: Host-associated > Plants > Roots > Rhizosphere ... | reverse complement strand
TCCGGGCGCCGATCTCCGAGTGCCGCTTGATCACGGCGAACTCGTCGGCGGTCAGCTTTCCGGGCTTCTTGAGGATCGAGTTTGGGACGGAGAGCTTTCCGATGTCGTGGACGAGGCCGCCTGTCGCGAGCTCGCGGAGCCTTCCCGGTGAGAGCCCGAGCTCCTCGCCGACCTGCACGGCCCGGAGCGCGACCCGGCGGGTGTGCTCCTCGGTGTACTCGTCCTTCTTCGCCAGTGAGACGGTCAGCGACCGGACGTGGGCGCCGAGGAACTCCTCCTCGGCCCGGACGAGCTCGACCGTTGCGAGGTCGCCCGCCAGCGGGCGCGACTGCGCGCTCCGGCGGAGGTCCAGCGCGACCGGCAGAGCGACGAGCACGATCCCCACGAGCTCGAAGCCGTGGCCGAGCCACCAGCCCAGCTGCATGAAGGTGAGGAGCATCGCGGGCGGGAGCGCGGCTGCGAGCCATGCGATCCCGACGACGACCAGCAGGTCGGCGTGACGGTGCGTCAGCAGGAACGTGCGAAACGCGCGGTACGCGAGGAGCGCATAGAAGGCGAGGCCGACGGCCAGCAGCACGAGCGCCGCCGGGCTACGCGCCTCCGGAACGCCAGGCACGAGCGAAGGCGCTACGAACGCCGTGACGCCCATGGCCACGATCAGCGCGAGCAGCAGACCCTGGAGGGCGAGGAGCGCGCCGACGCCGTCCGGCCGCCGGAAGCGCGGGATCGCCGAGAGCGCCAGGATCGCGCCGCCGATGGGGAGGGTCGCACCGCCGGTGAACGAGACGACGCCGTTCATTCCGACGAGCACGAACGGCGTCGCGATGCCGTGGAGCGCGAGCAGCGCCGCCATCACCGAGAACGCCGTTCCGAGGAGCACCGTCCGGCCGTCCCGGCGCCGCGCGCCGACGATCGTGAGCGCGACGGCGGCGAGGGCGGCGACGAGCGCCGTCATCCCGACGCCGTAGAAGTGCACGCCGCCCTCGATCGCAACCTGGTTGCCACCGAAGAAGTGACCCGCAGCCGTCGGAAACGCCGCAAGTGCTGCGCCCACGACGAGAAGCGGGGCGAGCCTGTCGCTCGTACTACGCCGCATGAAGGTCGAATGATCGGAGCGGCTGCCGGGGTCGGGCGTCCCCCGAATGGGGGTCAGTGGGAGAACTAGCCCGTCAGGAAGAACTTCGTCAGGCGACCGACCGTGTCGAAGCCGAGCTTCTCGTACAGCTCCTTCGGCCAGTCGTCCTCGTCCGCGACGAGGAAGACGAGGTCGGCGCCCGCGTCGCGCGCCTCCCGGGCGGCACGGAGCACGACCGCAGTCGCGTAGCCCTTGCCACGGTGCGCCTCCCTGGTTGCGACGTCCTCTACCTGCCCGACGCCCTGCGCGAGGTACAGGTCGGACCAGCTGACGATCTCGCCGCCCGCCCGCACGCCGAAGAACCGCGTCGTCGCCCGCTCGGCGAGCAGCCGCTTGGCGTCGAGGAGCTGCCGCGCGACGTCCGGCGTGCCCCAGGGGTAGCGAAGGATCTCGGCAGTACGACCCGGGCGGAGGTCCTCCTCGCCGACCTCCTCCACAACGGAGAGGTCCGGGCCTCGGTCGGGCTCCCGTAGTTGCGCCATCCAGATGTGACGCCGCACGTTCCAGCCGAGATCCCGGAACTGCGGCTCCAGCCTGGCACCGAGGTCGGCGTCGAAGGTGACCACGGCACGATGCTTGAGCCCGGCTCCGCCGAGGAGCCGATCCGCCTCTGCCGCGAGATCCCGCGCGCCGGCACCGAGCGGGAGCCGTTCGACCAGGAGGTAGTTCGAGTCGTGGCGGAGCGGGAGCGACGGCTCGACGACCGCAACGCCGAACGGCGACTCGAGGCTTTGCGAGCCCGCCATCTCGATCTCGCGCTCGAAGCGCTGGATTCGCTCGAGGACGTCAGCCATCGCCGATCCGCTCCGGATGGCCGAGCGAGCCGAGCTCGGCGATGTCCCGCCGGAAGAAGAGCGCGACAGTCCAGTCGGTCACGACGCGGAGCTTCCGGGACAGAAGCGGCAGCTGGTACAGGTGGTACGTCCGCGTCACCCACCAGCCCAGGAAGCCGCGGAGGCGGATGCCGAGGACGTTCGCGATTCCCTTGTAGCGACCGAGCGTCGCGACCTCGCCCAGCATTCGGTAGCGGTACGGGGCCACGTCGCCCTTCAGGTTCTTCGCGAGCCGGCGCGCCTGCCGGAGTGCGTGCTGGGAGGTCGGTGGGTCGACCCGGCCGGGGGTGGCGAGGTTCGGCACCGCTGCGCAGTCCCCCAGCGCCCAGACCCGGTTGAGCGGGCTCACGCGGAGCGTTCCGTCGACGGGCACACGGCCGCGTTCCTCGACCGGCAGTCCGAGCTCGGCGAGCATGGGGTTCGCCCTGACACCCGCAGTCCAGACGACCGTGCTCGTCACGATCCGGTCGCCGTCCGACAGGCGCGCGGCGTGCGGCTCCACTTCCTCGAGGGTCGTCTCCACGCGGATGTCGACGCCGCGCTTCCCGAGCAGCTCCGCCGCGTAGTCGCCGAGCCGGCCGGGGATTTCCGGGAGGATCTTCGGCGCCGCGTCGACGAGCACCCAGTGCTGTCGCGCGTCGCGTAGCTCAGGGTAGTAGCGGAGCGCGTCGCGGACGAGGTCGGAAAGCTCGGCGAGGGCCTCGACGCCGGCGTACCCGGCGCCGACGAACACGAACGTCAGCTCCCGCTCGCGGTGGACGGGGTCGGCGGCTGCGACCTCGAGCCGACCGAGGACGTGGTTCCGGAGGTGGATCGCCTCGGCGAGCGACTTGAAGCCGAGCGCGTGGTCGGCGAGCCCCGGGATCGGCAGCGACCGCACGACCGCCCCGAGCGCGACGACGAGCGACGAGTAGCGCACCCAGAAGGCCCGTTCGCCGACCTCGACCTGTACGCGCTGGCCGGCGACGTCGTGGGCCTTCACCTCGCCGAGCAGCAACTCCGCGTGCGGGCACATCAGCCGGAGCGGGACGACGACATGGCGCGGCTCGAGCGTGCCGGAGGCGGCCTCCGGCAGCATCGGCGTGTACAGCATGTAGTTCTCGCGGCTGACGATCGTCGCGCCCCGCTTGCCGAGGTAGCGCGCGACGTACGACCCGGCGAAGCCGCCGCCGAGGATCAGCGTCCCGCCGCGAGCTTCGCGATCCGACACGTGGCCGAGGATACTCCGGCCCTGCTGGCTCCTAGCTCACCTCGGCGAGGCGCCGCTCGAGGAAGGCGCGCTCGACCGGGTTCGTCGTCAGCGCGAGGGCCCGGTTGTACGACGCGGCAGCCTCGTCGCGGCGGTCCAGCCGGCGGAGGAGATCCGCGCGGGCGGCGTGGAGAGGCTGGTAGTCGTCGAGCCCGTCGATCCGGTCGAGCAGCTCCAGCCCGTGCGCCTCGCCATCCGCCATCGCGACGGCGACCGCCCGGTTCAACTCGACCACCGGCGAGGGCGTGACGAGCGCGAGTCGCTCGTAGAGCGCAACGACCGCACGCCAGTCGGTCTCTCCCTCCGCGTGGACGGCTGCGATCGCCGCCTGGAGCTGGTACGGGCCGGCCCGGCGCAGCCGCGCCGCGCGCTCCAGCACGCGTCGGCCCTCGTCGATCCGCTCGGCGTCCCAGAGGCTCCGGTCCTGCTCCTCGAGCAGGATCAGCTCGCCGCCGCGGCCCGTCCGCGCCTCGCGCCGCGAGTCCTGGAACAGCATTAGCGCCAGAAGCCCGAGCGCCTCGGCCTCGTCAGGCATGAGCACGGCGAGCAGCTTCCCGAGCCGGATCGCCTCGTCGCACAGCTCCCGCCGAACGAGGTCGTCGCCCGACGTCGAGTCGTAGCCCTCGTTGAAGACGAGGTAGAGGACGGCGAGCACGGACTGCAGCCGGTCGGGAAGCAGCTCGTCGGGCGGGACGCGGAACGGGATGCCGGCCTCGCGGATCTTCCGCTTCGCCCGGACGAGACGCTGCGCCATCGTCGGCTCGGCGGTGAGGAACGCGCGGGCGATCTCACCGGTCGAGAGACCGCCGACCTCGCGGAGCGTGAGCGCGACGCGGGCCTCCTGCGCCAGCGCCGGGTGGCAGCAGGTGAAGACGAGCGCCAGCCGCTCGTCGGGGATCGTGCTCACCTCGTCCTCTTCCTCGGGCAGGTCGGCCAGTCGCGCCAGCAGCTCGGTCTTCCGCTCCAGCGTCCGGTCGCGGCGGATGCGGTCGATCGCCCGGTTCCGCGCCGTCGTGACGATCCAGGCGCCGGGGTTGCGCGGCGTACCGTCGGCGGGCCACCGCTCCAGCGCCGTCGCGAAGGCGTCCTGCACAGCGTCCTCGGCGAGGTCGAAGTCGCCGAGGACGCTGATGAGGATCGAGACCGCACGACTCCACTCCTCGCGGAAGACGGCGGCGACGTCCGTCAGTTCCGCTCCACCACCGGTCGGACCTCGATCGACCCGTACTCGGACGCGGGGATCTTCGCAGCGAACGCGATGGCCGTGTCCAGGTCGGGCAGCTTCGTGTCGAAAAAGCCGCCGATCTGCTCCTTCGTCTCGGCGAAGGGCCCGTCCATGATCAGCACCTCGCCGTCACGGACGCGAACCGTCTTCGCGGTGCGGACGTCGTCGAGCTCCTTGCCGCGCATGTCGGGATCGGCCCCGGCGAGCTCCTCGAAGAACGCGTACCACTTGGGCAGCGACTCCTCGCTCCGCTTCGCGGCCTCCTCCTCGGAGAGGTCGAGCCACGGCTCCTGGTCGCTGTAGATCAGCATCGCGTAGCGCATCTCAGCTCTCCTCTCGCACGTAGACGGGTCGGACCTCGATCGCGCCGTGCTCGGCCGCCGGGATCTCGGCGGCGAGCCGGCAGGCGTCGTCGATCGAGTCGGCCTCGAGGATGAAGAAGCCGCCGAGCGCCTCCTTCACCTCGGCGTACGGGCCGTCGGTCACGAGCTGCTCGCCGTCCCGGACCCGCACGGTGGTCGCCGTGTTCGTCTCCTGAAGCTCGGCGCCGCCGACGACCTCCGGCTTCTGCGAGAAGTCCATGTAGCGCTGGTAGACCGCCTGGCGCTCGTCGTCGCTCAGCTCGCTCCAGCCGTTCTCGTCGCCGTGGATCAGTGCGAGGAATTCCATGCGTCTCCTTTCTAGCGGGCTGCGTGCAGCCGGATCAAGACCGCCTCGTGCGCGAGCAGCAGCTCGGGCGGGCCAAAGGGGTTGTGGTGGCGGAGCTCGTCGGTGATCGCGTGCTTCCGCGCCGTCTCTCGCTCCACCAGGTTCCTCCGTGGGCGCCTCACCGCCTCCTCCTTTCGTCGCTTGCATAGGGACGACGAACGAAGGACGGCTACTTCGACAGCATGCGCCGAAGAAGTTCGAGCGCGCCGTGCTTGTCCAGCGGCTCGTTCAGGTTTCCGCACTTCGGCGACTGGACGCAGGACGGGCAGCCGTGGTCGCACGGACAGCCCTCGAGCAGCCTTGCCGTGTCCCCGACCCAGCCCTCGAAGACCTCGAACCCTCGCTCGTTGATCCCGACGCCGCCGGCGTGCCCGTCGTAGACGAAGATCGTCGGCCGTCCGGTCTGGGGGTGGAGGTTCGTGGAGAGGCCGCCGATGTCCCAGCGGTCGCACATCGCCCACAGCGGCAGGATCGCGATCATCGCGTGCTCGGCGGCGTGCAGGGAGCCGAGGAGCTTCGGCATGTCGGTGAGGCCCTCGAGCTGCTCGTCGGTCGGGAGGAACCAGACCGCCTCGGTGTCGAACGTCGTCTCGGGAAGGTCGAGCGAGACGGTCTCGATCGTCTCGTTGTCGCCGATGCGCTTCCGTTGGTAGGCGACCACCTGCTCGGTGACGACGACGCGGCCGAACGTGAGGTCGACGCCCAGGCGGCGCTCGGTGCGGAGGGGCTCCTCGATCGCCGTCATGGTGTCCTTCTTCGCCTGGGTGTACTCGTCGCCGACGTAGGGCTGCACGAGGGCCGTGCGGTTCTCGAGGTCGAGCTCGTCGACCCGGTAGGACTCGCCGAGGTGCAGGTAGATCGCGCCCTGGTGGACCGTCGAGTACGCGCGCTCTCGCTCCACGAGACCCAGCAGCGCGCCCGTCGACGTGTCGACCACGGTGAACGAGTCCGGCGTCGCCGACCGGAGGCCGAAGCGCCCCGCCGGGTAGTCGCGACCCGCCCAGACGAAGCCGTCGCCCTTTCGTCGGAGCTCCGGGAGCTGCGCGGCCCGCTCGAGCGCCTCGGGGCCGAGGCTCTCGGCGTCCTTCTCGTCGAGCGGCGCCTCGAAGGCGGCCGAGCGGACATGGCCGTCGAGGACACGCGGGTTGGCGTGGTCGAGGATCGCCGCCTCGACGCGACGCTCCAGGAGCGCGTTGGGGTCGCGCATGAAGAACTGGTCGAGCGCGTCCTCGGTGGCGATCATCGTCGCCAGGCCGTGGCCCCGGCGGCCCGCACGGCCCCACTGCTGGCGAAGGCTTGCCACCGTTCCGGGGAAGCCGACGCAGATGACGGCGTCGAGGAGCCCGACGTCGATTCCCAGCTCGAGCGCGTTCGTCGCGCTGACGCCAAGGAGGTCGCCCTCGACCAGGCGCCGCTCGATCTCCCGGCGCTGGGCGGGCGTGTACCCGGCCCGGTACGGGGAGAGGCGCGTGGCGTCGCCGAGCCGCTGGGCCGTGAAGCGGTGGACGAGCTCGGCCGATTTGCGGCTCTTTGCGAAGCAGAGGGTTCTGACCCCGCGTTCGACGAGGCTCGCCATCAGGCGCGCCGCCTCGCCGAGCGCGCTCGCGCGCAGTCCCAGCTCTTCGTCGGTGAGCGGCGGGTTCCAGAGCAGGATCGTCCGCTCTGCCTTCGGCGCCCCGTCGTGCTCGATCACCGTCGCGTCGACGCCGAGGAGGCGCTGCGCGAGCTCGCCGGGGTTGGCGATCGTCGCCGAGGCGAGGAGGAACTGCGGGTCGGCGCCGTAGATGCGCGCAAGGCGGCGCAGCCGGCGCAGGACGTTGCCGACGTGCGAGCCGAAGACGCCGCGGTAGACGTGCGCCTCGTCGACGACGACGTAGCGGAGGTTGTGCAGCACGTCGCCCCAGCGGTCGTGGTGCGGTAGGACGCCGACGTGGAGCATGTCCGGGTTGGTCAGGATCAGGTTCGACCATTTCCGGATCTGCCAGCGGCGCTGGGGCTCGGTGTCGCCGTCGTAGATCGCGGGCTTCACCGCGGGCGGCTTCAGCTCGGTGAGGCTGCGGATCTGATCCTGCGCTAGCGCCTTGGTCGGATAGAGGTAGAGCGCGCGGGTCTTTGGCTCCCGCGCTAGCGCGTCGAGGACCGGGAGGTTGAAGGCGAGCGTCTTGCCGCTGGCCGTTCCGGTGGCGACGACGAGGTGCTCGCTGCGGGCGGCCGCGTCCCAGGCGTCGGCCTGGTGGGTGAAGAGCTGGTCGATGCCACGCGCCTCCACCGCCGCGCGCACCTTCGGGTGTAGCTCGTCCGGGAGGGCCGCGTAGCGCGGCGGGCGCGCGGGCTCGGAGCCGACGTACGCGACCTCCTCGCCCTCGAGCAGGTCGGTCCAGCTCGTTGCAGCGACGCTCACCTGCGCGCAAGAAGAGCGACGAGGAACGGATAGTCCTCCTCGCCCAGCTCCTCGACGTGCTCGATCCGAAGGCCCGCCGCGGCAAATGCGGTGAGGAACTCCGCAAGTGGGACGTGGGTTGCGCCGACACGCGCTCGCAATCCCTCGGGATTGAACACGCCGGGCTCGGAGGCGTCATAGCGGCGACCGGGGCGGTAACCCGGATAGAGCTCGGGGACTCCGTGGCCGGCGCGGAAGAGCGCGTGCGGCCCGATGAAGCACGGGTGTGCGCCGGCGTAGACGAACGGCTTGTCCGGTCGAAGCACACGCGCACCCTCGCGGAGCGCACCGGCGAAGTCCTCCACGTCGGTGTGCGTCCACAGCGAGACGACGGCGTCGAAGCTCGCGTCTGCGAACGGCAGTGCCGTGGCATCCGCCTGGGTCACGTCGAGCCCTCGCTCACGGGCTCGGCGGAGCATGTCTGCGGACGCATCGACGCCCGTGACGTCCCAACCGTGCTCGCGGAACGCGACCGAGTGTGCACCGGTTCCGCACCCGAGGTCGAGCAGCATCCCCGGCCCGGCTCCGAGGAGACGAAGTGCCGCGACCCGACCCGGATCGTGCGATGCACCCAGGAATTCGGTGTCGTACCAGTCCGCAATTCCGTCGTAGCGCGCCATCGCTCGATGCTAGCCCTGCGGCGGGAACCCGCGAGCTTCCGCCGGTGTAGAGGAATCAATATGCGGATCCGGGCCGGGGTCATCCTCGCTGCGCTCGTCGTCGCCGCTGCCGGCTCGGCCGCAACGGCGAAGTCGCCGTCGGTCTCACTCGTCTCCCCTCGTTCCGGCGTCGTTACGGGCCGGCCGTGGACGGCGGTGCTCTTGGTGCGCGGCGCGCGGCCGGCGAGCGTGAGCCTGATCGCGGCTTCGGGGAGACGGCGGGTTGCGCTCCGTGCGCGGAAGTGGCGGGGCGGCCGTTATCGCACGCGCCTCACCTTTCCGGCGGCCGGCCGCTGGAGCCTGAGCGCCCGGGTCGGGAAGAAGCGGTTCCGGCTCGGCTCTGTGGTGGTTCGCGCCGCGGTCCGTCCGCCGCTCGTCCTGGCGTACTCGACTGAGGCGATTCTCGAGCCGAGCGGCTCGCTGCTCGTCGCCGAGAGCGGCCGAACGCGGATCGCGCGCATCGACCCCACCACCGGCCGCGACACGACCGTCGCGCGGGTCGTTCAGCCGTACGGGATCGTGCTGTCGCCGGCGGGTGTGCTGTACGCGACGTCCGAGAGCAGGGTTGCGCGGGTGGCGAGCGACGGGTCGTTGACCACGCTTGCCGACGCGGGCGAGGACGTGGGCCCGCTCGCGATCGACGGGGCGGGAAACCTCTACTTCTCGACGGTGGCGCGGATCTTTCGGATCGACGGGTCGACCGGTGCGGTGACGCGATACGCCGGGACGGGGATCCGAGGCAGCGGAGGCGACGGCGGCCCGGCGCTGCAGGCCGAGCTCAACGCGCCGCACGGTCTCGTCTTCGGCGCCGACGGCGCGCTCTACGTCGGCGACACGGCGAACAACCGCGTGCGGCGAATCGATCCCGCGACGCGAGTGATCACCACATTCGCCACCGGTGAGGGCCCGGTTGGCCTGGCGCTCGGACCCGGCGGCACGCTCTACTTCGCGGAGCGCGAAGGGCTCCGCGTCTCGCGCGTCGATCCGTCCGGAGCGAAGACGCTCGTGGCCGGCACCGGCGTCCGGGGAAACACGGGCGACGGTGGGCCGGCGACCGCGGCGCAGCTCGACGAGCCGTTCGACGTCGTTCCCACGGCGGGTGGAGTGCTCTACGTCCTGCAGAGCGGCGCTACGGGCGGCCTCCGCCGCATCGCCGCCTCGGGGACGATCAGCACGGTTCGCCGCCGATAGACTGACCTCACCGGGGTGCCGCGCGGGCGGCTGAGATCACACCCGTCGAACCTGATCCGGGTCATGCCGGCGAAGGGAGTTCTTTGGGAGTACCACGAGTACTGACGATTGCCGGGTCGGACTCCGGCGGTGGCGCCGGGATCCAGGCCGACCTCAAGGCGTTCGCGGCGGCCGGAGCCCACGGGATGAGCGCGATCGTCGCGCTGACGGCGCAGAACACCGTGGGCGTCTCGGCGGTGCACGACGTGCCTCAGGACTTCGTGCGCTCGCAGCTCGAGGCGGTGTTCGACGACATCGGCGTAGACGCTGCGAAGACGGGGATGCTCTCGTCGGCGGAGCTGATCGGGACCGTGTCGGACTATCTCGCCGACCACCCGGTTCCGCTCGTCGTCGACCCCGTGATGGTCGCAAGCAGCGGTGCGAAGCTCCTCCAGGATGACGCCGTCGACGCGCTCGTCGCGAAGCTTTTCCCTCTCGCGACGGTCGTGACACCGAATTGGCACGAAGCACAGGCCCTCGCGAGCCATGTCCGAGGGACAGTCCCTGGGACACGGCCCGACCTGGCGGAGGCGATCGTCGCGGCCGGGGCGCCGGCCGTCGTCGTGACCGGCGGGCACGGGCCCGACGCGGTCGACCATCTCTTCGACGGCGAGCGGCACGTCGAGATCCCCGTAGAGCGCGCCGAGGTCGCTGCGACGCACGGCGCGGGGTGCACGCACTCCGCGACGCTGGCGGCCCTGCTCGCCCGTGGGCTCAGCCTCGAGGAGGCGAGCCGTGGCGCCGCCGCCGCGGCGGCGTCGGCCGTTCGAAACGGGCTTGTCGAGATCGGCGCCGGCGACGGCCCGGTCGACGTCCTCAACGTGAAGGAGCGCGATGGCGATCTCGCCCGGGACGACGCTGCGCGAGCTGCGCGCGCGTAAGCCGCTCGTCCACCAGATCACGAACTACGTCGTCATGAACGAGACGGCGAACGCGACGCTCGCGCTCGGCGCACTGCCGGTCATGGCGCACGCGCCGCAAGAGGTCGAGGAGATGGCCGCTGTCGCCGGGGCCCTCGTGCTCAACATCGGGACGCTGTCGGAGCACTGGGTCGAGGCGATGCTGCTGGCCGGCAAGGCGACGAGCGCGCCGATCGTCCTCGACCCCGTCGGCGCAGGCGCGACCCGCTACCGGACGGATACTGCGAAGCGTCTGCTCGACGAACTCGACGTCACGGTGCTCCGTGGGAACCCGGCAGAGGTCGCGACCCTGGCCGGCCGCGAGGCCGAGATTCGCGGCGTCGAGTCGATCGGCACGGAGGGCTCCGCCGCCGACCTGGCGCGCGAGGCGGCGAAAGCTCTCGGCTGCGTCGTGTCGGTGACCGGCCCGACCGACCACGTCTCGGATGGAGAGCGGGTCGTCGCCGTCTTCAACGGTCACGAGCTGCTCGGAACCGTGAGCGGAACCGGCTGCATGTCGACGGCCATGACCGGCTGCTTCCTCGCGGCCAAGCCCGAGGAGCCGCTCGAGGCCGCAGCCGAGGCGCTCGCAGCCTTCGGCGTCGCGGGCGAGGACGCAGCGCGCGACGCGAACGGGCCCGGCACCTTCCACGCCGGTCTCTACGACGCGCTCTACAACCTAGCCCCGGATTCCCTAGACGATCGAGCGCGCATCGCCGAATGAGACTTCACGCGATCGTCGAGGACCTCGAGACGGCGCGGGTGGCTGCGGGCGGCGGTGCGACGGTGATCCAGCTGCGCCTAAAGGGCGCCTCCACCGACGAGATCGTCGAACGCGGCCGGGCGTTCCGCGAGCTCTGCGACGAGACAGGCATCACGTTCGTCGTGAACGACGACGTGGACGCCGCCGTCGAGCTTCGCGCGGACGGGGTCCATCTGGGCCGGGACGACGAGGGCGTCGAGCTCGCGATCCAGACCCAGCTGCTGCTCGGCCGTTCCGCGTCGACCACGGACGAGGCCATCCAAGCGGCCAAGGGCGGCGCCTCCTACATCGGCGCCGGCCCCGTCTGGGCGACGCCGAGCAAGGAGGACGCCGACCCGCCGATCGGCCTGGACGGCCTCCGCGCGATCGCCGACGCCGTGTCGATCCCGGTCGTTGCAATCGGCGGCATCGACGCCTCGAACGCGCGCGCCTGCATCGACGCCGGCGCGACCGGGGTCGCCGTCATTCGCGCCGCCCGCGACGCAGCGAGGCTCAGTGCGGCTCTCTGAGCTGGGCGAGCTCGGCTTCCTGCAGGAGCTCGAGCGCCGCGGCCTCGCGCGCGGGATCGAGCACGACGCCGCGCAGGTCGCCGGGCTCGTCGTCACCCAGGACGCGCTTGTCGAGGGGGTCCATTTCGGACTCGCCTGGATCTCCTATCGCGATCTCGGCTTCCGGGCGGCGGCGGTCAACCTCAGTGACCTGGCGGCGTCCGGAGCGGAGCCGGGCGGCGTCTTCGTCTCCCTGAGCGCGCCGCCCGACACGCGGGTGGATGACCTCCTGGAGCTGTACGAGGGGATCGCCGAGACGGGGGTGGAGGTCCTCGGCGGCGACACCACGCGCGCCGACAATCTCGTCGTCTCGGTGACAGCCATCGGCCGCTCGGAGCGCGTCCCCGGCCGCGCCGGCGCAAGGCCGGGCGACACCCTCGTCGTCACCGGCCCGCTCGGCGCAGCAGGCGCTGCGTTCCGGGAGCAGCGCTACCTCCGTCCGCCGATCCGCATCCACGAGGGTCGTGCGCTGGCCCGCGTCGCGCACGCGATGATGGACGTCTCGGACGGAATCGCCCGCGACGCCGGCCACATCGCGCACCGGTCGGGCGTCCGCTGCGTGATCGAGCTCGACCGCGTTCCGATCGCGCCCGGTGCGACCGTGGACGACCTCGGCTTCGGGGAGGACTTCGAGCTCCTCGCCGCCGTGCCGGATCCGCAGTACCACGCAATCGGGCGCTGCGAGGAGGGCGAGGGCGTCGAGCTTCTCCTCGGCGGGAAGCCGTACGACCTCACCGGCTGGGACCACTTCAAATCCGGCTAGCTCTCCGCCGCGTACCGTGCTAACGGTTCCCCGTGGCCTCCTTCCTCCTGCGCCGCGCGGCCTGGATGGTCGTGATGTTCCTGTCCGTCACGGTGGTGACGTTCATCATCTTCTTCGTCATCCCGTCCGAGGACGACCAGGCGAGCCTCGGTCGCGGAGGCGCGGACGTCGACATCCGCACGACCGTGCAGATCGAGGGGCCGATCTACGAGGAGTATGCGGAGTTTCTGCGCAAGATCGTCACCCAGGGCTCACTTGGGGACTCGTGGGTTCTGCGCGGCCAGGAGGTGAACGACATCCTCGTCCGCGCCGCGCCGGTCACGCTTTCCCTGGTCATCGGCGGCGCCCTCCTCTGGATGCTGATCGCGCTCCCGATCGGCGTTCTCTCGGCGTATCGCCCCCGGAGCGCGACGAGCCGGCTGACGACGGTGTTCGTCCTGATCGGGATCTCGGCGCACCCGCTCTGGATGGGACTGATGCTCTCCTACATCGTCGGCGCCAAGCTCGGCCTGACACCGACCGGCGGCTACTGCGAGGTCTTCAGCCCGGCCACGAACTGCGGCGGCCCGGCGCAGTGGGCGTACCACCTGCTCCTGCCCTGGTTCACCTTCGCGCTCATGTACGCGGCGATCTACACGCGGATGATCCGCGCCAGCACGCTGGAGACGCTCAACGAGGACTACGTGCGCACCGCGCGCGCGAAGGGCGCGCCGGAATGGCTCGTCCTGCGGTCGCACGTCCTGCGAAACGCGATGCTGCCCGTCGTGACCATGCTCGGAATGGACATCGCAGTGTCACTCGGCGCGACGCTCTTCGTCGAGACCGCGTACGGGCTACCGGGCCTCGGGCGGCTCTTCGCGACGAGCCTGGCGCGGCGCGACTTCCCGGTCCTGCTCGGGATCACGATCTACACGACGATCGTCGTCGTGTTCGTCAACTTCCTGATCGACGTTCTCTACGGGTTCATCGATCCGCGCGCGAAGGTCGAGGGCCGGTCGGAAGCGAAGCTGAGCCCGGCCGAGCGGCCCGAGCCGGTCCCGGGATCGGCTACTCAGCCAGCCACGTAGCCCAAGCCCGCTCGTAGTGAGAGGGCGAGCGGGCGCCGACGACCACATCCTTCGCCTCGCCGTCTGCGAAGAGGATCGCCGTCGGCAGCGCGAGCACCTCGTAACGGGACGCGGTGACCGGGTTCTGGTCGACGTTCAGCTTCGCGAAGTCGACGCGGCCGCCCGCCTCGTCGGCGAGCCGCTCCAGAACGGGCTCGACGGCGTGGCACGGCCCGCACCAGGGCGCCCAGAAGTCGACGACGACCGGCCGTCCCGCCTCCAGGACGTCCTGCTCGAAGCTCGCATCCGTCACGTCACGCACGCGTGGCAAGCCTACTGAGCCGCAGGGCCGGGACCTTCCAGATCGCCTCGAGGACGATCGAGCGGCTCATCTTCGAGCCGCCCACCTCGCGGTCGACGAAGACGATCGGCACCTCGACGACGCGGAAGCCCGCCTTGATCGCCCGGTAGGTCGTCTCGATCTGGAACGCGTAGCCCTTCGAGCGGATCGCGTCGAGATCGATCGTCTCCAGGACGCCGCGGCGGTACACCTTGAAGCCGCCCGTCAGGTCGCGAACCCGGAGGCCGAGCAGGACCTGGGCGTAGAGCGATCCGCCGCGGGAGATCAGCCGGCGCAGGAGGCCCCAGTTGCTCGTCCCGCCACCCGGGACGTAGCGCGAGCCAAGCACGACGTGCGCGTCGCTCGCCGCCTCGACGAGGCGCGGCACGTCCTTCGGGTCGTGCGAGAAGTCGCAGTCCATCTCCATCACGAGGTCGGCGCCGAGCTCCAGGGCCCGACGGAAGCCGGCGAGGTAGGCCGGCCCCAGGCCCTCCTTCCGTTCTCGGTGAACCACGTCCACGTCGTGCCGCTCGGCGGCGAGCCGGTCGGCGATCTCGCCGGTCCCGTCGGGCGAGTCGTCGTCGATGACGAGGATCCGCCCGTCTTCGGGCAGCACGTCTCCGAGGGCCGCCACCATCGCCTCGAGGTTCTCGCGCTCGTTGTAGGTGGGCAGGCAGACCACCAGCACGTCCCTATGATCGTCGGAGATGGCGACGACGCTGCCCCGGAACGCGCAGGTGGCCGATCAGTTCGACCTGCTCGCCGACCTGCTCGAGCTCGACGGCGAGGAGCAGTTCCGCGTGCTCGCGTACCGTCGCGCCGCCGATCAGATCCGCTCCGCCGCCGGGCCGATCGCCGAGCAGGCGCTCGCCGGGGAGGCGAAGAACCTGCCCGGGATCGGCAAGACGATCGAGGCGAAGATCGTCCAGATCGTCGAATCGGGAGAGATCGAGGCGCTCACGAAGCGCAAGGCCAAGGTCCCTGCGGGCGTCGCCGAGTTTCTGCGCATCCCCGCGCTCGGCCCGAAGACCGCCCGTCGGATCTGGCAGGAGCTCGGGATCACGACGATGGCCGACCTCCGCAAGGCCGCGGAGGCGGAGCAGCTCCGGTCGCTGCCCGGCCTCGGCGCGAAGACGGAAGAGCGGATCCTCCGCGCGCTCGACGAGAAGCCGAAGGAGAAGCGCACGCTGCTCGCCAAGGCCCTGCCCGCCGTCCAGGCCGTCGTCGAGGTGCTGCGTGAGCACCCGGCGAGCAACGAGGTCTCCGAGGCGGGCTCCGTCCGCCGTCGCACCGAGACCGTGAAGGACCTGGACATCATCGCCACCGCCTCCGACCCGGCCGCGCTCACGGAGTACCTGACCAAGCTCACATGGGTCGCCGAGATCAAGGCGCACGGGAAGACGAAGGCGACGGTCGTGTCGCACGACGGACTCGTCTTCGACCTTCGTGTGGTGCCGCCGGACTCGTACGGGAACCTGCTCCAGCACTTCACGGGCTCGAAGCGCCACAACGTCGAGCTCCGCGAGGACGCGGTGAAGCGCGGCCTGTCGGTCTCCGAGTACGGGGTGAAGGACGTCGAGTCCGGCGAGGTCTTCACCGCGCGCAGCGAGGAGGAGCTCTACGAGCGGCTCGGCTACCGGTGGATTCCGCCGGAGCTCCGCGAAGGCGGCGGTGAGCTCGCCGCGGCGCGCAACGGCGACCTCCCGAAGCTCGTCGAGCAGAAGGACCTTCGCGGCGACCTCCACATGCACTCGACGTGGTCGAACGACGGCAAGAACACGATCGAGGAGATGGCCGCGGCGGCGCAGGAGCTCGGCTACGCCTACATCGCGATGACCGACCACGCGCACTACCTCCGGGAGGGACGGCTGCAGGCGCAGTGGAGCGAGATCGCCGACCTCAACGGCCGACTAGCGCCGTTCCGGATCCTCCGCGGGATCGAGGTCAGCATCCGGACCGACGGCTCCGTCGACATGCCGGACGAGGTTCTCGCCGAGTGCGACTGGGTCGTCGCCTCTCTTCACTCGGCCTTCGACAAGAGCCCGACGGAGCGGCTGTTGACGGCGATGGAGAACCCGAACGTCGACTGCATCGGCCACATGACCGCTCGAAAGCTGAACCGCCGGGAAGGCGCCGACATCGGGCTCGACAAGGTCTTCGCGAAGGCCGTCGAGACCGGGACGTTCATCGAGATCAACTCGCAGCCCGACCGGCTCGACCTCCGCGATACGCACGCCCGGGCCGCCGCCGAGGCCGGGGTGCAGCTCCTCGTCAACACCGACAGCCACGAGGTCGGCGCGCTCGCCTACGCCGAGCTCGGGATCGCCCAGGCCCGCCGTGCCTGGCTGACGAAGGCCCAGATCGTCAACACGCGCACCTGGAAGCAGATCGAGAAGCTCAAGAAGTGAGGTACCGCGGCGTCATCTTCGACCTCTGGCAGACGCTGGTCCCGTGGCCCGTCGAGGGCGCGAAGCGGATGTACGACGGTCTCGCGAGCCACTTCGGCGTCGAGCCGGACCGGTTTCGCGAGCTGTGGCTCAGCGGCCGCCGGACCCGGGAGGTCGGCCCGATGGAGCCGCACCTGCGCTCGCTCGCCGACGAGCTCGGCTTCGAAGGAGACGTCGCGGCTGCCGTGCAGCTCCGTCGCGATTGGACGATCGAGCACCTCGTGCCCCGGCCCGACGCGGTGCCGACCGTCGAGGAGCTGCGCCGGCGCGGGCACAAGCTCGGGATGATCAGCGCGTGCACGACGGAGGTCGTCGAGGTCTGGGACGAGACGCCGCTCGCCGGGCTCTTCGACTCCACGGTGTTCTCTTGCTCCGTAGGCGTCTCGAAGCCGGACGCGCGGATCTACGAGATCGCGTGCGAGGAGCTGGGCGTCGGGGCGGCCGACTGTCTCTTCGTCGGCGACGGCGCCAACGACGAGCTTCCCGGCGCCGAGCGTGTCGGCATGACGGCGCTCCAGCTCCGCGTGCCGGGCGAGCCGCTCACCGAGGAGGGTGAGCGCTGGACCGGTCGCTACGTCGAGCGGCTCTCAGACGTGCTCGACGAGGCGTGACTGGCTGCCGCGGTCGTCGAAGCTAAAGGAGCCGAGGAACCGCTCTGCCTCGCGGGGGTCGCCGGTGACGTGGACCGACTTCGTCCTGATCGCCTCGCGAATCGGAACCTCGCCGGAGGCGATGCAGAACAGCGTGGCGGGATCTGTCTCGATCACCGTGTCTGCTTCGGGCGATGAGCCCACCTGGACGACGAGCTCGTCGTCGACGAAGCGCGCCGTCACCGCCTCGTCGTCGACGCGAAGCTCGTACACCTTGTCCGAGAGGCAGCCCTTGCAGGTCGCGCGGACCGCGTTGACGAGCCAGCCCGGGGCGAGGTTGTCATTCGCGGTCGGCGGGCCGAGGGATCTCGCGCCCCAGCGTCCGAGCGCGTAGAGCGGCTCGCGCAGCTCCTCGCCGTACTCGGTGAGGGCGTAGACGTTCGCCGCGGCCGGCGGCGGTAGCCGACGCTTCTCGATCACTCCGGCGGCCTCGAGCTCCCGGAGCCGGTTGGCGAGGATGTTCGTCCCGATCCCGGGCAGGGCGCCGGCGAGATCCGTGTACCGCTTGGGGCCGCCCAGCAACTCCCGGACGACCAGGAGCGACCAGCGCTCGCCCACGAGCTCGAGCGCATGTGCCACGGGGCAGTACTGGCCGTAGTGCTTCGCCATTTCCCGGGGAAGTATAGCGCGGTTTCTTGCGTTTCAGAAGTCATGACTTGCAAAACGCAAGTGAAAGCTGTAGGTTCGCAAGCTGTGACTGTCGATTTTCAAGGACGCCGTTCGTCTTCCAGGCACATGACGGCAACAGAAAGGACGCTGTGATGGTCGAAACGACCCAGCGCAAGTGGCTGGCCCTCGCATTGCTGGCCACGGTGCAGTTCATGGTCGTCCTGGACATCGCGATCGTGAACGTCGCGCTCCCGTCGATCCAGGTCGATCTCGGTTTCTCGCAGGAGAACCTCCAGTGGGTGATCAGCGCCTACGCACTGCTGTTCGGAGGCTTCCTGCTGCTCGGCGGCCGAGCCGCCGACCTGCTCGGGCGACGGCGGATGTTCGTCGTCGGCCTCCTCGTCTTCAGCGGCGCCTCGCTCGTCTCGGGGCTCGCGTGGAACGACGAGTCCCTGATCATCGCCCGGGCATTCCAGGGCCTCGGCGCTGCGATCGTGACGCCGGCAGCCCTCTCGATCCTGATGACGACCTTCTCGGAAGGCCGTGAGCGGAACGCCGCTCTCGGCGTCTGGGGCGGCGTCGGCGCCTTCGGTGCGGTCGCAGGCGTCCTGCTGGGCGGGATCCTCACGGATCTCCTCAGCTGGGAATGGATCTTCTACATCAACGTCCCGGTCGGGCTCGCGGCCCTGGCTCTGACGCCGGTTCTGCTCAGTGAGAGCCGCGGCGCACACGTCAAGAGCTTCGACGCGGCCGGCGCCGTGCTCTCGACGGCGGGGCTGATCACGCTCGTCTACGCGATCACGCAGGCGAACGACTACGGCTGGACCTCGGCGGAGACGGTCGGGCTGTTCTCGGCCGCGGGCGTGCTGCTGGCCGCATTCGTCGGCTGGGAGCTCCGCGCCAAGGAGCCGCTCGTCCCGTTCTCGATCTTCCGCGTGAAGACGCTGACCGCGGCGAACATCAGCGGCCTGATCCTCGGAACGGTGACGTTCTCGATGTTCCTGATGCTGACGCTGTACATGCAGCAGGTGCTGACCTACTCGCCGCTGCGGACGGGCGTCGCCTATCTGGCCGTGGCCGGAACGGCGATCGTCTGGTCGGGCGTCGCGGCGCAGCTCGTGAACCGCGTCGGCGTCAAGCCGGTGATCACCGCCGGGATGGCCCTGCTGACGATCGGGCTCCTGTACTTCACGCAGGTCTCGGTCGGCGGCTCGTACGCGGGTGACCTGCTGCCCGGTTTCCTGGTGATCGCCGCCGGGCTCGGCTTCTCGTTCGTGCCGATCTCGATCGCGGCGCTGGCAGGCGTTCGCTCCTCCGAGGCCGGTCTCGCGTCGGGGCTCTTCAACACCTCGCAGCAGATCGGCGGCGCACTCGGGATCGCAGCCCTCTCCGCGATTGCGACCTCGACGACGAGCGACGAGCTCGCGTCGGGGACCGCGCCGCCGAAGGCCCTGACGGACGGCTTCGAGGCCGCGTTCATCTGGGGCGCGGTCATCGCCGCCGTCGGGATCCTCGTCGCGCTGCTGCTGATCCGCCGCAGTGAGCTCGAGACCCCCGTCGAGGAGACGGACGAGGTGCCCGAGCCCGCCTTCGAGGCTGCCGCCTAGAGGGTCCGCAGCAGATAGAGCAGCTCACCGGGGCCGTCCACCACCAGGTCGGCCTCGGTGAGCAGCCGCGGGTTCATCTCCGGCGAGGCGACGGCCACCTTCACCGCCGTGTCGAGCCTCGCCTCGTCCAGACCGCGGAACGCGTCGAGGTCCGTGGTGTCGTCGCCCGCGTAGAGCGCACGGTCGAGGCCTCGGTCTTCGAGCAGCGAGCGGACGGCGGTTCCCTTGTCGGCATCGATCGGCGGCTTCACCTCGACGACCTTGCGGCCCTGCTGCACGGCGAGGCCGAGCTCCTCTGCGGCCCGCACCACCCGCTCCACTGCGCCGGCCGCCTCCTCGTCCTCGACCTCGCGGTAGTGGAACGCGACCGTGACGCCGGCCTTGCGCTCGACGTGCCAGGGCCAGTCGGCGGCCTCGACGAGGCGCTCGAGCTGCGACGCGTACTCGCGGACGCGCGGATGGCTCTCCAGGCCGTGCACGCCGACGTACTCGACGCCGTCGAGGCCGACCATCGATCGGGCGTCTGCAGCCGGCCGGCCGCTTACGCAGGCGACCAGTGCGTAGCGCTCGGCGAGGTCGCGAACCACCTCGCGCGTCTCGTCCGGAACCGTCGCGTCCTCGGGCCGGTCGACGATCGGCGCGAGCGTCCCGTCGACGTCGAGCAGGACGGCCGCGTGCTCCGGCTCGCTCCGAAATCGCACGAGGCGGACGGGGGCGCTCACGGCGCGACATTACGGTACGCCCGTGCGGTTGGTCCTCATCGGCCTCGCGGCCGGGTTCTTCAGCGCTCTTCTCGGCGTGGGAGGCGGGCTCGTGATCGTGCCGCTCCTCATCGTGCTCTGCCGGTTCCAGCCGCGCCTCGCCGCGGGAACCTCTCTCGCCGCGATCGGTCTCATCGCGCTCGCCGGAACCATCGTCTACGGCTTCCGCGGCGAGGTGGATTACGGCTACGCGGCGCTCGTCGGCCTGCCCGCGGCCGTCGGGGCCGTGTTCGGCACGGCCCTCCAGCAGCGCATCTCCCAGCGGACTCTGACTTTCGCCTTCGCGCTCTTCCTGGTCGTCATAGGCGTGGCGCTGCTCGTCTGATGGAGGAGGTTCTCGCCGCGATCGTGCTCGGGCTGCTGGCCGGCGTGATGGCCGGGTTCTTCGGCGTCGGCGGTGGCCTCCTGTTCGTGCCGACGCTCGTCCTGGTCTTCGAGCTGGCCCAGCTCGAGGCGGAGGCGACGTCGCTCGCAGCGATCCTCCCGACCGTGATCGCGGGCGCCTGGACCCAGCAGCGATACGGGAATGTCGAGTGGCGGACGGCCGCGATTCTCGGTGCGATCGCGGTCGTCGGCGTGGAGGTCGGCGCCCGCGTCGCGACGGCGCTCGACGAGGACATTCTCCGCCGGCTGTTCGCATTGCTGGTCTTCGCGGTCGCGGCGCAGCTGGCCCTTCGCGCCCTGCGCTCCTAGACTCCCGCGGATGGCGCGCCCCGAGGAGCTCTGGATCCCGCTCGTCGACGAGCCGATCGGCAGCATCGTCGCGCGGATCCAGGAGGAGGATCCGGAGCTCGACTCGCTCGTCGCCTCGCCGCACCGGTTGCTCGCCTTTCGGACGTTCGCCTACATCCGCGTGGGGATCCTCCTCGGCGAGCTGCTCGTCGAGAACGACATCGAGCCCTTCGACGGGTCCGAGAACTGGGTCGAGACGCTCCTCGCCGAGCCTGCACACCGCGAGGCCGTTGCCCGGGAGGTGCGAGCGGTGGCCAAGGAGATCGCCGCCGACCCGGCCTACGTCGACGACGCCCCGCTGGGGCCCGACGAGGAGGCGCGCCGGCGCTTCCGCGAGTTCGCGAAGAAGCGCCTCGAGACGCTCTAGTGTCCCGCGATCTGCGTGATCGCGAAGATGCCGGCGAAGCCCACGAGCGTCAGCGCCACTCGTAGGCGCGAGGGGTCGTGCGAGTGGGCTTCCGGCAGCAGGTCCGACGCCCCGATGTAGAGGAAGATCCCGGCGTAGAGGGCGAGCAGCTGGCCGAGCGTGTGCTCGGACACGTCGACCGCCGCCCCGGTGGCAGCGCCGAACAGCGGCGCGACGGCGACGAGCAGGAGCCAGCGCACCGCCAGGCGGCGCGTGCCCCCCTGCCGGAGGACGAACGTCACGGCGTTGAGCCCGTCGGCGAAGTCGTGGGACATCACGGCGATGAGCACGAGGATCCCGGTACCGGTGTCGAGCCCGAAGGCGAGCCCGATGCCGAGACCGTCCGTGAACGTGTGGAACGCGAGGGCGGCGGCGCTCATCGTCCCGGCCCGGGCGTGCGCCTGGGTCTCCTCCGGGTCGTCCCGGTGGTGCAGCACGAGGTACCGGTGCGCGACGAAGAAGAGGACGAAGCCGAGCCCGACGAGTGTCATGACCCGCTGCGCGTCGCCGACGCTCTCGAAGGCCTCCGGGATGAGGTCGAAGAGCGCCACCCCCACCACGACGCCGCCCGACAGTGCGATCGCCGTACGCAGCTCGCGGTGCAGTCGCAGGGCGAGCGCGCCACCGACCAGGGTCGCGACGACGGTGAGTGCAGCGGCGGGGATCGCGATCCAGGTCACGGCGCCGAGCGTACATGAGAATGAGAACCGGTATCATCTCGAGCCATGGACTGGCCGGATCACGCGCGCGGAGTGCTCCGAGAGGCCGGGCTGAAGCCGGGCGCCGCGCGGGCGGCCGTGATCGACGTCCTGGCGGAGCAGCGCTGCTGCCTGCCCGCCACCCGGATCCACGAGGAGGTCGTCCGGCGGCGCCCGGGCGTCGGGATCGCCAGCGTCTACCGCGCGCTCGACACCCTCGCGGCGCTCGGGCTCGTCCATCGCCTCGACCTCCGCTCCGGCGGCGCGCAGTACGAGCCTGCGCAGCCGAGCGGCGATCACCACCACCATCTGGTCTGCGGCGATTGCGGGAAGGTCGAGGCGTTCAGCGACGACCGTCTGGAGCATGCGATCCACGGCGTCACGCAGGCGGCCGACTTCCGGATCGACGAGCACGAGGTCGTCCTCCGCGGCCGCTGCGTCGACTGCGCCTGATCTGATCTTGCTCGCGAAGCGGCGGACTCCGCCGCTTTTGCCAATAATGTCGCCGGGTGGTCGGGCGCGCGACACTCCTCCTCGGCGCCGTCGCGGTCCTGGTGCTGACCGGATCGAGCGGCGTCTCGTCTGCTCTCGGCGGTGGGACGTCGAGCGCGGAGGCGTTCGCCATCCAGGTCTCGGTGCCGGGGCGGGGCGGCTCGATCGCCGGCGCCGTCTCGGGCCCGCCGGATGCGGTCGGGGTCGGAGGCGCCTTCGCCTACCCGGCCGACGGCTCGATCGTGCAGGCCGCGTCGGTCTCGTCGAGCGTAGAGGCCGATTCCGGCGTGGCCGGCGCCACCGTGTCGGTTTCCGGCCTGTCGATCTTCGGCGGGGAGATCACCGTCAGCTCCGTCACGGTCAAGGCGAACGCCCGGGCGTCCGCGAAGTCGGCGACCGGCGGTAGCGTAGGGTCGGCAGTCTCCGGGATGGTCGTGGCCGGCCAGGCGGTCGCCACCGGCCCGAACAGCAGCGTGCCGCTCGGCGACTGGGGCACGGCGACCGTGCTCACCGGGTCCGGCTCCGCGTACCGCTCGAGGACGGCGAGGGGGTACAACACCGGCGTCACGGGCCTGCAGATCCACGTGAACGTCGAGCACGCCGGCGTTCCGGCCGGAACCGACATCGTCGTCGGCTATGCCGACGTCGCCGCCGAGGCGGTCCCGCCGCAGCCGCAGGAGCGGCCCGGCGACGAGACGCAGCGCCGGATCAAGCCGAAGGTGAACCGGTCGACGACCCCTCAGCGCGCCGCCCGCCCGAAGGTTCCCCCGGTGAGGAACGTGCCGACCGACGTGATCCCTCGGCTGACCGCGAGCGGCTACGTCTTTCCGATCTACGGCCCGGCATCGTTCACGAACTCGTTCAACGCACCGCGCGCGACGACGGGCTGGCACCACGGCGAGGACATCTTCGCGCCGCTCGGCGCGCCGGTTCTGGCCGTCGCCAACGGGATCGTCTACTCCGTCGGCTGGAACAAGGTCGGCGGGCTCCGGTTCTGGCTTCAGGACCTCGCCGGCAACGAGTTCTACTACGCGCACCTCTCGGCGTTCTCACCGCTTGCCATCAACGGCGCGCAGGTGCGCGCGGGCGACGTGATCGGCTTCGTGGGGAACACGGGCGACGCCGAGCACACGCCGTACCACCTGCACTTCGAGATCCACCCGGTGTCGCTGCTCTACCGCGGATACGACGGCAGCGCCGTGCCGCCGTATCCGTATCTGATGGCGTGGAAGCGGCTCACCGATCTGCCCTTCACGGCCGTGTCGGGCTGGGCGCCGCCGTTCTCGGACTCCAGCAGGGCGCCGAAGCCGGGAGCGATCCTGCTCCAGACGCGCGACATCTCGAGCGCGAGCGGCCTCGAGCCCGGTTCCCTGCAGCGCGCGATGCGCGCGGAGGGCGGCTCGGGCGCCGACGGCTCGCTGCGCGCCATGGAGGCGCGCGGACGCGCAGGCCTGCGCGCCCTTGCGCGGGCGCTCGGCGGCCCGAGCCCCTAGTCCCTAGGCCGCGCTGTTGTTGCCGCTCGTGGAGGGTGAGGGCCCTTCGCCCTCACCGCCGAGCAGCTTGTCCTGGATCCACTGACGCGTGGCGGGCCCGGTCACCGGGTTGAAGAGGATGCCGAGGGTGATCCCGGCGAGGAGCAGCGTCGCGTTGCGAGTGGAGTGCTCCTTCTTCCCCTGGACGCGGTTCGCGGCCTTGCGCAGGTCCTCGATCGCGCTCCTGAGGTTCTCCTGGATGTCCTTGTCCGTGGCGACCCGCGTGGCGACCGCCGCCGTGGAGCGACCGCCCAGCAGCTCGTCGTAGATCTCACGGGCCGTTGCGATGGCGTGCTTCACGTTCTCGCGGACCTCCTCGTCCTGGAGAGCCCGGGTCAC
>Ga0081538_10001483_pt1 | contig 24112 bp, 24 predicted proteins | sample TabmetS5T2R1_FD_71022 | JGI IMG/M metagenome (GOLD analysis project Ga0081538, IMG submission 71022) | Tabebuia heterophylla rhizosphere microbial communities from the University of Puerto Rico - S5T2R1 | ecosystem: Host-associated > Plants > Roots > Rhizosphere ... | reverse complement strand
TCACGCCCGCTGAGGAAATCACCCCGAAGGGCTTTCGCACGGTGATCGGGCTGAACGTCGAGGGCACCTGGCTGATGACGCATGCGGTCGCGACGCGGGCGATGATTCCGCAGGGCCGCGGCGGCAAGATCCTCAACGTCACGCTGTCGCCGCACCACGGCCTGCCCGGGATGGCACACTCGTCGGCCGCGCGCGCCGCCGTGGAGAACCTCACCCGCGTGCTCTCGATCGAGTGGGCGCGCTTCGGCATCAAGCTCACCGCGCTGGCCGCCGGCCACTTCGCAACGGAGACGCTGATGACGAAGTACCCGCAGCCCGTCGTCGAGGGCGTGGCGGGCACCGTCCCCCTGCAGCGGCTTGGAACGGAGGAGGAGTTCGCCTGGCTCGTGGCCTACCTCGCCTCGCCGGCGGGCGATTACTTCTCGGGCGCGGTCTTGACGCTCGACGGCGCGCGCGACAACTGGTTCGGCGCCTGGCCGCCCGGCGGACTCACGGACGAGGGCGGTCGGCCGCTCCGGGAGGAGCGCGAGGAGACGCCGTGAGCCCAGTGCCGGAGCTCGAGACGGAGCGGCTCCTGATGCGGGGCTGGCGCGACGATGACCTCGAGCAGTGGGCCCTGCTCTGCGCGGACGACGAGGTGATGCGCTCGCTCGGCCGCGACGGCGGTCTGCAGGCCGGTGAGGCGTGGCGGGAGATGGCGGAGCTCGCGGGTCACTGGGCGCTCAAGGGCTTCGGCCAATGGGTGCTCGTCGAGCGCTCGAGCGGAGCCCTGATCGGCCGGGCCGGGCTCTTCTTCCCGCCCGACTGGCCCGGGCTGGAGCTCGGCTGGACAATCGCGCGTCCGCGCTGGGGCGAGGGCTTCGCGGGGGAGGCGGCCCGCGCCGCGGCGCGCTGGGCGCAGGCGGAGCTCGGCGTGGACCACCTGATCAGTCTGATCGCCCCCTCGAACACCCGTTCGCTGCGGGTCGCGGAGAAGCTCGGCATGATCCACGAGGGCGAGGCCCATGTGCGCGGGTTCAGGCTGCTCACGTACGGCAGCGACCTGCCGCTCGCCGGCGGCGATTCGGGCGCGCGTGGCGCGGGTACCGGGCTCCCATGAGCGTGAATGAGAACGATCCGCGCGACGAGAAGTTCGTCGAGCATGAGGAGGAGCTTGCCGCGGAGGAGGCCGCCGCGATTGGCGGCGCGCGCCCGGACTACGACACCGATGAGGCCCATCGGCCGCTCGAGGAATCCGGCGAGGGCGAAGCCGAGGGCTTCGAGCAGGCCGAGGAGGAGTTGATCGAGGCCGCGTCACACGGAGAGCCCCGCCATAACCCAGCCGAGGACGCGTTCACGCCGGAGGTCGAGTCGGACGAGTCGGGTGCCGTCTATGGCGAACCGGACGAGCTCGAGACCACCGAGGGCCCGGAGGACACGGGCGAGGACGAGGGCTGAGCGCCTTCGGGCCTCAGCGCTCGAACAGCGTCGACAGCACCACCTCGGTCACCGTCCGGGTGATGCCGTCCGTCGCTCGGATGCGCTCGAGGCAGAGCTCGAGGTCCTGCGTGTCGCGCGCCTGCACATGCAGCAGCGCGCTTGCCTCGCCGGCGACCGTGTGCGCCGACACGACCCCGGGCTCGTCCTCCACGGCCTGCTTGATCGCTTCGGCCGGCATGCGCCCCTCGCAGTAGAGGTCGACGAACGCCTCCGCGTGCCAGCCGAACGCGCGCGGGTCGACGATCGCCGTGTAGCCCTGGATGACGCCATCGGCCTCGAGCCGGTCGATGCGTCGCTTGACCGCCGGAGCCGAGAGATGGACGTGCTCGCCGATGTCCTGGAAGGAGCGACGGGCATTCTGGCGCAGCAGCGCAACGATTCTCTGGTCCGTGTCGTCCATTTGGACCTGAAGTGTCGCAGTCGTGCAACGAATCCGCATTGTGCAGTCGCGAATTCATGGGAATCATTACGTAGACGACCTGATTTCGAGAGAGGAGCCCGATGGCAACCGAGCAGCTCGCCACCGAGACCGTCACGCCGCCGGTGCACGAGAACGACCGCATGCCGATCAACGGGATCGATCACGTCGAGTTCTACGTGGGCAATGCGGCTCAGGCGGCGTACTACTTCGTGCACGCGTTCGGGTTCACCGAGACGGCGTACCGTGGGCTCGAGACCGGGCACCGCGGGCACAAGTCGCACGTGCTCGAGCAAGGCCGCATCAGGCTCGTGCTCACCGGGACGCTCAGCGGCGGCGACGATATCGCCGCCCACCACGCTCGCCACGGTGACGGCGTCCACAAGATCGCGCTCAGCGTGCCCGACGCCGCGGCCGCCTACGAGCACGCGGTGTCGCAAGGCGCCCGCGGCGTGATGACGCCGCGCTGGGAGGAGGACGAGCACGGCCGCCTGCAGCTCTCCGCGATCGAGACCTATGGCGACACGCTTCACCTGTTCGTCCAGCGTGACACGTACGACGGGCCCTTCCTGCCCGGCTACGAGGCTCGCGCCGAGGCGCCCAGCGACCCCGACGACATGCTGCTGATGGCGATCGACCACATCGTCGGCAACGTGGAGCTGGGCCACATGGAGGAGTGGGTTCACTACTACGAGCGCGTCTTCGGCATGACCGAGATGATCCACTTCTCGGACGAGGCGATCTCGACCGAGTACTCGGCGCTGATGTCGAAGGTCGTGACCGACGGCAGCGGCCGGATCAAGTTCCCGATCAACGAGCCTGCCGAGGGCAAGCGAAAGTCGCAGATCGAGGAGTACATCGACTACTACAACGGAGCCGGGGCGCAGCACATCGCGATGGCCACGCGCGACATCGTGCGCTGCGTCTCCGACCTGCGCGAGCGCGGGGTGGACTTCCTCCACATCCCGGAGGAGTACTACGACGACGTGCCCGAGCGGATCGGCGAGATCGATGAGCGCATCGACGACCTGCGCCGGCTCGGCATCCTGGTCGATCGCGACGACGAGGGCTACCTGCTCCAGATCTTCACAAAGCCGATCGGCGACCGGCCGACCGTCTTCTTCGAGATCATCGAGCGCCACGGCGCCCGCGGCTTCGGCGAGGGTAACTTCAAGGCTCTGTTCGAGGCGATCGAACGCGAACAGGAGAAGAGGGGAAACCTTTAGTCATGCGCTACGTCTCGCTCGGAAACGTCCCACCCAAGCGGCACGTCCAAGTCCGCCGCGACGGCTCCGGCACGCCGCTGCTCGTCGAGGAGGTGCTGGGCTACGAGGGCTTCTCGGGCAACGAAGCCATCCTCCTCCACCTCCACTCGCCCTGCCGGCTCGACCAGGTGGGTGAGTTCCGCCCGATCGAACGCGACGAGTGGGTGCCGGAGGCCCACGTCCATCGCCTGGCCGACGTGGACCCCCTGGAGCCCGGCGGCGATCCGGTGTCCGGCCGCCGCCTCCTGATGTTCAACAACGACATCGAGGTCTCCGTCTGCAAGCCGACGGAGCAGCTCGACGGCTTCTACCGCAACGGCGAGGGCGACGAGGTCCTCTACGTGCACCGCGGCAGCGGCGTTCTGCGGACGGTGTTCGGCCGCGTCCCCTTCCGGGAGCGCGACTACCTCGTGATCCCGCGCGGGACCACGCACGCGTTCGAGCTGCCCGAGGGCGAGGAGCAGTTCTGGATCTGCTTCCACACCCCGGGAGAGATCGAGACCCCGAACCGCTACCGCAACCGCTACGGGCAGCTGCTCGAGCACGCGCCGTTCTCGCAGCGGGACTTCCATGCGCCGCAGGAGCTCGAGACCTACGACGAGGAGGGCGAGTTCCCGGTCACGGTGCGAGTGCGCGACGGCTACCAGGACTATCTGCTCGACCGCCACCCGTTCGACGTCGTGGGCTGGGACGGCTACGTCTGGCCCTACACCTTCAACGCCGACGACTTCGAGCCGCGCGCGGGACGGTTCCATCTGCCGCCGCCCTCGCACCAGACGTTCCAGGGACCGAACTTCGTCATCTGCACGTTCGCCCCGCGGATGCTCGACTGGGACCCGCAGGCCGTGCCGCTGCCCTACCACCACTCGAACATCCAGTCCGAGGAGGTCATGTTCTACGCCGCCGGCGACTACGCGGCCCGGAAGGGCGTGGACGTCGGCTGTCTCACGCTGCACCCCTCGGGCCTGCCGCACGGCCCTCAGCCGGGCGCCGTCGAGAAGTCGCTCGGCAAGAAGGCGACCGACGAGCTCGCCGTGATGTGGGACACCTTCCGCCCGCTCAGGCTGACCACGCTCTGGCGAGACGTGGACAAGCCGGAGTACGCGTACTCCTGGAACCCGGACAAGCACGTCGACGGGCAGCCGGAAGCGGAGGCAGCTCCCGACCGCGACACGGTGGTAACAGGGCCCTCGGCCTGAGCGGCGGGTGCGCCGTCGCGGCGCCGACCGGGCCCGGCCCAACCATCGGGGAGCTGCCACACAGGTCACCGGGGATTCCCCGCAATGCCGACGCGGGGTACGCTGTTCGCCGCGCGTGGACACTGCGGAAGCACGCCCTGGGGCGAACCTGACAGAGAGGGACTCAAGCGACTCCTCGACGTGGGCCGCGCTCTCGTAGCCGACCTCGACATCGAGTCCGTCCTCCGGAAACTGCTCGAAACCGGCAGGGAGCTGACGGAGGCCCGCTACGCGGCGCTCGGCATCCTCGACGAGCGCAAGCAGGAGCTTGAGCGTTTCCTCTTCGTCGGCATCGACGAGGAGACGCGGCGCATGATCGGTCCGTTGCCGCGCGGGCGTGGCGTGCTCGGCGAGCTCACTAGCCATCCGGAGCCCCTGCGCCTCGCCGACGTTACCCAGCATCCCCGCTCGTACGGATTCCCGCCGGGGCACCCGCCGATGACGACCTTCCTGGGCGTTCCCATCGCGATCCGGGGCGACGCGTTCGGAAACCTCTACCTAACGGACAAGGCCGGGGGCGCGCAGTTCACGGAGGCGGACGAGGGGCTCGCGGTCGTGCTCGCCGAGTGGGCGGCGATCGCGATCGACAATGCACGGCTCTATCAGAGCGTCCAGCAACGCCGGCTCGAGCTCGAGCGCGCTGTGCGCGGGCTCGAAGCCACCGCCACGGTCGTGCGGGCCGTCGGGTTCGAGACCGACCTGAACCGCGTGCTGGAGCTCATCGCGAAGCGTGGTCGCGCCCTCGTTGACGCCCGCTCGCTGCTCGTGCTGCTCGAGGAACCCACGGGCCTGCGCGTCGTCTGCGCCGCCGGGGAGGAGGGCGAAGACCGCTCTCGGTGCCAGGTTGCCGGCGGAGGGGACGCTCGCCGGTAGCGTGTTGGCGACCCAGACCACCGAGCGTGTTCCCAGCCTCACCGACCGCGCAGGGCACGGGCTCGGGGCGATCACCGGCGGCGCGACGTCCGCCATGGTGGCGCCGCTCGGCTTCCGGGGCCGCGCGCGGGGGGTGCTCGTGGCCCTCGACAGTGACCGAGGATCGCCGGTCTTCCACCCCGACGATGAGCATCTCCTGAGCTCGTTCGCGGCCAGCGCGGCCATCGCCATCGCCAGGCGAGATCTCGGTGATGCGCGGGATCGCCTCGAGGCTCGGCCCGCCCGGCATGTTGAGGTCGAGCACCAGCACGGTCGGCTTGTGCCCCAGCACAAAGCGCCGTGCCGCGTCCACGTCTCCCGCCTCTGCCACCACCTCCATGTCGTCCTCGGCCTCGAGCAGCAAGCGCAGGCCGCTGCGCACGACCGAGTGATCGTCCGCGAGGACGATCGTGATCGTGCCGGGCCCGCTCATGCTCTCCTCCACTGGCGCGACGTTACCGCCCCGCGTCACGACGTCCACTGACTCGCCGAGGCCATTCCCGGAGCGCACACCGGGCGGCGGGGGTCGTCTGCCGGTACGGTTGAATGGAGCTTCACCATGACCGACGAGTTCATCCCACTGACCGGGCGATGCATGTGTGGCGCTGTCGAGGTTTCCACCGCCGCGCCATTCGTCGGCGCCGTCTACTGCCACTGTACGCGCTGTCAGCGCCGGTCCGGGACGACGCACTCGATGACCGCCCTTTGCCCCCAGGGCGCGTTCTCGGTGACGGCTGGCGAGGACAAAGTGCGCGTCTGGGACCCGGGCGACGGTTGGCGGAAGGCGTTCTGCGTCGATTGCGGCAGCCACACGCACACCATCAGCCCCGACGACGCGACGCTCGTGGCGATCCGCTTGGGGTGTCTAGACCAAGATCCCGGCATCCGACCGCAGGCGCGCCAGTTCGTCGCGTACGCCTCCCCCCTCGAGCCGCTACCCGACGATGGGTTACCCCGCTTCCCTGAGAGGCTCGGGGCCACCGCGCCCCTCTGAGCGCTAGATATACATCCCGCCGAACTGTCCGCCGGTCACGTTCAGCACCTGCCCGTGCACGAAGTTCGACCACGGCGAGCACAGGAAGAACACCGGCCCCGCGGCCTCCTCCGGTGAGGCCGGCCGCCCGAGCGGGATCATCATTGCCGCCATCGACCTCATCTGCTCGGGGATTCCGAGGTCGATCTCCTTGCCCTGGATCTCGATCTTGCCGCCCTCTTCCTTGGCGGCGGTGAGGCGGGTCTGGACGAAGCCGAAGGCCACCGCGTTCACGTTGACCTTGAACTGGCCCCACTCCTTGGCGAGGGTCTTCGTCAGGCCCACGACACCGGCCTTCGCCGCGGCGTAGTTCACCTGACCCGCGTTCCCCATCGTTCCCGAGACGGAGCTCACGTTCACGATCTTGCGGAAGACCTCCTCGCCCCGCTCGCGCTCCGCCTTGGCCGGCTCGCGGATGTGCGGCGCCGCGGCGCGGATGATCCGGAACGGGACGACGGTGTGGATCTCGAGCATCGCCCGGAACTGGTCATCGGACATCTTGTGGGCGACGCCGTCCCAGGTGTAGCCGGCGTTGTTGACGATGATGTCGATCCGCCCGAACTCGTCCACGGCCCGCTGGACCAGTTGATCGCAGATGCCGTCCCGGGTCAGGTCGCCGGCGAACACGGCGGTCTCGCCGGAGACCTCCGATGCCGCCTGCTCGGCGACGTCGGCGTCGAGGTCGTTGATCAGGACCCGGGCTCCCTGCCCGGCGAGCAGCTCCGCGGTGGCCCGGCCGATGCCCCGGGCCGAACCGGTGACGATCGCCGCCTTGCCGTCAAGTACTCCCACTATCGGTCTCCTTGTCGGTTTCTGAGGGTGGGCATCATGACGATCCGGCGCCCGCCTGGTGCCGGATCACGACGCAGCAGCAGCCGGCTTCATGCCGCAGACGAGGTCGCGGAGCACCGGGAGGCGCACGGTCTGTGTGCCTTGTCACAGGAATGGGGAACCCGCGGCTCGGGTCACCCCAGTCATGGCCCACGACCGCACGGCGCTGCGAGTTCTCTTCCTGACCTCGGCCCACAACAGCCTGAGCCAGCGCGCGCACATCGCGCTCACGGAGCGTGGACACGAGGTTACCGTCGCTGTGGTCGACTCGGCCGCCGCGATGGAGACGGCCGTCGCGCGGCATCGCCCGGAGTTGATCGTCTGCCCGATGCTCAAGAAGCTGATCCCGGAGTCGATCTGGCGGAGCCACCGCTGCCTGATCGTGCATCCCGGGCCAAGGGGTGACCGCGGAGCCTCGTCGCTCGATTGGGCGATCGAGCTGGGCATGGAGGACTGGGGTGTGACCGTCCTCGAGGCCAACGGCGACTTCGACGCCGGCGATATCTGGGCGTCCCGCGCGTTCCGCATGCGCGAGGTGGGGAAGACCAGCCTGTATCGCCACGAGGTGCGTCGCGCGGCGATCGAGGCGCTCGAAGAGGCGATCGACAAGGTCGCAGCCGGCGCGACACCGGACGCGCTCGACCCTCACGACCCGCGGGTCACCGGGCGGGCTCGCCCGCTCATGCGGCAGGACGCCCGTGCGATCGACTGGCGCTCGGACGCGACCGATACGGTGATGCGCAGGATCCGAGCCGCCGAGGGTCACCCCGGAGTGCTCGACTCGATCGAGGGAAGGCCGTTCCACCTATTCGGGCCCCACCGGGAGGAGCTGCTACGGGGCCGCCCCGGAGAGATCATCGCCCAGCGTGGCGGCGCCGTCTGTCGAGCGACGGTCGACGGTGCGGTCTGGATCACCCACCTCAAGCGGCCCGATGAATTGTCACTGAAGCTCCCCGCCACGCGAGCGCTCACCCTCGCGGGGCACGCGCCCGATGTGCCAGAGGTTCCGGTTGAGCTCCATGCGCGGGAGCCCGCCAAGCACACCTATCGCGAGCTCTCCTACGAGGAGCGGCGCGGCGTCGGCTACCTGCACTTCGACTTCTACGACGGCGCAATGAGCACCGAGCAGTGCCGCCGGCTTCGGGACGCCTACCTGTACGCGCGCTCCCGGCGCGAGACGAAGGTCATCGTGCTCATGGGGGGTGATGACTACTTCTCGAACGGCATCCACCTGAAGGTCATCGAGAGCGCGGACGATCCGGCCGCGGAATCGTGGCGGAACCTGAACGCGATGAACGACCTCGTACGGGAAGTCGTCGAGACGGACTCACATCTCGTGGTCTCGGCCCTTGCCGGCGATGCGGCGGCCGGCGGTGTGGCATTCGCGCTCGCCGCCGACGAGGTCGTAGCCCGCGAGGACGTCGTACTGAATCCCTACTACCAGCACATGGGAGGCCTGTACGGGTCGGAGTACTGGACATATCTCCTGCCCCGCCGCCTCGGGCGCGAGATGACCGCCCGACTTACCGGTCCGCCCTTCACGCCGATCGGCACCCGGCAGGCCGTCGAGATCGGACTGCTGGACGCTGCCTTCGGAGCCACACTCGCGAGCTTTCGCTCCGGGACGCGTGCCCGCGCCGAGCGCCTCGCGCGTGATGCGACCCTGGCTCGCCGGCTCGAGGAGAAGCGGCTGCGGCGAGCGCGCGACGAGCAGGTGAAGCCGCTCGATCGCTATCGCGCCGAGGAGATGGCCCGCTCGCACCAGTGCTTCTTCGGGCCCGATCGCACCTATCACGAGGCCCGGCGCCGCTTCGCCTACAAGCTCAAGCCGCTTGCGACGACGACGTCACGCAACGTCAGCGGCCCGGCCGTGGCGACGGGGCGTCCCCAGACGCGCGCAGCCTAGTCCTGGAAAGGTTCGGTCTGGACTAGCCGGCGTCACCGCCAGCCGGTAGCGTCCGCATATGGCATACGACCTCCAGATCCGCGGAAGCGAGCACCAGGTCAAGCTCCGCAGCCCATGGGCCGCCGCCCTCCTCCCGATCATCACGCTGGGGATCTACCACCTGGTGTGGTGGTACCGCGTGAACCGAGAGCTCAGCGACTTTGGTCGCGCGCGCGGCCATGACCTCGGTCAGAACCCGACCAACTCGGTGCTGGCCGTCTTTCCGGGTGGACTGATCATCGTGCCCGCCCTGGTCTCCTACTGGCGTGGCGCCCAGCGCATGCAGGCTGCGGCGCGTGTCGGCGGGCAGGAGCCCCTCAATGGCTGGATCGCCATCATCCTGTTCCTCGTCATCACGTTTGGTCTCTGGGCCTACATGCAGAGCGAGCTCAACAAGCTGTGGCGCACCGAGGCTGAGCCCATCCCCGGGCAGCCGGCCCCGCCGGAGCTCGAGGACAGCATGCCGCAACGGGCGCCGGCCGAGGGCGAGCGCGCGACGGCACCGCCGCCGGACACCGGGCCCGAGAGCGCTCCACCTGAGCGCTAGCAGCTTCGGGTCTGTCATCGTGGCGTGAGGCGCTCCAACCGGACCGCCGGCGACGCCGGGCTGTCCACGCCCCTGCTTGACTCGCGCCCCTGGCGCCTCTGGGTCGTCCCTCACACCCACTGGGACCGGGAGTGGTACCTGCCGCTCGAGGACTTTCGCATCCGACTCGGCGAAGTCGTCGACGAGGTGATCGAGACGCTGGAGGCGTGCCCCGAGCATCGCTTCACGCTCGACGGCCAGGCGATCGTGCTCGAGGACTACGTCGAGGTCAGGCCGCACATGGAGGGACGCCTCCGGGCGCTGCTGGCAAGCGGGCGGATCGAGACCGGCCCCGCGTACGTCCTGCCGGACGAGTTCCTCGTGGGGGGCGAGTCGCTCGTGCGCAACCTGCAGCACGGCCGCGCGGTCTGCGAGCGCTTCGGGGCCGTCCCCGCGTCCGTCGGCTACCTGCCCGACAGCTTCGGCCACCCGGCCCAACTGCCTCAGATCCTGCGCGGCTTCGGGCTCGATACGTTCGTGTTCTCGCGCGGCCTGGGCGACGATCGTGAGCGGCTGGGCGCCCGGTTCCAGTGGCGGGCGCCGGATGGCTCGGAGATCCTGGCGCTCCCGCAGCCGTGGGACTACGCGGCGGCGGCGGCGCTCGGTCACTCGGTGCGCTCGTTCCAGACCGATCCGGCGCTCAACGCTGCCGAGCGCATCGAGGAGATCTTGGCGGCCGAGCGGCACATGCTCGCCGATCCCGACTTCAGCGATCTGCTCCTCGGTAACGGCTACGACCATGCTCCCCTGCAAGCCGACCTCGCCGAGGTCCTGGATGGTTTGCGCCGGGTCACGCCGCACGTGGACGCTCGGATCGCGCTGCTCTCGGAGTACGTCGAGGCCGCGACCGCCGCCGACGGAGCGCCGCCTTCCTTCGGCGGCGAGCTGGCCGGAGGCGCGCGCGCCAACGTGCTCCGCGGGGTCAACTCCGCGCGCATGTACTTGAAGCAGGCGAACGAGCGCTGCGAGCGCGAGCTGGCGAGCGCGGAGACGCTATCCGCGCTGGCGGCGCTGGCTCGCCCCGGGTTCCGCTACCCGCGGGGCGAGCTCCGGCTCGCCTGGCGCGAGCTGATGCGAAACCACCCGCACGACTCGATCTGCGGCTGCTCGGTAGACGAGGCACACGACGACATGGCGCAGCGCTTTCGCTCCGCCGTCCAGATCGCCCGCCGCTTGGCGGACCGAGCGCTGCATGCCCTGGGCGCCGTACAGCCACGCGGCGACAACGAGCTCGAGCCGTTCGGCCTCCGCGACCGGTATCGCTGGAGCTACCGCCCCCTGCCGGGCGGCCCGCTGCGCCGCGACACGCTCACGGGCGCCGCATCGTTCGCGAACACGCTGCCATTCGCCCGCCGGCGGCTGATCGCGGTCGAGCTGCCGGACGGCGCGCCGGAGCCCGCGGGCGGGATCCAGGTGGAGCGCCATCCCGAGGGCGGCCGGGCGTGGATGGAGCTAGCCCTCGACGCGTTCGCGGCCACCACGCTCGCGGCCGGCCGTCCGCCGCCGACGGCGGCGGTCGCGGCGCGGGCCCCGGACGGGCGCACCATCGAGAACGAGCGCTATGGAGTGACGGCGGCCGACGACGGCACGCTCGCGGTGCTCGATCGCCGCAGCGGCGCCTCTGTCGTCGGGGTGCACCGCTTCGACGATGTGGCGGACCGCGGCGACTCCTACACCTTCTGCCCGCTGGCGGGCGACACGCCGCTGGCGGCGGACTCCGCGCGGGTGCGAGTGACGGCCGGGGGGCCGGTCTACGCTGAGCTCGAGATCGCGGCCGAGCTCGAGCTGCCGGCGTCGCTCGGCCCCGACCGGCGCTCGCGGTCGGAGCGCACCGTCCGCTGTTCGGCGGTAACCCGTGTGCGCCTCGCAGCCCGGTCGGAGCGGATCGAGTTCACCACGACCCTCTCGAACCGCGCCGCCGACCACCGTCTGCGGGTTCGGTTTCCCACCGCGGAGCCGTTCGGACTGGTGAGAGCCGAGGGCCACTTCATGGTCGTGCCGCGCGATCCTCGGCCGGTGTGGAACGGATCGTGGTTCGAGCCACCCCACGACACGAACCACACGCTCGGCGCGGTGGCCGCCGGCGGGGTCACGCTGCTGACCAAGGGGCTGCCCGAGTACGAGGCCACCGAGAACGGCGAGCTGGCACTCACGCTGCTGCGCTGCGTCGGGTGGCTCTCCCGGGACGACCTCTCCACCCGTCGCGGCGGCGCGGGCCCGCAGCTGCCGGCACCGGGCGCGCAGTGCCTCGGGGAGCACGTCTTCGAATACGCGCTCGAGCTGGGCGAGCCCGGAGACGCCGATCTCCTCCGCCACTCCCAGGACTACCGCTTCGACTTCGGCGAGGGCCCCCCGGGCGCCGAGCTCGAGGGGCCGCCCGATATCGACGGCCCGGTCGTGTTCAGCGCGCTCAAGGGCGCCGAGGACGGCGACGGGCTCGTCTTGCGCGTGTTCAACCCCGGATCGGACCGCGCCGACGTCGTCCTGCCGCGACCCGGCCGGCGCTGCCGGCTCGACGAGCTAGCCACGGACGACCCGGCTGCGCCGACGATCGATCTGCGACCCGGCGAGATCGCGACCGTCCGGCTCCCGACGAGCGAGTCCTGGCCTACAGCCCCAGCTGCTTCCCCAGGATCTCCTTCATGATCTCGTCGGTGCCGCCGCCGATCGGCCCCAGGCGGGTGTCGCGCATCGCGCGCGCCATCTGGTAGTCGCCGTCGAGCACCCGGAAGCCCGCCTCGGCCACCTCGAAGGCGCCGCGCTGCGAGAGCAGCTTCGCCTCCGTCACCTCGCGCAGCGCGTCACGGTCGGCGGCGAACAGGCGCAGGGCGTGGTAGGTGACGGTTCCCATGTGGGTCGGGAGGTCGTCGATCGCCGCGTCCCTCGCGATGAACCGGGTCAGCGCGCCGTCCAGCCGAGGTCCATGACGACCGGTGCTCCCGTGAAGCTCCGGCCGCCCGGCCCGGCCAGGAAGGCGACCACCTCCGCCACCTCATCGGGCTCGACGAGGCGCTTGACGACGTGGGGCGCGAGGATGACCTCCTCGAGGACATGGTCCTCGGGCAGACCGTGCGCCTTCGCCTGGTCCGCAATCTGGTGCTCCACCAGCGGCGTCCGGACGAACGGTGGGCAGATCGCCGCCGTCAGGATCTCGTCCTCGGCTCCCTCCAGCGCCAACGTCTTGATCAGTCCCAGGACGCCGTGCTTCGCGGCCACATACGCCGCCTTGTACGGCGAGGCCACGAGGCTGTGTGCCGAGGCCACGGCGATGAACCGACCCGCCTCCGCCTCGGCCAGGGTGCTCCACGCGTACTTGGCGAGTAGGAATGGACTCGTGAGGAGCAGGGCGATCAGCCGGTCCCACGTCTCCTCGGGGAACTCGGGCACCGGGCTGACGTGCTGAAACCCGGCGTTCGCCACGACCACGTCCAGCCGTCCGAAGCGCTCGAGCGCGGCATCCACCGCGGCGCGGTTCCCGGCGCGCGTGGTCAGGTCGGCGCGGAAGGGCTCTCCGGGGCCGCCGTGCTCCGCCTCGATGTCCACCGACAGCACGCCCCAGCCGTCGCTCTCGAACCTGCCGGCGATGGCCCGGCCGATCCCGCTGGCCGCCCCGGTGACGAGCGCGACGCGGCGGTCGGTCGGCGCGGTGGCGGGCTCTCGTGGAGCCGGTGCGGATGCCGAGCGACCACCGGTCATGGCGACTTGCTCACCCTATCCGGATGCGCACCCGCGACGGGCATGGGCCGCCCTCAGGCCTCCTCGAGCACATCCAGCGGCAGCGCCGCCGAAACCAGCACGTTCGGGGCGTCCACGACCTCCGAGATCCGCAGCTCCGCGGCGACGCTCATCAGCACGTAGGCCGCCTCGCGGCTGAGGCCGCGCGTGGCGGTCAGCCAGTCGAGCAGCTCGATCAGGGCGCGTCGGGTCGCGAGGTTCAGGTCGCGGTCGGCGTTGCGCCCGTCGTCATCGAGCGGGATGCCCGTCGTGGCGAAGCAGCGGCGCCCGGGGCGCGGCGGCGACTCCCACCGCGGGAATCTGAGCGGTGGACCATCACGGACCACCCCGACGCGCACGGTGGCGGTCCCCCCGGTCTCGATCGCCGAGATGCACACCTCTCCGTCGCCCTGGGCGAAGTGCAGATCGCCGATCGAGAGCAGCCCCCCGGGCGCGAACACCGGGAGCCAGAGCTTGGCGCCCGCGATGAGGTCGCGGATGTCCATGTTGCCGCCGTTCTCGCGTGGCGGGAACGTGCGCAACCCCTCGGCGGCGATGCCGGGCACCGCCAGCTCCGGCGTCGGCAGGTCGAAGCGAGCACCGCTCGCGGCGAGCGCCGCCTCGCGGTCGCGGGCCCGTTCGAACAGCTCGCGAGAGGGCGCCACGCCGATCACGCCGGCGAACACCCCCGCCGGGACCGCGACCCCCGGCACCTGCTCCGACCGTGCGCGGTGCCCGTCGAGCTCCCACCGGGCGAGGAACGGCCGCTCGAACATGTCGCCGAGCCAGCCTGAGCCCGGCCAGATCGCGGTCCAGCCGAAGTCGTCCGTCTCGTAGCCGAGGATCTCCACCTCGAGCAGGTCGCCCGGCTCGGCGCCGCGCACCTCCAAAGGACCGGTCAGCGGATGAGCCAGCGAGGGCACCGTCAGCAGGTCCTCGTGCGTCGAATCGCGCGTGAGGTGACGGTCGCGCGAGTCGCGCAGCTCGAACGTGACCTCCTCGCCGGGCTCGATCGACGCGACCGCGGGGATGTCCGGATGCCAGCGGTTGTGCCCGTTCGACGCGCCCTCGTGGAGCGGCCGCGAGCGATCGATTTCGAGCCGCAGGGTCACCCTGGATCGGTGATCCAGGGTTAAAGCCCGTAGGAGCGGCCGATCACGTCGAGCATCACCTCGTCGGTGCCGGCGCCGATCCGGTTGAGCCGCAGGTCGCGCCAGGCGCGCTCGATGCCGTACTCCTTCATGTAGCCGGCGCCGCCGTGGATCTGCAGGCACTCGTCGGCGACCTCGCAAGCCATGCGCGCGGTGTAGAGCTTGGCCATGGAGACTTCGCGCACCGGGTACTCGCCGTTCTGGACGCGCCACGCGGTCGTGTAGACCATCTGCCTCCCGGCCTCGATCTTGGTCGCCATGTCGGCGAACTTGTGGCGAATCGCCTGGAACTTGCCGATCGGGCGGCCGAACGCGTTGCGCTCGCTCGCGTATCGGAGCGTGCGGTCGAAGAGCTTTTGCGCGCCGGCCACGCACCCGGCTGCGCCGATCAGGCGCTCCCCCTGTAGCTCCCACATGATGTGGTAGAAGCCCTTGCCCTCCTGGCCGAGGAGCGCGTCGGCGGGGACGCGCACGTCCTGGAACGCGAGCAGCGCGGTGTCGGATGCGTGCATTCCGAGCTTCTCGAGCTTCTTCTCCCGGACCACGCCCGGGAGGTCCATGTCGACGACGAAGAGGCTGAAGCCGTCGTAGCCGAGGTCGGGCTCGGTCTTCGTCACGAGCACGATGTAGTCCGCGCGGTGACCGTTCGTGATGAAGGTCTTGGACCCGTTGATGACCCAGTCGTCGCCGTCGCGCACGGCCCGCGTCTTAATGCCGGCTACGTCCGAGCCAGCGTCCGGCTCGCTGATCCCGAGGCATGAGATCTTCTCGCCATTGATCGACGGGACGAGGTAGTCCTGCTTCTGCTGCTCGCTCCCGAAGAGGAATATCGGCGGCGTGGCCATGTCGGTGTGGACGGCCACGCCCATCGCCAGCCCGCCGCAGTTCGCGTGCGTCATCTCCTCGGCCAGCACGAGGTTGCAGTAGTAGTCGCCGCCTTGACCGCCGTACTCCTCGGGATACGACAGGCCCAGGAAGCCGAGCTCGCCCATGCGCCGGAAGACCCAGTCGGGAAAGGTCGTCTCCTCCCACTCCTCGGCGTGCGGTGCGAGCTCCTTGACGACGAAGGAGTGGATCGACTCGCGCAGCTGGTCGTGCTCCTCGGTGAAGATGAAGTGCTGGCGGCGGGAGGCGTGATCGGGCTTGAGGAGCGCGTCAGCGGTGGCCATGAGCGCAAGCTATCCGACGCGCCGCGAAAAGTAAACAGTGGCACTTCCTACTTTCCGCTCCAGCGACGGCAGAAAGGCCGCGATAGCCTCCGCCAATGAGCGAGCGCGAATTCGATGTCGTGATCATCGGTGCCGGGCCTGCCGGCGAGGTCTGTGCCGGGCGCCTGGGCGAGGCGGGGCTCGACGTCGCGATCGTCGAGGGACACCTGATCGGCGGCGAGTGCTCCTTCTACGCGTGCATGCCGTCGAAGGCACTGCTGCGGCCGGGCGAGCTGCTCGCGGAGGCACGCCGGATCCCGGGCGTCCGGGAGGCGGTCACCGGCGATCTCGACGCCCGCGCCGTTCTCGAGCGCCGGGACGAGATCGTCCACGATCTCGACGACTCGAGAGCGGAGCCCTGGCTTACCGACCGCGACGTGACGGTCGTGCGCGGACGCGGCCGGTTGGACGGCGAGCGCCGCGTCCGTGCGGGGGAGGAAACGCTCGTCGCCCGCAGCGCTGTGGTCGTCGCAACCGGAAGCGTGCCACTCTTCCCGCCAATCGACGGTCTGCGCGAGTCGAAGCCCTGGACGAACCACGAGGCCACCACCTCGAAGGAGGTGCCGGGCCGGCTGGTCGTGCTCGGCGGCGGCGTTGTGGGAGTGGAGCTGGCGCAGGCCTGGTGCTCGCTCGGGTCCGAGGTCACGCTGGTTGAGGCGGCCGACCGGCTGATCGCGCGCGAGGAGCCGTTCGCGAGCGAGCAGGTTGAGCAGGCGCTGCGCGAGCGGGGTGTCGACGTGCGCATCGGCGTCGAGGCGGTCGCCGTCCGCTCCGAGGGCGGCGAGGTCGAAGTAGAGCTGGCCTCGGGCGGCCCGGTCCGTGGCGACGAGCTGCTCGTCGCGATCGGCCGGCGGCCGAGCACCGCCGAGCTCGGGCTCGAGACGGTCGGGATCGAGCCGGGCGGCCCGATCGAGGTCGACGACTCGATGCGCGCGAACGACTGGCTCTACGCGATCGGCGACGTGAACGGCCGGGCGCTCCTGACGCACATGGGCAAGTATCAGGCGCGCGTGGCGGCGGACACCATCCTCGGCGACGGCGCGTCATGCATCGCGCTGACCGCCGACGGCGAGCGCTCGCCGCGGGTCATCTTCACCGATCCTCAGGTCGCGGCCGTCGGCTACACGCTGGCTGCGGCGGAGGCGGCGGGGTTGAACGTGCACCCAGTCGACGTGCCGACCCAGGGCAACGCGGGCGCCAGCTTCTACGGGCGCGACACCTCGCCGGGGACGGCGCGCCTCGTCGTCGACGAGGACCGCGGGATCGCCGTGGGCGCCACCTTCACGGGACCCGAGATCGCGGAGTTCCTCCACGCCGCGACGATCGCCGTCGTCGGGGAGGTCCCGCTCGAGCGCCTGTTCCATGCCGTCCCGGCGTTCCCGACCCGGAGCGAGGTGTGGCTCTACCTCCTGGAGCAGCTCGGCGTGGCCGGACCGTGTTACGAGATGGGATTCCCCGTCGGTGTCCAGGCCGACTAGCGGTCAGCGGTCGCAGAGCGTCGTCCTGTAACGGCAAGCGACGATCTGAGGAGTTTCCACCGGCCGACCCGCGTCGATCGAGTGGGCCAAGCGGATGAACTGGGCGTGCGACCACGCGAGCGGTGTTGCGGAGAAGGTGTTCTCGCCGGGGATGAACGGCGGCGTGGGATTGTCCGCCGGCGGGTTGTGGTCCCATACCTGCTCGGCGATCACGTAGCCCCCGGAGTCCTCGGCGACGTTCGCCATCGTGTCGAGGTACTGCTGGCCACGCCGGCCCGGTTATCTGGCAGTCCACGAGCCCCGACGGACAGACGCTCGCCACCGGTAGCACGGATGGCACGATCCGCCTTTGGGATCTCCCCACCGAGCAGCCGATCGGCGCCGCGCTGCCCGGCCTGCGAAACCGCCAGGTCGTTCCCCAGTTCACCCCGGACGGCGCCCACCTGCTCGCCATCACCGACGCCGGGCGCGCCTATCGCTGGGACGTGCGTCCGTCGTCTTGGGCGCGGCACGCCTGCGAAGTCGCCGGCCGCCCGCTCACGCGGGCCGAGTGGGACGACGTGCTGCCACGGCGCGACTACGCGCCGGCCTGCCGCTGACCCCGGGCAGCACCGTGGCCGGGCGCCACGTCCCGGGCGACGGGCCGCGCAGCGCGGTGGGGCGATAGAAGTCTGTCGCGATGGCGCGAACGAACCCGTTGCGGACGCTGCGCTGGACCATCGCGGTGCCCGTGCTCGCGGTGCTCGTCCTCGTCGCCACGTGGGGCGGCAAGCCGCCGGTCGTCGTACTGGTCGTCGTCGGCGCGTTTCTGGCGGCCGCGGTGCTGGCCGCCGTCCACCACGCGGAGGTCGTTGCACACCGGGTGGGCGAGCCGTTCGGGTCGCTCGTGCTGGCGGTGGCGGTCACCGTGATCGAGGTGGCGCTCATCGTGACGCTGATGGTGTCTGGCGGCTCCGAGACCGCCACGCTCGCCCGCGACACGGTGTTTGCCGCGGTGATGGTCACCTGCAATGGGATCGTCGGCCTGTCGTTGCTGATCGGCGCGCTGCGCCGGCGGGTCGCTTCCTTCAACGCGGAAGGCACGGCCACAGCGCTCGCGACCGTGGCGACGCTCGCGACGCTCACCCTCGTGGTGCCGACATTCACCACCAGCACGCCCGGTCCGGCGTTCTCGCCGGCGCAGCTCACGTTCGCCGCCGTGGCGTCGGTCGCGCTCTACGCGCTGTTCGTGGTGATCCAGACCGTCCGGCACCGCGACTACTTCCTGCCGGTGGGCGTCGATGCCGACGACCCGGGCGAGCACGCCGCGCCGCCCTCCGACCGGGAGGCGGTGCAGAGCCTCGGACTTCTCGTGGTGGCTCTCGTTGCTGTGGTCGGGCTGGCCAAGGTCGAGTCCCCGGCGATCGAGGACGCCGTTGCCGCCGTCGGCGCGCCGCAGTCCGCGGTTGGCGTCGTGATCGCCCTGCTGGTGCTGCTGCCGGAGACCCTCGCCGCGGTCCGCAACGCGCGCCGCGATCGCGTGCAGACGAGCTTCAACCTCGCCTTCGGGTCGGCCATGGCGAGCATCGGGCTGACCATCCCCGCGATCGCGATCGCTTCGATCTGGCTCGAGGGACCGCTCGAGCTCGGCCTCGGCTCGACGCAGCTGGTCCTCCTGGCGATAACGGTCGTCGTCGGGGGGCTGACCGTCCTGCCCGGCCGCGCCACTCTCCAGGAGAGCGGCGTGCATCTCGTGCTGTTCGGGGCCTTCGTGTTCCTCGCCGTGAACCCCTGAGTGGCGTTTCTCCTCGCTTCCCGTGGGGCGAAACCCGACACCATCCTGGATAGCCCACGATATACGGCGTGTAGGCAGGAGGGTGGCGCTGACGGACGGGACGAACGGGGGCCCCTACCCGCCCCGGCTCCGACGACAAAGCGGGAAGTGAGGAGGAAGTAGCCTCAGGTCCATGGACATCGTCGTCGCAGGTGGTCATGGCAAGATCGCTCTACGGTTGCTCCGCCTCCTCGCCGAGCGGGGCGACCGCGCCAGCGGGCTCATTCGCAACCCGGCGCATGCCGCCGATCTGGAGGCAATCGGCGCGGTGGCGGTGCTCTGCGACCTCGAGGGGGAGGACGACGTCTCGCAACACGTCGCGGGCGCCGACGCCGTTGTCTTCGCGGCCGGGGCCGGTCCGGGCAGCGGAGCGGCGCGGAAGCAGACGATGGATCTCGGCGGCGCGGTGAAGCTGATCGACGCGGCTCGCGCCAACGGGATCGCCCGTTACGTGATGATCAGCTCGATCGGCGCCGAAGACCCCGAGCGGGCATCGGAGGCGATGCGTCCATACCTGAGGGCCAAAGCCGAGGCCGACGAGCGCCTCGTCGCGAGCGGCCTGGACTACACGATCGTCCGCCCCGGACGGCTGACGGACGCGCCCGGGAGGGGGCGCGTCCGCGCCGAACTCGACAGCGGCTCGGGCGAGGTCACCCGCGACGACGTGGGGGCGACGCTGCTCGCCGTGCTGGGCGAGGAGAACACCATCGGCAAGACGTTCTACCTGTTCGACGGCGACACGCCGATCGAGGAGGCCGTGCGCTCCCTGTGAACGAGGAGCGCGCCGCGGAGGTGCTTCGCCGGATCCGGACCGTCCCCGTCGGGTTCGTCACGACCTACGGCGATCTCTGGCCGGGGGCGCCGCGATTCGCCGGCGCGGTGCTCGCCGCCTGCGAGGAGCCCGACGTCCCCTGGCAGCGAATCGTGCGGGCGGACGGCTCGCTCGCCAAGGGCGCGCGTCAGCGCCGCCTGCTCGAGGCCGAGGGGGTGCCGTTCAAGGGCGAGCGCGTGGACATGCACGCCGCCTGGGTTCCGGTCGCGGCCTGATCCGGGCTCCACCCATCCTGCCGGGTACCGACGACGACTGGCTTGTACATCGCTCCGCCTCCGGTCGGGCGGACACGGGCGGAGTGCCCCGCCCGGCACCGTAGTAGAAATCGCCGCGTGCCCTTCGAGACGATCCTGTACGAGGTCCGCGACGACGGGGTTGCGACGGTCACCCTCAACACCCCGGAAAACCGCAACGCACTCTCGAACCAGCTGATGGGCGAGCTGATCGAGGCGCTCGAGTCCGCCCGTGCCGACGACCGCGTCTGCTGCGTGGTGCTCACCTCCTCGCACGACCGGGTGTTCTCGGCGGGCGCCTCGCTCGACCAGTTCGCGGCCGACGTGCCGCCCGCGCACAAGCACTTCGGCACCGAGCGGTTCCCGCGGCTGTTCAAGGCGATCATGCAGCTCGGCAAGCCCTCGATCTGCGCCGCCAACGGGCACGTGCTCGCCGGCGCCCTCGGGGTCGCGCTCGCCTGCGACCTGATTGTCGCGAAGGACTCCGCCACGTTCGGCACGCCGGAGATCAACGTGGGCGTGTTCCCGTTCATGATCATGGCGCTCATCTACCGGAACGTTCCGCGAAAGAAGACGAATGAGCTGCTGCTGCTCGGCGATCGGATCTCGGCCGAGGAGGCTCAGCGGATCGGGATCGTGAACCGGGTCGTCAAAGCCGACGAGTTCGACGCCGCCGTGGAGGAGTGGGCCACGCGCCTCGCCGCGAAGTCGCCGGTGCTCATGAAGCTCGGCAAGGACGCGATGTACCGGCAGCTCGACATGCCGCTCGCGGACGCGCTCGAGTACCTGCGCGGGCAGCTCTCGGTCGCCTTCACCACCGAGGACATCCAGGAGGGAGTGCGTGCCTTCTTCGAGAAGCGCGAACCGAAGTGGACGGGCCGCTGATGGACGTCGCGCTCGTTCTGCTTCGCTGCCGGACGTCCGATCGCACCGGCGGGGCCGGCCGCGGAGCGGAGCTGCTGGCGCCGCTCGTGGGCGATGCCCTCGGGGTCGAGCCGCGCATGATCGGCACTCCCGGCGAGCCGCGGGCCGCCGGGTACGACGACGACCTGCGCGACTCCCGCGGCTGCCTGCTCGAGGCGGGCGGCCAGGTGGACGATGCGCTGACCGGCGGCAAGGTGCCGCTGCTCCTCGCCGGCGACTGCTCTGTCTCGCTCACCACACTGCCCGCGGCGCTGCGTAACCGTCCCGACGCGCGCGTGCTTTGGCTGGACGCCCACGGCGACTACAACACCCCGGACACGACTGCCAGTCGCTTCCTCGGCGGCATGTGCCTGGCCGGCGCCTGCGGCGAGTGGGACGCCGGCCTGGCGGAGCCGGTGCCGAGGGAGCGCGTGGTGCTGGCCGGCGTGCGGGACCTCGACGACGGCGAGCGGCGGCTACTCGAGCAGAGCCCCGCGACCCTGATCGGAGCCAGCGCCGTCGAGACCCTCGTCGCGGTCAAGAACGCGCTCGACGGCGCGCCGACGTTCGTCCATCTCGACTTTGACGTGCTCGACCCCGAGCACTTCCCGGCCCAGTTTCCCGCCGCGGGCGGCCTGCACCCCGACAAGCTCTACGACCTGCTCGATTCCGTGACCGAGGACTGCGAGCTGATCGGGGTGGAGGTGACCGCGTTCGAGGCGCCGGGGACCGAGCAAGAGCGGGTGGCTGCCGCGGAGACCGCGATGCACGTGCTGGAGCCGCTGCTCGCCGCGGTGTCGGAGTCCCGGTGAGCGTGGAACCCGATCGCGCGGCCGCCGACACGCTCGTCGAGCGCCCGTCGCTGCGCTCGCTCGTCGAGGATCTGCACGCCCGTCGCGAACACGCGCGGATGGGCGGCGGCGAGGAGAAGATCGCCCAGCAGCACGAGCGCGAGAAGCTGACCGCCCGGGAGCGGCTGGCGCTGCTGATCGACGAGGGCACCTTCACCGAGCTCGGCATCCATGGACGACCTCACTTCTCGCAGCGCGCGATGGAGGGCCGCGAGGCCCCGGCGGACGGCGTTATTACGGGCTACGGGAAGGTCGACGGCCGCCTCGTCGTCGTGGCCGCCTACGACTTCACGGTCATGGCCGGCTCGATGGGAATGACCGGCGAGATGAAGGTCGCGCGGCTGCGCGAGCTGGCGCTCGGAAAGCGGATCCCGATGATCTGGCTCCTCGATTCGGCCGGGGCGCGGATCCAGGAGGCGGCGGGATCGCTGTTCGCCGGCTCGGGCCACCTGTTCCGGGAGGAGGTCGTGATGAGCGGCGTCGTGCCCCAGGTGGCGGCGCTGATGGGGCCCTGCGCGGCGGGGACCGCGTACATCCCCGGCCTCGCCGACTTCGTGCCGATGGTCAAGGGCCGCGGTTCGATGGCCCTCGCCGGGCCGCATCTGACCAAGGCGGTGACCGGTGAGGACGTCACCCAGGAGGAGCTCGGCGGCTCGCGCATCCACACGCGAATCTCCGGCGTGGCTGACCTGGAGGTCGGCTCCGACGAGGAGTGCATCCGGGCCATCAGGGACTACCTCTCGTACTTTCCCCCGAACTGCGAAGAGCCGCCGCCCCGGCGGGCGCCGAGCGATCCGCCCGACCGCATGGACGACGATCTGCTCGACGTCCTGCCCGATTCACCGCGCCACCCGTACGACATGTACGACGTGATCCGCAGGGTCGTCGACGACGGCGAGTGGTTCGACCTCAAGCCGCGCTGGGCGCGCACGATCATCACCTGCCTGGCGCGCATGGGCGGGCGGTCCGTGGGGATCGTAGCCAACCAGCCGAAGCACCTCGGCGGGATCCTCGAGAACGACTCCTCCGACAAGGCGGCCCGCTTCGTCAACCTCTGCGACGCGTACGGGATCCCGCTGCTCTTCCTGATGGACGTGCCGGGCTTCATGGTCGGCACCAAGGTCGAGCAGGCCGGCATCATCCGGCACGGCGCGAAGATGCTGTACGCGGTCTCGCGCGCGACGGTGCCGAAGATCACGGTGGTGATCCGCAAGGCCTACGGCGCCGGCTACTACGTGATGTGCGGCAAGGCCTACGAGCCGGACCTGATCGTGGCCTGGCCGAGCGCCGAGATCTCGGTGATGGGCCCCGAGGGCGCGGTGAACATCATCTTCCGCAAGCAGATCGAGGCGTCCGGCGACCCGGACGCGACCCGTGCCGAGATGATCGAGGGGATCCGCAAGTCGATCGACCCGTACATCGCCGCCGGCAACGCGCTGATCGACGACATCATCGACCCGCGCGAGACGCGCCCGACGGTGATCCGGGCGCTCGAGATGGCCGAGACGAAGAGGGTCGAACGTCCCTACAAGAAGCACGGGGTGATGCCCGTCTGAGCGGGCGGCCCACGTTCTTCGCCACGCCCGACGAGCTCCGCGCGTGGCTCGAGGAGCACCACGAGAGCGAGACGGAGCTCCTCGTCGGCTTCCACAAGAAGGGCTCCGGCAAGCCGAGCATCACATGGCCCGAGTCGGTCGAGCAGGCGCTCTGCTTCGGATGGATCGACGGCGTGCGACGCGGTCTCGACGACGAGAGCTACACGATTCGCTTCTCCCCACGGAAGCCGAACAGCACCTGGAGCCGCGTCAACCTCGACAAGGTGGAGGACCTTAGGCGGCGGGGGCTAATGCGGCCGGCCGGATTGCGGGCGTACGAGGCGCGGCGCGAGGCGAAGACGGGCATCTACTCGTACGAGCAGCGCGAGGCCGCCACGCTGCCCGCGGAGTACGAGGAGCGCCTGCGGGCGGACGCGCGGGCGTGGGAGGACTGGCGCGCGCGCCCGCCCTCGTACCGCAAGGCGGCGATCTGGTGGATCGTCAGCGCCAAGCGGGAGGAGACCCGCGAGCGGCGGCTGGCACAGCTGATCCGGGACTCGGCGCGCGGGCGCACGGTCCCGCCGCTGACGCCGCCGGCCAAGCGGCGAGCGGCCGGCTCAGGCCGCTCGTGAACCCGTCAGCAGCTCTCGCACGCGCCGCGCCCCCTCCACCAGCGCGCCGAGCTTC
>Ga0081538_10001482_pt1 | contig 24121 bp, 27 predicted proteins | sample TabmetS5T2R1_FD_71022 | JGI IMG/M metagenome (GOLD analysis project Ga0081538, IMG submission 71022) | Tabebuia heterophylla rhizosphere microbial communities from the University of Puerto Rico - S5T2R1 | ecosystem: Host-associated > Plants > Roots > Rhizosphere ... | reverse complement strand
GTCGTGCGTCAGGCAGAGCCAGCGGACGGCCGCCTCGAGCGCGCCGTCCGGCACGGCGCCCCCATTGGGGCCGCCGAACGACCTGCGTAGCGTGTCGGAGGCGGCCAGATACGGCAGCGCGACGGTGCGCCGCACGAGGTCGGTCGCCGCGCTCACCGCGAGCGGCGGCGGCTCGAGACGAGCTCGCGGGCGAGGAGGCCCGCGAACCGCAGGTTCGTGCGCAGGTAGCGCGGCCCCAGCCGGAGCGGCTCCTGCGCGAAGCGGAAGAACCACTCGAGACCGGTGCGCTGCATCCACGCCGGGGCCCGCTTCGTCAGCCCCGCGGCGACGTCGATGGATCCCCCGACCCCCATCGAGAAGGGCACGCCCAGCTCGGCGGCGTGCTCAGCGAGCCAGTACTCCTTGCGGGGGGAGCTCATCGCGACGAGGAGGATGTGCGGCGTCGCCGCCCTCACCAGCGAGCAGATCTCCGCGCTCTCCTCGTCGGCGAAGTAGCCGTGGTGCGAGCCGGCGATGACGAGGCCGGGGTAGCGCTCCTCCAGGCGCTCGACCGCGGTCGCGAGCACGTCCTCCTTCGCCCCGAGGACGAACACGCGGTAGCCGCGCTCCTGCGCCAGCTCGAGGAGCCGAAACATCAGGTCGATCCCGGTCACGCGCTCGGGGAGCGGGTCCCCGAGGAGCCGTGACGCCCACACGAGGGGCTGGCCGTCGACGCTCACGAGCTCGCAGCGCTCCACGATCTTCCGGAGCCTCGGATTGTCCCGCAACGCGACGACCTTGGCGACGTTGACCGCCACGTGCTGCACCGGGCCGCCGGACTCGATGATCTCGTCGACGCGGCGCACCGTCTGGGCCATGTCGAGCCGGTCGATGTCGCACCCGAGGACACGGGCGCGGTCCGGCCTCGGGGCCGGTCGGGGAAGCACGAGAATCTCGCTGCTCGTGGACATCAGGCGCTCGAGGCGATGCGCTCGTCCGCCGACGAGGCGAGGGCGGTCACGAGGACGTCCGCCACGCGCTCGGCCGCCTTCCCGTCCCAGAGCGGGATCGCGCGCGGCGCGGGGGCCTCCCCGGCGAGCTCGACCGAGCCGATCGCGGCCGGGTCCTCGCCGATGAGCGTGTTCGTCCCCTGGGAGATCGTGACCGGGCGCTCGGTGTTCGCGCGCAGCGTGTAGCAGGGAACGCCCAGCGCGGCCGCCTCTTCCTGGATGCCTCCGGAGTCGGTCACGATCGAGCCGGCCGAGCACTGCAGGGAGAGGAAGTCGAGGTAGCCGAGCGGGTCGAGGCAGATCACGCCGGCGCGCTCGAGCCGCGCGAGCCCGTCGCCGTTGGCGAGGCGCGCGCGCGTGCGTGGGTGGATCGGGAAGACCACCTTGGCACGCTCGCTCAGGTCCGCGAGGGCCGTCACGATCCCGCGCAGCCGCTCCTCCGAGTCGACGTTGGACGGGCGGTGTAGCGTCACGAGCGCGTAGGCGCGCTCGTCGACGCCGATCCGCTCCCAGGCCCGCCGGGAGCGGGCTTCGTGCTCGAGGCGGCGCAGCGTGTCGATCATCGTGTTCCCCACGAAGTGGATCCGGTCCTCCGGGATCCCCTCTGCGAGGAGGTTCTCCCTCGCCTCGGGGCTGTGCGTGAAGAGGAGGTCCGAGAGCCGGTCGGTGAGGACGCGGTTCTGCTCCTCCGGCATCGACCAGTCCCCGGAGCGGAGGCCCGACTCGACGTGCGCGACCGGGACGCCCAGCTTCGCCGCGGCCAGCGCGCACGCGAGCGTCGCGTTGACGTCGCCGCTCACCACCACGAGCGCGGGCGGGTCCTCAAGCAGGACGCGCTCGAAGGCGACGAGCGTGAACCCGGTCTGCTCCCCGTGGGAACCCGAGCCGATCCCGAGGAAGCGGTCCGGCTTGGGGAAGCCGAGGTCGTCGATGATCTCCGCCGAGAGCCGCTCGTCGTAGTGCTGGCCGGTGTGGACGACGACCTCGCGGAAGCGCCCGCGCTTGCGCGACGCCTCGATGACCGGCGCCATCTTGACGAAGTTGGGGCGGGCTCCGACTGCAAAGACGACCGTCGTCATGAAGAGATACCCGGGCTCAGTGTGACGCAGGATTGGGGAGCTAGCAGGCCCGCGACCGGATCAGGGCGGGGAAGGTGCGGATGATCAGCTTGAGGTCGTTCAGCAGCGACCACGTCGTGACGTAGACGTAGTCGAGCCGGACCATCTCCTCGAAGGGGATGTCGTCGCGGCCGAGGACTTGCCAGAGGCCGGTCACGCCGGGCTTCAGGTTGAGCCGCCGCCGGCGCCAGTCGACGACGTGCTGGTCCTCCTCGAGGATCAGCGGCCGGGGCCCGACGAGGCTCATCTCGCCCCTGACGACGTTCAGGAGCTGAGGCAGCTCGTCGATGGAGAAGCGCCGGAGCCACTTTCCCGAGCGCGTCACGCGCGGGTCGTTGGGGATCTTGAACATCCGCGGATCGCCGCCCACGTGCTTGTTCAGGTCAGCGTACTCGTGCTTCCGCTCGTCGGCGTCGAGGGCCATCGTGCGGAACTTGTAGATCTCGAAGGTTCTGTCGCCGGACCCCATGCGGAGCTGGCGGAAGAAGACGGGCCCCTTCGAGTCGAGCTTGATCCAGATGGCGACGACGGCGAAGAGCGGCGCGAGGAGGACGAGCCCGGCGATCGAGAGCGCCAAGTCCATCGTCCGCTTCAGGAAGAGCGACGAGCGGGAGAGCCGCAGCGCGGGGAGGCCGATGAGCGGGAGCCCCTCGGCCGTGTGGATCCCGACGTTCGTCCCGATGACTTCGAAGAAGCGCGGGACGAGGTCGATCTGGATGTCGAGGTCCTTCAGCGAGCGGATGAGGTCGAGCATCTCCTCGTGCGAGTCGTTGGAGAAGGCGACGATGACCCGTTCGACGTCGAGGATCTGCACGAGCTGCGGGAGCTGCTGCAGGCCGCCCAGCAGGGCGATGTCGCTCAGGTTGGCCGAGCGGTCTTTGGGCTGGTCGTCGACAAAGCCGACGAGGTTGAGCCCGTATTCCGGATGCTGCCGCAGCTTCTTGGCGACCAGCTGCCCGACGTCGCCCGCCCCGACGATGATCGTGTTCTGCACGTAGGCGAGGTGGCGCCGCGCGAGGCCGCGCGCGACCGCCCGCCCGGCTGTGATCGCCGCGATCGCGAAGAGCCAGAACCCGAGGAGACGGGCGAAGCCGGGATCCGCCTTGTGCGTCACGGCGGCGAAGGCGAAGAAGAGCCAGCTCCCGACCGTCACCAGATGCAGGACGCCGACGAGGTCGTCGGCGGTGGAGTGGTCGGTGCGCTCCTCGTCGTAGTCGTAGAGGCCGTAGAGCTTGGCCACGATCACCCACGCCGGCAGGCTCAGGCCGAAGACGAGCAGCTCGATCTGGGGGCTGACGGCGTCCGAGTCCACCCGTTCACCGAAGATGATCGTCGCAGCGATGGCAGCGGCGGTCAGGCCGAGGAGGTCTGCGAGCATGAGCATCCTGCGGACAAGCCAGCCCCGGCGCATGCGTAGGGCGCTCGCGCGCCGACGCTCGAGGATCTGGAGGGTGCGGGCATCGAGCGAGTCCGGGACGTCCGCCGCCGCGCGCGGACCGAGGTAAGGCTCGACTGTGCTCACCTACGTGCTACACCCCTGGGCTACGCACACCCGTTGTTGCCGCATTCGCCACTCCCCTACTGGCTCTGAAATCAGACACCCGGCGCTCGCTTCTCCCGGACGAGCATCGGGTTCTTCCGACGGTACAAGCACGCTGTTTCGCCAGCAATGAACGAATGGACGGCCTCACGCGGCGTTTTCTTCAGAAGCGCTGGACTTTCGGCTAGGAGCAGGCGCTGACACGTTTTCCGGTACTCCCGGAGGAGTGCTCTAACCTGCGCCGATGCCTGCGGAGCCTTCGCCTTCGAACGGCGCGCCGGGTGTCTGGGCCGGCGTCGACCGGATGCTCGCCCGCGCCGACCGGGAGGCGCTCGTCTTCCACCGCCTCGAGCCTTTGGCTGCGCAGCGCCTGCGCGCGCTGGGCGGCGACGTACCCGAGGAGCTCGTCGAAGTCGAGCGACTCGGCGCCGCGTTCGCGCTCGCGGGGAGCGCGCACCTCTCCCGTGTGCGGGACGCCGTTGACGGCCCGCTCCTCCTCGTCAAGGGCCCCGAGCTCGCTGCCCGCTACCCGAACCCGGCCCTCCGCATCTCGCGCGACCTCGACCTCGTGGTGCCCCGGCCGGAATCGGCGCAGCGCGCGCTTCAGGCTGCCGGCTACGTCGAGTCCGGGGACCCCGAGTTCTACGCCCGGGCGCCGCACCTGCGGCCGCTGGCCTGGCCGGGGCTGCCGCAGGAGGTCGAGGTCCATGGCCGACCGAACTGGCCGCGGTGGGTGCAGGCCCCGTCAGCCGAGGAGTTGCTCGTGGGGGCGGTGCCCTCGGCCACAGGGGTCGACGGAGTCCTCGCGCCGGCTCCGGAGCGCCACGTGCTCGTCGTCGCCGCGCACGCCTGGACTCACGGCCCGCTCGCGCGGGCCCGCGACCTCCTGGACGTCGCGCTCCTCGCCGCCGAGGCGGACGCGGCGGAGACCGAGCGACTCGCCCGCGCATGGAGGATCGAGAAGCTCTGGCGGACGACGGCGGCGCTGGCGGACGCGCTCTTCCTCGCCGCGCCGCCGCCGCGCCTCCTGCGGAGCTGGGCCAAGAACCTCGCGGAGGTGCGGGAGCGGACGGTGCTCGAGCAGCACGTCGCGCGCTGGCGCTGCTGGTTCGACGCCTTCCCCCCGCGGCTGGCGCTCCGCGCCACGCTCGACGAGGTGCGGCAAGACGTCACGCCGGAGCCGGGCGAGACCTGGGGGACGAAGCTCGACCGCACCCGGCGCGCGATCCGCAACGCCTTCGAGCGCAAGTCTGCGCACGACGACGCCCCGTGACAGTCTGCTACTTGGCGGTGCTCCCGAAGCGGGCGAGCTCTTCGTGCGTGCCCCGGCCGGGGGGCGGGCCGACGTCGACGCCCTCCAGCTCGACCCAGGCGTGCGCTTCCTTGTCGGCCGGCGTCTGCGGCAGCCCGATGACGAGCTCGGCCCGGTCGCCCTGCTCGCGCAGGAGCCGGTAGAGGACGGCGGCGCTCACGAGACAGCGCGGCTGCCGCTCCCCGATGCGCAGGCTCCGGTCGACGGCGCGCGCCAGGCGGTCGGGAGCGAGCGGCCTCCGACTCCTGTCGACCTCGCCGAGGCGCGCGACGAACGCCGGGAGCGGATCGCGCCGGAGCCCGACGACGACCCGGGGGTAGAGAGACCAGATCCGCAGCGCGAGCGCGGCCTTGGCGCGGCGGGCGAGCGGGGCCTCAGACACCGGCCACCACCAGGGCGACTTGGTCGTCGAGGGCGTCGAGGTCGAGCTGCCGCCGGAGCCGGAACGCGGGGACGGCGGCGGCGAGGTCGACGACCCTCATGAACGAGTCCGCGACGTCGCGCTCTGTCGGCAGCCTGAAGCTGAGGGCCCAGAGGTCGCGGATCGCCTCGGGCTGCTCGACCCGTTCGAGCGCGGCCGAGCCCACGGCCTCGTCCAGGAAGACGACGGCGCGCAGCGGGACGGGCCCGCAGTCGCCGGGCTCGTGCAGGGCGTAGTGCACGCGGTCGTCGTCCTCGCCGAGGCGGCTCGTACGTGGGAGCTCGAGCCGCGCGGCGACGTCGCGGCGGACGCGCAGCATGGCCGGGCCGGCGACGATCGCGGCCTCCGGCCCGATCCGGATACACGATGTGTCCTCGCTCAGCACGCGGTGCCCGGCCCGGTGGAAGGCCGCGGCCGTTGTCGTTTTGCCGTAGGTACGCGGGGCCGCGAAGAGCACGGCGCCGCCGTCGACCTCGACCGCGGCCGCGTGGAGGGGAAGGTCGCCGCGGGCGCGAAAGCAGAGGAGCGCCGGGAGGCCCCAGAGCCGTTCCTCGGTGCGGAGACCGCCGTCGGCGGGCACCGCGATGTGCTGCGCCTCGGGGTCGACCGAGAACCATCCTCCACCCCCGATCCAGAGGCGGAAGGCCCGGCCGTCCGAGTAGAGCCGCGCCTCGAGCGGCAGCCCAGGCGTGGGGCGCCATTCGACGAGAAGTCGGTCTTCGGGGCCCTCGCCCTCGGCGGCGGGTGTGGTCACCTCGAGCGGGTCGCCGCCTCCGTCCCGGAGGTAGGCGAGCGGGAGCGCCGAGCGCACCTCGAACCCGTAGCAGGCGCCCAGCGGCTTCACGACCAGAGTCCCAGGAAGGCGTGCGCGCGCGCGAGGTCGTAGGCCCAGAGGAGCTCGACGACCTCCATGTCCCTCGCCTCGAGCCGCGAGTCGAGGCCGCGGTAGTCGACGCCGCCGATCCGGAGCTCGGACTCGACCGTGAGGCGCCGGATGCCCTCGTAGTCCGCCGTGCGGAGCGCGAAGTCGTTGAAGTAGGTCTTGTCCCTGCGGTCGAGCAGCTCGTCCGGCAGGCGTCCGCGCACGCTCCCGCGGAGGAGGCTCTTGGGGACGGCGTCCGGGAACTTGATCTCCGCGGGAAGCGAGAGCACGAACTCCCAGAGATCGAGGTCGACGAGCGGCCGCCGGACGTGGACGCCGCAGACCGCGGCGCAGATCGCATCCGCGTCGAAGGAGTAGGCGCCGACGCCGACGATGGGGTCGAGCTGGTGCTCCAGCCAGCGTAGGCGCGCCGGCCGCGCGAGGTCCGGGCGCGGCCCCGGGTCGCCGGCGACCTCGCGGTCGACCCACGCGGGGAGCTGGCGGAAGTCCTCCCGCCCGCGGAGGCGCCGATAGCCCAGGGCCAGACGCGGCGAGACGAGCGAGGGGCCGGCGCGCTTGGCGACGCGCGTCCAGGAAGCGCCGCGCGCCCGCTGGTCGCGGACCCAGGCCAGCGACGCGCGCACGCGGCCGTGGAGCACGAGATGACCGATCAGGTGCTGTCCGAAGGTGAACACCCACTCGGCCATCTCGCCGGTGAGGACATTGCGCGCGCCCAGCTCGCGCGCGAGCCGGTAGTTCTCGGCCAGCTCCGGAACGGACATGGTGTCCACCGGGCCGTCGAGCACGTCCACCCAGTGCTCGACCTCGTCGAGCGGGCGCGAGGACGGCGTGTACGCGTGCAGGCGCAGGTCGAGGTGCTCGCTGACGAGCTCAATCCAGCGCGACTCGTCCACGCCGGGGTCGTCGGGATAGACGGACGAGACCGCGAGGAGCGGCTCGCCTGTCAGTTCCTTCGTCCTGGGCGCGGCGAACGCCGCGATCGTCGGCGAGTCGATGCCGCCGCTGAGCGAGATCGCGTCGCTGCCGGTCAGGCTGCGCACCACCGCGTCTCCGAGCAGCTCGGCCAGGCGCTCTTGGGCCTCGGCCAGGCCGATGCGGGCCGTCTCGAGGAGGGGTTCCGGATCCCAGTAGCGGCGAAACGAGGCCGGCCGTCCGGCTCGGAGCGTCGCCGTCGACGCGCGCGGGAAACGGTCGACGCTTCGCAGCATCGTCCGCCTCGCGTCGAAGCGGCCGAAGAACATCGCCTCGACGGAGCCTGTGTCAGGCTCCCGGGCGATGCCGGCGCCCGCGGCCACCTGCTTGGCCTCGGTGGCGGCGACGAAGCCCTCCGGCGCCTCGCGATGGAAGAGCGGCGCGAGGCCGAGCTGGTCCCGGAAGACGACGAGCTCCTGCCCGTCCGTCCACCCGCCTGCGAAGACGCCCCGCAGGCGCCCGGGAGCCTCGGTGCCCCAGGCCTCGAACGCGGCCAGCACCGTCTCGGCGGGCCCGCCTTCCGACCGGCCGAGCTCCGCTGCGACCTCGGCGAGGTTGTCGACGCTGCCTGTGACGATCGCGGCCTTCCCGTTGCGGCCCGCCGCCCACGCGTCCTCGAGCCCGGGCGCGTTGGAGATGCCGAGGCCGATCCCGTCCTTGACGTAGACATCGAGCTCGTCACCCCGGTGCGGCGCCGCGCGCAGGGCGCGTTCGACGGCGGCTCGCTCGGCCGGGCCGGCGGATTGGACGACGACGATCGACCCCACGGGAGCGGTCAGCTCGCGATCAGGTCGCGCTCGCGCAGCTCGGCCAGGAAACGCTCGATCTCGGCGCCGAGGTCGTCGGGGGCGCCTTCGAGGTGCTCGCCCAGCTCGGCGACGAGCTCGTCGAGGGTGCGCTCCCCGTCGATGAGGCTCCATATGAGGACCCCGGTCTCGTTGAGCCCGTGGTAGGCGCCGGACTCGAGGTGGAGGAGCACCGCGCCGCCCTCGCCGGCCAGCTCGCGGTAGACGACCTGCGGGTTCCTCCGAATGACCCCGTCCTCGTCCATCGGCGTCAGTAGAGCCCCAGGGTCCCGTGGCGCCGCTCGCGGCGCAGCGCCGCCCTGAACGCCACGGCCCCGAGCGCGAGCGAGACCGCCGACAGCGGGAGGAGGATCGCCGCCGCCCGGCCCACGCCCTCCCAGCCTGTGCCGCCGAGGAGCGGCTCGCGCATTCCGTCCACCGCGATCGTGATCGGGTTCAGCTCGGCGAGCGAGGCGACCCAGTTGGGCAAGACGTCGAGCGGGTAGTAGGCGCCGGAGAAGAGGACAAGGACGGTCGAGCCGATGCCGACGATCCCGGACCCGCGGCGGAAAGTAAGTGTTGCGCCCGCGCTTGCCACGCCGAGGCCCCAGACGAAGGGGATGAAGACCAGCAGCACGACGAGGGCGGGGAGGAGGCCGCTCGCGTAGAAGTCCAGCCCGAAGGCAACGGCGATCACGACGAGAAAGGCGGCCGTGCGGAGGGGGATGTAGATGAGGTCGTAGACGACCGAGCCGAGCTGCACGGTCGCCGGGCTCGTCGGGGTCATCAGGAGCGACTCGAGCGTCCCCGCGAACTGCTCCTGCTGCATGCCGACCGCCACCCGCCCCAGAGCGAGGGTGATGAACGCCGAGATCGCGATCCCGACCGCGACGAACTCCATGTAGGTCGTCGGCTGCCCGCCGAAGGTCGGCAGCTTCGACGGATCGACCATGAGGCCGACGAAGTAGAACATGAAGGCCTGCACCGCGAGTCCGATCCAGTCGCCGACGAAGGGGAGCCGGTAGCTCCAGGCGACCAGGAAGTCGCGGCGCACGAAGGCGGGCAGCTTGCGGAGCTCGCCGGCGAGTGTGCTCATCGCTCAGAGCCTGCCAAGTTGAGGTACGCGTTCTCGATCTCCGACCGCTCCTCCCTGCAGCCCAAGACGTCGACGCCGCCGGCCGTGAGGGCCGCCAGCACCTCGCCGAGCACGGCCTCATCGGCGAGGTGAAGGAGGAAGTCCTCCGGATCGCCGTCGTCGAGCGCCGCGATCGCCCCGCCGCCTCCGATCGCTCCGCGCAGGAGCGGCTCGAGGTCGCGCCGCGACCCGCCTCCGTTCCGAAGTCGGAGCACGTACCGCCGTGGAGTCGCGAGCGCGATCAGCTGTGAGACGGTTCCCTGAAAGGCGGCCTCGCCTTCCCGCAGGAGGGTGACGCCGTCCGCAAAGCCCCGGATCTCCTCGATCCGCTGCGTCGCCCACACGACCGCCGCGCCGTCGTCCGCGAGGCGGCGCACCAGCTCGCGCATGCGGGCTGCGGCCTCGGGGTCGAGGTCGTGGGTCGCCTCGTCGATGATGAGTACGTGCGGCTCCGTGAGGAGGGCGCGCGCGATCGAGAGGCGCTTCTGCATGCCGTGGGAGTAGAAGGCCGAGCGGAGTCGCGCCGCGTCGGCGAGGCCGACGAGGTCGAGCAGCTCGTGCGCCCGCGCGAAGGCCTGCCGCTTGGACATGCCGTGCAGGCGCCCAAAGAAGACGAGGTTCTCGAGGCCCGAGATCCGGAGGTAGAGCGACCGGTCGCCGGAGGGGACGAGCCCCATGCGGGCGCGAAGCTCCCGCGGGCACTCCCACGTATCCACCCCGAGGACGCGCGCGGTGCCCGCGTCAGGCTTCACGAGGCCGGTGAGCACGCGGACGAGCGTCGTCTTGCCGGCGCCGTTGGGTCCGAGGAGCGCCTCGATCCGGCCCCCCGCGACCGCGAGCGAGACGCCGTCGAGCGCGACACGCTCGCCGAAGCGTCTCGACACGCCTTCAGCCTCGACGACCGGGGCCGCGAGGGAGGAGGGCACGGGTGAGCCGCTCAGCGGCTCAGGACGGGCAGGAGTACTCGCAGAACTTGTCGAGGTGGCAGACCCGGAAGTCACCCTGCTTGTTCTGGTGCGGGTTCGGGTCGGGCGTGCAGATGCTCGTCGGAATCTGCGCACGAGAAAAAGTGTGCGCGCTGATCGACCCGTAGTCCACTACCTCCGGTGCCGCATACGCGATCTTCATGGTTGTCCCCTCCTGTTCGTCCCTACGAGAGGCCCGTGCAGCGCCTCCTGAGTAATGGTGAGGCCTGGGCCGGACGAGCACAACTCCACTTCTGGCCAGGTTCGTGCAAGTGCGGGGATCTCCTGTCGTCAACGGGCGCGGGCCAGGAGCGGGCGGGCGGCGTCCGCGACGGCGTAGGCGGCGAAGACCCGGGTGACGAGCCGCGTTTCCCGCGGCCGCGCCAGCTGCGCGACGGCGAGCGCGCCGGCGGCCCAGAGGGAGGCGCAGTGCGAGCAGGTGACGAGCTCGCCGACGGCGCGCCGAAGACCATCGCCTGCCGGCTGCACGGCGGCCGGGTCGTCCGCGAACGGGCGCCGCAGAAACACCGCGATGCGGTCCTCGGCCACGATCGCTCCGATCTTCGCGCCGGCCAGGCCCAGGGCGAGGACGTCCGTCGCCGAGGTCGGCTCGGCGAGCCGCCTCCTCCCCGCGTGGGCGGCGGTCAGGAGCCCGGCCCAGAAGACCGCGGAGACCGCGGCGTACGGCGCCTCAGAGCTCAACGACGAGGCCGTCGTGGGCGACCGGGACGTCGTCCGGGACCGGCAGCTCGACCGGCCGGTGCGTGAGCAGGATGGGACCGTCCGCCGCGGCGAGCGCCTCCTCGGCGGTGAGATGGCCGCGAGGCAGGCCGTCGGCGTCCGAATCGGCGAGCGTCGCTTCGCAGAGGAAGAGGTCGGCGCCGCGCGCGAGACCGGCGAGCTCGTCGCTGGGCGCCGAGTCCCCCGAGTAGGCCAGCGTCGCCCCGTTGTGCGTGACCCGGAACCCATGCGCTGTGAGGTCATAGTGGGGCAGCCCACACGCCTGCACGTCGAAGGCCGCCGCGGTGAAGGGAACGCCCGGCTCGAACTCGTTGAGCTCGAACGCCTCCTCGAACATGTCGTCGTTGCCCCAATGAGAGGCAAACTCGTGCAGCTGGTCCCTACCGCCCGGCGGCAGCCAGAGCGAGCACTCGATGCGATGCCCCGGCGGGCCGTAGGCGTTGAGCCAGGCCCAGGGGACGAGATCGCCCCAGTGGTCGAGGTGGAAGTGCGTGATCGCGATCGACCGCGGGTGGAGCCCGAGTTCGCGCAGCCGCCCCAGGACGCCCGGCCCACAGTCGAGGAGGAGGCTGCTCTCGCCTTCCACGAGGTAGCCCGACTGGGCGCTTCCGGGGTTCGGCCACGCGGGGGAGGAGCCGATGACGGTCAGGCGCACCTCCATATACTGGCGCACGATGGCTAGGAAGATCCGGGTCGTGATCGCAAAGCCGGGGCTCGACGGTCATGACAGGGGGGCGAAGATCATCGCGCGGGCCCTCAGGGACGCCGGGATGGAGGTCATCTACACGGGTCTCCACCAGACGCCGGAGCAGATCGTCGAGACCGCGATCCAGGAGGATGCGGATGCGGTCGGCATCTCCATCCTCTCGGGCGCGCACATGACGCTCGTGCCGCGGATCATCGACGGCCTGCGCGAGAACGGCGTCGAGGACGTGCTCGTCGTCGTGGGCGGGACGATCCCCCGAGAGGACGTCATCGCGCTCAAGGAGCGGGGGGTGGCCGAGATCTTCACGCCGGGCGCGCCGGTCTCCAAGATCGTCGAGTTCCTGCGCGCGAACGTCCCCGTGGAAGCATGATCGACGTCGAGCGGGACGGCGGCACCGCGATCGTGACGGTGAACCGGCCCGAGGCAATGAACGCGCTCGACCTCGAGCACGCCGAAGCCCTCCGCGACCGGCTCTCCGCGCTCGCCGCCGACGAGACGGCCCGGGTGATCGTCCTCACCGGGGCCGGCGACAAGGCCTTCATCGCCGGCGCGGACATCAAGTACATGCGGAGCCTCGGCGTGCTGGAGGCGCGGCGCTGGGGCGAGCTCGGACACGCGCTCGGTGCTCTCCTGGAGACGATGCCGAAGCCCACGATCGCGGCGATCAACGGCTATGCGCTGGGAGGCGGCTGCGAGCTGGCGCTCGCATGCGACCTGCGGCTCGCCTCGTCCAACGCGCGCATCGGCCAGCCCGAGATCGACCTCGGCGTCATCCCGGGGTGGGGCGGCTCCGTCCGGCTTGCGCGCACGACGACGCTCGGCTTCGCCAAGGCGCTCATCTTCAGCGGCCGCCCCGTCGACGCGCAGGAGGCGCTCGAGCACGGCCTCGTCAACGGGGTCTACGCGCCCGAGGAGCTGCGCGAGAAGACGCTCGAGCTCTGCCGCAGGCTCGAGGCGAAGAGCGCGCTCGCACTCGCCTACGCGAAGGAGGCCGTGAACCTCTCCCTCCAGGGCCCGCACCGCACGAACCTCGAGGTCGAGGAGCGCCTCTTCGCGATGCTGTTCGCGAGCGAGGACCAGAAGGAGGGCATGGCCGCGTTCGCCGAGAAGCGGCCTCCGGAGTTCCGCGGCCGATAAGAGATCCATGGCCGTCGCCGAGCAGCGTCTCTCACCCGCGTACGAGCGGATCGAACGCCTGATCGTCGACGACGTCGCCGTCATCCTCGACGGCGGCAACGCCACGGAGCTCGGGCGCGAGCACGCCGGCCAGCTGCGCGACTCCGACCGCGGGCTCTGGGGCACGGGCGCGCTCTACGACGCCCCGTACTCCGTCCTCGACGTCCACCGCCGCTACGTCGACGCCGACTGTGACGTGATCTCGACCAACACCTGGGCGATCCTGGCGGCCGCTGAGCTGGAGGCCGGGGGCCTGCGGGGCGCCGCGACTCACTGGATGGACGTGGCGCGGCTGGGCATTCGCCTCGCCCGGCAGGCGGTCGAGGAGTCAGGGCGCACCGACACCTGCGCCGTCGCCTTCAGCGTCAACGGCGACATCGACAGCTCCACGCGGCGCTCGACCCTGGCGCTCCTCCTGCGCGTGCTCGAGGAGGAGCCCCCGGACCTCGTCCTCATGGAGACAATGTCGCTCGTCCGCGAGGGCCTCACCCTCCCGAGCGTCGAGCGGGTCGTCGCGACCGGCTTGCCGGTGTGGCTCTCCTTTCGCCGCTGCCGCCACGGTGTTTGCGGCGTCTATGGCCAGCACTGGGGCGGGCCGGAGGGCGACGTCTTCGGCCGTGCCGCACGGACGTTCGAGGATGTTGGCGTTCGCGCGCTCCTGATCAACTGCCTGCCGCCCGACCACGTTCCGGGGATGCTCCCGTGGCTGCGGGATTTCGTCGACCTGCCGCTCGGGGTCTACCCCAACCTCGGCTACTACTCGGACGCGGGCTGGCGCTTCGATCCGCGCGTCGGGCCCGACGAGTACGCGCAGCTGGCGCTCGAGTGGCGGGCGGAGGGCGCGCAAATCGTGGGCGGCTGCTGCGGGACCTCGCCTGAACACCTCGCCGCGGCTCGGAAGGCCCTCGTCGGCACGAAGCCCGGGCGCCCCCGCAGCGGCCCGCCGCCGCCGGAGCCGGAGCCGGCGGAGCCCGCGGCACCTCCCAAGCCGTGGGTGGACGACGACGGGCGCCTCCTCTACCCGCTGCCGTTCCCGGAGATCGTCTGCGAGCCGGACGTCTTCGTCCCGACCGTCGGCAGCCTGCTCGTCTGGAAGCACCTCTGGCGGGAGCGGCTCGGCGCGGGGAGACGGTGCCTCGACGTCGGCTGCGGCACCGGCCTGCTCGCCGTCCAGCTGGCCCTCGACGGCGCCGAGCACGTCCATGCGATCGACATCAACCGCCGCGCGGTCGCGAACACGCTCGCCAACGCGTTCCGCAACGGCGTCTCCGAGCGCGTGACGGGCGCCGAGATCGACCTGTACACCTTCGAGCCCGAGGAGCGGTACGACCTCGTCGTCGCCAGCCTCTACCAGCTGCCGGTCGACCCCTTCGAGGAAGCGACGCACCGGCCCCCCGACTTCTGGGGGCGCAACCTCCTCGACCACCTCATCGGCCTGTTGCCGCGGCTCCTCGCCCAGGACGGGCGTGCGTACCTCATGCAGCTCTCCATCCTCAGCCAGCTACGCACGGCGGAGCTGGTCGAGGCCCACGGGCTCGACGCGCGGGTCGTCGACATCGGCTTCTTCCCCATGTCGGAGCTCTTCCTCGAGAACCGCGAGCAGATCGCCCGCGTCGAGCAGCTCTCGGACGCCTGGCACCTCGAGCTCGGCGAGGCCGACGTGATGGCGGCGTACCTCCTCGAGCTCACCCGCCGGCCCGGGACTCCCAAGTAACAGTCTGTTACTTGGATGGTCGTTGGTACCCTGACGACGAGCGGGAGCCTCTGGACGGAGGCTGAGAGGAGGCCGCGAGGACTCGACCGCCACCACCTGATCTGGGTCATGCCAGCGAAGGGACCGACATGAGCTCTCAGGATCCATTCGTCGTCGCCGGGCGCGAGTTTGGCTCGCGGCTGCTCACGGGCACCGGCAAGTACGACACCTTCGAGACGATGCGGGAGGCGCTTGCCGCCTCGGGCTCGGAGATCGTCACCGTCGCGGTGCGGCGCATCGACCTAGACGCGCGCGACGGCGACATCACGGCGTTCCTCCCCGACGACGTCCTCCTGCTCCCGAACACTTCCGGCTGCGAGACGGCCGACGAGGCCGTGCGGACGGCCAGGCTCGCCCGGGCCGGGGGGCTGCCGGACTGGGTGAAGCTCGAGGTCATCCCGGACCCGCGCTACCTCCTTCCCGACCCGGTCGAGACCCTGCGAGCCGCGGCCACCCTCGTCGAGGACGGGTTCACCGTCCTGCCGTACGTGCTGCCCGACCCAGTGCTCCAGAAGAAGCTCGAGGAGGTAGGGTGCGCGACCGTCATGCCGCTCGCCTCGCCGATCGGAAGCGGACGAGGGCTGAAGCTCCGCGACGCGATTCGGATCATGATCGAGCAGGCCGAGGTGCCGCTCGTCGTCGACGCCGGGCTCGGCTCGCCCTCGCACGCAGCCGAGTCGATGGAGATGGGGGCCGACGCGGTTCTCGTCAACACCGCCATCGCGCAGGCGGGCGACCCAGTGGCGATGGCCCGCGCGTTCAAGCTCGCGGTCGAGGCGGGCCGCGCCGCTTTCCACGCCGGCCTGATGGAGGAGGGTGTGCAGGCCGCCGCCTCGAGCCCGCTCGCCGGCGCGGTCCACGAGCCGTGAGCGCGAGCATCACCGTGAACGGCCGCGACCAGGCCGTCGAGGACGGCGAGACGGTGGCCGGCCTGCTCGAGCGGCTCGGGCTCGGCGCCCGCTACGCGCTCGTGGAGCGCAACGGCGACCCCGTCGAGCGCACACGCTACGCGGAGGTGAGCCTCGAGGATGGCGACCGCCTTGTCGTCGCCCGACCCGTCGCCGGCGGTTGACGCTCGGCTGTATCTGATCACAGGTGCGCGAGCGGATCTGGCCGCGTTCCTGGAGGCGGCCGTCCGCGGCGGCGTCGACTTCGTTCAGATCCGCGAGAAGGGGCTTCCGGACGGGCGGCTCTTGAGGGTGCTGGAAGAGGCCCGGGAGGTCACGCGACGACTCGGCCTCCCCCTCGCCGTCAACGACCGCCCGGACCTGGCCGTCCTCGTCGGCGCCGACTACGTCCACGTCGGCCAGGACGACCTCCCTCCCGCCGCGGTCCGGCGCTTCGGGATCTCGGTCGGGGTCTCGACCCACGCTCCGGGCGAGCTTGCAAGGGCGGACGCCGACTACCTCGGGGTCGGGCCGGTCTACCAGACCCCGACGAAGGAAGGCAGGCCGGCCGTCGGGCTCGAATACGTCCGCCACGCGGCCGCGCACGCGCGCGTTCCCTGGTTCGCCATCGGCGGGATCGACAAAACGAACGTCGCCGATGTCGTCGCCGCGGGTGCGCACAGGATCGCCGTCGTGCGCGCGATCGGCGCAGCCGACGACCCGGAGCGGGCCGCCCGGGCGCTGCGGCAGGCGCTCGGTTAGCGCGCCAGGCGCAGGAGGACGGTCCGCACGGTATGAAGGCCCCACGGGGCGCGCGCCCAGGCGACCTTCTCCGGAAAGGCATTCGTCCAGACCGTCAACCGGTCGTCGCCTCGAAGCTGATCAAGCGTGATCGCCTCGTACGTCTGAGGGGAGACCGCCCGGCGCATCACGGCTTCGGGCGGGACGGACAGGCTAACGTCGCGCGCCGGCCTCGCCGTCCACCCGTTCGAGAGGCGGACGTGTGTCACGCGGAGTCGGACTCGCGGCGGATCGAGCTCGAGCGCGGTGCGTCTGACCCTCCCGAGGATCCGGGCTCTCATGGTCTCGTAGACGCCTCCAACCGGCCGTGCATAGAGATGCTTGTACGCGCGCCGGAGCCACTTGTAGGGCGACACGGCCCGGCCGCCGTTCGGATGGAGCTCGAAATGGAGGTGGGAGGCGATCCCGTTCGCGTCCCCGGAGTCGCCGACGTAGGCAATCAGCTCGCCGGCGCCGACGCGGTCGCCCGACCTGAGCCCGGGCGCGTACGCGATCCTGTTCCTGCAGCCGCCCCGGTTGTCGTTCCGCATCGTCCGGTCGTTGTTCAGGTGGATGTACATGTACATCGTGCCGCTCCGCCCGTAGAGGTAGAGCATGCAGCCGGCGTTGCTCGACCGGCCGTACTTGACGACCCGGCCCGCCTCGACCGCGACGACCGGCGACCGCTTCGGGGCCATGATGTCGTTGCCCTGATGGCCGCCGCTCGGCCGCGGCGCGCCGAAGTCGTCCGTGTAATGGGTCGAGGCCACGACCGGGAAGACGAGCCTGGGCACGGCGGCGCCTGCCGTTCCCGCGCAGGCCCACGCGGCGAGGAGGACGAGGAGAGCTGCGGCTGTCGTCCGGTAGCGGCTCATAACGAGCGGTCCGACGCTCCGGTGCGGCGCCTGGAAGGCGGGCGGAGACTAGCAGACCCTTCGGCAAGAACTTGTAAAGACTTAAGTCCAGCTCGAACGAAGCCCTGAGCCGCCGGGCCCCGGGGCGAGGCGTCATTCGAACCGGACTCTTGAGCCCGGCTCGATAGGATCCGGCCCCGGTGAAGATCGCCGTCTGCGTCAAGGAGGTGCCGGAGGCGTCCGCGCGCACGCGCATCGACCCGGGGACCCTCCGCCTCGACCGCAGCGGCACCGCTGCGCTCAACCCGTTCGACGCCCATGCGCTCGAAGAGGCCCTGCGCGTCAAGGAGCGCACCGGCGACGGGGAGGTCGTGGCGGTGATGATGGCCCCGGCCCGGGCAGCCGATTCGCTCCGCAAGGCGCTTGCGATCGGCGCGGACCGGGCGGTGCACGTCGCCGACGAAGCGCTCGAGGGCTCCGATCTCGTCGCCACCGCCAAGGTGCTGGCAAAGGCCCTCGAGCGGGAGGAGCCCGAGCTCGTTCTCCTCGGCCAGCAGGGCAGCGACTCCGACGGGGCGGTGCTCTGGTCTGCGCTCGCGGACCTCCTGAGGCTCCCCGTCGTCTCCCAGGCGGCGAGCCTCGAGCTGGAGGACGGCACGGCGACCGTGAAGAGGCAGACCGAGTACGGCTACGACGTCATCTCCGTGCCGCTGCCTGCCGTCGTCGCGGTGTCGGACGCGATCAACGAGCCGCGCTATCCCTCGCTGAAGGGGATCATGGGCGCCAAGAAGAAGCCGTTCGAGACGGTCGGCGTCGGCGATCTCGGCCTCGACCCAGGCGAGCTCGGAGCGGCCGGCTCGCGCACCGAGGTGCTCGCGCTCGCGGATCCGCCGTCGCGGGGCGACAGCGTTCGGATCGAGGACGACGGCAGCGCGGCCGAGAAGATCATCGAATACCTGTCCGAGCGAAAGCTTCTCTGATGGCGACGCTCGTTTACCTCGAAGACCACGAGGGCGAGCTCGTCAAGGGGTCGCTCGGCGTCCTCTCGAAGGCGGCGAAGCTCGGAGACGAGGTCTCGGCGATCGTCGCCGGCTCGGGCGTGACCGAGCTCGCCGGAGAAGCCGGACGGTACGGCGCGACCAAGGTCTACGCAGCCGACGACCCGGCGCTCGCGGCGCCGCTGCCGCAGCCCCGGGTGGACGTGCTGGCCGAGGTGATCGCCGACGGCGGGTTCGACACCGTCCTCTTCGGCGCGTCCGTGCTCGCCGCCGACGTCGCCGCGGGACTCGCTGCGCGGCTCGGGGCGGGCCTGAACTGGGACCTCGTCGACCTGGAGCTCCGCGACGGGAAGCTGGTCGGCAAGCGCCCGGCGCTGCAGGACTCCGTGTACGTCGACGTCGGCTGGACGGACGAGCCCCGCCTCGCGCTCGTGCGCTCTGGGACCTTCGAGCCGGTCGAGTCGGGCGGCGAAGCCCAGGTGGAGGACGTCGCCGTCGAGCTCCAGGACTTCTCGCAGCGCGCCGTCATGGTCGAGCGGGCGCACGCCGAGAGCGAGGGCCCCTCCATCGAGGACGCCGACGTGATCGTCGCGGGCGGGCGCGGCCTGGGCGTGCCGGAGAAGTTCGCGCTCCTGGAGGATTTGGCGAAGGCACTCGGCGGGGCGGTCGCCGCGACCCGGGCCGTGGTCGATGCGGGCTGGTATCCCTACGCAACGCAGGTCGGCCAGACCGGGAAGACCGTCTCGCCGAAGCTCTACCTGGCGTGCGGGATCTCCGGCGCGATCCAGCACAAGGTTGGGATGCAGTCCTCGGGCACGATCGTCGCCATCAACAAGGACCCCAACGCGCCCATCTTCGAGTACGCCGACGTCGGCGTCGTCGGCGACCTCCACGAGATCGTCCCCAAGCTCACGGAGCTCGTGAAGGAGCGCCGCGGATGACCGTCGCGTGCTTCCAGCCCGCTCCCGTGGGGGAAACCATGTTTCCCCCACGAGCCCCCTTCTTTGAGACAGTGAGGGAACCTCCCGGTTCCCTCACACACCCTCCACACGCTCATAGGCCGGGTGGCCTATGAGCGTCCGCCCCCGGGACTTCCCGCCGCCGTTCGACGCGGGCGAGTTCGTCGCCGAGCCCACGGACCCGCCGGACGAGCGCATCGACGTCGGCATCCTCGTCGTCGGGGCCGGCCCCGCAGGCCTCGCGGCGGCGATTCGCATCGGGCAGCTCCTCGAGGAGCGTCCCGAGGCCCGCGAGCACCTCGGAGACGTCCCCGTGGCCGTCGTCGAGAAGGGCAAGTCGCCGGGGGCCCACCTGCTCTCCGGCGCGGTGATCAACCCGCGCGCGCTGCGTGAGCTCTTCCCGGGCATCCACTCCGAGGACCTGCCCTTCCGCGCGCCGGTCGTGCGCGAAGGCGTCTACTTCCTCACGCCCAAGCGGCACATCCGCGTCCCTGCCCCGCCGACGATGTGGAACCACAACCACTACGTCGCCTCGCTCTCGGAGGTCGGGCGCTGGCTGGTCGAGAAGGCGGAGGAGCTCGGCGTCATGCTCGTTCCCGAGACGAGCGCGCGCACGCTCCTCGTCAGCGGTGGGCGCGTCGTCGGCGTCCGCACCGGGGACAAAGGCCGCGGCAGGCAGGGGGAGGAGCTGGCGAACTTCGAGCCCGGCTCCGATATCCGGGCCAAGGTGACGATCCTCGCCGAAGGGACGCAGGGGCACCTCGCGGGCGTCGCCTCGGATCGCTTCGGCCTCGCCTCCCGGCCGCAGGTCCACGCCCTCGGGGTCAAGGAGCTCTGGGAGGTCGCGAAGCCGCTCAACCGCGTCATCCACACGATGGGCTGGCCGCTCAGGGCCGGGAGGCGCCACCGCGAGTTCGGGGGCAGCTTCATCTACCCGCTGGGCGACGACCGCATCGCGATCGGCATGGTCGTCGGGCTCGACTACACGGACGCGACCCTGTCCGTGCACGACGTCCTGCAGGAGCTGAAGACGCACCCGTTCGTGCGGCGGCTGCTCGAGGGCGGCACCCGCGTGGGCTGGGGCGCGAAGACGATCCCGGAGGGCGGCTTCCAGGCGCTGCCCGACCGCTTCTCCTTCCCCGGCGGGATGGTCGTGGGCGACTCCGCCGGCTTCGTCAACGTCCCTGCGCTCAAGGGGGTCCACTACGCCATGAAGTCGGGAATCATGGCCGCCGAGGCCGCCGTGGACGCGGTCGGCCCGGGGAGCACAGCCTGGGCGCCGGGAGCTCTCGACGGCTACGACGACGCCGTGCGGGACAGCTACATCTGGACCGATCTCAAGCGCATGCGCAACATGCGGCCCGCCTTCAAGCACGGCTTCTACCGCGGCGCCCTGCTCGCCGGGCTCTCGCTCAACACGCTCGGCAGGCTCCCGCCCGGGACGATGGAGCTCGAGCGCGACGCCGACGTGCCCGTCGCGATCGGCGACCGCGCCAAGACCTACCCGGCCGCCGACGGGAAGCTCGTCTTCGACAAGCTCTCGAGCGTCTATCTCTCTGGGAACAAGACGCGGGACGACGCGCCCGGCCACATCCGCGTGGACACGAAGGTGCGGCGCGAGGTCGCGGAGGCCTGGGCGCGCATGTGTCCGGCGCAGGTCTACGAGGTCGGCGGCGAGGCGAGCCCGGCCGGCAACGTCGTCGACGTCGAGGTGACGGCGTCGAACTGCGTCCAGTGCGGCGCCATCTCGGCGAAGGGTGGGCGGCTGACACCGCCCGAGGGCGGGGACGGCCCCGAATACACCCAGATGTAGACGCAGCTGCGGCCGTGATCGCCGGCCGCCTGCCCCGGACGCCGCTCTTGTCGTCCGCCACCCTCGGGCGGACGTTCGGCGGCGAGGCGTTCCTCAAGGCCGAGCTGCTCCAGCGGACGGGCAGCTTCAAGCCCCGCGGGGTGCTGAACAAGCTCGCCTCGCTGACGCAGGAGGAGCGCTCGCGCGGCGTGATCGCGGCATCGGCCGGGAACCACGCCGGCGCGCTCGCCTACGCCGCTGCGCTCGAGAGCATCGACTGCCTAGTCGTCATGTGGCAGGGCGCGAGCGAGGTGAAGCGCGCGGCGGCTCTCGGCTACGGCGCGAGCATCGACCAGGAGGCGGCCGGCCCGGAGGCGGTCTTCGAGCGGCTGGAGGCGCTGGTCGAGGAGACGGGCCGCGTGCTCGTCCATCCCTTCGACGACCCGCTGGTGATCGCCGGTCAGGGAACGGTCGGCCTCGAGATCGGCGAGGACCTTCCCGATGTCGACGTCGTGGTCGTCCCCGTCGGCGGCGGAGGCCTCGTCTCCGGGATCGCCGCCGCGCTTCCGGGACGGCGGATCGTCGCCGTCGAGCCCGAGGGGTCGGCGGCGTTCCACGACGGGCTCGAGGCGGGGGAGCCCGTGCGCGTGACGCCCCGCTCGATCGCCGACGGGCTGAACGCGCCCTTCGCGGGCTCGCTTCCGCTCGAGCTGGGCCGCGAGCTCGGCATCGAGCCCGTCCTCCTCACGGAGGAGGAGATCGAGGACGGATTCAGGTTCCTCTACGGCCGCGCGAAGCTCGCTGCCGAGCCCGCGGGCGCGGCCGGAGTGGCGGCGATCCTGGCGGGCAAGGTGGGTGGCCTGGAAGGCGCCACGGTCGCGGTCGTCGTCTCGGGAGGCAACGTAGCCCCCGAAACGGCCTCTGGTATCCTCAAGCGCGACCTGCCCTAGGCCGATCATGAAGACCGAGATCCATCCCGAATACGTCCTCGCCACCGTCACGTGCTCCTGCGGGAACACGTTCCAGACCCGCTCCACGAAGGCCGAGCTCCATGTCGAGATCTGCTCCGAGTGCCACCCCTTCTATACCGGCAAGCAGAAGCTCGTTGACACGGGCGGCCGCGTCGAGCGCTTCCAGCGCCGCCTGGAAAAGGCAGGGGCGAACCGCGGCGAGCAGTAAGGGGGATCCGCAGCCGTGAGCGCGCCCATCGGCGGCCAGGCTGTGCTGGAGGGCGTGATGATGCGCGGGCCGTCCGCCTGGTCGGTCGCGGTCCGCAAGCCCGACGGCGAGATCGCCGAGGTCAACCGGCCGATCTCGTCGTTCCTCCTCAAGCATCGCTGGGCTCGGCTCCCGGTGATCCGGGGGGTCTTCGCGCTCGGTGAGTCGCTCGCCATCGGCTTCCGCGCCCTCGCCATCTCGGCGAACTACGCGGCGCAGGAGGAGGGCGAGGACGGCGAGGTCCAGACCGAGCTCTCGCGCGGGCAGCTTCTCTTCGCCTTCGGGATCGCGATCGGCTTCGCGCTCCTGCTCTTCAAGGTCTCGCCGGCGCTGATCACGAACTGGCTCCCGATCGAGTCCACCGGCTGGTTCGTCGTCGTCGAGGGCCTCGTGCGGGTCACGATCTTCGTCCTCTATCTGGTGATCGTCGGCCTCCTGCCCGATCTGAGGCGCGTGTTCCAGTACCACGCCGCCGAGCACAAGGCGATCAACGCCTACGAGGCCGGCGACCCTCTCGAACCGGAGGTCGTCCAGCGCCACAGTCTCATCCACGTGCGGTGCGGCACGGCGTTCCTCCTCTATGTGATGGTGATCGCCATCTTCGTCTTCGCGTTCGTCGGCCAGCCGGGCTGGTTCTGGCTGATCGTGTCGCGCATCGCGCTGCTCCCGGTCATCGCCGGCATCGCCTACGAGGTGATCCGCTTTGCGGGCAAGTATCCGCAGAACGCGATCCTGCGCACGATCATGGCGCCGGGCCTCTGGCTCCAGCGCCTGACGACCCGGGCGCCGTCGCTCGACCAGATCGAGGTGTCGATCCGCGCGCTCCACGAGGTACTCCGCCTCGAAGGCCGGCTGACCCCGGACGAGCGCAAGGTCGAGGTGATGGCGTAGGGGCTCCGGCTGTTCCGCCCTTGCGCGGGGCTATCCTGAGCCGGTTATGGCGGCCCAGATCGACAGCCTCGTAGACGAGCTCGAGCGCTCCTACGCGGAGGTACAGGAGCGTATGAACGACCCTGCTCTCTATGCGGATAGAAACGCCGCCGCAGAGGCGGGCCGCCGCCTCAAGGAGCTCGAGGGCCCGTTCAAGCTCGCGCAGGAGTGGCGTGAAGCCCGCGACGATGTCGACGCCGCCCGCTCGGACCCCGATCTCCGCGAGCTGGTCCCCGAGCTCGAGGAGCGGCTGGAGCGCCTCGAAGAGGACCTGAAGCTCGCGCTCGTCGAGCGCGATCCCAGCGACTCCAAGGACGTCGTCGTCGAGATCCGCCAGGGCGCGGGCGGCGACGAGGCGGCCCTCTGGGCGGGCGACCTCTTCCGGATGCTCACGCGCTACGCCGAGCGGCGCGGTTTCAGGTGGGAGGCTCTCGGCTCCGGCCCGAACGACGGCGGGGGTTTCAAGGACGTCACGTTCGCGATCAAGGGCGACGGCGCCTACTCCGTGTTCAAGTTCGAGGGCGGCACGCACCGGGTGCAGCGCGTCCCCGAGACCGAGTCGCAGGGTCGCATCCACACGTCGACGGCAACGGTCGCCGTCATGCCCGAGGCCGAGGAGGTCGACGTCGAGGTCGACCCGAACGACCTCAAGGTCGACGTCTACCGGTCGACCGGTCCGGGCGGGCAGAGCGTCAACACCACCGACTCCGCCGTCCGCATCACGCACCTGCCGACCGGGATCGTGGTGGCGATGCAGGACGAGAAGTCGCAGCTCCAGAACAAGCAGAAGGCGATGCGGGTCCTCCGGGCGCGCCTGCTCGAGGCAGAGCTCAGGCGCCAGCAGGACGAGCTCTCGGCGCAACGGCGCTCACAGATCGGGAGCGGCGACCGCGCCGAAAAGATCCGCACCTACAACTTCCCCGAGAACCGGGTCACCGACCACCGCATCAGGCTGACGCTCCACCGGCTCGACGCCGTCCTGGACGGCGACCTGGAGGAGCTCACCGAGGCGCTGACGGCGGAGGACCGCCGGCGCGCCCTCGAGACGGCCCCGGCGTGACCCCGCTCGACGCCGTCCACGCCGTCGCGCGGGAGCTCGACGAAGCGGGCGTGCCGTCGCCCCGCGTCGACGCGGAGCTCCTCGTCGCGGATGTGCTCGGCGTCTCGCGGACGGAGCTCTTCGCCGTAGACGGGCCGCTGTCGGAGC